>Ga0073929_1002858_pt1 | contig 9896 bp, 10 predicted proteins | sample DewCreD2012metaG_3_FD_76966 | JGI IMG/M metagenome (GOLD analysis project Ga0073929, IMG submission 76966) | Hot spring sediment bacterial and archeal communities from British Columbia, Canada, to study Microbial Dark Matter (Phase II) - Dewar... ... | reverse complement strand
TGGAGCGACTGACCAAAGCTGTAGAGGAGCAGGGGCGGCGGTTGGAGGAGCACAGCCGTATCCTGGCGGAGCACGGAGAGCGGTTGGAGCGACTGACCAAAGCTGTAGAGGAGCAGGGGCGGCGGTTGGAGGAGCACAGCCGTATCCTGGCGGAGCACGGAGAGCGGTTGGAGCGACTGACCAAAGCTGTGGAGGAGCAAGGCCGGCGGTTGGAGGAGCACGGTCGGATCTTGGCCGAACACAGCGACCGGCTCGAGCGGCTCACGCTGGTAGTCGAAAAGTTGGTGGAGCGAGTCGAGGTGCAAGGCCAGCTGTTGGAAGCACGAGGTAGGGATATCGACACGTTGCAGCGGACGTTGGGCGGCATCGGGGCACGCTGGGGGCTTCTGGCCGAGGAAACGTTTCGCGAGGCGGTGAGGACTTTGTTCACCGAGCAGCCAGGAGTGCGCGTGGAGCACTGGCGGGGGCGGGACGAGCAGGGAGAGATTTTTGGCTACCCGGCGGACGTGGAGCTCGACGCCGTAGTCCGCGACGGCATGCACGTGTTAGTCGAAATCAAGTCGTCCGTATCCGCCGCAGATGTGACCGTGTTCGCGCGCAAGGCTGCCGTTTACGAGGCGAGTACCGGGGTGCGAGCCACGCGGAAACTCATGGTTACTCCTTATGCCGATGTCAAAGCGCGCGAAACCGCAGCCCGCCTTGGAATCGAGATTGTTGTCGGGGTAACGCCACCGGAAGTGTAAGCAACTCGTTCCAGGTGCGTGGTTCGTCAGCCGTTGCGCTGCGTTCGCACCGGGCGAAGGTTTTGGACGAGTCGCCCAGCTTCCACCGTCGGTGGCGCATCGAACCATGCTCGTCAGTTAAATGGTAGGTCGGAGCCGTGCGTGGCGCGGTTCGTCCCGATGGCAGAACGTGCGAAGCCCGTGTCCCCAAAACCTGTTCCACCTGATCGCGGCCAACCGCGTCTTCACGGGGTCAGCAGCGCACATAGCTCTCCGCGATCTTAGGGCCGAGATTCTGCGTACAATGATGCGGGTATCGGAACGCTCGCGAGCCGCTTTCGATGGCCGCCTTGGCGGGTGAGTGTGGGGCCGCTCACTTCCGCCGTGCCAAAGCGACGTAGCCGGAAGGGCGGACGTAGTCTCCGCGCACTTTTGCCGCCGCGCATCGAACGCGGATCCTCGAACAAATAGAAAGGAAGGAGTTGGCCGGGGCGAACCTTGGTGTTCGTTCCGCACGGCGAAAGTGTCGTTCGCCGAAGCCGCTGTGCTCGTGGTGGACGGAACCGATGCAATAGGACAAGCGTTTCTCGATTTCTTCCGAGTTTTGCAGCATCGCCCGACACGTCGAATTGTGTTGGCGTGGAGTTCGTTTGTGGTATTTGGCTTGCACAAGGGCGTGAGGCATGTGGAACCAACCGCGCAGCGTGCGGGTGCGGCGATGTCTTGTGGTGTGTGTTGTGACCTCGTTCCTCCTGGTCACCGGTTGCCACCGTGTCGAGGAGCCGTTGCCCGCTTTGCCGGAACGGCTGATCTCCATTAGCGACAAGTTCTTCGATGTGGCGGCGCTCGATGCGGACACGGCCGTCGTTGTTGGTTACGGGGGGAAAATTCTTCGCACCGCGGACGGGGGCTTTAGCTGGACTCGGATTCCCAGCGGCACGAGCGAAGCGCTGTATCGGGTGCGCTTTGTCGACGCCAAACGGGGCTGGATCTCGGGGCAGGATGGCATCGTCTTGCATACCGAGGACGGCGGGCTGTCTTGGAGCCGCCAACAAACGAACACGAATGCGTACTTGTTTTCCGTGCACTTTGTCGATGCAGAATTTGGCTGGGCGGTGGGCGATCGGTCGCTTGCAGTTCACACCCGTGACGGCGGCCGCACCTGGACTTTGCACAAAATTGGCAGCGCGACCGGAGAGAAGCTCACGGCTGACCAGGCATTAGCCGAACAAGATCCCATCCTTTATGACGTGTTTTTCTTAGATCGGGAACGTGGGTGGGTTAGTGGGGAGTTTGGCAGGTTGTTTCAAACCACCGATGGGGGACAAACTTGGCACGCACGGGAAACGAGTCTTCTCGGTCCGGAAATTGTTGACGTGCTGGACATCCCAACGTTTTTCGGAGTGCAGTTTACCCCGCAAAACGAGGGGATTGCGGTAGGACTCGAAGGCAAAATCGCCCGCTCGCTCGACGGTGGAACAACCTGGAAGCTCGATACGGTGAGCTCCGACTTGGCCCTGACCGACCCGCTCTTTGCCCCGTTTTTGTTTCCCGATGGTACCGGGTGGATTGTCGGTTCTTCTGGGCAAGTGCTTCGTCGTGCGGTGCCGGGCGAGCCGTGGAAAGCGACGTCTTTGGGCATGGATGTCGCCACGTGGTTGCGCAGCGTGACTTGGTGGAACGATCAAATTGGTTGGATCGTGGGTGGCTACGGGTTGATTTTGTACACGCGCGATGGTGGGCGCGTGTGGATGCCTGCGCTGGGATAACCAGACGAGGAGACACGGACCCATGGCGATGGAGTATCAAGTCGCTGAAGAAAAGCGGCTCCTGTACTGGCTAGGGGAGCGCCTCATCGACTACCGCCTCCCGGTCACCATCGGTGTCCTCTTGCTCACCGGTTTCTTTGCCTACTGTGCGTTCCAACTTCGGTTGGTCACCAGCTTTGGCGAACTGCTTCCGCAGAGCCACCCGTACATCAAAATCCACAACCGCTTTGCCGGCACGTTCGGTGGAGCGAACAACATCATGGTCATGGTGGAGGTGAAAGAAGGCACGATCTTCACCCCCGAGACGCTGAACAAGATTTGGCGCATGACCGAGGCCATCGACACGGTCTATGGCGTGAACCACAACCAAATCGAGTCGATTGCGCACCGCACGGTTCGTTACCTCAAAGTTGCGGCGGGGGGCACCATGCGGGCCACCCCTGTGATGTTGGGCGAGGTGAAGACGCAGGAGCAGGCGGACGAGATTCGCCGGATCGTGCACAGCGCCGAGAACATCTACGGCATTTTGGTTTCGTTGGACGACAAGGCCGCCCTGATCCGTGCCAACTTTATCGAGGGCCGCCTGGACTATCGCCGGATCTTCGACGAGGTCAACGAACGAGTCGTTGCCCCGTACCGCGACGAAAACACGGAAATCTTCGTAGCCGGAGAACCCCGCCTGTACGGCTGGGTGTACCACTACGCCAGTGACGTACTCTTGGTGTTCGTGCTGGCGTATTGCATCGAGTGGTTGCTGCGCTGGCTGTATTTTCACGATTGGCGTGGAGCCTTGCGTCCCACCATCACGGGGATCATTGCCGCTTTTTGGGGCCTTGGGTTCATCGAGCTTATCGGGTTCTCGCTCGACCCGCTGATGCTGGTGATGCCGTTTTTGATTACCGCACGTGCGGTCAGCCACTCGGTTCAAATGCACGACCGGTACTACGAAGAATTCGAGCGCCACGGCTGGAACAAGCGGCGCGCCATTGTGGCGGCCTTTGCCGAGCTGTTCGTGCCGACCTTTTCCGGGATTACCACCGACGCTCTCGGTGTCCTGGTGATTTTGCTGGTGCCCGTAGTGATGTTGCAGAAGCTTGCCATCACTGCGTCTTTTTGGATTTTCGCAATCACCGTTTCGGAACTGCTGCTGAATCCCATCGTCTACTACTACCTCAAAGCTCCGGAACCCGAGATCGTGCTCGTTCGCGACGAGGGAATCTTCCGCCGCGTTGTGACGCGTGCGGTTGACGCGATTCTGAGCCGTCGTGGCCAACTTGCGGTTCTGGCGTTTTGGCTTGTCGCTGCGGCGGTTGCAGGGTATTTCGTGCGTGGCCTCATCATTGGCGACCCGACGTCAGCGTCACCCTTGCTTTGGCCCGACTCGCCTTACAACGTTTCCCATCAACGCATCCAAGACAAATTTGGTGGCGTGGAACCACTGATTGTCGTGGCCGAGGGACTCGACCGCGATGCGATGAAAGATCCGGCTACCTTGCGCCGAATGGAACGCTTCCAGCGCACCTTGGAACGCGATCCAAGCGTGGGCTACAGCTTCTCGTTGGCGGATATCATTCGGGCAGTGAATTCGGTGTTCCACGAGCTGGAACCAAAGTGGGGTGTGATTCCGAACAATTGGGTGGATGTGGGAGGATTGTTTTTCATTTACTTCTCGGGTTCCCCGCCCACCGAAACTGCGAAGTACGTAGATCCAAGTTACACCACCGCGCACGTCACGTTCTTTTGCAAGGACCACAAGGGCGAAAACATTCGCCGGATTTTGCGGCGCTGCAAGGATTTCATCTTTTCCGGCCAGCTCGAAGATCTCGGCATCGAGGTGGAAGAGGACAAAGGACGCACCATCATCTCTTCGGTGTCCGATGCAGTGCGGTGGGAACAGGCTGGCCCGTCGTGGCTCGTGTCCACCGCGGAGCACGCAGGGCCGGGACCGTTCCAACGCGGCGACCGCATCGTGCGCGTCGGGCGTACACCGGTGGGCGATCTCGCAAGCTTTCGCTCTGCACTGACCGTGGAAACTGCCAATGCGTCGCTCATCGATTTCGCGTTGGAGCGCAACGGATCCGTCGTGGAGATCACGGTCGTCGCCCCGTGGAAAGCAGTGTTCAAGCTCGCGGGCGGGCTGATCGGGGTGCTCGCGGCTGCGAACGAAGAGCTGTTCCGGAACGATGTGCTCATGAACGTGCTTGGGTTTGCCACGATGTACGTGATTGTGTTGTTCACGTATCGGTCGTTTGCCGCCCCGTTGTTCCTCCTTGGGCCGCTGATGCTCGCCAACTTGTTAGTCAATGCGTACATGGCCGGGCGTAACATCGGCATCAATATCCATACGTTGCCCTTAGTGACCGTCGGGGTCGGGTTTGGAATCGATTACGGCCTCTACATCGTCAGCCGGGCAATCGAAGAAATCCGGTCCTCTGGTAACGTCGAGCAGGCGGTGCGCGCTGCGTTGCTCACTTCGGGCAAGGCAGTGTCGTTCACAGCGCTGTCGATGACGTTGGTGACCGCTCTGTGGTCGCTTTCGAGCATCCGCTTCAACGCGGAGATGGGTTCGTTGTTGGCCTTGTGGATGGCGATCAGCTACGTTGGCGCCGTGACGTTGTTGCCGGTCTTGCTCATTCGTTTGCGCCCGCGATTCCTGGTGCGGGAAGCAGCGAAGGTTGCACCGCAGGATTGAGGTGATGCCATGCGCTGGTCGTTGGGCTTGGCCATCGCCATTGTGATCGGTTACAGCTTGGTGCTCGTTTTGCTCGACGAGTTTGTTGCGAAGCCCTGGCGACACCGTCGCTTGCTGCAACGAGCCCGCGCGGGTGACCGTACGGCACAAGAGCTGCTCTCGCGCGCCCGTGCGGCGGAAGGCCCAAACCAGGAGTCGCGAGGGAAATGAGCGTAACCCGGCTGCTGCGAATTGGCGCAATCGGGGCGTCGGTGCCTACGCTGTTCGCGATGTCGCAGGAGGTCGCTCGCATGCGGGGGCAAGAACCGGCACCGGGCTTGGTTGCCGCACTAGCGGTGGTTGCGGGGTTGCTGTTGGTCCGGGCCTATGTCAGCGAGAGAACCCGCGGGGCTGAATTCGTTCTGTACAACGACTTGCAGTGGGGCCTGGCAGTGGGAGCGGCTTCCGCCGTTGCGTTGCGCTTTCTGGGCTGGGTGTAAATTCGGAAAGCCAGGAACTTCCTCTCTCGGGCGTTTTTCTCCGAGCCGGTGATGCAATTTCTGAATTTACTCCGCAAGGAACTGTATCTGTACGCAGTGAGCCCTCTCACGTACGTCGTAGCCGCGGTGTTTGTCGCCCTGTGCGGCTTCTTTTTTTACACGCGGCTGGTTTTGTACAGCCAGTACGGGGTTGGTTGGAACGTCTTGGGTAGTTTTTGGTTCGCGTTTCTAGCGGGCGCACCGTACTCGGTCTCCACCGTGTTGTTGTTGCTTTGCCCGCTACTGACCATGCGTTCGTTCGCTGAGGAGCGACGTAGCGGCACGTTGGAGTTGTTGCTGACCTTGCCGGTAAGCGATCTGCAAGTCGTGCTGGCCAAGTGGGCAGCTGCAATGTTGGTCGTTACTGCACTCCTAGGACTGTTGTTCCCCTTCGTCGTGGCACTGGGTGGATTGGCCCCGCTGCCGTGGGCTCCCGCTGTGGCAGGCTTTGCCGGCCTTTGGCTGTTGGGTGCGGGGTTCGTGGCTGCAGGCATCTGCGTTTCGGCCCTTACCGCGAGCCAAGTCGTGGCCAGCGCAGCAACGTATGGTCTGCTGGTGTGGTCGTGGCTCCTGACTTGGAACGAAGCCGCCGCCAGCGAGTGGTGGTTGCAGGTGTTCCGGCGCGTGTCCTTGTTCGATCGGTTCGAGAGTTTCGCGCGCGGGCTGGTCCGGCTGGGAGACGTCGTGTTCCTTGTAGAGTTTTGTGTGCTGTTCTTGTTTCTGGCGGTGAAGGTTCTTGGCGCCCGTCAGTGGCGAGGTCGCTGACAATGCACCGGTGGGAAGGTTGGGTCGCCACGTTGCTCCATACCGTCGCGGTGGCCGGGTGCTTGGGAGTCGTTCAACTGTGGTCGGAGAGAGCCACTTGGCAATGGGACACGACTCCCGATGCGCGGTACACGCTACCGGCCGAGGCATACCAAATGGTTGCATCGTTGAGCGAGCCGATGTTTGTCACTGCCTTCGTACGAACGGGAGTCGCGGATACAGCCGCAGTGGAGTTCTGGCTCAACGAGCTTGCCCGGGTCGCGCCAGCCCTGCACGTGACCATCTTGGACATCGACCGCGAACCGACACGGGCGCGCCAATTTGGCGTGCAGAGCGCCCCAACGCTGGTGCTCGAGAGCAGCGGGCGCCGGCGTGTCGTGCACAACCCGAGGCTCCCCGTGTTGCTTGCAAGCATGTCCGCCTTGGCGCGAAAGAGTTCTCCACGGGTGTTCCTGATTCAGCCGGAAAACGGTGCGATGAGTTCGGACAGCTACGGACGCGCCATCGCCGCACTGCGCCAAGAAGGTTTTTCGGTCGAGCCGGGTCACCCAGGCGGCGCCCAGCTCGATCCCCAAAGCGTAGTAGTGCTGTTTGCGCCTGCGGACAGTGCGGTGTCCGTGCTTCGCTCACACCTCCAGAGAGGCGGCCGGGCCTTGGTTGCAGTGGAGCCGACGACCTGTACCGAGAACCCCGAACTGGTGAGCTGGCTGAAGGGTGTGGGCGTGTCGGTCGAATGCACTGCGGTTCTGGATGCGCGAGCACGCATGGTAGCTGGCGATCCGTACTCGGTGGTGGCCCCGGGCCTAGCCGCCGACCACCCCGTCACAGCGGCACTATCCAAGCCAGTGTTGTTGTCGCACGCAACCACGTTAGCGATCGATGAGCCCGACGGAACATCTGCCTGGGTTTTGCTTTTTAGTTCCCCAACTGCGCGGGTGGAGGTTCTTCAGCAAGGACGCTGGCAGCTGGAGAGCGAACGCCACGGCCCGTTTCCCATGGCGGGGGCGCTGGTGGGGAACAATGGCAGCCGGATGGTCGTCGTTGGCGACGCAGATTTCGCCCGCGATGAATTTCTCGACTACCTCGGCAATCGCGATTTCTTGTTGAACGTGGCGAATTGGCTTGCTGACGATGCGGCATGGCTGGGGCCGCGGCCGCCCGAGCGTCAGCAAGGGATTCAGGTGTTTTTTCTCACTGCAGCTCAAGCGGAGCGATTGTTTTGGACCTTTGCCGTGGGAGAACCCGCAGCGTTGGCGTTGTTGGGTCTGGCAGTGTGGTGGCGGCGCCGGAGGGCGTAAATGGGCGGACAAAGGTTGGTCCCCGTCCGCGCGACTCCAGGCACGCATTGGCCGGTATGGCGTCGTCGACTTTGGATCCGGGTGGCTGTTTCGTGGGTCGCTTTTGCGGTGTTAGCGCTGTCGTATCACGCGACGGGTCCTACCCCCGTTGTGGAACGACAAGCCCAAACTCAGGAACTGCGATCGTGCATGCCACACGAAGATCAGCTCGTGCGACTGGTGGTGCACGGCCGTGAAGGGGCGAGCACCATCGAGCGCCGCGGCGCTGAGTGGTTTCTTGGCGAGCGACAAGTTCCCCGCGACTTGCTCGCGGCGTTGTTCGAGGCCGTCGGCGCTTGCCCCGCGTGGCCCGTCGTTGCTGGCTCGAAAGCGGAATGGGGGAAGTTCGGCTTAGACGAACCGGTCGCTTCTTTGGAACTGGAGGCTCGCGGCCCACAAGCTCGAGTTCGCTTGTTCTTCGGGAGTGCGAACGCCAGCGGTACTGGCCGTTATGTTCGCATGAACGACGATCCCCGGGTGTACCTCGCAGGCGTACAAGCGTGGTACTACACCGAGTTACTTGCTGGGCGTGCCCTGGACAATGGCGGGTAAATTTGGTTGAGTTTGCGGGTGTTGGCGACGGGGAAGTGGGTCGTGGTGGTCGTGGCCCTGATGGCGGGGACAGTGGTGGCCGAGCCGGAGGTGCGCAGCCGGCCCGAAACTGAACTCGGGCCGGCTGCGGCCCCGGCGGCTCCAGAGGGGTGGGGCCAGGAGCGTTTGGGTATGCCCCTCGAGGAGCTTCGGAAACTGTATCCCGACATCCAGGTTGCCCCACCGCTGACGGCTCCGTTCGACGACCCGCGCGTGCAGCGTTGGCTGCGGCTAGGCGTGCGCGAACCCGATTTACCGCAACCCGTGGACGTGGAGTACCGGATTTGGGATGGCCGCCTTTGGATGGTGCTCGTGTACACAGGGAAGAACTCGACAAACGACGTGCGCCGGGCCTTGGACCGTCGGTTTGGCAGACCGACCGACAGCAGCGCTTCCCCTGCGTGGGTGTGGCCGGATCGCAAGCTCGTCACCCACTTGGAACAGAATTGGTTCGCGCTCGTCCATCGGCCGACCGACCGGGCTGCGAGAGCTGGGCTGCAAAAAAAGTAGCTCTCATGAAGCTCTGGGCCGTCTCTGCGCAGTTGTGCCCGGGGGAAGCGGCTCGGCGATCGTGGATCAGTGGCGATTGGAGCGAACTCGCCGAACGTGCGGCGTAGCGCTCGTCAAGCCGCGGTTTCCGCCGTGGCCGCTTCGGCCCGCGCTGGTTTAGCGGCCACCAGCAGGAGCTGCTTGCCCAGCAACCATTGCAGGGGCGGCAGGGAGAGGTACAGGTGAAAGAGCCAGGCTGGCTTTGGCCAGCGGGTCACCGTTGTAAAAGGAAGAAACCGTGGCTTGAGCAAGATCACTTCGAAGCCCGCTGCTTCTACGGCCTCGCGTAGACTCCGATCGCTCAAGGGTACGTAGTGATCGAAAAAGTCCCAGTACTCGCGATAGGCGACGCGGATATTGGGTTGGATCACGAGCAACCGGCCGCCGGGAACGAGGATACGATACACTTCCGCAAGCACGCGACTCACGTGCTTCTTGTCGGGCAGGTGTTCGAGAAAATTGCTGCAGAAGACAACATCCGTTACGGCGTCGCCAATGCGATCGAGCACCTGCAAAACGTCCCCGACGATGACGTGCACGCCCGGGGCAGCGAACGAGCGCGCCCGCGGGTGCGCATCGATTGCGATTTTGCGCTTGCATTGCACGTGATTGATGAACTCGCACATCCCGGCACCGAGGTCGATGACGACATCTTCAGGCCGGATGAACCTCTGGAGAACCCGGCGGCACAACACCTGCCAAAGGCGTGCGCGTTGCGCATGCACATGGGCAGGAAAGCGGTGTTCGTACAGGTTGTCTGTGTTCATGGCATCTTGGTGGGTGTCGCCGAACTGTCCGCTCCCCCACGGTGCAGGGGTAGATCGCTTTCCACAAGACGCGCGAGGTCCTGAGCGAGCCCGAACATGCCGCTGATGGTGCGATCCGCAGGGTAAAGCTGGGTCGAGTCGGTAAGATACAGGCGAGGGTACGGGCCCCTCAGGTCCGGTACCGAG
>Ga0073929_1002852_pt1 | contig 9908 bp, 12 predicted proteins | sample DewCreD2012metaG_3_FD_76966 | JGI IMG/M metagenome (GOLD analysis project Ga0073929, IMG submission 76966) | Hot spring sediment bacterial and archeal communities from British Columbia, Canada, to study Microbial Dark Matter (Phase II) - Dewar... ... | reverse complement strand
TGGGGGTGGTTCACACTCAGGCAAGAAGGAGGGTCAACGAGGTTGCACGAAGGCAGAGACGAAAAGAAAATAAATGAGGCAACGATGAGCATTTCGGAAAGATTTTTATATGAGGCAATACGCCGTTTCACACCGGTTGTGCTGTGGCTGTGCTTCTGCTACAATAAACAGTGTTTCCCCTGTATTCGGAGGTTGACCATGCGACGGTTGGTGAGCCGGTTTATCTTGATAGCGATGGCAATGATGGTGGCACGGGCGGACGCTGCGCCGGAGCTGCGCGCTTTCTGGGCGGATACGTGGCACGCGGCGATGCGCACCCCGGCAGAAGTGGATGCAGTGCTTCAGGCGGCGCGCACCGCCAGAGCGAACGCGCTGTTCGTGGAGGTGCGCAAGCGCGGTGACGCTTACTATATCTCACACTATGAACCCACCGCCGGCGACGTGGCTTCAGGGTTTGACCCGCTGGCGTACCTCATCCAGCGAGCGCACAACGAGACACCGCGTATAGAGGTGCACGCGTGGCTGGTGATGCTGCCGGTGTGGAACTCCACCACGCCACCGTCCAACCCGGCGCATCCCTTCAACCGCTTTCCTCAGTGGCTCACGCTGAACGATAGCGGTGCGAACTTCGACGGCAACAACTACAGCTTCGACCCCGGCAACCCGGAAGCGGCGGATTTCATGTATCGCGTCGCGCTGGATGTGCTGAGGCATTATGATGTGGACGGTGTTCACTTCGACTACATCCGCTTTGCGGGCGACCGCTGGGGATATAATCCGGTGAGTGTAAGCCGGTTCAACGTGGCGTACGGACGCACAGGGCAACCCGCATATAACGACAGCGTCTGGTCGCAGTGGCGACGTGACCAGGTGACCCAGCTGGTGCGCCGAATCTATGCCTCTGCGGTTGCGTTGAAACCCTGGTGCAAGGTGACCGCTGCAACGATTACATGGGGTAACGGTCCCACCAGCGAGTCCGCATGGTTCTCCACCTCGGCTTACAGCGCGGTGCTTCAGGACTGGCGAGCGTGGACGGAAGAGGGCATTCTGGACATCGCCATCCCCATGTGTTACTACAACCATGCCAACTCCACCTATCGCACCTATTTCAACAACTGGATTACCTGGGCAAAGAACCATCGCTACAACCGCTCGGTAGCGATTGGGCTGGGGGCGTACATGAACACGCTCTCCAACACGCTCGCACAGACAGACCTTGTGCGCACGCCCACCGCGCAGGGCGGGTACTCGGACGGGGTGGTGTTCTACTCGTACGCCGCGCCGAACGTGGACGGCTCGGGTAACATCCAGTGGTATAACCCAACCGCCTACACAACGTTTGGAAATTACTTCGGGCAGTGGGAGCCGGTTCCCGAACTACCGTGGAAGACCAGTCCGACCACCGGTATCGTGATGGGAGTTGCTTTGCGCGGTTCGGACCTGCAACCTCTGGACCGTGCCACGGTGACCCTGTTCCGCAGCGGTTTCTCGCGCTCTATGCGCGCGGATGGCAACGGCGCGTTCGCGTTTATCGACGTACCGCCGGGCACGTATACACTGCGGGTGAGCGCATCGGGCTTGCCTGTGGTCAACCGGACGGTGGCGGTTTCGGCGGGTAGCGTGTGGCGCGAGACGGTACTCGCCGGTACTCTGGGTGGCGTGCCGTTGCCGATTGACGACCTGATTCAGCAGTCTGATGGGCTGGTGGTGATATTGCCCGATGTGCGCGTTGTCGTCGGTAATGACAGGCTGGGCGGGAGCATTTACGTGGAAGATGGACAGACGCCCACTGCCATCCGGGTGAACACGAACCCGGCGGTGCCCTGGATTGAGGGCGACCGCGTGGCTGTGCTGGGCACGCTTTCCACACAGGGCAACGAGCGCGTGATTGTGCCTGCGGCGATACGGCTGGTGGGAGTGGAAGCACCTTCTACTCACTCTCTGCAACTGCAGGTGGTATGGCAGCAGTGGCTGAGCGGTAGCGTGCCCGTGCAGGTGGACGTATTGCGCCGCGATGGTGCGCTGGTCAGGCGATACACCTTCACGCCTGGCGATGCGGGTATCGTCACTTTGCCCAGAGACGGCGCGATAGCTCCGGGCTGGTACGATGTGCGCGTCAAGAGCTCGCACTGGTTGTCCGCGCGATTACGGGATGTTTTCCTGCCAACCACAGGAGCCGCCGAAATCTCGCTGGTTAACGGCGACGTGGACGGCGATAACGAGGTGACCCTGTACGACTTCGGACTGCTGGTGCAGGCTTTTGGCACGATGCCGGGTGATGCCCTCTGGAACCCCAACGCCGATCTGGACGGCGACGGCGAGGTAACGCTGTTTGACTTTGGTGTACTGGTGAGCAGTTTCGGTTTGAGCGGAGAGTAGCAGGATGCGCCGACGGCTGTATCTGTGGCTGCGCAAGGTCTGGGCGGTGTTCAGCATTTACTTTCAGGACTCGCTGGCGTACCGTGGCCAGGCGGTGATATGGATACTCACCGATGTAGTGCCTGCGCTGGTGATGCCGCTGGTGTGGCTATCCGCGTATAACGGACGCTCCGCCATCGGCGGGTACGCGCCGGGTGAGATGGTGCTGTACTACCTGTGCATGGTCACCTTTACCAATTTCATCGTTGCGCACCTGATGTGGGATGTGGCGATGGAGATTAAGGAAGGGCAGTTCTCGGTGTATCTGGTGCGCCCCTTCAGCTACTTCCAGACCGTTTTCATCCGCAATCTGGCGTGGCGCGTCTTTCGCCTGGTTGTGTTTGTGCCAATGCTGGCTTTAGGCGTGTGGATTTACGCTCCGCACCTCACGCACGCGCGCTTTGAGTGGGGGGCGACCTTCTGGCTATCGCTGCTGATGGGGCATGTGGTATCGTTTATGCTGGCGTATACGCTGGGACTGCTTGCGCTGTTCTTTCAAGAGGTGTTCAGCGTGTACAACATCTACTATATCCCGATGCTGTTCCTGTCGGGGCAGTTAGTGCCTATCGGCGTCTTCCCGGGGTGGCTACAGGCTTTGAGCCGGTACATGCCCTTCCAGTACACCGTCGCCTTGCCGACAGAGGTTTTTATGGGGCGCGTGCCGGAAACGCTGGCATGGCAGGGCATCGGGATGCAGGTAGCATGGACGGTATCGCTGTATCTGTTGTCCAGGCTCTCCTGGCGGAAGGGGCTGTTATATTATACAGGTGTGGGGATGTGAAATGCGTCGTTACTGGCGTTTGTACAGGGTGTTCTGGCGTAACGGTTTTCGGCGCGAGATAGAGTTCCGCGCGAACTTCTGGGCGAAGGTCATCACCAACTTCGCGTGGCTGTTTTTCTTCATCGCGCTGGTGGAGGTTATCTACGCACGCACCAATGCCATCGCAGGCTGGAACCGCAACGACGCCTTCCTGCTGGTGGCTACCTGCTACTGGATGAGCTCCATCGCCAGCATCACCTTCTTCCGCAATCTGGGGATGTTGCCGAGCCTGGTACGCCTGGGCACGTTTGACTTCGTGCTGGTAAAACCGGTTCCGAGCCTTTTCTGGGTGTCTTTCCGCTTCGTGAACCTGGATGAAATCGGCACGCTTATCGGTTCCTTTGCTATGCTGGGGTATGCGGTATCGCGGATGCGCCCTCTGCCCAACGCGGTGCAGGTGGTGGAGTACTTTGTGCTCTGTTTCAGCGGGTTGACGATGTATTACTCCTTCTACCTGCTGACGATGACCTTTTCCTTCTGGCTGGTGCGAGTGGACAACCTCTCCGCGCTGATAGACACCGTCCTGTATATGGCGCGCTTCCCGACGGACATCTTTCGCGGGATACTGCAGCGCATCCTCACCTTCGTCATTCCGCTGGCGTTCATCGCGACGATACCCTCCAAGGCGATGCTGGGCAGGATGGAATGGTGGTTATTGCCGGTGGGAGTAGGGCTGGCGGCGTTTTTGCTCGCGTGCGCGGTGGCGTTCTGGCGGTTTGCGACGAGGCATTATACAAGCGCAAGTAGCTGAGGATAACTATCTCCGCATCCGTGTCGTCGCCCCGCCGGGCTTTATGTGGAGCGATCTACACATTTCCGAACTCAAACTCACGCAGCAGCCTTTCGTAGTCATCATGACTGCCTATCCAGAACCAGATGACAGTATCCTCACGCACAACTCCGACTGCGCGGTAATCCCTGTTGATACGCACTGAATAAATAGGTTGTGTTGCGTGCACACGCTTGAAACGCAAGCTGGGGTGGCTTGGATTTTGTCGAAACAACTCGTGTGCCTTCTGTGTTTGTCGCTGCACTTCGGGCGGTAGAGCCTCATATAGTTCCCAGAATCTTCGTGTGGCAGGGAGGTCATTCATCACCCACCAAACGGCTTGGTTGCTCCTTGTGCATCCTCTTGCAGTGCTTGCTGGGCCATCTGTTCCAGCAATGTCTGCGACTGGTTGAATAAAGCGGTCCATCGCTGTTCGGAAGCGATTTCCGCCAGTACCCATTCGGCAAGCCTGTCTTGCTCCTCCGGAGGCAGCTGCTCTATCTGATGCAACATCTCTTGCACGAGCAAAGTCATTTGTCTCGTCCTCCTTAAAGGGGTCTCAGTGGTATGTTACTACCCACACTGGGGGCTTGTCAAGGCGCAGGGGGCAACGGCAACCGGGCAACCCAGGGCAAGAATCTACAGGTGCTGGTTTGGATTCTCTATCCGCAATCCTTCCGCCTGGGCTGCTCTGTTCAGCTCATCGTCCGCAGACACAAACACCAACGGTTCCGCACCGTAGTAAGTAAGTTCCTGCTGCACCGCCAGAGCGCTGGCCAGCTGGATGGCATCATAACCGCGAAGTCCATGCCTCTCCGCCAACTCCATCGCTTGCCGCACTATTGCAGGTACAGTCAGCACCACGCGATATTGCGCTTCAAAATGGCCCTTGAACGCCTCAACGATGGCCGTAGCATCCTGTATGGTTAATCGTCCCGCACGCGCCTGACGAACCACTGCCGCTACTACCTCCGCTCCCGTCACCAGCGCGATGAAAATTTCTTGCTCAGACCGCGGGGATGTAAGCGCAGTAATCCACCCTGTACCCGTCTCTTGGAGATAGCGTTTTACCAGCGCGCTGCTATCCAGATAGTAGGCGCCCATCTATCGCCTTTCCTGCACAATTATCTCGGAAAGAGATACCCCTTCTACCTGCACAGGGTGGAAATCTGCAACAGATGGATGAGGGGTGACGTTCAGGAGCACTCCCTTTGCTTGCAGTGAGCCTATCGCTGCAGATAGTCGGGCACGCTGTGCTTCCTCCTGCAGCTGGGCGATGAGCTGGACGACGGTTATCCCACGTGCCCTCGCCTGTTGCTCCAGCCGGGTGTAAATCTCATCTGGTATGTCCACGGCTCTGCCCATCAGAAACACCTCGGTTTTGGAGGATAGTACTGTCCAATGGTATGCTACCACCCGCAAAGGAGGCTTGTCAAGACGCAGAGATTTCTCCCTTCGCCTGCGGACAATCGGGCACGCTGTGCCTCCTCTTGCAGCTGGACAATGAGCTGGGCGACGGTTATCCCACGCGCGTGGGTTCCCGTGGGGACTCACGCTCTGCTGCGACCGCTGTTTTCGGGTGCAATGGAGCGCATCCTTGCTTGCAGAGGAGCCGCAGCCGACAGCATCGAATCTCCACCTATCAGGTAAGTGCAAAAGGAGTGTCTGTATGCGCGCGTCACAGTTTCCCTTCGTCACCCTGCGGGATGTGCCTGCAGATGCGAGCAGTATGCATGAGCGTCTACTGCGTCGTGCGGGGTTTGTGCGCAAGGCAGAGGCGGGAACATACGTTTTCCTGCCTTTCGGAGCGCGCGTGCTTCGCCGGATAGAAGGTCTGCTTGAGGGGGAGTGTGAGGCTGCGGGCTTCCATCCGGTGATAACACCTCTGGCGGGGCAGGTGCAAGCGGTAATCGACTCCGCACGACCTCAGGTGCGTTCGTGGCGGTCCTTACCGCTAAGGTGGTATACGCTGAATCAGGTACGTGATGAAGAGGTGGAACCGCGAGCGGGTCTGCTGAAAGCGCGAGAGAGCGTCCGCTTGCAGATGTGGTCTTTCGATGCGGATGCACTGTCGGCGACGGGAAGTGTAGCGCTTATCAGGGATACGCTTGTCCATGCCTGTCGACGGATGGGAGCGACGACGCTTGCGGGAGAGGCAGACGGCTGGTTGTTGCTGGCAGAGGTAGAGGACGGCGAGGAGGTACTGTTACAATGTTCATCCTGCGGCGATGCCGCCGCGCCGGAGTGGTATCCGTTGTTTGATACCGATGAATCTACGCCGTCACAGGAGGCAGTACCGCCTGCCGAAGTCGTGAGCACGCCCGACTTGCGCACGGTGGACGAGGTAGCGCAATTTCTCGGCGTATCGCCGTCCAGACTGGTGAAGACGCTGTTGCTGGAGGTAGACGGTAAGGCGATAGCCGCGCTGGTGCGGGGCGACCACGAGTTGAGTCTGCCTAAGGTACGGCGTGCGCTGGGGGCGGACGTGGTGCAGATGATGTCGGCAGAGCGGGTGGAAGCGGTAAGCGGCGCGCCGGTGGGTTTCGCAGGGCCGGTAGGGCTGAAGAATGTGCCCCTCATCGCCGACCGGGCAGTACGCGGGATGCAGGACTTCGTGGTGGGAGCGAATCTGGCAGATGCGCACCGTGTGCACGTTTGCTGGGGGCGCAACTTCGCCGAACCGGTGTGGGCGGACCTGCGGGTGGCTTCCGCCGGCGACCGATGCGCCCGGTGCGGGGGCGAGCTGGTGCCTCGACGGGGTATCTTTGTAGGGGAGGTGCGTCTGTGGCAGGAAGAACATGAGCTGGTGTATGATGATGCTGAGGGGGCGCAGAAACCGGTGCAGGTGACGCTGGGGGAGTTGAACCTGACGCGCACGCTGGCGGCTCTGGTGGAAGCGAACCATGATAGCGACGGGATAGTATGGCATCCGCAGGTTGCTCCTTTTGAGGTGGCAATCCTGCTGCTGAACCCATCCGAAGAGGCACACCGGGACGTGGCGGAGAGGTTGTATCTCTGCCTGCAGAAGCTTGGTGTCAGCGTGCTGCTGGACGACCGCGACGAGCGTGCGGGTGCGAAGTTCAAAGATGCCGACCTGATGGGTATACCGGTTCAGGTGGTTGTCGGGCGGTCTGCGTCGGATGGGAAGGTGGAGGTACGTCTGCGCCGCGACAGGCAGCCGTATCAGGTTGGCGTGGAGGATGCGCCGATTGTGGTGGAGGAGCTGCTGCGCCGTGAAACAGAGGAAGAGCGATGAAGGTTGTACGTCTGCTGGTGCTTCTTGGTCTGCTGATAGTGCTTGGCTTACAGTTTCGCACCTGCCTGCGTCCGGCGATGACCGGCCAGCCGGCGGCGGAACTGGTTGCCTCGCGCTGGTTTAACTCCGAGCCGCTGACCATGCAGAATCTGCGCGGCAAGATGGTACTGCTGGATTTCTGGGCGGTATGGTGAGGAGGTTGTATGGCAGGGCTGCCGGAGGTAGCCCGTGTATACGAGAGGTATTCGCCTCACGGACTGACGGTAATCGGCGTGCACGACGCTTCAGGCAAGCCGGAGGAGATTGAACAGGCACTCCGCGAGAAGAGGGTAAAATACCCGGTGATGCGCGATACAGATGCTCGCGAGACCTTCTCCGGTTATCGAATCGTCGGCGTTCCGCATCTGATTCTGGTGGGGAAGGACGGTAAAATACTGGCGGACGGGAAACCGCTCGAGGAGATGGAGAGGCTGATTCAACGGGAACTGGGTGTGCCATGATTCGGAAGCCAGCGGTGTTAACGGTGACCCTCAACGCGGCGGTGGACAAGACCTACCGTGTGGAGGGTTTTTGTCTGGACCGAGTGTTCCGCGTGGAAGCGGGCAGGGTGGTTGCGGGTGGAAAGGGCATCAATGTGGCGCGGGTATTGCACACGCTGGGCGTGCCGGTTGTGGCGACGGGCTTTCTGGGCGGGCACAACGGCGCGTTCATTCTGGACAGCCTGCAGCAGGAGGGCATCCCCGGTGACTTCGTGTGGACGCAGGGCGAGAGCCGTGTGTGCCTGGCGATAATCGACCCCGTTGCGGGCACGCAAACCGAGCTGAACGAAATCGGACCGGTTATCCATCCCGAAGAGGTGTGGGCGTTAGAGCAGAAGCTGGCGCAACTGCTACCCCAGTTTGCGTATGTGACCCTCTCCGGTAGCGCGCCGCCGGGCGTGCCTGCCGATTTCCACGCGCGCGTGATTCGTCTGGGGCACAAAGCGGGCGTTAAAGTGGTGCTGGACAGTAGCGGTGACCTGCTCAAGCATGGCGTGGAAGCGGTGCCCTGGATGGTGAAGCCCAACCGCGCGGAGTTGGCCGCCATCTTCGGGCGCGAACCGGCGGATGTGGACGAGGCAGCACAAATGGCACGGCAGTTGCTTGGGAAAGGCATCGAGGTAGTGGTGGTCACACTGGGCAAACAGGGGGCGGTGTGGGCGAGCGCGGAAGGAGAGTGGTTCGCCAGTCCCCCGGAGGTAGAGTTCGTGAGCGCGGTCGGCTCCGGCGACTCGATGCTGGCAGCGATGCTGTATGCGGTGGTTCAAGAGATGTCGCCCCCTGATGTGCTTCGCTGGGGCGTTGCGGCGGGCGCGGCGAACGCAGCAGTGTTCGGCGCCGGGTTCTGCACAAAGGAGCAGATTGAGGCTCTGGTGCCGAAGGTAGTGGTGCGCACAAAAGGGTAGAGGAGAGATATGCTTTCGGAAGGCGAGCTTCCTTAAATGGTGCTTAGGGACTATCAGCGGGTTAGACCGAAGTCTTGGTACAAGGCTTTCAGGAACCTTTCCTCTTTCCATATTAGGATTAGTGCAAGAGCAAAAGATGAAGAGAGACACAAAACTTGAATCTTCGCAGAAGAGAAATTCCATCCAGCCATGCAAATGGCAGCCTCTGTAACCGCGATAAATATGTCCCACGTGAGAGCCTTCCGGGTTCTGCGATATGCTTGCTTGTTCTCGCCAAACAGATATTCCCTGCAGTTTAGCAACGTATTAAGGAAGCCTCCAGCACCAATGACACAAAAAAACGCTGTCCCCAACCACCAGTTGGGCTGGTCCATTAAAAAGAACATAGGGGTGACCTCCGATATGCCTAAGATAAAAGGAATTACGGTATCCAGAATATTTGGGGGCCATCTGAAGACTATCACGAACCAAGTGTATTCGATGGAAACGATAATCACTAGTATGAAGGAAAAGAGTGAACGCAGCAAAAGTGCAAACAGGTATGAGAAAGAGCCAATCCATGGTTTCTGTAGATGTGGGTCCGTCACACTCTCAAAAATGTTGGAGACCAAAAGCCCTAAGGCTACGCCCTGAATTATGCTTATTTGGGTGAGATAAACAGGGGAGAAATCAGTTATACTACGATATCTCAAGGTCTTTTGGGTTAGTGGTTCGAAAACACGTTCTAGCGGTTTACAAGTACTTCCTTCTTGGAAGGTCCTGCGGCAGGTACGGCACCAATAGCGCTGCGCCCCCGTTCGGGCCTTGCCATACTTCCAGATGTTCTTCTGTTGCTCGCTCTGGGGCTTGTTGTAGTCTTGACAATCTTTATTCGGGCAACGCGCTTCTATAGTGGGTTTAGACATTGACCGACCTCAATGTATATGCTCGTGAGTGGTTTCCTTTCATTCCTGTTCCCAAAGAGGTGAGGTACTACCCAATAGCCCTATTGACAGTATACGTCCCTCTCTCGGGTTCAATCGGTCCCCAGAATTAGTTTAGTATAGTAACTCTTCAAAATCGGAATAAGTAGGGACACTTGCTCTGTTGCAAAGATGGGCATTATCTGGGGTAGCATAGAAACATGAAAGCAGCAAAGGATAACTATTTCGTGCGTTTCGCTGCCTTGGCTTACCAGTTGTGCCAGCGGGCACTGCCACTC
>Ga0073929_1002837_pt1 | contig 9970 bp, 8 predicted proteins | sample DewCreD2012metaG_3_FD_76966 | JGI IMG/M metagenome (GOLD analysis project Ga0073929, IMG submission 76966) | Hot spring sediment bacterial and archeal communities from British Columbia, Canada, to study Microbial Dark Matter (Phase II) - Dewar... ... | reverse complement strand
GGCGATAATGATGAAGGCGATATTGTGGAACATGGCGGTTTTGATGGTGTCAGGTTTTTTGTTGTTTAGGTGGTGGGTCTTGGAAGGGGTTTATTGGTTGCTCCTTTTCCATGCATGAAGGAAGACTTTTCAAACACACTCGTTCGTCATTGACAGATGAAGGAATGTGTGTTAAGCCATTTAACATGCCAAGGCGTCGTTCGTGGACACTACAGGTCGGGGAGATGACTGAGGTGAGAAAGTGCCGCATTGAACTTTTTGGTGGGCTAAGGGTTCTGGTCAACGGGCGGCTAATTACCCGCTTCCGCACGCGCAAGACAGCAGCCCTTTTGGCGTATCTCGCCTATCATCTTCACTGCTTTCATCATCGGGATGTCTTGATAGAAATGTTTTGGGGCGACAGCGACCCAGAGCAAGGGCGCAATAGCCTTAGCAAAGCCCTCTCTTCATTGCGCCATCAATTGATGCCTCCCACAGGCGAACAAGATAGCGTGCTTTATGCTGACCGTTTTTACATCGGCTTGCGGTCAGAGCATGTCACGACAGATGTGGCGGAATTTGAGGCTTGCTTAAAAGCGGCTCGCTGTGCTCGCTCCGATGTTGAGCGGGTTGCTTTTCTTTCTGATGCCGTGTGCCTTTATCGTGGCGAGTTATTGCCTGATTTTGACGATGCGTGGATTGAGCCTGAAAGGGCGCGGTTGGCGGAGCAATTTGCCAGCGTCGTTCAAGCCTTGGTGAGCCTGCACGAACGGATGGGAGACCTAAATCAAGCCCTCTACTATGCTCGGTTGGCGGTCACCGCTGACCCTTTCTCGGAGGTTGCCTGTGAGCGGTTGATGAGGTTGTGTTTAGCCTTGCGACAACCGAGGGAAGCACTGCAAGTCTTTGAGGGATTTCGTCGTCGTTTAACTGAGACTTTTGGACGGGATGCCCGATTCTTTTCGCCCCATCTGTCAGCACTGGCGCGGGAAGCCCAAAATCACCTTGCCCAACTTCCTGCACCACGCTTACCAGAGGGGTTAACGACCCCACCCTCATCTGCATCATTGCCTTCGGGAACGGTCACCTTGATGGCAGTGGCTTGGCGCTATTGGGTTAACGGTCAAACGAACTTTGCGGAACGGCTTCAGGGACTTGTGCAGCGGCATCGTGGGCAAATCCTCAAGGTGGACAAAGATGCTCTTTTCGTCCTTTTTTCCAGTGCTCAATGGGCGGCAAAATGCGCCGTCGCTCTGCGTCGCCTTTTGCCCGAAAGAGCAATGCGGGGCGTGTTGGACACAGTGGACTTGACAGACGACGCTAAGTTGTCCGATGTCTTGCAGCACATGGAGCAATTGTTGGCGACGGTCGGTGAAGGGAGTTGGCTTTGTTCGGGGACGACAGCAGCAGTGTTGGAGCGCCAAGGAAACCTTTGCGCAGGCGATGGACATTGTATGCGATGGGCACTTTTGGACGACTTTGTCGCAGTTAACGAAGGGACGATAGCGACAAACTTACCGCCTTTGACGAGCAGGTTCTTTGGGCGCACAAGGGAATTGGAGGAGTTGGGGCGACAGTTTTTGGAAGAAGAGGCGGCGTTAGTGACTTTAGTCGGGTTAGGCGGTTGCGGAAAAACGAGGTTGGCGTTGGAGTTTGGTCGGCGGGTGTTGGACGCTTATCAAGGTGCTGTCTGGTTTGTGCTGTTGCAGGATGTGACCTCTGCCACTGAGTTGGGTGAAGCGCTGGCACAAGCCTTAGGGCTATCAAATTTAGCCGATGACCTCCCGCTGACAGAGCGTGCCTTTCGGGCATTGGCGGGACGGCGATGCTTGCTGATTTGGGACGGCTTTGAGCAAGTGTTGCCCGACGGGGCACAAAGTTTACGGGCGATTTTGGAACGGCTACCGACAGCCCAACACCTCGTGACTTCCCGTTGCCCTTTAGGGTTGCCGCAGGAACAAGTCATGCCCCTGCTCCCTCTGCCTGCTCCGTCACTGCCGACTGACGACGAAATGTCGTTGATTGACCTTGATGCCTTGAAGGAATATCCCAGTGTGCAGATGTTCCTTGACCGAGCCCAAGGGGTGCGCCCTGACTTCCAACTGACGGAGCGGACGGCACGCAAGGTCGCTGCCATTTGCGCCCGTTTGGAAGGCATCCCGTTGGCAGTGGAAATTGCTGCCGCTCAACTGGCATCATTGTCCCTGAGCCAAGTTGAAGACGGCTTGAAGCAAAGGTTAGATTTTTTGCATTCCCACCGTCGCGATATCCTTGCAAGACACCGCAGCCTAAAAGCGGTGCTAACGATGACTTGGGAGTTGTTGCCCCCTGCGTTGCGTCATTGCCTTGCGGGCATGGGCGTCTTTCGGGGAGGCGCCACCGCTGATGCTATTGCCGCCGTCACGGAAATGCCCGATGCTGCCGATGCTTTGAGGCAACTGCAGCGATGGGGCTTGGCACATAGCGCAGAAAGTCCCGATGGCAGTCACCGCTTTTCTTCTCTGGACACAGTGCGCGAATTTGTCGCAGAGCAATTGAGCCATGAGGCGATGACAAGTTTGCGTCATCGCCATGTCGCCTTTTTCACTTCGTGGGCGGAGCGGTTTGGCGATGGCGTTGGACGCACAGCCACCGATTGGGCACAATGGCTGCGGGAAATAGAGGCGGAAGGGGACAACTTGCGGGCAGCCTTGAAATGGGCGATAGAGCATGACTTACCGACTGCCTTGCGGTTATTCCGTGCCCTGTCGCCTTTCTGGGGGTTGCAAGGGGTATGGCAGGAAGCCTACGACTGGGCACAACAACTGCGCCAGCGCGCCGTTGATGCCTCCCCTACTCTTCAAGCAGAAAGTTGTCTTTTGGCAGCCTCTTGGGCATTGCGAGTCGGCGATCATGAAAGGGCAGAGAAATGGGTCAAAGAGGCTTTATTCCTCTTTGAGGGCACTAAGGACATCCAGAGGCAGGCGAAAGCCCACCTGTTGCTGTCACATATCGCTGTCATACTCGGCAACTTCAAGGCTGCAATCCATCATGCTCAAAAAAGCCTTGTTCAATGCCGAACGAGGGGCGATGTGCTTGGTGAAGCCGATGCCGAATGGACTTTGGCGCTCCTCGCCTTCCGCCAAGGTGACCTTAACCGTAGCCGCCACCATTACACCCAAAGCCTTCAACTTTGCGAGGCAAAGGGTGATTTTTTGCGCGCCGCTAAAGCCAAAGAAGGTTTGGCAGCCATCGCATGGCGGCAGGGTGATTACGCTAAAGCCCGCGCCCTCTACGAAGAGGCAGCCGCTTTTTGGCGCCTCCTCAGCCCGTCAAAACTGGCAGGATTTCTGACGGATTTGGGCTTGCTGGCGCTTTTTATGGGCGACTATGAGAAAGCCCGTCATCATTACGAGGCAGCGCTTTCCGTTCGGCAATCTTGGGGTGATCAAGGCGGCGTCGGCGCTGCCCTGAACGGACTTGCCAGCATCGCTTGGCGCAAAGGGCGCTTGGACGACGCCGAGCGCCTTTTGACTGAAGCGTTGGCAATTTTTCAAACGATGAACAACCGTTGGTGCATCGCACTGACTTTGACAGACTTGGGCAATGTGGCGCTATTGAAGGGTGACCACGACCGCGCCGAAAGGCTATTGACGCAAAGCCTAAAGTTGTGGCGAGCGGTAGGTGACCGATGGGGAATTGCCAATGCCCTGAGAAAATTGGGCGAGTTGGCGACCCGAAAGGGGAAATGGCACAAAGCGTTGGCGTGGTTGAAAGAAAGCCTGCAATTGTCGGACTCCATTGGCGATAAGGTCGGCATCATAGAGAGCATGGAAACCTTTGCCGAAATCGCCTTTCAATGGGGCAACCATCCCTTTGCTGCCCAACTTTTGTCAGCCGCTGCCACCTTACGCCGGCAAATAAACGCCCCATTGCCTCAGGTCAAAAGGGCGCATCAAGCCACTTTGTTGAAGGCTTTGCGCAAGGCTTTGGGGGAGACAGCATTCAAAAAGATTTGCGAGGGCACTCGCCTTTTAACTTCCGACATTCAAGCCTTGGTGTCCAACGCCCTCATCTTTCGCTGTCTCCCTAAACGCACTTTCCCCTCGTCCCTCAAGTCGGTAGCCTTCGTGCGATGGCGATCCGAACGGGCATAGCGGGAAGCCGTCACCGTTTAGCGGGTGCGGCTTTAGCGATTTTCCCCTCGGTGGCTTTGTAACCTCATGGGGTTTTTGCTCTCTATAGGCAGTGGCAGCGAAAAACGACTGAACGGTTGAACGGAGGTGACGCAACATGACCGTCGCCGAGAAAACGCAAATCACTGCGGCAGAACTGAAGGGGATGATGGATAGGGGCGAAGAGTTCACCCTGTTGGATGTTCGCAACGATGACGAATTTGCCCGCTGGCGCATTGAAGGGCGACATACTCCGCCCACTGTCCACATCCCTTACTTCGTCGCCATTGAAGACCCCGATGCGTTCCTGTCGCAAGTGGAGGGGCAAGTCCCGAAGGACAAATTGGTTGTCGCCGTCTGCGCCAAAGGTGACTCTTCGGCGTGGGTCGCCGAAGAGTTCCTGCGCCCGAAGGGCTATCGGGTCGTCAACTTGCAAGGCGGCATGATTGCGTGGGGCAGTTACTACGATGCCCACGAAGTTCCCGAAAGTGCTGACGATGTGGTGCGAGTTATCCCGTTGGAGCGGACGGCTCGCGGTTGCCTGCACTATATCGTCAACTACGACGGCGATAAAGCCATCGTCATTGACCCTCCCCGCCACTTTGAGCGGGTGTTGGAAGTCACCCAACAAAACGGTTGGCGCATCACCCACATCTTTGACACCCACGCCCACGCCGACCATATCAGCGGCGGTCCGCAACTGAGTAAAATCACGGGCGCTCCTTACTACCTGCACCCTTACGACGCCATTCATCCCATTGATGTTTTGCCCGCCACGATTGACTTTGAGTGGCTCAAAGACGGGATGACCTTCAAGTTGGGCGAAGCGACGCTAAAAGTGCTGCACATTCCCGGTCACACGCTGGGCAACATCGCTTATTTGCTGGAGGGCAAGCGCCGCTACTTGTTCACGGGCGACAGCATCTTCCTCGTCAGCATCGCCCGACCCGACTTGGGAGGTCGTGGCGAAACTTGGTCGCCCATTTGGTATGAGACGCTGACGAAGAAGTTGTTGACCTTGCCCGATGATGTTTTGGTTTTGCCAGGACACTTCAGCAAGCACGGCGAAGCCAGAAACGATGGTGTGTTCGCCGCTCCCCTCGGTCAACTCAAGCAGACCAACGAAGACTTGCGCAAAGTGATGACCATCAGCAAGGACGAATTTGTGGCGTGGATTTTGTCCAGCCTCCCTGAATTTCCGCCCCAGTATGTGGACATCAAGCGCGTCAATGCCGGTTTGCTGCAACCTGACGAAGAGAAAGCCAACGAATTGGAGTTGGGCAAGAACATCTGTGCGTTAGCGACGGCATACAAGTGAGCCTATCGCCCGCGCCGCTCAGCGCTCCGCCTCAGGGCGCCGCAAAGCGCCCTGAGGCGTTTCCCTCTCAAAGCGCAATTGCGCTGAGCGAGGAGGTGTTTTGTCCGATGACAGTGACCCAACGCTCTCCCATCGCCTTTGCGTTATTTGGCGTTGAGCGATGGCAGCAAGTGCCTTCCCTCCTTCCAGGCGTCTTGTTGAGCGCAGCGGTGATGGGGTTGGCGATCCCGCTGGCGGATGCCGCTGGGCGAATCCTTTTGCGCCTTCAAGGCATTGACCCGACAGGGAAAGCCAGCCCCATTTCGGGGGTGTTGATGGCGATCGTTTTGGGCATGCTCTTGACGAGCCTTGTGCGACTGCCTGACTGGGCGAAGCCGGGCATCCAGTTCAGCATGACCAAACTCTTGCGGCTGGGCATCATTTTCGTCGGCATCAAGTTGAGCGTGTTAGATGTCCTGAAATTGGGGGCGTGGGGCATTCCCGTCGTGGCGATCGCTATCGCCTCAGGGATGTTGTTTGTCCGATGGGTCAACCAACGGCTGCATCTTTCAGAGCGCTTGGGGACTTTGCTGGCGGCAGGCACTAGCATTTGCGGTGTCACGGCGATTGTCTCCACCGCTCCTGCTATCAAAGCCGAAGAGCGGGAAGTCGCTTACGCCGTCGCTAATGTCACGCTTTTCGGCTTGTTGGGCATGTTTCTCTACCCTTACTTGGCGCACGCCTTGTTGAAGACTTCGGAGCAAATCGGGCTGTTTTTGGGGACTGCTATCCACGAGACTTCTCAAGTGGTCGGGGCGGCGCTGACTTACAAGGAAGTTTTCAACGACGAAGTGGTGCTGAAAGCGGCGACGGTGACCAAACTGACCCGCAACCTTTTCTTAGCCGTCGTCGTCCCGATGCTGGCTTTCTTGCACCTGAAGCATCAAAGCCGTCAGGAAGGCGGGATCAAGGTGGACTTTGCGAAGTTGTTGCCCGCCTTCGTGTTGGGTTTTATAGCCATGGCGGTCTTGCGTTCCATCGGCGATGCGACTTTGCAACACAGCGGGGCGGCGTTGGGGCTTTGGACGGCAGCGCAATGGGAAGGCATCACCAAAAGCATCGGCGAGTTTTGGGGCTCCCGCCTTTTGCTGGGCACTGCGATGGCAGCGGTCGGGCTGAACACCCATCCGTCAGTGTTCAAGGGGGTCGGCGCTAAGCCCTTCGCCGTCGGCTTTGCGGGAGCACTCTTCGTCGGTCTCGTCGGTTTCTTTTTAGCGGCGACCATCGGTCAGTTCGTCCGATTGTGAGGCGACGGCGATGCCATTAGGGCTGCGGGCTAATTGGCGTCAGTTTGCTTTGCTGGTGCTGATCAACGCCTTCGTGGGTGGGATGGTCGGGCTGGAGCGAAGCGTCTTGCCCCTTCTGGCGGAGCGAGAGTTTGGGCTCGCTTCTAAAACTTCCATTCTTTCCTTTCTCGTCGGCTTTGGGATTGTCAAGGCGATTTTTAATGCTTTGGCAGGGCATTAGTCAGACCGATGGGGGCGAAAGAAGGTTTTGGTAACAGGTTGGCTACTGGGATTACCTGTGCCAGCGCTAATTTTTGTGGCTCCCCACTGGCATTGGGTTGTGTTCGCCAACTTGCTCTTAGGGGCACAACAAGGACTTTGTTGGTCGGTGACGGTGATCGCCAAGATTGACCTTGTCGGACCAAAGCAACGGGGGTTGGCGATGGGGCTGAATGAGTTTGCGGGCTATAGTGCTGTCGCTTTGTCGGCTTATGGGGCTGCGGCATTGGCTTCGTCTTTTGGGTTGCGCCTTGTGCCTTTCCTTTTAGGCACTGCCCTCGTGACGACAGGTTTGGTGCTCTCCCTTTTCTTCGTTCGGGAGACTTTGCCCTTTGCCCATTGGGAAGCCCAACAACAAGGCAACACAACACCCCGACTGGATTGGCGAAGGATTTTTGCCCTCGTCAGTTGGCAAGACCGACGATTGTTGGGGATCAGCCAAGCAGGGCTCGTCAACAACTTGAACGACGGGATGGTCTGGGGGCTGTTACCCCTTTGGCTCGCCGCACACGAGGCAAATTACGCTGTCATCGGACTGGTGACAGGCGCTTACCCGTTGGTCTGGGGGATCGGGCAGATTGTCACTGGCGGCATGAGCGATCGGATAGGGCGAACGCCCTTTATCGTGGTTGGGATGGTCCTTCAAGCCTTTGCCCTCGTCGGCTTTGTGGCGGGAAAATCTTTTGCCCTTTGGTTGGCTGCCTCAGTGGCGTTGGGCATCGGGACGGCGATGGTCTATCCGACCCTGTTGGCAGCCATCAGTGATTTAACCGCTCCTTCTTGGCGGGCTTCAGCGGTTGGGGTGTATCGCTTTTGGCGTGACCTCGGTTACGCCGTCGGCGCCCTGCTCGCTGGAGGGTTGGCAGATTCCTTCAGCATTCCCTTTGCCTTCGTCGCCATCGCTCTCTTGACTTTCTTTTCTGGCGTCCTTGCAGGTGTTACCTTACGACCGACTGAGGCTCCCTTCACGGCGTGACTTGTCGCTCGCTTGTGACAAGGATGTAACCTCGGCGGCGTTTCTGCCCTCATTGACGATGGTGCTCAAAGAAAAAACCTGACGGAGGTGACCAATAATGGCATTGCCCTTTGACAAGGAACTGGATGTGCGAGGGGCAAAATGCCCTGTCCCGGTCGTGAAGGCGCGGCAGGCGGTCAACGAATTGCAAGTCGGTCAAGTGCTTCGGGTGCTGGCGACCGACCCAGGTTCGGTCAACGACTTCAAGGGTTGGGCGCAAGTCGCTAAAAACATCCAACTCCTCGCCCAAGAGACGGAAGCGATGGACGGTCAAACGGTCTATGTGCACTATGTCAAGCGCACGGCGTAACAGTGAGGACAAAGACCCAAAGGCGTTGCAATGGCGGAGATGGCGAGGCGGGGCGAAACAATTCCCGACCCGTCCAAAGTGCTCATCGGGAGCGTGAGCGTGACGCAGTGAAGTTACCTTGAGATGCATCGGTGACCAGAGGCGTTCATCGGTGCTCAACCCAAAGGAGGTGTCTTGCGAAAGATGCGAAGGACAGTGAGGCGAAGTGTGATTGGGGCAATGCTGTTGACCGTTGCGCTCTGGTCGGTTGCTGCTGCCCAACCTTTACTGGACAAGCCAAGTTTGGTGACGACGGATTGGTTGGCGAAGCATCTTAACGCCCCTAACTTGCGCATCATTGACGCCCGCGCCAGTTTGCGCGATTACTTGCAAGGGCACATTCCCAACGCCATCTACCTGAACACCGAGACGCTTCGGATTTCGCAAGGCGGGGTGCCCGCGCGATTGTTGCCTCCTGAACGGTTGGCGGAAATTTTCGGCGCCATCGGCATCGGCAACGCCCACACCGTCGTCGTTTACTCCAGCGCCGAAGACGCTTTCGCCCATGCGACTTACATCGCCTTCGTCTTGGAACTTTTGGGGCATCGCCCTATCGGTGTTTTGGATGGCGGTTTTGAGAAATGGCAGGCGGAAGGTCGCCCTGTCGTGCGGGAATTTCCTCAAGTTCGCCCGACGCGCTTTGTGCCAAAGGTTAACCCTTCTTTGCGAGCCGATTGGTTAACCGTCTGGAGCGCTATCCGAAAAGGCGGGGTGCAATTGTTGGACGCTCGCGACCCAAAAACTTTTGCTGTCGGTCACATCCCTTCGGCTCGCAACGCCTTTTTGCGGGAAAACTTGAAAGGTGAGCGGGTGCTGACTTGGCGGGACAAAGAAGCCCTGATGGCACGGCTGAAAGCGTTGGGCATTGACCCGACCAAACCCATCGTCACCTATTGCACCAGCGGGCGAGAAGCCAGCCAACTTTGGTTCACCTTGCGCCATGTCCTCAACATCCCCCAAGTTGCTGTCTATGATGGCTCTTGGATTGACTGGACAGCGCGCAAGATGCCGAAGGAATGAAGCGTTGTAACCTCGCCCCATCCCTGTCGCTCTTTCCCGATGGGACGGAAACCTTGACAAGCGAGGTGAACGACGATGACGCTGACATGGTGGAAGACCCGCGACCCTGAAGAGCCTCTCATTCCTTGGTGGGTGGCTGGTGTGGTCATCGGGTTGCTGTTGACTTTTGCCGTCGCTATCGCTGCTCCCATCGGCATGTCCAGCGAGTTTGCCTACACGGGTGGACGCATCGTCAGTCTGTTGGTTCCGCAGGAAGCCAATAACCCGTATTGGCAAGGCAAGTTGGGAATCGGTTGGGAGACGATGTTGGTCTTGGGGGCGTTTTTGGGTGGGGCGTTGGCGGCATGGTTGGTGCGCAAGCCTTCCTTAGACATTCCCAGCCTTTGGGCAGAACGGTTTGGGACGGACCGTCGGAAACGATACCTCATCGCCTTTTTCGGCGGGTTCGTCATGCTTTTCGGAGCCCGTTTGGCAGGGGGATGCACCAGCGGTCACATGATTTCGGGCGTCAGCCAATTAGCCCTCAGTTCCTTCGTCTTTGCCGTCACGATTTTCCTCACGGGTGTTCTGACAGCCAAAGCGCTTTACGAT
>Ga0073929_1002826_pt1 | contig 10005 bp, 8 predicted proteins | sample DewCreD2012metaG_3_FD_76966 | JGI IMG/M metagenome (GOLD analysis project Ga0073929, IMG submission 76966) | Hot spring sediment bacterial and archeal communities from British Columbia, Canada, to study Microbial Dark Matter (Phase II) - Dewar... ... | reverse complement strand
TCCTGATGATCGCCTCACTGCTCGTGATCCTCTTCAACCTCCTGGCTGACGTGCTCTACGCCGTGCTCGATCCGAGGATCCGCTACCGATGAGCGAGGCGACGAAGGGCGACCGGCTCGAAGGAGCGCACGTGCTCGAACAGGCTAGACTCCATGGACCCAGCGTGCCGTCCCTGGCTTCCCACGAGCGGCCACGCTCCCTCTGGTCTGATGCCTGGCGGCAGTTCCGGCGACATCGTCTCGCCCTCGCGGGGCTGTTCACGCTCGCCTCGATCGTGCTCGCGGTCATCGCCGGGCCAGAGCTGATCCCGTACGATCCGGAGCGCATCGACTTCCGCGCCAAGAGCAGCCCGCCGACACTCGCCCATCCGATGGGAACCGACGAGCTCGGACGCGACCAGCTCGTGCGCGTGCTCGATGGCGGCCGGGTCTCGCTGGCGGTCGGGTTGGCGGTGGTACTGGTAGCGATGTCGGTCGGGGTAGCGATCGGGGCAATTGCTGGGTACGCCGGGGGATGGGTCGATAATGCGCTCATGCGCGTCGTCGACGTGTTCTACTCGATGCCTGGTCTGTTCGTGATCATTCTACTGGTCACGCTGTTAGGGCCGAACTTCTGGACCATCGTGATCTCGCTCGGCCTACTGCGCTGGATGACGACGGCACGGCTCGTGCGCGCCAGCTTCCTCTCGCTCAAGGAGCAGGAGTTCGTGGAAGCGGCGCGCGCGATCGGCGCGAGTAACGTCCGCATCGTGCTGCGACACATCTTGCCGAACGCGCTCAGCCCCATCATCGTCGCAGCCACGCTCGGCATCGCCGGGGCCATCCTGGCCGAGTCGGCGCTCTCGTTCCTCGGGCTCGGCTTTCAACCTCCGCAGGCCACCTGGGGCCGCATGCTCGAGGAGGCCCAGAAGATGGTGATCCACGAGGGGCACTGGTGGCGCGGCTTCTTCCCCGGGCTCATGATTTTCCTCACCATCATCTCGATCAACTTCGTCGGTGACGGGCTGCGGGATGCGCTCGACCCGCGTCGCCTGGAACGCTCGTGAGACCGTGAGACGCGAGCGAGGGCAAGAGAGGAGATCGCATGAGCATGACGCGCCGCACCCAGCATCGCACCGGCTACGGGATCGGGCCGACGACGCTGTTCGCCTCGCGTGCCGACCAGCGCTTTTCCTTTTGCCTCTACGTCCCCACGAGCTATCACGAAACGGGCACGCGTCACTATCCCCTCGCGGTCGTCGTGCACGGCACCAACCGGCCAGCGCTCCAGTACCGCGATGCCTTCGCCGACTTCGCCGAAGCGCAGGAGTGCATCGTCCTCGCGCCGCTGTTCCCCGGCGGTATCGATCAGCCCGGCGAGATCCACAACTACAAATTCATCACGTACCGCGATATCCGGTTCGACCTCGTGCTGCTCGCCATGATCGACGAGGTCGCCGAGGTCTACCGGATCGACAAGCGACGCTTCCTCCTCCACGGGTTCTCGGGCGGTGGCCAGTTCGCCCACCGGTTCTTCTACCTTCACCCGGAGCGCCTCCTCGGCATCTCGATCGGCGCTCCCGGCGTGGTCACGCTGCTCGACGAGCGTCGAGACTGGTGGCTCGGCGTGCGCGACGTCGAACAGAAGTTCGGTCGACCGCTCGATTACGAAGCGATGCGCCAGGTGCCGGTGCAGATGGTGATCGGGGCTGAGGACACCGATAACTGGGACATCATCCTGGCTCCAGATAGCCCGCTCTGGCAGGACTACTGGATGCCGGGAGCCAACGATGCCGGGCAGACTCGCGTCGAGCGACTCGAAGCTCTGCGCGCGAGCTTCGAGCGTGCCGGGATCGCTGTTCGTTTCGACGTCGTGCCGGGAGTGGCCCACGAGGGGTTCAAGATCCTCGAACCGGTGAAGGAATTCTTCGCCGCTGTCCTCGAGGGGTACCGGGGTGCGGGGTCGCGGTGAGTCAGGCACGCTCGCTCGGCACCAGCGGTACCGGGGGCGCCACGATCCGGCCGGGGTCGACCGGGAGCGAGGCTAAGGCAGCGGCATTGGCACGCTCGAACTCCTCGAGATAGCTCTGAAGATCGCGGAGCTGCACCGGCGACGGGTCGCCGTCGAACCAGGCGACCAGTCGAGTGCGCTCGCCTCGTACCACCGAGACGACCGCGCCCTCGGCCAGCGCCGTCTTCTGCACCGGAGCCCCGAACATCTCCTCAGCCAGGGAGTCCAGCGCCGACATCATCCCAGCGGTGAGCGCTTCGTCCAGCGGGAAATGCCCCCAGGAGAAGACCGGCGTCCCTGCCGGGTCGATCACGGTGAGCATCACCAGCTCGGCCCGTGGGAGAGTCGTCATAACTACTGGAGGTGGCGGCGCCGGCTGGGCGATCGGAAGGCGCTGTGTCCAGGCCGCCAGCTCGCGCTCCAGCTCAGACAGATAGTGCAGAAGCGACTGCTCGGCCTGGCTGAACTGCCCCAGGCTCAGCTCCCCGAGCCCGAGGAGATGACGCAGATGCGCCAGCCGAGCGTGCACGGCATGGATCTGCTCTTCCAGCTCGGTCATCCGCGCGCGGCGCTGGCGCTCGGCCATCGCCACCCGTGCCGCCTCCCACATGCGCGCCAGGCGGTGCTCCCAGAGCGCGCGCGCCTCCTCGCGGAGCACGGGCTCGTCCGGCCGCTGGGGAGCCGCTCTCAGTGGATGCTCGGGCCAGTCAGCGTTCAGGAATGCCCGCACATCGGCAGTCCGCCCAGCGAGCGCGATCGCCAGACCAGCGAGGCTGAGGAGCCACATCCCAGCCGCCGCGAGCGACGGGACCAGGACGAGCGAGCGGTCCAGCCCCGGCGCCCACGGGACACCGGCGAGCAGGGTGAAGGCAACGGCGATTGCGAGCCGCAGGGCGAGGGTCAGCTCGAACGTCGCCCGTGTCACGGCTAGCCCCAGCAGCAACGCGGTGGCGACCGCCGCGCGGGCGAGGTGCAGAGCCAGGGCGACTCGGGCGTGCCGGAGCACGAAGGGCCGCTGGAGTGGCCAGATCGCGATGAGCAGCGCCCCGGCGCCGAGATAGGCAGCCGCTGCCAGCAGCCGGCTCGGCCACGACGGCCGGGATAAAGAGACCTGCCCGCCGGGAGTGCGCAGCTCGGCCAACTCGCTCCTCCATAACCGGACGGCGATGCGCTCGCCATCATTCTCCGATCCACAAGCGGCTTTTATGGTATGATAGCGCCAGGAGGCGACCATGGGTACTCGCGTCGCGGCGTCGCTGCCGCGCAACGGCACGCGGCAGACCATCCTGAACCTCCTCAAGAAGAGCGACGGGCTGACTGCCGACCAGCTCGCCGACCAGCTCGGCATTACGACCATGGCAGTCCGCAAGCACCTGGCGACGCTGGAGCGCGAGGGCTTGGTCGAGACGACCCCGAGTCGACGTCCAGTCGGTCGCCCGGCCCGGGTCTACCGGCTGTCGCGGCGGGCCGATGAGCTCTTCCCCAAGCAATACGACCTGCTGGTGACCGATCTCCTGGCAGACCTGCTCGAGCTGGATGGGCCAGGGAAAGTCGAGATGCTGCTGGCGCGCCGTGCCGAGCGGACGCGGGCTGAGCTGGAGCACCGCCTGGCGAGGGCGCGGAGTTTCGACGAGCGCGTGCAGATCCTGGCCCAGGGCATGGACGAGCTGGGGTACCTGGCGGTCTGGGAGAAGCTGGACGACTCCACGTATCTGGTGAGCCAGTACCACTGCCCGATCCGGGAGGTCGCATCTGCCTTCCCAGCAGCATGCCGGCTGGAGGCTCAGATGTATCGCGACCTGCTGGGCGTCGAGATCGAACGCTCCTGTCACCTCTTGACCGGCGGTCACTGCTGCTGCTACGTCATCCGCGCGACGGACACGCCCGCCGGCGCCTGCGCCTGAGCTGAGCCAGCGACCCGGCCTCTCACGCCTGGCGCCCGGACAGCCAGGCGATGACGTCCTCTGGGTTCTGCTGCGGCGGGAAGACCGGGTAGAACACCTTCACGATCTGCCCGTCCTCGATGACCAGCGTCAGGCGCTTGATCAGCCGCATACCCTCGACCGTGAACGTCGGCAAGCGCAGCGCCTGAGCGAAGCGCAGATCGGCGTCGCTCAGGAGCTCGAAGGGAAGGCGCAGGCGTTCGACCGCTTCGCGCTGGTACGCGGTGTCCTGCGTGCTCAGGCCGTAGACGCGCGCGCCGAGCGCCTGAAGCTCCTGATAGTGGTCGCGGAAGGCGCAGGACTGGGCCGTGCAGCCGCGAGCGCCGGGGATCTCGTCCCAGCCGGCCGGCAGCGGCTCACCCGGCCGCCCGGTGCGGGGATAGCAATAGACCACCGTCGTCCCGGGCAGCGCCGAGAGATCGACGGTGCTCCCAGCCGTCGACGGCAGGGGAATAGACGGAACCCGCAACCCCGGCAAGTGATCGCAGGCGCCGTCGTCCTCGGGAACCGGGAGATGCTCTGGAAGCTCGTACAGGTTGCCCGCTCGCGCCATCGCAGCGCCTCCACCCTCTCAGCTCAGCCGACGATGACAAGGTCATGCGGAGCTCGATTCAGCGACTGCCCGCCTCGCTCGGTCACCAGCACCACGTCCTCGACCCGGTTACCGAAGCGGCCGGGTACCACGACGCTCGGCTCCACCGTGAAGGTCATGTTCGCTTGGAGCACCGTCTGGTCGACGACGTCGAGGTACGGCGGCTCGTGGACGGTCACCCCGATCCCGTGTCCGAGCCGGTGGGTGAATCCTTCGCCGTAGCCGGCCTCCTCGATCACGCGGCGGGCGATGGCGTTCAACTCCGCCGCCGTGACCTGGCCAGCCCGCATCGCGCTCATCGCCTCGGCCTGGGCCTGGAGCACCAGCGCGTGGACCCGGCGGTACTCCTCGGGCGGCTCGCCGACGAAGGCACAGCGGCCGAAGTCGGAACAGTAGCCGTCGAGCACGCAGCCGAAGTCGAACATCACCGAGTCGCCATGCCGCAGCCGGCGCGCGGTGCTGGAGCGCGTCGTGCCCTCGCGGCCGGGCTCACCGCCACCGATGAAGAACACGCCGGTCTCGAACGAGGTGTACTCGGCGCCGAGGAGAGCGAACTGCCGCTCGATCTCCAGCGCGACCTCCAGCTCGGTGACCCCGGGAACGAGCTGCCGGGCAACCGCCTCGAAGACCTGGTCGGCCAGCGCGGCTGCCCGGCGCATGGCGGCGATCTCCTCCTCGTCTTTGATCATCCGCATCGGCGCGATCAGGTCGGACGCCAGCGAGAACGTGGTCTCCGGCAGGAACTGGCGCAGCTCCAGGGCGGTCCGAGCCCAGAGCCGCTCATCGAGCGCCACGCGTCGAGGCGAGCCGGCGACAGCCTGCACGGCGCTCCGCAGCACCGCTGCTGGGTCTTCGGACTCGAGGATCAGTCGCACCTCGCGCACCCAGGGTTTGCCCTGCGCCTCCTCGCGGTAGAAGCTGCCACCCATGCGCGGGGCCAGCACTACGACGCCGTTTTGCCGGCCGACCAGCGCGATGCTGGCCCAATCCCCGTAGGCGTTATGGTCGGTGCCGTGCTCGAGCGGCCGGCGGATGCCGGTCAGGTAGAAGAGGTTGGCTCCGCGGGTCAGGCAGACCAGGTCTACGCCGGCCTGCTCCATCCGCGCCTGGAGCGCGTCGATCCGTCGCCGGAAGTCCATCGCGGTCTCCTCTCGCAAGCGCTCTCCTCCGCGCTTCCGCAGTATATGACGGATAGCCCGCGCGACACACCACCGGAGGGTTCTGTGTGGTAGCACCCGTAGCCGGTGCTCGTTCAGCCGACCCCGTGCCTGGGCCTGTCAGCCGTGCGAGAATGCGGCTGTGAGCGGCAGAGCGACAGGAGGGGGCAGGCGATGGCACACCGAGCGAGCTCGCGACCGGAGCACGGCGTGGTCGTGGCGCTCGACCTGATGGTTCCGATGCGCGACGGCGTGCGCCTGGCAACCGATGTCTATCTCCCGGCCGCAGGCGGGAGCGCCCTGCCCGGCCCCTTCCCGACCCTCCTGATCCGCACGCCGTACGACAAGCGTGGGCAGGAGACGGCGGTGAAGATGGGCGAGTACTTCGCCCGCCGCGGCTACGTAGTGGCGATCCAGGACTGCCGTGGCCGCTACCGCTCCGAGGGCAGCTTTACGTTCCTGGTGCAGGAGCCGGAGGACGGCTACGACACGGTCGCCTGGCTCACCCAGCAGCCCTGGTGCAACGGCAAAGTCGGCACGCTGGGCACCTCGTACCTGGCCTGGGTGCAGAACGCGCTCGCCTGCCTGAACCCGCCCGGGCTGGCGGCCATGTACGTGAACCAGGGCGGCGCCAGCGCCTACCACAGCTCGGTACGGCACAACGGCGCCTTCGAACTGCGCTTCATGGCCTGGGCCTTCATGGGCGCCGCCACCAGCCCCGAGGCGATGGCCGACCCGACGATCCAAGCAGCGCTGACCTCGACCCGCTTCCGCGATTGGCTGGCCCGGCTGCCGCTCCGGCCCGGCCTCAGCCCGCTCAGCTTGGTACCCGCGTACGAGCGCTGGATGTTCGACATCTGGACGCGTGGCGACTACGACGAGTACTGGGAGCAGCCCGGCTTCAACTTCCTCGCCCACGTCGACCGTCATGCCGATGTGCCGATGCTCTTCTGCGGCGGCTGGTACGACTCCTACACCCGCTCGACGCTCGAGAACTTCGTCGCCTTCTCACGCCGCAAGCGCGGGCCGGTGCGGGCCATCGTCGGCCCCTGGACGCACGGCACCGAGACCCCCGACCTCACCTACGCCGGCGACATCGAGCTCGGCCCGGCCGCCTCGATCGCCGGCAACCTAGCGGAAGACGTCTACGACCACCACCTCCGGTTCTTCGACTGGTGGCTCAAAGGCCTGGACACCGGCATGGCCGAGGAGCCGCCGCTCCGGATCTTCGTCATGGGTGGCGGGGACGGCCACCGCACGCCGCAGGGCCGGCTCTACCACGGTGGGGCCTGGCGGGAGGAGCGCGAGTGGCCGCTCGCCCGCGCGGTCGACACCCCCTTCTACCTGCAACCCAGTGGTGGGCTGTCGACCCGCCCGCCGGAGGTCGACGAGGCGTCGACCAGCTTCCGCTTCGACCCGACCGACCCGGTACCGACGGTCGGCGGCAACATCTCCTCCCTGGCCGACTTCTACCCGGTGCCGCCGGAGATCGCGGCCCGCGTGCGATTAGAGGAGCGATGGGCCAGCATCGTGGCCGTCGGCGGGCAGGACCAGCGCACGAGCCCGGCCTTCTTCGGTGCCCGGCCGCCGTACCTGCCGCTCGCCAGCCGGCCCGACGTGCTGGTGTTCCAGACAGAGCCGCTCGCCGAGCCCGTCGAGGTCACCGGGCCGATCACGGCGGTGCTCTGGGTCTCCTCCTCGGCGCCGGACACCGACATCACGGTCAAGCTGGTCGACGTCTATCCGCCCAACCCGGACTACCCGGAGGGCTACGCGCTGAACCTCTCGGACAGCATTTTCCGCCTGCGCTACCACGCCGGCTGGGACCGGCCGCAGGCGTTGGAGCCGGGGCGAGTCTACCGGATCGAGATCCCGCTCTACCCGACGAGCAACCTCTTCGGGGCCGGCCACCGCATCCGGGTCGATATCTCGAGCAGCAACTTCCCGCGCTTCGACGTCAACCCGAACACCGGCGAGCCGCTGGGCCGGCACACGCGCACGCAGGTGGCCATCAACACGATCCACCACGACCGCGCCCACCCCTCGCACCTGCTGCTGCCACTCGTCCCGCGCTGACGAGTGCGAGGGGATCTCGCTGCGTGGACCCCTCATCCCGTCACGAGGGCCATCCTGGGGAGATCGAAGGGTTGCTCCAGCGATGTGGACGAGGCATTGCGCCATCGCGGCACCCCGCGCGGTGTGCCGAACGCGCCCTGATGGCCAAACAGATGACCAGGACAGATAGCTCGGAGCGTCCGTACGCAGGGCTTGCCAGGAGCACAGCACTCCGCTACACTAGGCTCGGGCTGTACGTATAGCTCAGGTGTTCCAAGAGACGGCGGCAGGCGCGGGCTTCAAGTCGACGAGTGTGCCTTTCTGACAAATCTAGACACGGGTGCGAACAGCGACTACACTAGATCTTGGGTCACGAAGGCGCCTCGGCCCAAGATATCGTGGTCGCGGGGTCATACCTCGCCGAATTCGGCGTTCGGGCCACCCCTGCCCGCAGCGAGACCGGAATCCCGAAGATCACCCGATCGAGGCCGAGCCGGTGGATAGTCGGGTCCTCTGGTCCAGCGGGCATCCCGGAACCGGCGAGATGCCGCCGGCGCAACAGCGGAGGACATCTGTTTCGGTCAGTGTGGGGGAACGAGAGTCATGGCGCAGCGAGCCAAGGCGACCAAGAGTGAGACAGCCAAGACCGCCAGACGTCCGGGAGGGCTCCGGATCGCCCGGGTGTTCACCCGGCCGGGTCAGAACCCCTACGAGACGATCCCCTGGACGCGGCGCACCTCCCGGATCACGAACCCGGATGGCTCGGTCGTCTTCGAGATGACCGACGCCGAGGTGCCCGAGCCCTGGTCACAGGTCGCGACCGACATCGTGGTCTCGAAGTAATTCCGCAAGGCAGGCGTCCCGCAGTACGACGAGCAGGGCAACCCGATCCTCGACGAGCACGGTCAGCCGGTGCTCGGCCCCGAGCGCAGCGTGCGCCAGGTCGTCCGACGGCTGGTGGGCTGCTGGCGCGACTGGGGCGAGCGCTACGGCTACTTCGCCACGACGGAGGACGCCCAGGCGTTCGAGGACGAACTGACCTACATGCTCCTCCACCAGATGGCCGCGCCCAACTCGCCCCAGTGGTTCAACACCGGGCTGTACTGGGCCTACGGCATCACCGGACCCGCCCAGGGCCACGCCTATGTCGATCCCGACACCGGCGAGCTGAAGAAGTCCACCGACGCCTACTCTCGCCCTACCCCGCACGCCTGCTTCATCCAGTCGGTCGAGGACGACCTGGTCAATCCCGGTGGGATCTTCGACCTGGTCATGCGCGAGGCGCGGGTCTTCAAGTACGGCTCCGGCTCTGGCACGAACTTCTCCAAGATCCGGGCCGAGGGCGAGCCGCTCTCCGGCGGCGGCACCTCCTCCGGCTTGATGAGCTTCCTCAAGGTCTTCGACCGGGCCGCTGGCGCCATCAAGAGCGGCGGCACCACGCGCCGGGCAGCCAAGATGGTCGTGGTCGATGTCGACCATCCGGATATCGAGAAGTTCATCCGCTGGAAGGCCGAGGAGGAGAAGAAGGTCGCGGCGCTGATCGCCGCCGGCTACTCGGCCGACTTCAACGGCGAGGCCTACGCCACGGTCTCCGGCCAGAACTCCAACAACTCGGTGCGGGTTACCGACGAGTTCGTGCAGGCCGTGCTCAACGACGGGGACTGGCACCTGCGCTGGCGCACCGATGGCCGCGTCTCCAAGACGGTCAAGGCCCGGTATCTGTGGGATCTCATCGCCGAGGCGGCCTGGCAGTGCGCCGACCCTGGCATCCAGTTCGACACTACGATCAACGACTGGCACACCTGCCCGGTCTCTGGCCGGATCAACGCGTCCAACCCGTGCTTCACGGGCGATACGCGCATTCTGACCGAACACGGGTTGATGCGCATCGACGAGCTCGTCGGTGAAGGGATCGAGGGACGCTTCATCCGCGTCTTGCGGCGCGATGGTAACCCGTCACGCCCCAGCCAGCTTATGTTGACCGGCGTCAATCCGATTCTCCAGGTAACCCTATCAGATGGGCGAAGACTCCGTACAACGCCAAATCATACGTGGATCCTTCGCGATGGAACTCGTAAGCCCGCTGCGGAGCTGGTCGACGGCGACGAGGTGCTCATTCATGACTTTCCCGTTGAGTACGAGGGCATCTGGGAGCTCCCGATCCGCATTGACCGCCAGTTGGGCGAGCGAAGCCTTCCGGCCATGCCCACGCGATGGTCACCCGAGTTGGCCGAGATTCTCGGCCACCTAATCGGCGATGGCTGCATCG
>Ga0073929_1002820_pt1 | contig 10029 bp, 9 predicted proteins | sample DewCreD2012metaG_3_FD_76966 | JGI IMG/M metagenome (GOLD analysis project Ga0073929, IMG submission 76966) | Hot spring sediment bacterial and archeal communities from British Columbia, Canada, to study Microbial Dark Matter (Phase II) - Dewar... ... | reverse complement strand
GAGAAGAAGACTCCGCCCCCCGATTCCTCGCCCGCGACAGTGAGATCGGATGAGCGATCCTGGCGCGGGGCCTTCGATGTGAGCTACGCCGGACATCGCGGCACGACCGATTCGGATAGCCTCGTCCTGGACGTGCGCGCCGAACGGCAGCGCGAGCCCTGGCGCCTCCGATTGCGTTCTCGGTATTTCCGCGCGCTCAAGGATCGCTCCCTCGCCGGAAACGAATGGCTCGGGGGAGGACGCCTGGATCGGTTCTTCTCGCCGCGCCTCTTCGTCTTCGCCTCCGGCGATTTCGAGTTCGATGAGATCGAGCGCGTGAATCTGCGAAGCATCTACGCTGTGGGCTTCGGCGCCGATCTCCTCGCCTCCGAATCGCGCGCGCTCTCGATCAGCGGGGGCAGCGGTTACACCCGCGAGAGCTTTCGCGACGGCGCGCGTCGGGAATTTCTCTCCGGCGTCTTCCGCCAGGAGTTCCGACAGAAGCTCTCACCGCAGAGTCACCTGGAGCAGCAGTTCCATTTCCTGCAGGATCTGCGCGAGGCCGCGCGCTTCAAATTCCGTCTCGAGAGCGCGCTGCGCTTTCACGTGAGCGGGCTGTTCACCATCCGATTCGGGGTCAGCAACGCGTATGACAACCGCCCGCAGCCGGGCGTGCGCAAGAACGAAGTGACGTTCACCACGGGCCTGGGGATCGTCTTTTGACGGATCGTTCGTCGCCCGATCGCCACGCGAGTGCGAATCGGGCCGGCGTCTCGATCGCCCCATGGGCGATTTCGCGGATGCGCTCTTGAGGGATCGAAGGCGAAGGCTCTCTTTGAAGCGCGAGGCCTCGTGTGCTATCCTGCCCGCGGATCGCGCCGGATGGGGGACCTTCCATCGGCGTCGCGCGAGGAGCAGGCGTGAAGGGCGAGGACGATATGAGGTCCATGCGCTCCGGCCAGGAGACCTTCCGCGGGAGAGCACGCCATGCGAATCAGCATTGAATTCTTCGCCCCGGACGAGATCTTCCTGCCGTGGGATTATCTCGATTGGCTGCGCGGCATCTTCTACCGGGCGATGGAGCGGGGCCGACCGAAGTTAGCGCGCGAAGTGCACGAGGAGGGGTTCTCCGGCGGCGGCAAGCGCTATAAGCTCGCGACCTTCTCGCTCCTGTATCCGGAACAGTATGAGCGAACTCCCGGAGGGTTGCGCGCGCGCGGTCGCCTCCGGTGGTGGGTCTCCTCGCCGTTGGAGTCACTCATCGAAGCCCTGGCGCTTGGCTTGCTCATGCGGCCGGAAGTCCGGCTCGGCGCCAGTGTGCTCCACGTGGGACAGATCGGCGTTCTTCTGCCCCCGACGTTCGCCGAGACGATGACGCTCGTGACCCTGTCGCCCATCTTCGCCTCCACGGGCTCCCGTGACGCTGAAGGGAGGTTCCGCAAACGATTCCTCTCGCCCGCGGAGCCCGACTTCGCGCGCGTGCTCGTCGAGAACTTGAAGCGGAAGGCCCTGGCGATCTACGGCGAGGCGCCCGAGGGCGAGCTTCAGTTCGAATGGCTGAGCGAGCCGAGATCGAAACTGATGCGGGTGAACGAGACCGACGTGCGCGGGTGGATGATGCCGTTTCGCGTGAGCGGGTCGCCCGACCTCATCCGACTCGGATATGACGCCGGATTCGGCGAGCGCAATGCGCAGGGCTTCGGCATGGTGTGCCTGCCGCACGAGCACCCGACCTCTTCGCGACAAAGGGCATGAGCGGAGGCGGGCATGCGGCGCGCGCCGCTTCTGGTCGGGGGGACCCGAAATGGGCAGACAGCACGCGTCCCCATCCATTGATCGCTCTCGCGCGAGGGCATCCTCGCACCTTCGTTCAACAATTCATCGTGGCCCTCGGCCACCGGGCGGCAGTCGAAGCGCTCGGACTCCTCTCTGTACTTCTGCTCACGCAGTATTCCGGCGCATGAGCGCGCTCTCCCCGGCACGGCTTCTTCGCCTGGCGGACACGGCCGCTGCCGAGAATATCTCGCGCGGAGCGATGAGTTCAACCGGCGCTCACCACCGCGCCCTCATCACCGGATGCACCGCAGTGCGACCGCGTACCTCCGGAACACCGGGAGTGGCGCCGAGAGAGCAGAGGAAGCGACGCGCTGAGCATGCTCCTTCATCTGAACGGGTGAGAGCAGACGACATGACGGCATATTGTCTTGCGTGCGCAAAGAGCCCTTCGGGTCGGGCGACGATCGCTCTGCGATTCGCGGAAAGGTTCATGACGGGGAGCCCCTGGAGATTCAGGCCCCTCCCCCGATCCGGGGCGAGGACAGGGATGAGGGGGTGACGAAGGCGCCGCTCGGAGCTCCGTACTGAGACGACGCGCGGGCGCAGGCGAGCTCGGTGAAGAAACCGCTTGACACCGAGACGCATGCGTGGGGAAAATATCAGCACACGAGCAAGGAGGACAAAAGTGACATCGCCATCACCCGTGATCCGACTCCACCCCAACCGCCCACCGGCAATTTCTGGATGGACACGGGACTGGTCGTCCTGCTGGAGCCGTTCGGCAGTGAACTGGGCTTGTCCTACACATGGCGTAATGGGCATGCGCTTGTACAGGAGAAGCTTGTGGAGTAAAATTCCTCTCCGGTGAAGCTATGAGATTGCAAGTATTGTTCCATTTAAATAATCCATCATTGTCCGCAGAATATCGGCGCGGCTTTGCATCGTTGTTGAAAGAAGCTATTAAAAGGGGAGACTCTCCTCTATTTGCACGATACTATTCGCGCTTGCATACGCTTAAACCCTTTACATTTTCTGTCTTCTTCCCAGAACTGGCAGGAAATGAAGGCGAGTATTTCAAAGTTGGATCTAAAGCTATCTTGCACTTCTCTACCTGCTCCTACGAGGTGGGCGTCTCTGTTTACAACGGTCTTCTCCAGATTCGTGAATTCCCTCTCTTTGAAAACAAGATCAGATTTCAAAATGTGTTTTTGAAGCCGAGGGTCTCAATTGTTCAGGACCGAGCGCGGTTTAAGACGATGGCGCCCGTGCTGGTAAACACAAAGGGGGATGCCAACTGGTATCTCTTACCGGGAGATGAAGGGTTTGAGGAAGGGCTGAATTTCTCCGTTCAAGAAATCTGTCGAACCTTTTTGGGAATACCAGAGGCGACCGTAGAATTTTATCCCATTGCGATTCGTCGTAAGGTCATCCGGCACTATAATATGCACATGCAGGGGTTCGTCGGTATCTTTGAGCTATGCGGCCAGCCCGAGGTGCTCAACCTCATTTACCAGGTCGGCTTGGGCGTCCGCCGCAGCCAGGGCTTCGGTATGCTGGAGTTGGTACAGACGGCAAGCCATAAACCTGCGGAGGAGGAAACCCATGAGTAGCCTTACGCTATACCCCTCCAACTGGCTCTATAACGCAGGTGTAATCGGACTGCTGAGGGTGCTAGAAAGTGTTAGGAAGAACGTAGCTGCTCTATTCAATGACGGTACGATTAAAGGAGTAGAAAACGAAATCAGAGATTTGCTGGAGAAAGGCACAAACGTACCTTCGGAATCGCCATTGGATAAATTGCGCGATTGGCATTGGCATTATGTTAAAACCAGCTTTGAATGGAATTACGGCAGCATCACGGATCTTGTGACGGATATTTTAAGAAGGGCTGAGCGTTCCACGAATAGGTCTCAGCTTAAGGGTCAACTGCAGTGTAAGGATTTCAAATATGAGGCTGAAGAGGTAAACTTCAAGGATATCAATGAACAAATCAACGGTGTTTGGAATCAAACATTTGGGCGAAATCCTCAATATACAGTGGAAAAGGCTATCAGCAAGTTAGTCGAAGCGATTGAACCAAAGAAAAATGCCTATGTCTATCGGAAAGCGGTGGGTTATCTCTTTTCACAAGGAGGATTTTATCAAAATCTCTACAATCCAAATTGGTTTGGAGACCTTAAGAAGTTCATAGAGTTCTTCACATCAGCTAAGGTTTTCAACTCTATCTCCAGTTCAACATCTGTCTGCGGCTTTTGCTCAGAATCCAATTTTGAAGTTGAACCAATTGATGCAACGCAAATGAGCTTTCTGTTTCCTGTGTTTTCAAAATTTCCCAATGCATACTGGCAAAATAATGAGAAGGCAGTTACGCAAATATGTAGCTTATGTAAGTTCCTTATCATCCACCACCACCTTGCCCTCACCCGCCTCTCGGACGGCTCGGAAATCTTCATCAATGCGCCATCGTTTCAGGTAATGTGGTATCTCAACAAATTTATCCGGGAAGTCTTTGGCTCGGTTTCGTCCGAAGAGATGCGGAGCAAAAGAACACTCCTGGCCATGTCTGTTATCGAGTACGCTACCAAGATTCAAGCGACCCTGGGCGTCTGGACGGGGATGAACATCGAGATCGTCAGCCGGCGTGGCGGAGCAATCGAATTTTTCAGCCTGCCCTACGAAGTCGTCCAGCTTCTTGCCGACCGGCGCATTGCGAGCCTCTTGAGCCAGATCGGGGAGTTCGAGATTCTGAATCGGGTCCTGGACCAGGATTTCTCCCGCCTCATGGAGATGGGCTATCGCCTCCTCCGGATTGGGCTCAGGTCTTATAATGATCGAGCTAAGTCGGAAAACGACTTCGTCAATCAGACCCTTCGCCTGGAGAGGAACCGCCGAAATCCTGCAAGCGTGGCAGAGCAGATTTTTAAGCTCTGTGCACTTATCAAAGAAAAACAAAAAAGGAGAGAAGAATATGACTACATCCATTTCGCCAGAACTTAATCTGGTTCAACAGATGGAAGAGCTGAAGAAACAGCTACAAGAAGGAAAACCAAACCTGGAAGCCTTCCAAAGGGCATATCAGGACTTGCGAAAACTCCAGCGCGAGCTCCAGGACCTGCTCCAGTGGGCCGCAGAGGACCAGCGCGGGAGAGAAGACGAGAAGAAGTTTACGGCGCTATATCGGCAGGTCGCTGGCTGGAACGCTTCGGAGCTGATGGAGAGCTTGAAGCGGACCGGCTTTGCCCTTAAGAAAGACCGTGACCTGAAGGATGCCTTTGACCGCCAGGGCTATCGCATCTTGGAACTGGTCCGAGCAGGCAAGCGAGACGAAGTGTTTCATGCAGTTTTTCGTATCTTTGTCTCAGCGAAGAAAGAGTTTCCTTCCCAGCTTGTGGAAGCCTTCAAGCCGGTGTACTCAGACGAGCTTTTCAAAGTCTTTCTGTTCTCATTCCTGAGCGGTATCCTGGGCAAGGAAGAATCTGAACTAGAAACCAAATAACGAAAAGGAGGAAGCCATGAGCAACAACATCAAGAACGTTACCGTTACGATTATCTTTGAAGGCTCGGCACTCAATCGCGACGAGAAAATCGGAGGCAACATCCTCTCGATCAAAAAGCTCAACGTGAACGGCGAGGTCCGCTCCTTCATCGGCAAGCCCGCCATCCGGCATTATTTGTTTCAGACGCTGGTTAAGAAGGACTCACAGACGTGGCAACCTGCTCCAGTCACGGAACGAGGCTCAGGAGACAAAAAGACATTGCAACTCGATATAACACGAGCAGATATTGTCACCAGCCCAGAGTTGGATGTATTCGGCTATATGTTCACGATAGAGGGTGAGCGGTCCCTTACCCGAAAAGCACCTCTAGGCATAACTAAGGCGATCTCTTTGGCTTCGTATGAGGCTGATCTTGCCTTCTACGCGAATCATGATCTTGTCATGCGAAGAAGAGAAGAGGGATACTCTGAAACTATGCCTGGGTTGTACAACAAGGAGGAACATATTTCTTTTTACAAGGTGTCATTCACTATAGACATTGATATGATGGGAAAGGACGTCTGGATTTTAGATCAAGCGCCACAGCGCCAGGGAAACAGATTAGTTCTTACCATCTCGAGCAACGACCAAAAAGAGTTACACGGAAATCCTGATCCCAACAATCCCAACAGGTGGAATCTCGATGATAAAGGAACCGTGGAATGGACTACTAATCTACACAACAAATGCAAAGTGACCTTCCAAGTAGCTCCTCAGGTGAAGAAAGAACGAACGCGTGCCATCCTCGAAGCTATCAAAAACGGCCTCTACGCCCAATCCAGCGGCGAAGCCAACGCAATCGTCCCCCTCTTTCTCATTGCCGGGGCGGTGAAAGTGCCTTCGCCCATTTTCCATCCCTACATTGATGTGCGCAAAGAAGACGGCCAATGGAAGGTCATCGGCGTCGGCGATGCGCTGAAGAACTCCTGGCTGGAGAAGGATGGAGACCAGCTGATTGTCTACATTCAGGATTGTGATCGGTTGAAAGTGGACAACCATTGGAAGGGCCAAGCATTGACAGACTGGACTGAGTTTCTAAAGAAACTGGGTCTGGGGGGCAAGAAGAGCAACCGAAAGATCAAGAAGCTCAGAAGGAAAGCTCGCAGGCCGGATAGGTGAGGGATACTATGAGCGCTAATATCATGCATATCCTGCGGCTCAGGATTTACCAGCCACAGGCACACTATCGGGTACCTTCCACCTATCAGCGGCGGCATACCTATCCTCTTCCGCCGTACTCCACCGTGATTGGGTTCCTCTGTAATGTGCTGGGGATTGACGACCAGGAAAAGGACGACTACAAGAACCTTAAGGCGATCAAAATCTCCATTGCCGGTCGCTTTGAGAGCAAGACCACGGAATATACCTGGTTTCGGAACCTATCCAAGTCGGCTCATGTAGAACGCTTCGGCAGTATAGAGAATCGCCGCATCGGCGGTCATGTGGAGCACATCGGCGGCCAGTCTCCTATTTCCATTGATGTCCTCAACGATGTCCGCCTGGTGATTCACCTGGCGCACGAGGACAGCTCATTCCTCGAGCATATTCGCTCTTCATTGGAAAATCCCGACCGCCGGCTGGAAATCCTTCATCTTGGACGAGCCGAGGACTGGATCGTTATAGAAGAACTATCCCAAGTGAGCCAATTATCGAGTTTCGAGGTTTGCAGGGTAGACGCTGACTTTAGACATTTCTTCTGGATTCCGGAGCGCTTTTACCTGCCCACAGCGAAAGATAGCGCGTCGGACTTTGACCGCTATGAGGGGCTTCGCTATCGACTTCCGACTTTCTGGACCGTTGAGGATTATGCAGCAACCCGAAATCGTCATGGTAGGCGGATTTTCGAATACATTACCGTAAAACTAAGCGACGGACTTTTGAAGGAGCAAAGTTTTCTTTTTGACAGGGAATGCAACCTTCCCGTATTCTTAGCGGACCTTGGAGGAGACCATGAGTAACTCTTCGCCTATCTGGGCCAAAAGCATTGAAAAAGGGGGAGGGACTCCGGTACGCCTGCACGAACACATCCAGGACGTTTTAGGGGTTTTCGACAAAATCAAGTGCCGGGTCGATTGTTCTTTGCAGGTTGATGGTTCTTTGTGCGACCTTATTCGCCTTGCCATCGTATGCCATGACTGGGGGAAAGTGCTTCCCGCTTTCCAGATTCGCACGCTGAAGAACACGAGTTACTCTCCTAATTCTCCGCTAATCGATCTTCCTCACTCCCTTTTTTCCCTGCTGTGGATTAATGAAGAGAAGCTATGGAAAAAATTGCCTCAGCGGGATACCGATACCTATCGGGAGTTTGTGCTCTCTGCCATCGCCTATCACCATTGGCGGGAGAGTTTCTTTGAACTTATCAGTGCTCCCCACCAACAGATTGCCGACCTCCTAAATGCGCTGGACAAAACAGGGAGAGATGAGCTTCGGAAGAACCTGGAGGAAGAGATACGACAGGTCGGTGACGACTGGCATGAGTTAGTCGGATTCAACGAAGACATGGCGAAGGGCTTGTGTAGGGGGGTGCCTTTTTCGGAATACGCCTGTCCGCCTTACCAGCTTTATTTCCTGCCGAAACGGGCAGGTTTGGACGACAGGAAAATGCGCGACTGGATCCTCATCGCCGGATTTCTCCAACGGGCAGATCACTTCGCTTCATTCTGTGAAGAAGAAGGTGAAGATGTAAGGACAGCGGAGGCAGAAGCGTGTCCGGCTGATTTCAATGCCGTCAAGGATAAGGTCAGAGAGAGAATAGTCCAAAAAAGCAATCAAGCCTCAGGACCGGAACACGCAGAAAGTATCTGGCAACTTGCCAAGATTGATGCATATAAGAACAAGAACGTTATCCTGGTCGCTCCTACAGGTTATGGCAAGACGGAATTTGCTTTTCTTTGGGGAAGTGGTGAGAAGTTCTTTTATACGTTACCGTTGCGGGCAGCCGTGAACCAGATATACGAGCGGGCAAAAGGCATTTTCGGTGACAATAAAACGGGCTTGCTCCACTCCGATGCCGATGTCTTTTTGCTGGGAGACGGCGGAGAAGGGCAGGCTAACCTGAAAGCGTACGACCTCGCTCGGCAACTGGCCTTCCCGGCCATTATCTCTACTGGGGATCAGTTCTTTCCTTATGCTCTACGTCCACCGGGATACGAAAAGATTTACGCTACCTTCTTTTATTCACGACTAATCATTGATGAGGTACAAGCATACGACCCGCGGGCCGCTGCGATTGTAGTCAAGTTCACTGAGGATGTCGTCCGCATGGGTGGGAAATTCCTCCTGATGACAGCAACACTCCCGGAATTCGTGCGAAAGGAGATCGAGAACACGATTGGAAAGGGAAATTTTGAAGAAATCAATCTGTACAAAGAAAATAAGGAAAATCTCGAGGCAACTAAAAAGCATAAGGTCAAAGTAGAGCTGCTGAAAAACTATGCTGATGAAGAAAAACCGAACTTCACCGTCCCTGAAGAGAATCTCAAAGAGGTACTTGATCAAGCTTGTGCGGGTAAGCGTGTACTCGTGATTGCTAACACAGTGAAACAGGCTCAGGACATTTTCGAGAGGCTCAAGAAGTTGATCGAGAAAGACGCTCAGCATAAAGCACTTGGGAATAAAATTTGGCTCTTGCATTCGCAGTTCACTCAGGCTGACCGCAGCGAGTTGGAAACGAAAATTTGCGGCGATGAAGACAAAAGGATAGATGGCGAGTTCCAGAACCCAAAGCCAGATTCTGAGAAAGAAGGTAAGATCCTAGTAGCGACCCAAGTGGTGGAGGCATCGCTGGACATCGATGCCGACGTGCTGTTTACCGAAGTCGCGCCACTCGACACACTAGTGCAGCGGATGGGCAGAATTTTGAGAAGGTATGGTCCTATGGTGGGCCTGCAGAAAGTGCCTTCCCTTGATAATCCTGATAGTCCCAATGTTTATGTTTGGGTCTTCCAGCGTGGCTTACAATCTGGGCGGCATCATGTTTATGACGACGACCTCGTTCTGCTTACCGTCAAGTTGCTCAAGGAGAGAAGCAACGGTAGACTCAATGCAGATTACAGAGATTGGTTATCTAGAAAGGTGAAAGACTATCCCAAAGTTGATGATCGGATACGATCGGTCATTGGAGAGGTCTTCTCCTGCGAATTTCAGTTTGTCTGCTCTGAATATGAAAAATACGATTTGGTAAAGAAGCTCTACGAGTCGCTACCTGAAGAAAGTCGTTATCTAACGGAGTTTCTGCAGACTAAAGACATTCTCGACGCTGGCTACATGTCTGATCGCAAGGAAGAAGCTCAAAAACTTTTCCGGCGCATTTACACTGTATCCTTGATTCCAACTCAGAAAAAAGAAGAATTTATCAGTGATGTTTGTAAATTTTTTGCAATCTGCAAGGATGGTAGGCGGCTATATACTCGTTTCAAGTCGGAAGTGCTGTCAAAGTTTGTCCTCCAAGTACCATTGAATCTCAAGCAGTTTGAGAGGTGTCAGCCTGTCGAATGGTGGGTGAGGGATTTACCATGCGAAAATGTGAGCGACGCAAATAGAAAGCGACTGTTGCGTTGGTGCCAGGACATCTATTTTGCCGACTATGGGTACGACAAGGATCGTGGGATTATTGTTAATATGCCCCGGCAACAGTCTGACGTTATGATCCTCTAAAAGGAGGTAGAGGGTCAGCTTGCCCAAGGCCTTCATCATCCGGTATCTAGCCAAGGTCTTGGTGGCCAATGTGAGTGCGTCT
>Ga0073929_1002819_pt1 | contig 10033 bp, 10 predicted proteins | sample DewCreD2012metaG_3_FD_76966 | JGI IMG/M metagenome (GOLD analysis project Ga0073929, IMG submission 76966) | Hot spring sediment bacterial and archeal communities from British Columbia, Canada, to study Microbial Dark Matter (Phase II) - Dewar... ... | reverse complement strand
TTTCTATCTCCATAAGTTGATTCTAAAACTAAATATTTTGTTTCTGGAAGAGGTTCTAAGTCTTTATCTAAACTTTTAAATTTATTTCCTAAATCACCAGAAAAAACTATTCTTTCTTTTGTTCTTTTATGAGTAAATAAAATAAAAGCAGAACCTAAAATATGTCCAGCATTAAAAAATTCTACTTCAAATTCTTCGGTTTCTAATTTTTGGTGGTAATCAATTTTTTCCCACAAAGATAATGTTTTTTCTATATCTTTTTCTTCATAAAAGTTTTCTTGATTGTAAAATCTGCAGCTTTCTTCAATAACTTTAAGAGAATCTTTTAAAATTTCATAGGCTAAATCTTTAGTAGGAGCAAGGCTAAAAATTTTTCCGTTAAAACCTTGTTTTAAAAGCTTAGGCAATCTGCCAATATGATCTAAATGAGCATGGGTTATAAAAACATATTTTATTTCTTTAGGATCATAAGGAAGAGGTTTGAAATTTTCTAAATCGCAAGCTCTTTCTTTTTGAATTAAACCACAATCAATCATTAATTTTTCATTATTACCTTCTAAAATAAAGTTTGAACCCGTAACGGTGTTTACTCCTCCATAAAATTTTATTTTCATAAGATTAATTTTAAAATATTTAAAATGAGAAAAGAAGTTTCAGCAGGAGCAATTATTTTTTTTTACGAAGAAAAGAAAGAGAGAGAATATTTGCTTTTGAATTATAGATCAAAAACAAGACATTGGGATTTTCCTCGTGGTCATGTAGAGATTAACGAAAAACCAATAAAAACAGCTTTGAGAGAAATTAGAGAAGAAACCGGTTTGAAAGTAAAAATAATTAATGGCTTTCAAGAAAGCTTTTTCTTTCATTTTAAAGATAGAGGAGAGCTGATTATCAAAGAGGCTATTTATTTTTTAGCTAAAGCAAAGACAAAAAGAGTTATTCTTTCTTCAGAACATAATGGTTATGTTTGGCTTCCTTTTAAAATGGCTTTAAATTTAATTACTTTCGATGAACCTAAAGAAATTTTAAAAAAAGCGGAAAAATTTTTACAAAAATTAAGAAATGAAAAGGGGATTTACACTACTTGAAATTTTAGCTATTCTTTTTCTTTTGATGATAATTTTAGGTTTAACAATGATAATTATTAATCCTTATGCTTATTTTCAAAGAGCAAGAGATTTTAAAAGAATAAATGATTTAAGAGCTTTAGAAATTGCTCTTAATACTTATATTAATGTTACTTCTACGCCGATATTAGCTCCTTCAAGCACAAATATAGGTGAGACAAATCAAAGTATTTTTATTTCTGTTCCTTTTGATAAAGAAAATAAAAGAAATACGCTGGTAGAAGGTTTTTATATTTATCAGGCAAGTTCAACTAATTATTTAAAAATTGATGGAAATGGTTGGATGCCTGTAAATTTTTCTTCTTTAAACTATCCTCCTCTTACTGTTTTACCTATTGACCCTATAAATTCTTACTCTAAAAAATATTTTTATTCTTATGTAGCTAATAGTTCACAAAAGATTTTTGAAATCAATGCTAATTTAGAGTCTTCAATTTTTAAAACTGATGAAGGAAATAATTTTACTAGTACTGATGGTGGTGATAATCCAAATATTTTTGAAGTAGGTAATAAGAAAAATTTAATGCCCAACTCTCTTTATTAGTAAAAGGCAAAAAATAATAAGTAAAATTTCTAAAAATATAGGAAGAAAATAATTTTGATTTTTTAATTTGAAGTGATATTTTTCATGAAATTCTAAATAAAAATTTAAGGGTTTAAAATCAGGAAAAAAAGAGTGAAAAGTAAAAGAAATAATATCCGGTAAAAGTGCTCCTACCCCACCCCAAAAAGCAATTTTTTGTTTTTCTAAAGGAAAATTTCCTAAAAAATAAAAAGCTAAAAGGAAAAAGAAAATAAATTCAAAAAGAAAAATTGACCAAGCTTTTAAATCCCAATTTTTAATAGAGTTATATTCTTTCTTATGAAAAATATTTAAATCTAAATGGGGAAAAAGGTCCTCGAGATGATGAAGAAAAAATCCTAAAATTAAAGAAAAAAGCGGTGAAGGAGAAAAAACTAAGGAAATAATTGAGGCAGAAAAAAAATGAATTCCTGCAAGCATTAATTTTTTACATACTCAACCAATTTCTGCCAAATTTCCGGATAATCTTTAGCTAATTCACTTAAAACTTTTCTGTTAAGATTTATATTTTTCTTTTTTAAAAGATGGATAAATTTTGAATAATTTAAACCATAAGGTCTTACTCCAGCATTAATTCTTACTTGCCAAAGTCTTCTAAAATATCTTTTCTTTTGTTTTCTTCCTTGATAAGCATATTTAAAAGCATGAAGAATTGCTTCTTTAGCGAATTTTTTCTTAGTTGAATAAGGAGCTCTAAAACCTTTTACTAATTTAAGCAATTTTTTTCTTTTTTTGCTTTTTATTACTCCTCTTTTTACTCTTGCCATAATAGGAAAAATTTTAACACAAAAAATTTAAAATAAAAATAATAATGGAAGGTAAAAATCTAGAAAAAGGAAGTGGTGGGATCACACGAAGAAAATTTTTAAGACTTTTAGTTGGTACTCTTTTGGGGTTGTTTTTGGGAAGAACTACTATTATATCAATAGATAAAAAATCAAATAAACAGAAAGAGGCTGAAAATAATATAGAAGAAATATTTGGAGAAGTTGGAGGTCCTGAAACTTTAGGAGAATATTATGAAGAATTAATTAAGACAGAAGAACTTAAAAAATTAAAACATCCTCCAACTAAAACTCCTACAGCTACTCCATCACCTACACCAACACCATCACCTACAGCTACGCCCAAAACCCCTGAAACAATAAGCTCCACTCCTGAAACAATTAAAACTAAAATAATTTATAGAGGAAAACCAGGTACAAAAAAGATTGCTATTACTTTTGATGATAGTGCTAATCCAAATTTTTTAAGGAGACTTTTAGAAATTGCTAAAAAGCATAATGTAAAAATGGTTTGGTTTTTAATTGGAAGAACTGTTACCGAGGAGGTAAAACAAATAATAATAGAAGATGTGAATTCAGGATTTATAAGAATAGGAAACCATTCTTTTAGTCATAATATTTCAGAATTTTCTAAATTAAATCCTCAATATATAGAAAAAGAAAAAAATGAATGGCTAACAAAATTTAAAGAACTTGGTTTTGAAGAAGAAAAATTAAAGCTTTATTTTAGACCACCAGGAGGTGCTGGGGGTTATCGAGGAGGAGATAAAAATTTGCTTCAAGTTCTTTCTGAAAATGGATATCAATATCTTTGCATGTGGGATACAGAATTTATTTATACTATTAGAAAATATTACGAAGGAAAATATATAAAAGAAAATGTTTTAGATATTTTAAGAAAAAGAATTTATTCTACTGAAGGAGGAAATTTAGTTTTGTTTCATTTTAATAATGTTGATATTGAAGCCTTGGAAGATATTTTAGAAAAGTTAAAAAGCGATGGTTATGAATTTGTTTTTCCAGAAGAGCTATAAAGAGAAAAACCTTAAAATTCTTCTTCTTCTTCAAAACCACCCTCTTCTGGAGTTTCTTCTTTTGATTTTTTAGCTTCTTCTGAAAGCTCAGAAACTACAGCTTCAGTAATAAGAAGAAGACTGGCTACTGAATGAGCATTTTCTAAAGCAACTCTAGTTACTTTTGTAGGATCAATAACTCCTGCTTGAAAAAGGTCTTCATAGGTAAGAGATAAAGCATTTAAACCAAAACCATCTTTTCCGTTTTTTACTTTATCAACAACAATAGATGGATCAAAACCAGCATTTTTAGCGATTTGTCTTAAGGGTGCTTCAATTGCTTTTTTAACAATATTTGCTCCAATATATTCAGCAATATTTTCTTTAGCTAATTTTTCGATAAGCTCTTCAAGTTTAGGTAAAGTTCTTATTAAAGCAACACCACCTCCAGGAACAATACCTTCTTCTAAGGCTGCTTTAGTAGCTGAAATAGCATCTTCAATTCGGTGTTGTTTTTCTTTTTGTTCAACTTCTGTTGGAGCTCCAACTTTAATGACAGCTACACCACCTGAAAGTTTAGCTAATCTTTCTTGAAGTTTTTCTCTATCATATTCAGAAGTTGTTTTTTCAAGTTGTACTTTTATTTGTTGGATTCTTTTTTCAATATCTTCTTTTTTACCCCTTCCTCCTACAATAGTAGTAGTATCTTTAGTAACAATAACTTTATCTGCCTCTCCTAACATATGAAGTTCGGCGTTTTCTAATTTATAACCAAGTTCTTCAGAAATTACTTGACCTCCTGTTAAAATAGCAATATCTTGAAGCATTTCTTTTCTTCTATCGCCAAATCCTGGAGATTTTACCGCTACAGAAGTAAGTGTTCCCTTAAGTTTATTAACTACTAAAGTAGCTAAAGCTTCTCCTTCAACCTCTTCGGCAATAATAAGAATTTGTTTTCTTCCTGATTGTAAAACTTTTTCTAGAATATGAACAAGTTCGTGAATAGAACTCAATTTTTTATCAGTAATTAAAATAAGGGGCTTTTCTAAAACAGCTTCCATTTTGTCAGGATTAGTAATCATATAAGGACTTACATAACCCCTATCAAATTGAAGTCCTTCAACAATTTCATAAGAAAGACCGATAGTTTGTGATTCTTCCACGGTAACCACACCATCTTTACCTACTTTATCAATAACTTCGGCAATAAGTTTTCCAATTTCTTCATCTCTTGAAGAAATAGTAGCTACATGCATTGTATCTTCTTTACCTTTTACTGGTTTAGAAATTCTTTTAAGTTCTTCAATAACAACCTTTACTGCTTTTTCCATTCCTTTTTGCATACCAATAACATCTACACCAGCAGTAGCATTTTTAAATCCTTCATTAATTAAAACTTTAGCTAAAAGAGTAGCGGTAGTGGTACCATCTCCTGCAATATCATTTGTTTTTTCAGCTACTTCTTTGACAAGTTCAGCGCCAATTTTTTCAATGCTATCTTTAAGTTCAATTTCTTTAGCAATAGTGACACCATCTCTGGTAATAATTGGTGTACCATAACCTTTGTCAATTACTACTGCTCTTCCTTTTGGCCCCAAAGTAACAATAACAGTGTTAGCTAATTTATTAATTCCTTGAAGAAGTTTTTTTCTAGCAATATTTTTAAAATTTACTTGCTTTGCCATTTTTTAAAAAAAATAAAATTCGACCTTAATCTTCAATGATAGCCATAATATCGTCATCCCTTACAAAATAATATTCTTTATCATTAATTTTTATTTCATCTGGAGCATATTTTTTGAAAATAACTACTTGTCCAGGTTTTACCGAAACAGGCATTCTTTCTCCTTTTTCGTTCAATTTTCCTGGTCCTACAGCAATTATTTTTCCTTTCATTGATCTTTCTTCTTGGGCAGAAGGGGGAATATAAATACCACCTTTAGTAATTTCTTCTTGTTTTATGGGTTCAATTAAAATAAAATCATGAAGAGGGGTAATATTCATTTTAAATCTATAAAAAAACTTTTAATTCGACCCTTTAAAGAAAATGAAATTCAAATTTCTAAAGTTTTTTATATATATTTATAATTATAACATAATTTATATATATTATAATTATAACATAAAGCCGGCGTAGCTCAGTGGCAGAGCGACCGCCTTGTAAGCGGTAGGTCGTGGGTTCAAATCCCACCGCCGGCTCAAATTTAATGAAAAAAGGTTTTACTTATATTGAATTGACTATAGTTCTTTTTCTTTTATTAATTATTGGAAGCATAATTTTTTCTGTAATTAGAGTTCAAGAATATTTTGCTCAAACAAGAGATCTCAAAAGAATAAACGATTTAGAAGTGTTATTTAACGCTTTAAAAATTTATACTCGATCAACTAAAAATCCTGATTTAGATGGTCCTTATCTTGATTTTCGAGGTATTGATGAAGTTTGGGCTACTATTTTTATTTCTGTTCCTTTAGAAACAGAAACATTTCCTAGTTCATCATGCGTCTATGGAAATAGAAGCTATGCTGTTTTTCAAGCAGATAAAAACAATTTTTTAAAAATAGATGGCAAGGGTTGGCTTCCTGTTGAATTCAGTAAAATTAATCCACCCCCCTTTTCTTCTTTGCCCGTTGATCCTCTTAATAATTATTCTAAGGGTTTTTATTATTTATATGCTTTTAGAAGAAATCCTTTACAATTTGAAATTTCTGCTGCTTTGGAATCAAAAGATTTAAGATATGGTGGAAAAAGAGATAAAGTAAACACAGATAATGGTAATGATCCTTATAGATTAGAAATAGGTACAAATTTAGATTTAATTCCTCCTTTTCCACCTCCTTCTTTTTAATTTTATGAAGTAAAATAATAAAAGAGGGAGGGGTGCCGGAGTGGACTAACGGGACGGCCTGGAGAGCCGTGACCTCCTTTCGAGGTCTCGTGGGTTCGAATCCCACCCCCTCCGCCCAATTTTTATGTTTTAAGTTTTTAAACTTTAATCTTTCTAAACAAAGGTTCTAAAGAAGTAATTTTTATTTTTCCTACTTCCTCTAAATTAAGAAGATATTTATCTTTGACCTTTTCGTAGTTTATTTCTTCAAGACTCATTCTTTTTCTAATTTCTGAAGAAAAATTAGGTAAAAAGGGATTTAAAAGATAAGTAAGATTGGAAATTAAAAGTAAAGAGTTAAAAATAACTTTCTCAGCTAACTTATTTTCTTTTTTCCATGGCTCATTTTTTTCTAGATATTTATTCCCTTCTCTTATAAGGTCTAAAATCAAATTAAAAGATCTTGTTTCTTCACCTAAAAAAATAATTTCTCTAATCTTCTCATAGGTTTTTTTAATTTTTTCTATTATCTCGTTATCAAATTCTTTAGCCTCTATTTTCTCTCTAAGTTTTTCCTTATAAAAAACAAAAACTCTCTGAAGAAAATTTCCTAAATTATCATTGAGTTCATTATTTATTTTTTCTTCAAAATCTTTCCATTTAAAATCAGAATCTTTGTTTTCTGGAAAAATATAAATAAGATAAAACCTTACATAATCTGGTCCATATTTTTCTCCAAATTCTATGGAATCAATGATAACACCTCTGCTTTTAGAAAACTTTTGACCTTCAAGAAAAAGAAAATTATTAATCCAAGGAAAATATGGTAGATTTAAATTCATATGTTGACCAAGAAGTTCTCCTGGCCAAAAAAGGGTATGAAAACTTAAATTATCCTTTCCCATAAAGTAATAATGAAGACAATTTTCATCTTGCCAAAATTCTCTAAAATCTCTATTGTTTTTATTAGCCCACTCCACTGAAGCAGAAAAATAACCAATAACAGCTTCAAACCAAACATAAAAACGCTTATGCTCAAAAGATTCCAGTTTCATTTCTTTAGGAATTTCTTTTTCAGGAATTTCTATTCCCCAATCAATATCTCGAGTAATAGCTCGAGGTTTTAATCCTTCTTTTAACCAAGATAATGATTCTTCATAAACCCATTTTCGCCAATGTCTTTGCTCTTTAACATATTCTTCTATAAGAGATTGAAGTTTAGCATAATCTAAAAAGTAATGCTCTGTTTCTTTTAAAATAACTGGTTTTTTCGTTAATTTACTTAAAGGATTTATAAGTTCTCCTGGATTTAAAACTCGACCACATCTTTCACATTGATCTCCTCTTTGCTCTTCAGCACCGCAAAAAGAACATTTTCCTTCAACATATCTATCTGGTAGAAATTTATTTTCTTCTGGAGAAAAATATTGAAGTTCTTTGGCCTTAAAAATATAGCCGTTTTTTAAAAGTCTTAAAAAAAATTCTTGGGTTATTTTTTTATGATTAATAGTAGTAGTAGAAGTAAAAATATCAAACGTTAAATTATAAAGTTTTAAAAGGTAATGAATTTTAGGAGTATATTCATTAACAATATCTTCAGGTTTAACTCCTCTTTTATCAGCTTCTACAGTAATAGGAGTACCATGACAATCTGTTCCTGAAACCATTAAAGTTTCATAGCCACATAAACGACAAAAGCGAGAAAAAATATCAGCAGGTAAAAGATAACCAGCTAAATGTCCTATATGCAAATCTCCGTTTACATATGGCCAAGCGGCACCAATAAAAATTTTCTTCATAAAAATTATTTTATCAAACTAATCAGAAATTCTATAAATTTCAGCGCCTATTTTTGTAAGTTTTTCTTCAATCTTTTCGTAACCTCGATCAATTTTTTCTGCTTCGTGAATAATTGTTTCTCCCTGAGCTAGAAGACCAGCGATAATTAAACTTATTCCTGACCTAATATCTAAAGATTTAACTTCTTTACCGTAAAGAGGGGTAGGACCAATAATAATAGCTCGGTGTGGATCCAAAAGTTCAGTATTAGCTCCCATAAGATTTAATTCGTTTAAATAAGAAAATCTATTTTCATACATCCAATCATGAATAAGGGTTACTCCTTCAGCTTGAGTAGCTAAAACTCCAAAGGGCGGTTGAGCATCTGTAGGAAATTTAGGATGATAACCAACCTGAATTTTTGTTCCTTTAATTTTTGAAGGCTTAACAATAATATTTTTCTTTTTAATTTCAAAATTAACATTCATTTCTTTAGCAGTTAAAAAAACAGAATCTAAATCCTCTAAGGGGGCGTTTTTTATAGAAAGATGACCTTTAGTAGCTGAAGCTAAGGCTAAAAAAGTAGCTGCTTCAATATAATCATAAGGGATTTCAAAAATTATTTCTTTTTTTATATTTTTACTTCGAGAAAGAGTTATAAAATGCGTACCTATACCTTTAATCTTATAACCTAATTTTTGAAGAAATTTTTCTAAAGAAACAACGTGAGGTTCTAAAGCTAAAAGTTTAAGTTTTATAGGTTTAGGAGAAAAAACACTAGCCATTAAAGCTACCTCACTGGCAGTGACACTTACTTCTTTTAAAATAATTTCAGAAGATTTAAATTCTTTAAATTCTCCTTCAATAATTCCATTTTTTATTTCAATTTCTGCTCCTAAATTTTTTAAAGCTTCTAAATGGGTAGTGATAGGTCTAGCACCAATAATATCTCCTCCAGGAAGAGCCATTTTTATTTTTCCAAAGCGAAATAAAACTGGAGCTAAAAATAAAATAGAAGCTCTTAATTTAGAGATAAGAGGAGTAATTAAATCAACGTAATCTAAATTTTTAGTATTTATTATGACTAAAGAATCACCCTTTTCAATTTCGGCTCCTAACATTTTTAAAATTTCTAACATAACTTCAACATCACTTATGCGGGGTACATTTTTTAAAATAACTCTTCCAGAAACTAAAAGTGAAGCACAAATTAAAGGAAGAGCAGCATTTTTAGAACCACTAATTTTTACTTGACCTTCAAGTTTCTTACCTCCTTTTATTAAAAATTTCATTTATCCAAAAGATTTTAAAAATAAATAAATTAAAAGACCAATTAAAACACCTACAGAATTTAAAATCCAAAACCTAATAACAATTTTAGGTTCTTTCATCCCTAAGGCTTTAAAATGATTATGTATAGGTGAAGAGAGGAAAATTTTTCTCTTAAAAAACTTTTTAGAAAAAACTTGTAAAATCACCGAACCCGATTCAGCTACTAAACTTATACCTATAAATGGCCAAAGAAAATAAGTGCCTGTGAGAAAAGAGATAATAGCTAAAGATGAACCCACAGAAAAAGAACCATTATCACCGTCAAAAAAAAGCGCTGGATAACTATTAAACCAAAGATAAAGAGTTAGAGAACCTAAAAGAGCAGAAAGATAAGAAGCTAAATTATATTTTTCTTCTATCAGAGAAACAAAAAGAAAAAATAAAATAGCAGAAATAGCTGTGCCAGCAAAAAGTCCATCTAAACCATCAATTTCATTAAAAGAAAGAGTAACAGCCAAAAAAATGAAAATAAAAATAAGTAAAAATAAAAAATATTCTACATAAAATCTAAAATCTATAAGTTCAATAAATTTATAATTAAGTTTAACTAAAAACCACCAAGCAAAAAATATTCCTAAACCCGAATAAA
>Ga0073929_1002797_pt1 | contig 10106 bp, 7 predicted proteins | sample DewCreD2012metaG_3_FD_76966 | JGI IMG/M metagenome (GOLD analysis project Ga0073929, IMG submission 76966) | Hot spring sediment bacterial and archeal communities from British Columbia, Canada, to study Microbial Dark Matter (Phase II) - Dewar... ... | reverse complement strand
GTGTAGCCGCAGATGAAGAAGCTGCCAGCCAGTAGCCAGAAGTCGCGCGTACGGAGAGCGGCTCGCAGTGGGGTGCGCCGGATCTCCTCGGCACGCTCGGCAGCCGGCTGTTCCGCCCCTCCGTCGCCGAACGGGCGGAGACCGACGTCCGCCGGGCGGTTCCTCATCAGGAGGGCGATCGGCAGCAGCAGTGCCGCGCAGGCAGCCGCTAGCATCCCGATCGCGCTGCGCCATCCCCCGGTCACCGTGAGCGTCACCAAGAGCGGCAGAAAGACGAGCTGGCCGGCGGAGGTGGCCGCGCCGAAGAGGCCGATGATCGCTCCCCGGTGCTTCCTGAACCAGCGGATCGCCACTGTCGCGCCCAGCGCGCCGCTCACTGCCCCGGTGCCGGCGCCGGTGACCAGCCCCCAGAAGAGGTGCATCTGCCAGAGGTCGTGCATCGCCAGGAGCGGGGCCAGCCCAGCGGCAGTCAACGCCACGCCGCCCAGCATGACCAGGCGTGGGCCGAAGCGGTCGATCAGCGAGCCAGCCAGCGGCGCGGCCAGGCCGTAGGCCAGGATGCTGAGAGCGACGGCTAGGGAGATCTCGGCGCGGCTCCAGCCGAACTCGGCCTCCAGCGGCTTGATCAGCACGCCAGGGGCCGCGCGCACCCCCGCTCCGACCAGCAGGGTGAGTGCCGTCACCGCGACGACGATCCACGCATAGTGCAGTTGCGTGACTCGAGACGACATGAGTACCGGCTCGACGCTCGCTCTCCGTCCTGGTGCGGTGCCGTGACACCACTGACCGTGATAACGCGCTCTGCCCGGCAGTTAATCCCGCCGCTCGCCGGAGGACGAGGCAGCGCACGGTGCGGCGATAGTCAGGAGCGGCGTGGCCCGCGAGGCTTGGCCCTGGCTCGGGACTCAGCTAGGATACCGGCGTGCGCGGGCAACACGGGTGAATGGTACCGAGAGGGAGGCGGGCGATGGCTGAACCCCGGGCACTGCTCGACATGCGGGTCGATGGCAAAGTCGCGCTCGTCACCGGCGCGAGCACCGGCCTCGGCCGGGCGACGGCGCTGGCGCTGGCGGAGGCCGGGGCTGACCTCGTCGTCACTAGCCGGAGCCAGGAGCGCCTGCGCGAGGTCTGCGCCGAGATCGAGGCGCGCGGGCGACGGGCCGTGCCGCTCGACGTGGACGTGCGAGACGTGGCAGCGGTGCGGCGCATGGCCGAGGAGGCACACGCCGCCTTCGGCCGCATCGATATCCTGGTCAACAACGCCGGGCTCAATATCCCCCAGTGGGCAGTCGACGTGACGGAAGATGCCTGGGACACGATCATGGACACCAACGCTAAGGGCCTCTTCTTCTGTTGCCAGGCGGTCGGCAAGTTCATGATCGAGCAGCGCTACGGCCGTATCGTCAACATCGGCTCGGACATGAGCCTGGTTGGCTGGATCCAGCGCGCCGCCTACTGCGCTAGCAAGGCGGCGGTCGCCCTCCTCACCAAGGTGCTCGCCATCGAATGGGCGCAGTACGGGATCACCGTCAACTGCATCGCGCCGACCTTCGTCGAGACGCCGCTCACTCGCCCGATGTTCGAGACGATCCCCGGCTTCCGCGAGCAGGTGTTGCGCAACATTCCCCTCGGCCGGCTGGGCCGGCCGGAGGAGGTGGCAGCGGCTGTCGTCTTCCTGGCCTCCGACGCGGCCGCGCTGATCACCGGCGTCACCCTACCCGTCGACGGCGGCTGGACGGCCTGGTAGCCGCCGGGCCGCGCCCACCGTCGCGGTCTCGCCTCACCCCGTCACTCGCTCGGCCAGGCGGCCGAAGGCCCGGATCCAGCGCGGGCACTCGGCACCCTCATCGGACAGGAAGTCGACCCGGTTCGGCACTGCGACCGGTAGCCCGCTCACGAACACGTTCCGGCCTACTGGTCGGAGGAAGAGCGGGGGCATCCGCCGCTCGCGGGGTTGCCGGCTGAGCCCGCCGGTCTGCACCACGTCGAGCCAGAGCCCGCCGGCGGCCGGGCGTACCGTCAGCCGGGCCAGCGGGTAGCGGTACTCGCCAGCGAAGCGGGCCAGCTCGCCCTCGCTCAGGGTCACCAGGGGCGGCGGAGTCGGGCGTAGCCCGAACTCCTCGGCCAGGAGCCAGGTCTCGACTTCCAGGTAGGCCGCGCTGCCGTCATCGTGGTTCGTCAGGCTGGCGATCGCCGCCCGCCGCTCCGGCAGCAGCGTCAAGTGCGCCTGGAAGCCGTTCGTCGAGCCGCCGTGGCCGACGACCCGGGTGCCGCCCAGCGACCAGAGCGCCCAGCCGAGCCCGTAGTGGTCGGCCCAGTTCGCCGCTGGCGTCTGCGGCTCCTGCATCAGCGCGATGCTCGCTGCAGAGACCGGCGGGCGCTCGGGCCGCGCGAGGCCCAGGTGGAAGGCGGCGAAGGTGAGCAGATCGTCGACCGTCGCGGTGATGCCGCCGGCCGGGTGCACGCTCCGCGGTAGCGGGAAGTCGCGGACGACCTCCGGCTGGCCGTCGTCTCCCGCGCGGTGACCGACGGCGAGCGGGTAGCCAATGATGTCGTGAGCGAAGAAGAACGCGCGCTCGAGGCCGAGCGGCTCGAAGAGCAGCTCCCGCATGGCGCTCTCGAACGGCTGGCCGGTCAGGACTTCGATGACCCGCCCGGCGAGCGAGAAGCCGCTGTTGCAGTAGCTCCAGCACCGGCCGAGGGGGTGAACCTGTGGGAGCTGGTGGAGGTCGGCGACATAGCGCGCGAGCGCGTCGTCGCCGAGGCCGTAGTCCTGGAAGTGGTCGCCGAGGATGCCACTGGTGTGGGTGAGCAGGTGGCGCATGGTGAGCCGCTGCTGGGTCTCGAGATCGCTGAGGCGTAGATCGGGCAGGTAGCTAGTCACTGGCTTGTCGAGGTCGAGCCGGCCCTCCTCGACCAGGCGCATCGCCAGGGTAGCCAGGAAGACCTTGGTGATCGAGCCGATCTGGAAGAGCGTGTCGCGCCGAACCGGGCAGCCGGTCTCGACGCTGGCTACCCCGTACGCGTGCACGACTCGCTCCGCGTCCCCACGCAACACCCCGATGACCATCCCGGGGACGCCGTGTCGCCGACAGGCCTGCTCCACGACCCGCGCGAGCTGCTGACTGCCGTTCACCGCCTCACACCTCCGCCAGCAGGGCTCTCGTATCCGTCTCGTGCATCATCGCCGGTAGCTCGGTACCAGGCAAGGGAAGCGTGACAGTGGGGTATCCGGTACAGCCGCCGCCCGGCCCGAGCCGGCAGTCCTCCTCCGGATGCGCCGTCGGCGCCGCGGTTCGACGAACGCCTGTAGGCCCGCGGGACTCCGTCACGCGGCCATGCCGCCGGGGCTCTCTGAGCGGCACGCTAGCGCGGGTGACAGCACGGGCGCCGCCGCACTGGGAAGAGGCGCTCGTCGAGAAGGGTGGGGCAGGCTCGAGTACTGCGCTCGAGTTCGGGCGTCAAGCGAGCGGGATGAGGACGGTGGCACGGCTCACGTCGTCGCCGACGCTCTCCACCGCCAGGCTGGCTCCCAAGCGCTCCAGCCGGGCCTGGAATCCCTCGTCCAGCGAGAGGTCTGCCAGCCGAGGGCGCTGGCCCACCCCGGGGCCCTGCGCCTCCACGCGCGCCGTCACCTGCGCCGGCTCGTAGCGCAGGTCGACGCTTACCCGTCGCGCGCGCTCGTCGGACGCGGCGGTACCGGCCAGTTCCTGCAGCAGACGGTACAGTGCCAGCCGCGCTGCCTCCGGCAGCTCGTCGCCCTCTGGCCCGGTCAGGTCGACCTGAATGTCATAGAGCCGGGCCAGTTCGGTGAGGTAGCGGCGCAATGTCGCGGTGACGCCGAGTTCGTCCAGAACCGCCGGGCGCAGCTCGTAGAGCATCCGGCGGAGGTCGAGCAGGGCGCGCGCCGCCGTTGCCCGCAGGCTGTTCAGGCCCTCTCCGAGCTGTTCCGGTCGCCGCACCAGCAACTGCTCGCAGATCTCCAGCTCCAGCAGCACGTTGCTCAGCGCCTGTGCTGGCCCTTCCACCAGTTGCCGTCCCACTCGACCTCGCTCTGCCTCCTCGGCCAGGATCAGCTCCTCCAGGGGAATGCTCACCAGTTCGGCCGTGTCGGGCCGCTGCAGTGCTCGAGTACGCCCCTCGCTGCTGCGGGCACGCTCAGCCTCGTGCTCCAGTTGCGCCTCGGCCAGTTCCAGCAGTTCACGCAGCCGTTCCTGGTAGCGGCGCAGGCTCTCCTGTCGCTCCTGGAGCTGCTCAGCCTGGCTGCGCATCATGAACAGGCGCAGCGTCACCTCCTGAGCCGAGCGATAGGCATCCCGGATCTCGGCACGCGGGTACGCCTCCAGGTTCGCGTCCACCTCGCGCAGCCGGTTGGTGAGCTGGATCTCGCGCTGGTGCAGCCGCTCGACCTCAGTATTGGTCTGATTGAGCAGGAGCTCGATTTCCTGGAGCGAGCGGCCGGTCTCGGCCAGTTCGGCCCGGCAGCCATCGACGATCTGGCGGAGCCGCTCGGTGAACTCACGGGTCTGTGGCTTGGGCAAGGGCATGGCGCTGTCCCCTCCGGCTGTCGCTGACGCTGGCAAGACGATAGCGAGAAAGGGTGGGTAACGCAATGGTACCGCCGTCCTGATCGGGGGCAGTGCCGGGCGCGATCTGAAAGGATTCTCCCCCACCAGCCAGCAGATGTCCACCGGGGTCTCTGCTCGACATGCATCCCCCCACTGGATGCGAGCCGGCGTGGTCCGAGCGGTGCGGGGCATGCCCCGGTCACCCCGGCACCGTCGCTTGACACAGAGGCACCTATACGCTATAGTTAGAACAGATGTTCGCATCTGGTGATCGAAGCTCGAGGAGCACGATGATGGTGGACAAGGGTGAGCGGGCCGGGTTCGATCCGGGCAAGTACCTAACCAAGGTCAACGGTCACGACTACCTGGAGGTGAAGTGGCGGCTGCTGTGGTTCCGCACTGAGCACCCCGACGGCGAGATCGAAACGGAGCTGGTCGAGCACCGCAACGGCGTCGCGGTCTTTCGCGCGCGCGTGCGCATCCCGGGCGGAGGCTCAGCGACCGGCTGGGGCAGCGAGACGCTCGACGACTTCCACGACTATCTGGAAAAGGCGGAGACCAAGGCGCTCGGGCGCGCGCTGGCTGCGCTGGGCTATGGCACGCAGTTCTGCCCGGACTTCGAGTTCGGTGCCACCGATCGCCGGGTGGTCGACTCACCGATCGATCTCACCCGCGTGTCCGGCCGGCGTGGAGCCGAAGTGACGGCGACGCCGCGGCAGATCGGTTTCCTGCGCGCGATTGCCCGCGAGGCCGGTCTCTCCGATGAGGATCTCGACGCTCGAGCGCGCGAGCTGTTCGGCCGCCCGATCGAGGAACTCGGGCGCCGCGACGCATCGCAGCTCATCGATCAACTGCGGCAGCGCCGCGACACCGTGATCGATGAATCGCAGGCGCAGGTGAGCTAGAACCGCGTAGTACCCGGAAGCCGGTTCAGTCCCGGTTCCCTGAAGAGGTACACATGCCCCCTCCCTCCCCACGCGCAGCCGGCTGTGATCCCCTCCCCACAGCCGGCTGCCCCTTCTCGCACGTCGTTCGTACAGGAACCTCAGCAGCGGTGAGCGCATGAGAGCCGTCATCCTCACCCGCACGCCAGGCGGGATCCGGATGCCAGGCCACCGCGCGAGCTCCGGAATAGGGCAGTGCGGGGCGAGAGGCTACCAGAGTAGAGTCACGAGGACGACGATGCCTGCGATGAGGACAACGACCGCGCCGGCGAGCAGCAGGAGCGCTCGCCGCACGGCGCGGTCGAAGCTGTCCGACGGTACTCGTTTCGCGTGGGAGGCCGCTCGCTCTGAAAGATCGCGCGCCGCGCTCGTGGCCATCCGCGCCTCCTCGTCCATGCTCCACTCGTTCGATTTTCCGGTTTGCGTCCACTCGCTCACGGCTCTATCCTCCCACTCCAGAGCCACCGGATGGTGAACGTTACGTGAAGCCTCGGACAAGCGACGCCGGCAGGCGTGGCGCTGCAGAGTCCCTTCCGACCAGCGCGGCCCGCTGGCCCGCGTCATGGAGGTTCGTTCCAGGCCGCCGGCCGATCGCTGCTCAAGACGAATTTCCGGCGGGTGGCTTGACAGGCTGGCGACAGGTCGCTATCCTAAACCCGACTAATATAGTCGGGATTGTGCAGTGCGTGGCGCACGCGACAATAGGCCAATCTATACAGGCGCGCCTGCCCAAGTGAAGCGTTCCAGTGTCCGGTCCGCACGCAGAGCGGGCCTGCGCTGAGGGAGGGAGTGAGAGCGTGCTGCGTGCCGGGCAGTGCCTGTTCAGGCCAGTGACCCACAGTATCGTTGCGGCTGTCCTCGTCCTGTTGCTCAGCTCGTGCGGAGGCGAACCGTCGCCATCGGGTTCACCAGCCGATACTCCGGCAGCCGCGCCGTCGACGCCGGCGGCATCGGTGGCTCCATCCCCGGCTACCACGCCGGCAGCCGCTGTCGACGAGGAGGCGCTCGAACTGGTCAGCGCGCTCGCGCAGATCTGGGGACACCTGGAGGCGAGCGCGGCGAGCATCGAGGCCGGGGATTGGGCCTATGCCGAAGCCCATGCTGGCCATCCGGTCGCCGAGTATTGGGAGCAGGTCGAGGGCCCGCTCGACGAGCAGGGGCTCGCGCAGCCGTTGCGCGAGGCGCTGGATCGCTACCTGCAGGCGGTCGAGAGCCAGGCGAGCGACTACCAGCAAGCCCTCCAGGCGGCAGTCTCCCGGACTCACGAGACGATGGAGGCTGTCGCCGGCGACGACTGGAATAATCCGGCTTTCCGGGCGGAGCTCATCCGCCACCTCCTGGAGTCCGTCGAGCACGAGTACAGCGAAGCGGTTCAGGACGGGCAACTCGCCGAGCTCGTGGAGTACCAGGATGCCTGGGGGTTCTTCACCGTCGCCCGGCAGCTCTACCCGGACATCGCGCAGCAGGTGCAGACCGGCTCGCACGAGGCTGCTGAGGAGATCGAGCACGAGCTCGCCGAGCTCGATCGGATCTTCGGCTCCTTCATCGTCCAACCTGGCCAGGCGCCGGCCTCGCCCGAAGAGGTCGACGAAGCCGTCGGCGAGGTGCGGGCCGAGCTAGCCAAGGCGCTCCAGCTCGCCACTGCCGAGCCGAAGGGCCCGGCCGAGACGGTCGCCGAGATCAAGGAGATGATGCGGCAGGCGCTCGATGCCTACGCCCGCGGCGAGCAGGACGAGGCCTACGATCTGGCAGCAGACGCCTATCTGGAAGGGTTCGAGACGATCGAGGGCGACCTGATCCAGCGAGGCGAGCGGGAATTCGTCGAAGAGGTGGAGATCCAGTTCAAGGAGTTCCGTGACGGGATCCGCGAGGGGCGCTCGCAGGAGGAGCTTCAGGCGCTCGTCGACGAGATCAGCGGCAAACTCGACCAGGCGTTGGAGGTTCTGCAATGACGATCGCTGGCCTCGCGCCCGGCAGGCAGCGTGGGGTGCCGCGGCGCCTGCTGGCCCTGTTCGCGGTGGCAGTGCTCCTCGTGCTCCTCGGCGGGGTGGCCCCGCTGGCCGCGCGAGCCGCGGAGCCGCAGGTGGACGTGCAGCGGGAGCTGGCCGCGATCCGAGCACTGATGCGGCAGAGCCAGGACGCCTATCGCGCCGGTGACGTCGAGACGGCCCTGCGGCTGGCTCGCCAGGCGTATCTCGACCACTTCGAGCTCGTCGAGATCCCGCTGCGCGTTATCGACCCGAACTTCACGCTCGAGATGGAATACCGGTTCGCCGAGTGGCGCAACCAGATCGAAGCCGGTGCGCCCGCTGCCGAGGTCGACGTGACCGTCCAGGAGCTCGAGCGTGGCCTCGACGAGGTCGAGGCACTCTTCGAGGGGCCGGGCCTGGTCGCCCCGACGCTGGTGACAGTCGCTTCCTTCTCGATCCTCTTCCGCGAGGGCATCGAGGTCATCCTGGTTCTCGCCGCCATCCTGGGGTACATCCAGACCCAAAACCCGAGGCTGCGACGCCCGTTGTGGTGGGGCGCCGGACTCGCCATCCCGGCTAGTATCCTGACCTGGTTCGTCTTGAACTGGGTGCTGCGCGTGGCGCCGATCGGCCGCGAGGTGATCGAGGCGCTGGTCTCTCTCCTCGCCGTCGCGTTGATGTTCTACATCAGCTTCTGGCTGCTGCGTCGTCTCGATGTCCGCCGGTGGATGGAATTCCTGCGGGCAAAGGTCTGGGACGCGGTGGCCGTCGGCAACACCGGTGCCGTGGCGGCGCTCGGCTTCGTCTCGGTCTACCGTGAAGGGGCGGAGACGGCGCTCTTCTACCAGGCGCTCCTGCTGATCGCCCAGCGTCTGGAGCTGTGGGTCTTGCTCGGCATCGGTCTGGCGATCCTGGCCTTGAGTGTCATCGGCTGGGCGATCATCGCCCTCGGGGCCCGGCTGCCGCTGCGGGCCTTTCTGGGGATCGCCGTGGCCGTTATCATGCTCCTCTCGGTCGGGCTGCTCGGCAACGCCGTATGGGAGCTGCAACAGATCGGGGTGATCCCGATGACGCTGCTGGGTGACTCGTTCCCGCGCTTCAACCGGTTCCTGGCCGACCTGCTCGGGCTGCATGCCACCCTAGAGACGGTGGTAGCGCAGAGTGTGCTTCTGCTGGTCTACCTGGCGGCCTGGCTCTACGCGTTCTGGTGGCAGCCGGGCGGGGCAGGAACCTGGCGACGCCAGGGAACAGGAGCCGGGTGACCTGGAAAACCGTGCGAGTGAGGCGGTCGTGGGTATCAGAGTCGGCATCGACGTCGGGGGCACATTTACCAAGGCGGTCGCGATCGAGAGCGTCTCGGGCGCTCTCGTCGGCAAGGTGACCGTGCCGACCACGCACCACGCGGCTGAAGGGGTCGCGCGCGGCCTGGTCGAAGCGTTCAAGTCCCTCTTACAGCGGACCGGGATCGATGTCGAACGCATCGAGTTGGTCGTGCTGAGCACGACACAAGCGGTTAACGCCCTGCTAGAGGGCGATGTCGCCCCGGTCGGCGTCGTCGGCATCGGGCCGGAGGCGAACCGCAAGGAGGCGTTCCGGCGGACGCGGATCGACTCGGTTCAGTTGACGCCCGAGCGCCGCCTGCCGGTCTTCCACGCCTTTCTGGAGGTCGAGGAGTTCAGCGAGGAGCGGATCGCCGATACCCTGCGGGCCCTCGTGGCGCGTGGGGCGCGGGCGATAGCGGTGAGCGCGGCCTACAGCGTGGAAGACCCTGCGCCGGAGCGAGCGGTTCTGGAGGTAGCGACGGGCCTCGGCCTCCCGGCGACTGCCGGCCATGAGATGAGCGGGCTCTACGGCCTGGAGGTGCGCACGCTCACCGCCGCTGTCAACGCCAGCATCCTGCCGCGCATGGCCGAGACGACCCCGTGGGCCGAGCAGAGCCTGGCGGAGAGCGGCCTCCAGGTACCCCTGATGATCATGCACGGTGACCTGGCGGTCAGCCCGCTGGAAGAGGCGCGCCGGCTGGCCGCTTCCACGATCCTGTCCGGTCCGGCCGCCAGCGTCGCCGGCGCCTTGCTCTACCACAAGCTGCTCGACGGGCTCTTCATGGAGGTCGGCGGCACCAGTACGAACGTCGGCGTCATCCGCCAGGGGCGACCGGTCATGAAGTACGTGCGCATCATGGATCACCCGACCTGCCTGCGCTCGGTCGATGTCCGCGTTGCCGGGGTGGCGGGTGGCAGCCTGGTGCGCCTGAGAGGCCGCAAGCTGGCAGGCGTCGGGCCTCGCAGCGCCCATATCGCTGGCCTGCCGTATCCCTGCTTCGTCCCGCCGGAGATGCTCTCGAACCTCCGGCTGGTGACGCTGGCCCCGCGCCCGGGCGACCCGGAGGACTACGCAGCCCTCGAGGACGACGAGGGGCGGCGCTATGCCGTCACGCTGACCGATGCCGCGAATGCCCTCGGACTGGTGCCCGAGGGAGACTACGCGCGTGGCGATCAGGAGTCAGCTCGGCGAGCCATCGCGCCGCTCGGCGAGCGACTCGGTCTGCCGGTCGAGCGGGCTGCGCAGCTCATCATCGACCAGGCTGCCAGAGAGGTCGAGCCGCTCCTCCGCGACCTGGTGCG
>Ga0073929_1002793_pt1 | contig 10119 bp, 9 predicted proteins | sample DewCreD2012metaG_3_FD_76966 | JGI IMG/M metagenome (GOLD analysis project Ga0073929, IMG submission 76966) | Hot spring sediment bacterial and archeal communities from British Columbia, Canada, to study Microbial Dark Matter (Phase II) - Dewar... ... | reverse complement strand
GCTTGAGATTTAAGTCTTTGTCCGTTAGTGTTTCCTGTCCAAACACCAACAACTAAATCTTTAGTATACCCAAAAGTCCAAGCATCTTGGTAAAATTGTGTTGTTCCTGTTTTTAAAGCTACTTCATAAGAACCAAAATCAGTTAAATAAAAATTTCTTTGAAAAAGTCCTCTTCTGGCCTCTTTATCTTTTAAAATATCAGTAACTAATTTTGCTGTTTCTGAAGAAATAATTCTTTTTTCTTGAGGAAAATACTCATAAATAATTTTTTCATTTTGAATAATTTTTAAAATTAAAGTTTGGGAAACTAAAATACCATCATTAGCTAAAGCACCATAAAACCTTATAAGGTCAGCCATTTTTACTTCAGCGCTACCTAAACCAAAAGAAAGGCCATATTTTTTCCAATCATCCAGATAATCCATTTCTGATTTTTTAGCTAAATTAATAACTCTTTCAGGAATAGCCAAATAAAAAACTTTTACTGAAGGAACGTTTCGCGATTCAGCTAAGGCTTGTCTTAAACTTACAGGTCCTTTAAATTTACTATCAAAATTTTGAGGTTTATAATTTCCAAAATTTGTAGGAACATCAAAAATTATAGTTTTATCAGGATAACCTAATTCGAAAAGAGCAGAATAAACAAGCGGTTTTATTGTCGATCCAGGTTGTCTTTTTCTAAAAGGTATATTTACTTGACCATCAATTGATTCGTCAAAAAAATCCTTGGAACCTACTAAAGACAAAACTTCTCCTGTTTTAGGATCGATAGTCATTAAAGCTCCATTAGTGCTTTCATATTTTTCTTTATTTTCCTTTACTTTTTTTTGAATAACCTCTTCAGCTATTTTTTGAAGTCTTAAATCTAAAGTGGTAACTACTTTAAGATTAAATTCCTCTAAATTTTTATTAGGAAATTTTTCTTTGAGAATATCTATTACCTTCATTACAAAATGAGGAGCAGTGATCCCAGTATATTTTCCTTTTATTAAAGGGATCTCTTCTTTTAATGCTCTCTCATATTCTGTAAAAGAAAAGTAATTATTTTCATAAAGTTTTTTCAAAATAAAATCCCTTCTCTCTTTTAGTCTTTTGATATTTTCTAAGGAAGTAGGTGCGTAAAGAGAGGGTGTTCGAGCAATACTTGCTAAAATAGCCGCCTCAGACCAAGAAACTCTTTGAATTTTTTTATCAAAATAATATTCACTTGCTGCCCCAATACCTATATTTCCTTCTCCTAAATAAATAGAATTTAAATAAAAAGTTAAAATTTCTTCTTTAGAATATTTTTTTTCAATTTTCCAGGCTAAAATTACCTCTTTAATTTTTCTTGTTAAAGTTTTTTCGCTAGTTAAAAAAAGATTTCTGGCTAATTGTTGAGTAATAGTTGATCCTCCGTAAGCTAACTCTCCCCTTTTTAAATTTAAATAGATAGATCTTAAAATTCCTCTTAAGCTCATTCCCTTATGTTTAAAAAATTCAATATCTTCAGCAACCAAAAAAGATTTAATCACTTTATCAGGAATGTCATTGTAATCAACCCATTTTCTTCTAAAACCTATTTTATAAAGAAGAACTGTTTCTGTGCGATCATAAATTTCTACTCCACCGCTAATTATTTTTTGTCCTAAAATTGTAGGTTCAGGAAGATTTCTAGAAAAATAAAAATAAGTAAGCAAAAGAACACTGGAAAAAAGAAAAAAGAAAAAAAGAAAAAGTTTTAAGAAAAACTTCATTTAATTTAGATTTTAAACCATTTTATAATTAATCTTAATGATAGACTGGGAAGAAATAAAGAGAAAAAAAAGAGAACAAGAAGAATATCTGGCTCAAGTCCTAGCTTCAAGACTAGGCGTTCCTTATTTTAATCTTTCTCTTTTAAAACCTAAACCAGCAGCTTTAGAAACTATTTCTAAAGAAGAGGCAGAAAAATTTAAGCTCATTCCTATAGAAGATGATGGCATAAAAATAGTTTTAGGGATTGTTGATCCTTTAATTGATAATCTTAAAGATTTTGTAAATAATTTAAAACAAAAAAGAAAAGAAGTTGTTTGGGGTATTATATCAAATTCTAGTTTTTTAGAAGCCCTAGATGAATATAGTTTAATTAGACTTAAAAAACTTAAAATATCAAAAAGTTTGGATTTAAATCAGGAAATAATTGAAAAAATAAACAAGGAAATAACAAGAAAAGAATTACTTCAAAATTTTTGCCAAGACCTTTTAAAAGAAAATCCCTTTTTTATTTTAGATACCATTATTGCCGGAGGTTTAAAATTTGATGCTTCTGATATCCATTTTGAACCCTATGAGGATAAAGTCTCTGTGCGCTATCGTTTAGATGGTCTTCTTCATGATGTTATTTATTTAGAAAAAGATGTTTACGAGATTATTAAAAATAGAATCAAAATAATTTCCGGTATGATGCTAAATATAACTGATAAACCGCAAGATGGAAGTTTTTCGGTAAGTTTTAAAAAAAATAAAATAGATTTTAGAGTTTCCTCTTTACCTACGAATTACGGTGAAGCTTTTGTAATTAGAATTTTAAATTTTCTAAAAGTTACCAAATCATTAGAAGAATTAGGGCTTGGAGAATATGATTATGAAATTTTAAGTAAAATGATTTTTCTTCCTCATGGAATGATTTTAAATACTGGCCCAACAGGATCAGGAAAAACAACAACTCTTTATTCGATTTTAATGAAATTAAAAAAACCGGAAATTAAAATAATAACCATCGAAAATCCTATAGAGTATAGAATTGAAGGTATTACTCAAGTAGAAATAAATGAAAAAGAAAACCTAACCTTTGCTTCAGCTTTACGTGCTTTTTTAAGACATGATCCTGATGTTATTTTAGTAGGCGAGATAAGAGATGAAGAAACTGCTAATACTGCTATTCAAGCTTCTCTTACCGGACATCTTGTTCTTTCAACTTTACATACTAATACTTCCTTAGGTTCTATTCCTCGACTTATTAGTTTAAACGTTGATCCTAAGCTTATTCCCTCAGCATTAAAACTGGTTATTTCTCAAAGATTGGTAAGAAAAATTTGCGAAAATTGCAAAGAAGAATACGAACCTGACAATTTAATTAAAGAAAAAATAAAAAAAGAACTAGAAAATCTTCCTCCAAGAGTTAAAAAAGATTTTGATTTAGATAATTTTAAACTTGCTAAAGGTTTAGGTTGTTCTTTATGTTTTAATACTGGATATAAAGGAAGAATTGGAATTTTTGAACTTTTTATTTTAGAAGAAAGACTTAAACCTTTAATTTTAAAAAACCCCACTGAAGAAGAGATATATTCAGAAATTAAAGAAAATTTTGTAAGTATAAAACAAGATGGACTGATAAAGGTTTTAAAAAAGATAACAACCGTAGAAGAAATAGAAAGAGTAGCTGGAATTTTATAAAAGTGGAGGTGGAGGGAATCGAACCCTCATCGAAGGAAAAGAAACCATTGACTCTCCTGGCGCAGTTTGTTTTTAAATTTTGACTTCTTGAAGGAAAACAAACAAACCCTCAAGAAGTACAGGCTCTTTAATTTCGGTTTTAGGTTAGAGCCCTTACCTAAAACCTAGCAGAGAAATTTTTACCTCTAAGAAGTTCCTCCGCTAAACTTCTTAGAGGCCGCCCTTTTTTACGAAAGAGCGTAAGCTGGGACTCTGTTGGCGTTTTTTGGTAGTTTAAGACTACCACCCTGCCAGCTCCAATGGTTTCTTTTTTCCTTCTCGACCTCCATTTTCACCCCCATTAAAAATTTTTTAGAATTCTTTCTTTTATTCTTCTAAATTCTTTTTCTTTTAATTTTTCTCTTTTTTCGTATTTTTTAAGCCCTTTAACTACAACAATTTCTATTTTTATAAGTCTATTTTTATTATAAATCTTAAGAGGTAAAACAGTCAAGCCCTTAGTTTTTATTTTTGAAATAAGATAATCAATTTCTTTTCTTTTTAAAAGAAGTCTTCTGGGCCTTAAAGGATTATAGTTTCTAAAAACATTTTTTTCTTGATAAGGAGGAACATAAAAATTAATTAAAAAAATTTCACATCCTTTATAAGTAACATAACTTCCTTTTAGGCTCCCCCGGCCATTGAGGATAGATTTAACCTCAAAACCATAAAGTTCTATTCCAGCTTCAAATTTTTCTAAAATTTCGTAATTTCTAAAAACATCTTTATTTTGAATCAAAACCATTGTTTTTTATAATTTTAAATGATGAAAAAGAATAATAAAAAAAATAAGATAAATTTGGAAGAAAAAGTAGTTAAATTAATTTCTTCAGAAAATTTTAAACCGTTTTTAGGATGGTTTTTGATTTTTTTATCTTTTCTTTTTATTCTTTCTATTTTAAGCCCCAAAGGTTTAATTACTTATAAACTCTATCTTTTTTTGAAAAAATTTTTAGGTTGGACTTTTTATTTTTTACCTTTCTTTTTACTTTTTTCTTCTCTTTTTCTTTTTAAAAAATTTACTTGGCTTCAGATTTTTAAAAAGTTTTTAGGTTTAACTTTTATTTTCTTTTTTCTAAATTTTTATATTGAATATTTTTTTGGAGAAAGCGGCTTTTTAGGAAAAATTCTTTATTTTAGTTCTTATGTTTTTGGATCTTTAGGTAGTTTTGTTTTTTATTTATTTCTTTCAATTTTTGGTTTATGGTTGTTCTTAGAAGAAAAATTCTTTTTATTTTTTAAGTATTTATTTTTTAATGCTAAAAAAGAATTAGAAAAAAACTTACAAAGAGAAAAAATAGAAGAACCCTTAAAAGGTATTAAACAAGAAATAAAAATAGAAACAAAGACAAAATATAAAAAAGCAGAAAGACAAACTACGTCTTTACCTTTGAGAAAAGTAATTCAAAAAAGCAAATGGGAACTTCCGCCGTTAGAGCTTCTTAAACAAGAAAAAGAAGAAGTTATTGCTCCAGATGTTAATAAAACCTCTGAAATTATTATTAAAACTTTAGAAAGTTTTGAAATTAAAACAGAAATCGTGGATGTAGAGATAGGTCCAGCAGTAACAAGATTTTCTTTAAAGCCAGGAGAAGGAATAAAACTTTCTAAAATTTTAAGTCTTCAAAATGATATTGCTTTAGCCTTAGGAGTTCCTAATTTAATTTTAGAAACCCCTATCCCTGGAAAAGCAGTTATAGGTATTGAAGTTCCTAATATAAAATCAGCCGTAGTAAGATTAGGAAATGTATTAAATCATTCAGATTTTTTAAATTCTGATAATCTTCTTCTTTTTCCTTTAGGAAGAAAAATAAATGGAGAACCATATTTTGCTGATTTGGTAGAAATGCCCCATCTTTTAATTGCCGGAACTACTGGTTCAGGAAAATCTATTTTTATTCATAATATGCTTATCTCTTTTTTAATGAAAAATACTCCTGAAACTTTAAATTTTATTCTTGTTGATCCCAAAAGAGTTGAACTTATAAATTATAGTTCTATACCCCATCTTCTTTTTGACACTATTACTGATATTAAAAAGACCGTGGCTGTTTTTAATTGGTTGGTAAATGAGATGGAAGAAAGATATAGAATTTTAGAAGCTAGTGGTTCTAGAGATATAGATAGTTATAATAAAAAGCAAATCCAAAAAAAAGAAAAAATAATACCCAGGATAGTTCTTGTGATTGATGAGATGGCAGATCTTATGATTACTTATGGTTCTTCTATAGAAACAATTGTTATTCGTTTAACACAAATGGCTAGAGCAACAGGAATTCATCTTGTTTTAGCTACGCAAAGACCATCAGTTGATGTAGTTACTGGACTAATTAAGGCTAATATTCCTAATAGAATATGTTTTAAAGTAGCGAGCCAAGTTGACTCTAGAACAGTTTTAGATATTGGAGGGGCAGAGAAACTTATAGGAGCAGGAGATGCTCTTTTTATTTCTACTAATCTTCATAGACCTTTAAGAGTTAAAGCGCCTTTTGTAACTGAAGAAGAAATAAATAAAGTAGTTAGATTTTGGGTAAATCAATTAGAAAAAGTTCCTGAGGAAGAAGTTAGAAAAATCTCTTTAGAAGAAATAGAAAAAACCTATCTTCCGACAATTGGAGATGAAGCAGAAGATAAGGCGCTTCTTAAAGAAGCCATAAAAATAGTTGTTAATAGTGGAAAAGCATCTACTTCTCTTCTTCAAAGAAAATTAAAAATAGGTTATGCTCGAGCAGCAAGACTTTTAGATTTAATGGAAGAGAAAGGAATTGTTGGACCACAAGAAGGTTCTAAGCCAAGAAGAGTTTTAATTTCTCCTGAAGAAATAGAAGAAATATTTAAAGAAGAAAGTTAAGATCTTAAACTTTCAATAAGATTTTTTAAAAGATTAGGAATAAAAAAGGAGCTTACTAAAAGAATAAGACCTAAAACAACATAAAGTAAGGTTTCATGGAGTTTTTTGATATCACCTTTAGCCAAAATATATTTAAGACCTAAAAAAAGCAAAACTAAACCAGTTAAAAGCATTAAAGCAGAAAAGAGAAACATAATGATATTTTTTAAAATCCTAAAAACCTCGTCTTGTATTTTTTGAATACCATTTTCTTCGGCAAAAACAAAATTAAAAAATATCAATATTATTAAAAAAAAAGATAAAACCCTCATAGTTTTTATTTTAAAATATATAAAGAAAAAAAATGCCCCTATAGCTCAAAGGAAGAGCGTCTCCGTCCTAAGGAGAAGATGGAGGTTCAAGTCCTCCTAGGGGCAAATCTTATGAAGGCTAATTTATATTTTTTTATAATTTTTTTTCTTGGATTAATACTTTTGATTTTAAATTTTAAAAGAGAGACACCTAATAATGAATTTTTAATTGTTTCTTACCCTCAATTTATTAAAAATTATCAAAAAGTAAAAGTAGTTAATTTAAAAAATAAAGAAAATTATTTTTTGTATTTGAATCGAGAAGAAGAAATAATTTTAGGAGAAAAATTAGTTCTTGAAGATTTTGAGATTAATGAAAGTAAAATATATTTTCCTAAAATTTTGAGAAAAGAAAAAGCTAACATTCTTTTTGAAATTTCTTTTAAATTAAAAAATTTTTATGATGAAAAAATTAAGAAAAACCTTCCTTGGCCAGAAGAAAATATTTTAAGAGGATTAATTTGGGGTGAAAAAATAGAAGATAGTAATCTTTATAAGAACTTTCAAAAAACAGGTACAGCTCATATTTTAGTAGCCTCAGGAAGTAATTTAGTTTTAATTTCTTCAATCTTTTTATCTTTTTTAAGAAATCTTAAATTAGATTATAAACTATCACTTCTTTTTTCTGTTTTTGTTTTAAGTTTTTATTTATTTTTAGTTGGTTTTGAAGGAAGTATTTTAAGAGCTTTTATTTTTGCTTTATTTTTGATTTTAATTAAAGGCTTTGCTGGAAGAATTCCTTTAAGAAGAAATCTTCTTCTCACGATTTTAGTTATCTTGTTAATTATTTTTCCTAAAGAAATTTTTGAAGCCGGAACCATTCTTTCCTTTCTTTCTTTTACAGGAATAATTTATCTTTCGCCCTTTCTTAAAGAAAGATTAAACTTTTTAAAATCAGATTATTTGAAAGAAATAATCTCTCAATCTTTTTCTTCTTTTATTTTAGTTTTTCCTTTTACAGGTTATCTTTTTAAATCTTTTAATCCTTTTAGTTTTCTTTTTAATTTACCCATACTCCTTTTTTTACCCCATCTTTTTATTTTAGGAATTTCGTTTTCCTTTCTTCCCTATCTTTCTTTTACTCTCTATCCACCTTTGTTTTTTATAAAAAAAATAGTAGAAATAGGAAACTATCTTCCTGAAATAAATCTTATTTTGCCGAGTTGGTTTTATTTAGTTTTTTATTTTTTAACTTTCATTGTTATTTATAAAATTAATAAAAATGAGAACGTTGAATTTAATTTTAATCTTCGCTAATCTCTTTATTTATTACTCTATTTTTATCTATTTAACCTCAAAAGATTTTCTTTTAGCCCCAGACATTGGACAAGGAAAAAGTTTTATTTTAAAAGAAGAAAAAAATGTGATTCTTTACGATACAGGAAAAGATGATTTTAAAATTTTAAAAGCTTTAAATAAAAACCTCCCCTTTTTTAAAAGAAATATAGACATTGTTATTATTTCTCATGCAGATATTGACCATTATTTATCCTTAAATACTTTAAGTAAAAAATATAAAATCCACCTCCTTCTTATAAACAAAACTACTTTAAGCAATTATGATTTTAAAGAGCTTTTAAAAAGTTTAGAAAAAAAGAAAATAAAAATATATTTTATAAATAAAGGAGATAGAATACTTCTTCAACAAACAAAACTTTTAGTTTTAAATCCAGAGAGGGTTTATAAAAAAGACAATGACAATTCTTTAGTAATTTACGGTAAGAGAAATAATTTTAGTTTTTTTTTAACCGGTGATGTGGAAAAAGAAAGTATTGAAGAAAATTTAATGAAATATAAAGATTTCTTAAAAAATCTTTCTTTACTTGACTTTCCTCATCATGGTTCTAAATATTCTTTGGTGGAAAAATTTTTTGCTGCTTTAAATCCTCAAATAGTAGTTATTCAATCAGGTTTTAATAATTATCATCATCCTCATAAAGAAGTTTTAGATTTCTTTAAAAATAAAAATTTATGGCTTACTCAAAACAAAGGTGATTTAAAAATAGTTTTTGAAAAATAGTGTTATAATATTATAAAGAAGGATCGCTAATCGCTGGGAAAATATTTCCCAGAGGAAAGTCCGGGCACCCATATTGAAGGAAACCCCGAAAAGGAGTTAGAGCTAAAGCTCTAGAAGAAAGCACAGAGACTATACTATCCAGGTAATTACCTGGAGAAAGGTGAAAAGATGGAGGGTGTCAAAAGAACCTTCTTTTGGCTACCTCCATACCTTATGAAGCAATTCATAAGGTTGTTTTCTTCTTCCTGGGTGCAAGGCCGTGCCCAGTTTAAACTGGGAGTGCCGCATGAGCCTCTTGGCAACAAGAGGCCCAGACAGATGATTAGCCAAAACAGAACCCGGCTTATGATCCTTCCTGTTTTATTTTTTATTCAAAAATGGCAGGACATTCACATTGGGCACAAATAAAAAGAAAGAAAGCAGTTTTTGATGCTAAAAAAAGCCAATTAATTGGAAAACTTGTTAATGCTATAACTGTAGCTGCTCGAGAAGGAAATAATCCTGAAACTAATCCTAAACTTCGAAATGCTATTGAAAGAGCTAAAGAGTTTAAAGTTCCTTTAGAAAATATTGAAAGAGCTATTAAAAAGGCTGAAGACAAAAATTTAAATTTAGAAGAAGCTTGGTATGAGGCTTATTTTGAAAACATTTCCCTTTTAATCAAAGCAATTACCGATAACAAAAATAGAACTTTAAATAATGTTAAGTCAGTTCTTAATAAAAAAGGTGCAAAATTAGCTAATCCTGGTTCAGTGAGATGGAGTTTTGAAGAAAAAGGAGTTGTAGAAATTTATAAAAAAAACGAAAACGATGTTTTAGAATTTATGGATATTATTGAAGATATTAAAGAAAAAAACAAAGAAATCCTTATGTTAATAACTAGTGTAAAAAATCTTAACGAACTTAAAAATAAAATTTCAAATAAAGGAATAGAAATTTTTGATTCTTATATTGAATTTTTTTCTATAAATCCTATAGAAATTAAAGATCAAGAAATAAAAGAAGAACTTAAAAATTTAATAAATGAACTTTTAGATCTAGAAGATGTAGATGAAGTTTTTACTAATGCCAAAGCCTTGACTTTTAATTAAAAAAATATGAAAATTTTTAAATAAAATGGTCGAAAATTAGAAAATAAGAAAGATGACTATATTAGAATTGGAAAATATTTTAAAGGTTTTAATGAAAGAAAGAGATGAAGAAGAGGAAAAAGAAGAATGGATAAGAGAAGAAGGAGAAGAGGGAGAAGAATCTGATAATGAAGAATTACTCCCAGAAGAATTACCCCTAGAAGGAGAAGAAGAAGGAGAAGAAGAAGGAGAGGACAATGAAGAGGAAGAAGGATTGCCTCCAGATGAGTGGGAACTAGAAGAAGGAAATTGGGAAGAAATTAATTTAGAAGAAGACGAAGAAGACGAAGAAGAGGAAGAATTTTAGCAAAT
>Ga0073929_1002777_pt1 | contig 10181 bp, 17 predicted proteins | sample DewCreD2012metaG_3_FD_76966 | JGI IMG/M metagenome (GOLD analysis project Ga0073929, IMG submission 76966) | Hot spring sediment bacterial and archeal communities from British Columbia, Canada, to study Microbial Dark Matter (Phase II) - Dewar... ... | reverse complement strand
TATTTTTCAACAGCTGCGATCCTTTCTGGTCCGGTTATTTTGGATTTATGAGACATGAAAATGCTCCTCCTTGTAGTAAACAGTTTTATTATTTCAACTGTCTACCACAAGGGGAGCATATCATATGTTAGCGTGAAGGTTTTTTTGTTTACAAATTATAACCTTTTGCTTCTGGTTTAGTCGGATTACTAACCACGCCCAACAACAGAACGCCTAGAACTGTACTCATGCCGTCCATGGAACGCCAGCAGCGTTATGATAGAACAAAGCTTTATCATGATTAACAAAATGTTCACCTAAACCAGCTTCGACCAATTGCTCTGGTGTAGCATCCTTCGTAAGCTTATAAATCATGGTCGCAATCATCTCGATGTGGGCGAATTCCTCAGTACATCATTGTTGTAAGTGATAATACAATTAAAATCATCAATTCTTCTTCATGAAGTCAAAGGACTATTATTCCGTTATCGCCACTTCTTCGTCAGCACTAATGTTTTCAATTTTATAAAGTAATGACACTATTTCTTGAAAATATTCTATATATTTATCAAATTCACCAAATTCATAAGCGATATTGCAGTATTTCTTTGCAGTATCACTATCCACTTTTCTATAAAAATAAAATCTAGCTAGTTCATAATAATATTTCTGTTTAAGAGGATTTAATATTTCATCCTCATTTCTTAATGCAATGTCGATTGATTTTTCATAGTGTTTTACTCCGTTTTCTTCGGATGTAACAATATCGATTTGAGTATTTCTAAAATGCCAAAAACCCATATTTGCAAAATAATATAGATCGTTTTCCTTGTCATTATATTCTAACTTGAGATATCTATACGAAAACTCATACTTCCCTCTTTCAGTTAAAAAGTAAGAAAAATGAATCCACATTTTATAATAGTATTTAAGACTATCATTATAAGTAGCTGCCTTTTCAACATGTCGCTCTATTCGATTCTCAAATTCAATAATATTGATTGTTTCATCACCAGAATCTTTTACAACTGATTGGATTAATTGTAACCAAAAAAATGCAATAAATTCTTGTGATTCCTCACTTATGACAATATTGAAAGAATTTTCATAAAAATCCAATGCTTCTATTAATAAATTAAAAGTTTCTTTCTCAAATAATGTCTCGTCATCCCCCATAAATCGCTCAAAGTAGATCATACAAAGTTCCATTATATATTTTTCATTGTTTGGTTCGCTTTGATTCACAATCTTCATTTTATTTAATGCTGCCAATACATTAACTTCATCCCCTAATTTCCTGTGTGCTCTAGAAATAAGGTAAATTAATGTAATAGATGACTCGTTCCCTCCAAGTTTAATAACTTCTTCGTACAATCCCGCATGAAAGTAATTTGTTGCCATTAACAATTCATCTTTTTCAATGGTATTAATTGCTTGATCAATAAAGTTTTTTGTGGTGATTACTAAATCTTCATTATATATCGGTGAATCTGGACTATTCGATTTAGCCGCTATTTTATATGATGCAAATGTGTTGAGGGTATCACTTAGATATGTAAAAGGTTTATGAACAAATGTTGGAGGGAAACAGCTAAGCCTCCTGGATAAATTAACTAGAAAGTCATCCGCATCATAACCTTTAACGTAAAAAGAGTATTTTTGTTCACCTAGTAATTCAAGAAACCTTTGGCTTGGTTCTCTATCCTTATTACCGACAATAAATAACCTATTTTCAAATGAATTTTCATTTGTAAGTAGTTGAAACACCGGGTCATTTTCCCCGCTATAACCAATAATTATCCACATGCTATTTTTGTTAAGTTCTAAATAGACACCTTTTATTTTTTCAAGTTGTTCGTGCATCTCCTTTTGAGTATTGCAAAGTATGAACCCTGTATGTTGACCGTGTAAATGGATCACAGATTTATCAAACAACAAGTCAGGCCTAAATGTTTCGGAAGTAGTTAAATCATATATGGCGGGAAACTCGCCAACTACTGCGCATGCACGTAAAATAAGATTGTCAAAATTCGTTGTTAGGACCCTATTAATATTATTATTCTTCAGCAATTGAGCAATTGAGATATGAGCCCAGTTTATTTTTGCGCTTTTCACAATCGATGATATTAAATTTCTTCGCTCAGGTGGAGTTAACATTGACATGCAGTTCGCATAATTTTTCTCTTGAGTTCGCTCATACTCTTCGTAATATTTTTCTTTTATTTCATTTACAAACCCTGAAGCAGTTGGTATATTCGCTGTAACTGAACAACCCGCACCGATCAAAAAATTAACGTTTATTCGCTCATCGTTCGCTCTCTTTATTGCCCGCACAACATCATCAATACTTCTGTTAAAATTCATCAAATTACCTCCAAACTATACATAGATTATACCAATTTATATCCTTTTTACTAGTATAATCTAAAAATCCCTTCACCTATTTAGTGTGAAGGGTATATTATTAGTAAACTTCTATTATATCCTGCATATCAAACACAGTCACCCTCGACTCTGATCTGCTTCGCCCGTTGATCTACTCGTTCAACCAAGCCAATAACCTTGAATCCTCATGCGGATCGTACAGACTGAATGTTAGCGGTTGTCGATAATGCATGGATTGCTGAACAATGTTCTCGATCAATAGCAGCTCCTGCTCATCAAGCTCCTTACGTTCTTTATTGTTCTTGTTGCGATTGTGGTCGATTATTGCCCCCACATGTTCAGGCAACATCATTCTTGATGATTTCCACCTTAGATTTGCACCTGGTGTAAGCTTCGTATTCTTCATGCTCGTTTCACCACCAAAATAGCTGCCAAAATATTTTCTTCATTAAATACACGGTAAGCTCTGCGATCATAACAGTACGCTTTTAACTTCCCGTCCTTTACAACTGACACTCTAATCTTCCGTTGTGTTGCCCTGCCGTTTTTATCGAGGTAGACCATTTCCACCACACGACCGATATACTTCTGCATAAGGACACCTCCAAATACGAATGAGTGTTCTTATTATAGTACGAACGTTAGTTCCTTTCAATACATTTATTTTATTCATCTCTAGTAAACTTTTTCCATCTTTGTTAGACTTAAATCGACATAATAACAGCAAATACCCTAGCCGATGGGGAACGATATATGGGTGATATCCGTGATAGTGAGTATTGCGAAATGGGTTATTATCGTATGTACAGCGATTCTATTGTTGGCCATACATTGGATTGCGTTCTTATTATTCGTAGCATTTCTTGTTTTCAGGAAGATGTCCAAAAAGAAGAAAGCAGCCCATACACCTGACGAATCTCATATACCGATCAGGAACACAAGAATTAGACGAATTACCGTAGAAGACGATGAGGACGAAGAATATAAAGTAGTCGGCGTTACCTTTGATAATAAAGACGGGAGTAGTCGCCAAACTATATTAAAAAAGTGTTCAGTAGGTGATCCTGTTGAGCTAAAACTAACGACATATAAAGGAAAACCTGCCGTGGAGGTGTGGACTGATTTCGGCCAAATCGGAAATATCAGTTCAGATGAATCAGAAGACGTTACCGATGCAGTGAACGAAGGAAGAATTATGGGTGCTGAAATTGGTGGAATTTACGGCGGCACTACGGATAAGCCAACCATAGGATGCGTGATCATAACATCATAACATCACAGACAAAAAGCCCAGAAGGATTAATCTCCCGCTGGGCTTTAGTTTGCTTATTAATAGTCTGATGTATCAGCTGATTAGCAAACACCGTAACACCAGCAACCAGCACACCTTGAATAATTCCTTGAACATTAAATCCAACTATGGCCGTTGCTCCTATTACCCCTAGCGCAACATGATCCACGGTATAACCCAGCTAGGAACGTTCGGTGTGATCTTGATAAACATGCCGATCACATAAAGAACCGGAATTAGTATAAGCGCCTCTTCTATCACATATTCTAGAATATCCATGATCTACTTCCCTCCCCTCTATCGATTATCAAATCTAACTGGTGTATCTCTTATATCCATGTGCACGAACGTCTTATACAAACCGATACCAGTAAACCCACATTCTTTTGCCAGGTCAGCTAATCGCTCCGGTGTCCAGTCTGACTTCAGATGAATATCCACTGCCTTGCCGTATCGATGCTGGCTATCAAATACACCGCCCACTTTCTTGTTATGCTCCAAGGTACGATAACCCGAATTGATTATAGTTAGTCCATATTTATTCCGAAGCCTTTGCAGACACTCGATAAGCTTCTGATGCACAATAACCTCATGAGTATCTGGAGATTCAAACTCATAGAGCATGAAATTCTCACTAACCCTTATATCATTTTGTCTCATAGCCTCAACCCTTTCTACTATTGGTACGTCGCTTGACACGACAAGTGCACTGCTAACAGGTCTTTCATATCCGTGATCATAAAGCCCTACGCCTCCCGATACGCTACCACCACCGTCTAAATTGAGCGCATTGTAGTAGCCAAGATCTTTCATTAGTTGCCCAGCTTGCTGCAGTGTTAACTTAACAAACGTACGTACCAGGCAAACGGTGCCGACCTTAGTAATACCGAGCAGGGATCTGTAATTAGATCCGCTCTTGATATCGGATGCCGTATTTTCAGCTATTGAATTAACAGACACTACGCCGTTGCTCAGGATCTGCGGTGTGCTGTAAAAAGCGAGTCTAGCATCAAGCTTCGTGATATCGACTTGAGCGATATATGGGATGCCTGTATGCGGAACGACAAACGCACTCCAAGGCAGATCTTTATAATACCGTGTGAGCTTACCATCGATGATCCTGTGTCCGATCGGATGATAGACACCATTAGAATCCTTACCCGCAAACATCCCATTTTGTCGGTAGACTGGACGCTGATCCAGCCCAATCTGCGACACGCTCTTGCCGATATCTAAAACTAGATTTAGGTTTTTAATGTCCTCGATCTGGCATAACTCGTATTTCGATGTAGTCTTAATCATTCTATTCAACCTCCCTTTGCCTGTCCGATACAACGGATAGACCCGAGCTTAACCGCCGCATAGATCACACTATATTTTATGTTGATACTGTTAATTCGTTTGGACTGGATCACAGTCAAGACCTCCTATCAATGCGTGACGGTATATATGATAAGACTGCCACTCAGTGTGCACAAGATACTAATAATGATCGCAACCGCCCACGTGGGTCTGCCGGTTGCGATTTCCTCAAGCTTCTCAAATATTTTTCCCATTGTTTTGCTTAGTTCAACATTTTGAGCCTTGAGCGCCGCTATCTCCGTTTGTATAACAGCAACTGCTGTCACAAGTGCGGTGTTTTCGTTCGCCTTTACCATTGCGGTAGCTTGCGCCGCTTGTTGAACAACCTTCGCGGCTGCTTCTGCCGCTTGCTGAACAATTCGGGCAGTTATTTGTTCCTGAGTCTCTACTGACACTCTCCACCAACTCCCTTCCATTGACAAAATAAAAATCTTATATACCAGCGCTGTCGACCTCTAGAACTTCTTTTTTCTTCTGACTTTCTACCTTCGCGATATACTCCCCTAGCCAACTGGTAGATTAAGATCAGCAAGGATCTCCATCTTCGGCGTGATTTTCGCCATATTTCTCTACCCCCAAACATAATGAATAAACCCCTCCGTATTTGGAGAGGTTTCTATATATTTATTGTATCTTGTGTTCTCTACTCTATCACTACGGATTAAGGTATTGAGTTAAGAGATGATACAATCCCGTTTAGATCCGTCGCCGAAATATCTGTATCCAATGATGTAACGGGCTGAGGGCAATGGTACGATCGACGTTAAACAGACCCTGAGCAGAAGAATATTCAAGTTTATTTTTTGATGTAAAATTGATGTAAAACTTGAAGTTAAAGATACTATTCGCTTTAAACTTTTGGACTTGGGTTCTTTAACGATATATCCATTATTCCTCAGAAAAGCAAGCGACTGCTTTACTTCAATTGTTCCCTCATCCAAATCGATGTACTTCCATTCCAACCCAAGAAGTTAACCTTGCCGATTAGATAGAAACCGGTGCAACGAGTGATACCTTCTAAATAATAAAAGCACCGGTTAGGGTGCTGGAATATTCATTCTTTTGACTAAGCGAATTTAGCAATGACATGGACCACTTTTTCTTCTATGAAACTCCTTATACCCATTAACATCACCACTCCCCCAATACTAAATAGGAGAGTAATATCACTAACGAACAGAATCTTAATTTCAGATACATTCATTAATTTAATGAGGTGTGGTACTACCATGAGAAATAACACAGCGATGCAGTTTAATCCGATATATGTGTATTTAATTATCTTGATGATCGGACTCCTACTATCATCTCTAATCGCCTTAATAGAATGTGCTAATATAACTGTTATAGTAAATATTAAACCTGCTATCGAAAAACTAACAATAAACTCCTTACCAATTATAATAGAGTTGTTTTGAATACTTATTGTTGCCATTACTATGAAGCTAAGTCCAATTGAAAGCATAAATATCCTACTCGCCTGTGGCATAATGATTTATCCCCTTCCTCTAATCTTCACAATTCGCCAAAAGGAAACATATCCCTTCTATAAATATAAGCTTCGGTTCGCAAATCCGGCGGCTATATATAATAAAACATTGATAATGGTTCTTCAAAAGGATTCCTTACTCGAGTACTCTGATGTTATTCAATCTCAAACCGAAGATTCTATAACGCTGGATAACGGGGATAAGTATTTCAGATTAATTGTGAGTTTAGAGTACGCTAGTTATTATCGATCTAGTGCCGGTAGTCACGTATTTAGCTTATATCAGATATAGCGCGGATTAGTTTTATTAAACAAATGTATCCCCTAACGAAAAAGAACCCCATTTCTAGGGTTCCCTCGTTCAACCTTCAGTTATCGGTAATTTATTCATGCGCCTACCGCAAATGCGCCATCCTCAGAATAAGGTTTTTACGCGACCTAGAGATATTTCTCATCAACGGTAAATTCTCAAATTGGTTTTGTCCCGTCGAGAATATTTATATCCTATTCTTCATGTGAAGATTTAAATCGCTTTCTATCACTCACAACTTCACTTTCAAGAGCTTTTTTATACTCTTTGTACTCCTCGGAGAGTATTATTTTATCTTTACTCGTTGTAGTTAAGGCCAAGCTAGAGTTGGGCCCCGATACTAAAAGTGAACCATCTGGTTGAGCGTAAGCTGCGATGATATAATACGTACCAACTTGAAGCAATTCATCTTCTTCGTACAAAACTATTGATTTTTTATCATCGCTTACTCCTCCAGCTTTTAATATATCTAATTCAATACTCTGCTTTATTTTACCCTTAATATTATCAATTACCGTAATAGAATATTTAGTATATGGGTCACTGATTTCTTTGGCTCCATCTTTTGTTTCAATAGTTACTTTATCTTTGTATAAAGTTTCAACTTCTTCATTGACTTTAGCAACAAATACATAATCTGCATCTCCTACTATTTGATTTAAATCATGAACATCAATACTAAATGAACCTGATAAATTAGTTATTGGCAGATCAGTCATACTGATAATATCATTGCCATCATTTCCACCATTTCCATTAGAACATGCACCAAAAATCAGCATCGTTAAAAGCATTAATACTATTAAAATCTTTTTCATAAATGATTACACATCCCTTCTCTAATATGTTGCGTAAGCTGCAGTATACGAGTTCTTATCAACACTAGACAAACTTGTAGTTGAAAGTTTTCCTGACCGCATAATATCATAAGTGCCAGTAGTATGGTCTAGACCTAACGCGTGGCCGAACTCATGTGTAGTTGTTTTTATTCTTTGATTAGTTGTCATAGAAGCGTAATGATTATCATTGAATTTATTAGTGCCAGCTGAACTAGTCTGAGCCATAGTAGTACTAACTTGATAAAAATCACTTAAATATACATCTTCTATTAAAACAGCACTATCAGGTCTAATTATTCCAGACATGTACCCTTCCCATAAATTAACAGCGCTGCTTACGCTAGAAGTATACTTAGTATTGCCATCCCAATCTAAGTGTTTACCGTCATCAACTAAGTCCCATCCTAGAAGTGCAGCGTGACTAACAGGAGTATTAAATGATAATGATAATGCCGCTGCAACTGCTACAATTCCTGTAATTTTAATAATACTTTTTAACCCATAAAAACTTCCTCCTTTTCGAATTTAGATTAATAATACTTTCCCAAAAGCTTCCTCCTTTAGGGGTTTCAATCGATAAGCTTTCGTTAAGGCAGTCTTTCTTATTAGCCTAATTACATGCCCAAATCCATTGGGCAAGCATCAAGTTTAGTCGAAAGTGAATAGGTTAGATAATCAATCTGATAGGAGATGAGTTAATGGCATACAGGTCAATGAATCCACATCAATATCCCCAGCCGAGCTATACAATGTACAACTCAAGCACACAACCTTATGGAGGTAGCTATCATAGTGGACAGGGGGGTCGCATCTGTCCTTGTTGTGGTCAGCCAACTGGCAATGTTGCTGGTGTTCAGATGGGCGGTCACCTAGGCGCTTATGGAGTTGGTGTCAATGCTGGCGCACATCTTGGTGGCGGGCATGGCGTTGGTGCTCATTTTGGTGGAAATCTCGGTGCTCAAAACGGCAATGTTGGTTTTCAGTTCGGCGGTCGCAATTTTTAAGGAGAAGAGAACCTCTCTTCTTTTTTTACATATGATCTTCCGGACATATACATCTAAGTGAACATAATCATGATGGGAATAAACGTCCGAGAAGCCTTGATACTTGAGGCTTCTTTTCTTTTGTTCATTCATTGTTATCCCATCCTTGCGCAACCCAGGGTTACGTTATACAATCATTTTGTCAGGAATGAATGAAACATTATCGTTTGAAAGCAGGGAGATTGATGTCGTCCTTCAGCGAAATATTCAAATTGTTGCGAGTTAAGCGTGGCTGGACCCAAGATGATGTTGGAGAAAAGCTTAAAATCAGTAGAGTCAACATTTCTAAATATGAAAGTGGCTCTACGCCAGAGATTGAGAGACTTGTTAAGATCGCGGATCTATTTAATGTGACCGTGGATTACCTTCTGGGAAGCTCGGGAGTGAGTAAGCATATATTTCAAGAGGCTATGTCTACTGAGGATGAAAGACAACTAAAAATTTTTTTGGATGAAACAGAGGAAATGCTTCGTTCGAAGGGGAATATATCCGAGGAAAAACTAAGCCAGATCCTTAAATTCATGGAACTCACCTTCTTAGAAGATCTTTTGGATTCGAGAAACAATAAGAATTGATAATCACATGAAATGCAACCTTTTTTATACTATTATGTCTATATAGATGAGTGGAAAATTTGTAGCTTTATGGAATTTATATTCATGTTATATCTCTATCAACCATCTGAATTAATGGGGGGGTACTAATGGACTCTTTGAAGAGTAAGATCAGAAAGCTTTTCGAGGAAATAGGTGAAGATTGCCCCTATTTACTCGCGAAACATCTTGGGGTCAAAATATCATATCGAGACGATTTTGGGGATGTATTCGGGTTTTATCGCGCAACCTCACCAGGAACACAACGTATATTCATCAACAGCTCGATAAATATAGAAGTCCAAGAAAAAGTATGTCACAACTTGATCTGCCATCATATCACTCATCAGGGAATACCTAAGAGTTTAACTGGAATTGATATGGTTATTAATGCACCTTGGAGTCTCTTCCGGAGTAAGACTGTGAAATTGCTACAGTTTTAAGTCCATTGAACACACAAAGGCGACCCCTAATATCCAGGGTCGCCTTTGTACTTCAATCTTCTAGAATAATTCTTCTGGAGCCTCCGGAGCGTGGCAAGCCCAATAACAATTTGTTTTTACTAAGCTCTTTGCCGTAAAGGTAAGCAACACATTTGCAACACTAGCAACGAATGTACTCATGGTTTATCACCCCCCTCATTAAATCTTATACACATCAAGAATCTTCTGAAAGATCCTCAAAGTGGTTAGGGATTGAAGCGCGAATGTAATCGCGATGAGACCAGAATGAATCCAAATGTTACTTAGCACAATCGCCACAGCTATAGTGTCCGTAGCCAAGACGAATGTCGGATGAACGGTCAGTGGTAATGACGGGGCGAATGACGTACAGTCACCCACATTGCCGTTGGCCGTTTGTGTTACGCCACATCTTCTGACGGAAGTCGG
>Ga0073929_1002764_pt1 | contig 10239 bp, 8 predicted proteins | sample DewCreD2012metaG_3_FD_76966 | JGI IMG/M metagenome (GOLD analysis project Ga0073929, IMG submission 76966) | Hot spring sediment bacterial and archeal communities from British Columbia, Canada, to study Microbial Dark Matter (Phase II) - Dewar... ... | reverse complement strand
GGTCGAAGCGCTCGGACGGCACCTGGACAGTCAGCGTGGCCGTCTGCTGCTTTCCTCCCTCCCCGTGGGCGTAGGTGGAGGAGCTGAGCACGAAGCCCCCAGCATCGATCGTCAACTGCCGGATTGCCACCAGGGCCTGCCCGACGTCGTTCACCTGGAGCTCGAGCTCGCCGGTTCGGATCACGAAGCGGTCGAAACTCGAGCCCACGCTCGGACCGCCGGAGGCCGGCGCACCCATCTCCGGGGCACCTTCGGCCGGCGCCGGGCGCGCCTGGTCGGTTACGACCGCAGTGGATGCCACCCCGGGCTGTGCGGACGGCTCACCTGGTCGCTCGCTCCGGCCGCAGGCCGTTGCCAGGGGCAGTGTGACCAGCAGCGAGAGGAGCAGCGCTGTGAACAGGCGTGTGGCGCTGAGGGATCCCATCCCCTGCCTCCTCGTTGCGTTGAGGCTACGCCGTCATCGTGAAAGACGTCGGAGGTGAGGCGAGGGTTCCCTTTCAGTGGTCTGGCTCGCCGTTCGGGGCAGGCAGGCTGTGGCCGCTCAACGCATGCTCAGGTGCGTGATGAGCTGGTGTCCTTTCCGCGGTCGGCCACGCGGCGCAGCAGGATAGTCATAAATACGAGCACGGCAGCGATACCGGCGAGCCTGGCGAATCGCCCCAGTAGATGGTCGCGCGCAAGCACTAGGCGCGCTGGCGCTGGCTCCGCTGCCTCTCGCATACGCTGGCGTAGCGCGTCGAGCGACACGCCCATGCTCTGGAGCACGGCTGCGGCCGTACCCTCGCCCTCGCGCGCGAGCCCGAGCAGCAGGTGCTCGGTGCTGAGGTCGTGATGCCCAAGCCGCCGCGCCTCGTCCACTGCCAGCTCGATCGCCCGCTTCACCCGCGGTGTCAGCCCGAGCTCCTCGCTCACCTGGCGCTGAACTCGGCGCCGCTCGTCGCTGATGAATTCGATCGCGCGGCGCAGCTTGGGCAGTTCTACTCCCATGCTCGCCAGTATGCGAGCGGCCGTCCCGTCACCCTCGCCGATGAGGCCTAGCAGCAAATGCTCGGTATCGATGGAGCGACTACTCAATCTGAGCGCCTCTTCCTGCGCATGCTGCAAGGCCCTGCGGGCCTGTGGCGTGAACTTCTGGACGCTGGCGTTCATCGGGTGCTCCCTTCTTTCGGTACCGAACTCGAGGAGGCGTCAGCGCCGGAAGAAGAGGTTGAGCACGATAGTGAGGAGGATGCTCAGGAGGAGCATGGTCGCCAGCGGGATGTAGATGGTCACGTTGTCGCGCCGGTAAATGATGTCACCAGGCAGCCGGCCGAGGTAGGGCACGCGACCGGCCAGCAGGAGCAGCAGGCCGATGACGACCAGCACCACGCCCATACCGATGATCGCCTTGGCCAGTGTGTCGATCCCGCTCATCGCTGATCCGCTTTCCCCTGCGACCAGGCCGAGAGATGCGATTCAACCCTCAGCGTGCTCTCCAGGCGTCGCCGCGAGTTCACGCTGCCTACCGTTCGCCGAAGAGCTCCCCGAGGTGTGCCGCGATATCGAAGATCAGCATGACCAGCAAAGGCACCAGCAGCAGGACGATCGGGATCAGCAGGAACTTGATCAGCTCGGCAAAGATGGTACTGAACTCCATCGTGCGTCCCTCCGGAGTGCCGCGCTGCCCGTCTCCGTTCCAGGGTACGGCGCGCCGTCACCCGCGGCAACCTCGCGTCGCTCTACAGCTCTGCTCGACTTCGGATGCAACCGTGACCGTGCCCGCCTCAGCCCCTTACCGGCGAGCTGAGCGCGGAGGGGGAGGCATCTCGTGCCCCGACCCCTCCGCGAGCCCGTGCCACCGGTCAGGCGACCACCTCGGCCTCGGTCAGCACGCCACGGATGCTCAAATTGCCGTCTGGCCCCACGTCCACCAGCACTGTCTCGCCGTCGCGGATCTCGCCGCGGAGCAGCTTCGTGGCCAGCGGGTCGAGCAGCTCACGCTGGATCACGCGCTTGAGCGGTCGTGCGCCGAACACCGGGTCGTAGCCCCGCTCGGCGAGCAGTTCCTTGGCCCGTGGCGTCACCTGCAAGGTCAGGTTACGGTCTTGCAGCCGGCTGCGCACCTGGCGGAGCTGGATCTCGACGATCTCCGCGAGCTGCTCGCGGGTGAGCGGCTTGAAGATGATGATCTCGTCGATCCGGTTCAAGAACTCCGGCCGGAAGTGGGCGCGCACCGCCTCCATGACCCGTCGCCGGATCTCCTGCTCTCCCTGCGGGCCGCTGGACTGGATGTACGACGAGCCGAGGTTGCTGGTCATGATGATGACCGTGTTGCGGAAGTCGACCGTATGTCCCTGCCCGTCGGTCAGCCGGCCATCGTCCAGCACCTGGAGCAGGACATTGAACACCTCGGGATGTGCCTTCTCGATCTCATCGAAGAGCACCACCGAGTACGGCCGCCGCCGCACGGCCTCGGTGAGCTGGCCGCCCTCCTCGTACCCCACGTAGCCCGGCGGCGCGCCGATCAACCGGGACACCGTGTGCCGCTCCTGGTACTCCGACATGTCGATGCGCACCATGGCCCGCTCGTCGTCGAAGAGGAACTCGGCCAGGGCGCGGGCCAGCTCGGTCTTCCCGACGCCAGTCGGGCCCAGGAAGATGAAGCTGCCCAATGGCCGGTTCGGGTCTTGCAGCCCAGCCCGAGCGCGGCGGATGGCGTTCGACACCGCGGTGACCGCCTCGTCCTGGTCGACGACCCGCTCGTGGAGTCGCTCCTCCATGTGGACGAGCTTCTCCATCTCGCTCTCCATCAGCTTCGCCACCGGGATGCCAGTCCAGGCGCTCACGACCTCGGCGATGTCGTCAGCGTCGACCTCCTCCTTGAGCAGCCGGCCGTGCGTTTGCACCTCGCTCAGCCGTCGCTCCTCCTCGCGGAGTTGTCGCTCGAGTTCGACCAGCCGGCCGTACTGGAGCTCCGAGGCGCGCGCGTAATCGGCCTGGCGCTGCGCCTGCTCGATCTCGTGGCGCGTCTGCTCGATCTGCTGCTTCAGCTCGCTGATACGCTGGAGCGCCTGGCGTTCCTGCTCCCACTGAGAGCGCAGCACCTGTTCCTGCTCGCGAAGATTAGCCAGCTCGCGCTCCAGCTCCTGCAGCCGCTGGCGCGAGGCTTCGTCCCGCTCCTTGCGCAGCGCCTCGCGCTCGATCTCGAGCTGGGTGATCCGGCGCAGCAGCTCGTCCAGCTCGGCCGGCATGCTGGTGATCTCCATCCGGAGCCGCGCTGCCGCCTCGTCGACCAGGTCGATAGCCTTGTCCGGCAGGAAGCGGTTAGTAATGTAGCGGTGGGAGAGCACCGCGGCCGCTACCAACGCCGAATCGAGGATGCGCACCTGGTGGTGCAGCTCGTACCGCTCGCGCAGTCCCCGCAGGATGCTGATCGTCTCCTCGACGGTCGGCTCGTCGACGTAGACTGGCTGGAAGCGCCGCTCCAGCGCCGGATCCTTCTCGATATGCTTGCGGTACTCGTCGAGGGTCGTGGCGCCGATCGCGTGCAGTTCGCCGCGCGCGAGCATCGGCTTGAGCATGTTCGAGGCATCCAGCGCGCCCTCGGCTGCGCCGGCGCCGACGACGGTGTGCAGCTCGTCGATGAAGACGATGATCTCGCCTTCAGCCTGTTGGATCTCGTTGAGGACGGCCTTCAGCCGCTCCTCGAACTCGCCGCGGAACTTCGCCCCGGCAACCATCGCCGCCAGGTCGAGCTGCACGATCCGCTTGTCCTTGAGCCCCTCGGGCACGTCCCCGCGGATGATCCGCTGGGCCAGCCCCTCCACGATCGCGGTCTTGCCCACGCCCGGATCGCCGATCAACACCGGGTTGTTCTTCGTCCGGCGCAGCAGGACCTGGATCACCCGGCGGATCTCCTCGTCCCGGCCGATCACCGGGTCGAGCTTGCCCTGGCGGGCCAGCGCGGTCAGGTCACGCCCGTAGCGCTCGAGCGCCTGGTACGTGCTCTCGGGCGTCGGCGTCGTGACCCGCTGGGCGCCGCGGATCTGGCTCAACGCCGAGAGGACGCGCTCGCGCGTCACGCCGAGTCGTGCCAGCGCCTGGACCGCGGGCGACCGCGGCGCCGCGTCCAGCGCCGCCAGCAACAGGTGCTCAGTACTGATGTACTCGTCGCCGAACGACTGGGCCTCAGCGTCGGCTCGCTCCAGTACCCGTCGCAGGGCCGGCGCTACCGTCGGCTGGGCGGCGTACTGGAGCCGCGGCACGCGCTCGACGAGGCGTTCCAGCTCGGCCGTTACCGCTCGTGGATCGAGCTGCAGGCGCAGCAAGACCTGCGGGACAACCCCATCCGGCTGCGCCGCGAGCGCGTGCAGCAGATGTTCGACATCGAGCTGAGCGTGCTGATGGTTTTCAGCCGCCCTTTGGGCAGCGAGCAACGCCTCCTGCGCCTTTTCGGTGAATCGCTGCATGCTCATGACAGAAAACGACCCCGCCTGTCGTCTCGCATCTTCGAAGAATCAGTGTGCGACCGGTATGGTGAAGCGCGGGACGCTACGACTCCACGCTGGCGCCGAGCTCCTGTAGCATCGTGTCGATCTCCGCCACGACGCTGTCGAAGATCCGGTCATACTGCTCGGAGATCGCCAGGCACCGCTCCCGAAGCTGTCGCAGGCGCGATGTCAACCCGAGCGCGAGCTGAACGCCAGCGAGATTCACCCCACGCTCCTCGACCAGGTGCTTCACCTGGCGCAGTCGCTCCAGGTCTTCGGCTGAATAGAGCCGCAAGTTACCCGGCGTCCGCGATGGCGCGACGAACCCCTCGCGCTCGTACTTGCGCAATGTCTGCGGGTGCAACTCCAGCAGTCGCGCCGCCACACTGATCACATAGAGCGGTTCCGATCGTCGCATAGCCTCTCCCCGGCTACTTCACCATCTTGACACAGAGAGATTATAGCACACCTGATACGGAGCGTATCAAACCAATGCCGTGGTCAGCGCGGTGCAGCGATCGAGGTCGTGCTGCGGCGTGTACACGCCCGCTTCGGTTGCGAGCTCCGGCCGGCGCCCCTCGCGCGTCGCGCGTGCCACTCATCGCTGGCCGTCGAGAACGCGCCCGGGGCAGGGCGGTATAGCGAAGGTCGATACCTCCGTGTGAGCAGCCAGAGGGCCTACCGGCGCGGGCGTCCGGGTCGCGGGATGCGGGCGCGACCGTGCAGATCCACGCCTCGCAGAGGACTACCCCGGCTGTCCACTGCGCGCGAGTGGCCGGTTGGCCATCTGGTACACGGGTGACTCCAACGGCTCGACGATGGCGGCAGCCTGGTCCAGCTCCGCCTCGAGCAGCGGGGTGCTGCCGAAGCTCAGTCGCACGACGGTGAGCAGCGTCCTGGCGTCCCGGCCACGGCGGACGGCGCGGTAGGCACGGGCCGCCATGACATAGCCGGCTGGAGGCATGCTCCAGAACCCTGGGCAACGGGTGAAGTCGTAGCCGGCATCGACCCTGAGCGCGTGCCGGAACTCGCTCTCGGCGGCATGGTAGTCGCCACGGCGAGCCAGCTTGATCGCGCGGGCGGTGATCGCCTCGGCAGCATTGAACGCGACGACGCGTGGCTGGTCGCCGGAGCCGCTCGCTGGAGCAGAGATCGGCCGCTCCAGCCCGGCTGGTCGTGTGCGGGTGGGTCTCGGCCCCCGTGCCAGCGGGTCCCTTGTTATGCCATGCCTGGCTGTGCCGCGGTAACGGCGCCGCCGCTCATCACGCGTGTCCCAGCGCCTGGCTACCTGTTGCCTGAGCAGCCGGCGCTCGGCGGCGCGTCGCCGGGCGCGTTCCCGGCGCTGCCAGAGCAGGCTGCCGAGCCCCAGCACAGTCGGATAGGTGGTCACCAGCGCGAGGGCCGCTCCCATCGCCAGCAGCGCCGACACCGGCCAGCGCCAAGTCTCAGGCGGTTCCTCGGTGCTCGCCGCTGGGCGGATCACCGCGACGTCCGGTGCCTCCCGGCGCACCGTCAGCCCGGTTGCCGGCTGCTGCGACGGTGGAGCGGCGGTCGAAGCCGGTGCCGTCCCTGTCGAGGTGGCAGCCTGGGTGAGCGCTGTATCCCCAGTCACCGTAGCGTCCGTCGTCTCGAGCGGAGCTGACTGGGCGGCTGTCGACGCCGGCTGCATTGCGCTTCCGCGGGCGAGCTGCGCGAACCCGTAGTCCAGCAGGGTCTCGGCATCCTGGTACCAGGACTCAGCGGTGCTTCCCAGTAACACCGCGATAATCGTATGGCCGTCCCGCTCGGCCGCCTGCATCAGGCAGTAGCCACAACCGTCCGTGATGCCTGTCTTGCCACCGATGAGCCCGGGGTACGAGCCGAGCAGCCGGTTCGATTGCTGCAGGGCATAGTGCTCGTCCTGATAGATCGGGCTCCCGATGATCTGGCGGAAGGTCGGATTCCGCAGCGCCTCCCGGGTGAGCAGTGCGAGGTCGCGGGCGGTTGAGCGATGCCCGGGTTGATCCAGTCCGTGGGGGTTCAGAAAATGCGTATCGTGGAGGCCTATCCGTTCGAGCATCAGGTTGGTGCGCCGCATGAAGCGGTCGACCGACTCCTGCGGCGAGTCCCCGGGCAAGGAGCCGAGGTTGCGGGCAATGGTCATGGCGGCATCGTTGCCCGACGGCAATAGCAGCCCGTAGAGCGCTGTCTCCAGTGTCAGCTCGTCACCGGCTGCCAGCCCCATCGAGGCCTCTCCGACGAGGTCGTACTGGTCGACCGTCAGAACCTCGTCGAGCGGGGCGCTCTCGAGGGCGACCAGCGCGACCGCGATCTTGGTGAGGCTCGCTGGGGCCCAGGGCTGGTCGGGACTCTTCGCGTAGAGGACGGTGCCAGTGTCGGCGTCGATGACGATTGCGGACCGTGCCGCGATAGCCAGGTCTGCTGCCCGAAGAGGCATCGGTTCGAGTCCGGCTGCGACCGTAGCCAGTGTGATGACCGCGATCAGCCCGAGTGCCCGACGATATGCCCCCCCACCAGTCACATCGTCCATCCTCACTAGGCAGCCAGGAGGCGACCCCTGGCTGCGCAGGCTACACGAACCGGTGCCGTCGAGTCACCATCCTAGCAGGTCAACGGCGTACGTACAATAGAACATATGACTCGTCGCGGTCGCGTGGCTAGCGCGTAGCGCCGGTGGTAGCATCGAGACGCGGCCGCGCGCTCCTGGAGGTCGGCGTGTCGAGCGGTCGCTACCCCTGCCACAGTGAATGGAGGCTAGCAATGAGCATCGATTTCCCCGGCAAAGGAAAGGTCGCGGTCCTGCGGACGACGCCGGAGACGGTGCTGGGCGATATCGGCCGGGTGATGCAGATGGCCGGCTACGAGGCGGCGCTCCCCAAAGATCGCGACACGATCTTGAAGGTCAACATCACCTGGGACACCTGGTATCCCGGCTGCTCGACGACGCCTTGGCAGCTCGAAGGCGTGATCCGCCGCCTCAAGGCAGACGGGTACGGCCGTCTCATCGCTGCCCACAATCGCACGGTCGTCGTGGATGCGTACCGGGGCGAGCGCAACAACAAGCACAAGTATGTAGTGGACAAGTACGGGGTGGAGAACATCCATCTCTACGAACCGGATGTCGAGTGGGTCATCTACGAGCCGAAGCGCGAGTTGATGGTGCTGCCGCAGATCTTCCCCGAGGGGATCAAGATCCCCAAGCTCTTCCTCGGCCGCAACATCATCCACCTGCCGACCGTCAAGACGCATGTCTTCACCACCATCACCGGCGCGATGAAGAACGCGTTCGGCGGGCTCTTGAACGAGCGGCGGCACTGGACGCATGCGGTCATCCACGAGACGCTGGTCGACTTGCTGACTATCCAGCAGGAGATTCACCCGGGCATCTTCGCGCTGATGGATGGCACCTTCGCTGGCGACGGCCCGGGGCCGCGCGCCATGCGCCCGCACGAGAAGGACATCATCCTGGCCAGCGCCGATCAGGTGGCGATCGATGCCATCAGCGCGAAGCTCCAGGGGTTCGATCCGCTCTCGATCCCCTTCATCCGCCTGGCGCACGAGCGCGGGCTCGGCATCGGCGACCCGCGGGAGATCGAGGTAGTCGGCATCGATATCTCGAACGAGAACTGGGGGTTCGTCGCCGGAGACACATTTGCTAGCAAGGGCCAAAAGCTGATCTACCACGGACCGCTGAAGCCGTTCGAGAACCTGCTGCTGCGCTCGCCGCTCGTGCCCTGGTCGTATTTCGCCTCGAACTTCTATCACAACGTGTACTGGTATCCGGTGCACGGCCGCCGGCGGGTAAAGCAGGCGCTGGAGAGCAAGTGGGGGCAGCTTTTCCTGAGCTACGACGATGGCAAAGTGGTCCTGCCAGGGCCGGAACCGAAAGCGACTGCGCTGGCCGTCGCTGGCCTGGCCGGACTGCTCCTCTCCGCCGTGGCGCTGGGGCGGCGGCTCCGTAGCGCCTGAGCCTTTGGCCGGCGGGCTCGGGCCGCCGGCGAGGTCGCTGGACCTCGCGGCCGGGGCGGACCTCCCGCTGAGCCCATCCAGCGCTGTGCTATAATGGCACGTGGGGAGTGTACGGACACTGAAGGGAGCAGGCGGCTGTGCAGGTCACCTGTCAACAGGGTGAACTCCATCGGGCGCTCGCGCACGTTTCGCGGGCCGTGGCACGCAAGTCCACGCTGCCCGTGCTCAGCAACGTGCTCCTCTCGGCCCAGGAGGGCCAACTGCGCCTGGCCGCGACCAATCTGGAGATCGCGATCGCCGCTTCGCTCCCGGCCCGCGTGGCCGAGGCCGGCCAGCTCACCGTCCGGGCGGACTTGCTGACTGAATTCATCAGTAGCTTGCCCAGTGACGAGGTGACCCTGCGGATCGAGCCAGGCTCGCTCACCCTGGCGGTGAGTTGTAGCTACTCGAAAGCGAACATCAAGGGCATCCCGGCTGAGGACTTCCCGACGCTCCCCGAGATCGGCGAGCAGACGCCCACTGCTCGGATCGAGAGTGGACTGCTCCGCGAGATGATCGGCCAGGTCGCCTTCGCCGCAGCCACGGACGATAGCCGGCCGGTGCTGGCCGGAGTACTGGTCGAGTTCCAGGGCTCGACGCTCACGATGGCAGCCGCCGACGGTTTTCGGCTGTCGGTGCGCTCAGCGGAGCTCGACGAGCCGGTCGCTGAGGATCTCTCGATCATCGTGCCCGCGAGAGCATTGCAGGAGCTCGCCCGCAGCATGGCCGACGCGGAGGGGACGATCGACCTGCTGGTCACGCCCACTCGTAGCCAGCTTCTGGCCCGCTCGGGGCCAGTCGAATTCCTCAGCCGGTTGATCGATGGCCACTTCCCGGAGTTCCGCCAGATCATCCCCAAGACCTACAACACGCGTGTGGTCGTCTCTCGGGAGGCGTTCCTGGCCGCGGCCCGGCGCGCCAAGATCTTCGCGCAGTCCAACAACGAGGTCGTGCGTCTCCAGCTCCTGCCCGGCGATAGCGAGCTGGATCCCGGGGCGGTCATCGTCTCGGCCCAGGCGGCCGAGGCGGGCGACAATGAGGATCTCCTCTCGGCGCGAGTAGAGGGCCCCAAGGCGCAGATCGCTTTCAATGGCCGGTACTTGTCCGATGTACTCTCGGTCATGAAGTCGGCTGAGGTGGCCCTGGAGATGACCAGCCCCAACGCGGCCGGTGTGTTCCGGCCCGTCGGCGACACAACGTTCACGCATGTGATCATGCCGATGGTGATCGGCAACATCTAGCTCGCCTCAGGGCGCCCGGCCCGTGGGCAGGCGGCTGAACGGTCCGACAGGCATCACCGATCTGAGAGGACACTCTGCCACCCGCTCGAGTACGGCTTTCGCTTCCTGGACGAGGCTGCCTGCGCCTCCTGTCTCTCTGTTCACGCTCGTGCGCGGCCTGGGCGCGGGCGACGCCAAGCACTGAAGTGCCGGGCTCCGCAGGGCTGCCCTACGGTATCGCCGCCAGCGGGGCAGCCGTGCAGGCGAGCTGTCTCTGAGCCGGGCTTCTGCGGCGAGCGCGGGCCTCAGCCCGTCATCCTGAGACCACACGTGACTGGCACGCGGCAGCCTGCCTCGGCAGGCCATTGCCCGGCAGAAGGGACTACGACGGATGGCTGCACGGCCGGAGTCCCGCCCGGCGCGATACCATTGCTCTCTGAAGACGCCGCGCTCGCGAGCCGTAGGAGAGCGACCGCGCGATGTATCTCCGTAGGATCGAGCTCGAGGAGTTCCGTTGCTTTCATCACCTCGATCTGCCGTTG
>Ga0073929_1002761_pt1 | contig 10255 bp, 10 predicted proteins | sample DewCreD2012metaG_3_FD_76966 | JGI IMG/M metagenome (GOLD analysis project Ga0073929, IMG submission 76966) | Hot spring sediment bacterial and archeal communities from British Columbia, Canada, to study Microbial Dark Matter (Phase II) - Dewar... ... | reverse complement strand
TGTTCCCTCCGTTCCCCGCATCCGGTGGCTGGCCTGCGGATGACCTGTTGTACAGCACCTTCCTGGGCGGAAGCGGGTATGACGGGGGCGGTGATATTGCGCTGGACGCTGGCGGGGCGGTTTATGTCACGGGCTCGACCTGGTCCTCCAACTTCCCCACCACGCCAGGGGCCTTTGACCCCAGCTTCAATGGTGGCTATGACGATGCCTTTGTGACCAAGCTGAACACAGCAGGCAGTGGGTTAGTTTACTCTACCTTCCTGGGCGGAAGCAACTATGACTTTGAAAGAGGTTATGCCATCGCGGTAGATGGAACGGGGATGGCCTATGTCACAGGCAGGACTGGTTCATCTGACTTCCCCACCACGCCCGGCGCTTTTGACCCCAGCTACAATGGCTATGGCGATGCTTTTGTGACCAAGCTGCTCCCAGATGGCAGCGGGCTGGCCTACTCCACCTTCCTGGGCGGCAGTAGTGCTACTGACTGGGGCGATAGCATCGTGGTGGACGAGGCAGGGACGGCTTATATTACGGGCCCTGCCGGGTCCTCCGACTTCCCCACTACGCCGGGGGCCTTTGACCCCACCTGTAGTTGTAACCCTGTCAACCATATCGGCGACGCCTTTGTGACCAAGCTGAACGCCGATGGCAGCGGGCTGGTGTACAGCACCTTCCTGGGTGGGAGCGGGCATGATTATGGCTATACCATTGCGCTGGATGGGGCTGGGGCAGCCACTGTCACGGGCCAGACCCTCTCCACCGACTTCCCCACCACGCCGGGGGCCTTTGACCCCAGCTATAATGGCGGCTACGGTGACGCCTTTGTGACCAGGCTGAGGATGGTGCCCTATCAGCTCTACTTGCCGCTCATTGTGAGGTGAACCACCACCGAAGCCCGTTGGCCGGGCCAGAGGTGCGCTAGCAGGCCGGGCCTTGGAAGAACGCGCCGTTCGTGGTAACATTTCATTACTCAACTGAAGCGTATGAGGAGGTCAGGGGATGAATTGGCGACCGTATATTCATTCCGATCCGGCTATCTTACTTGGTAAGCCAGTTGTCAAAGGGACACGGTTGGCGGTGGATTTCATCCTCAGGTTGTTTGCCGTAGGCTGGACGGAGCAACAGGTGCTGGAGAACTATCCCACGTTGACGCCTGAGGCTGTGCGCGCCGTGTTTGCTTTCGCTGCCGAGTGCCTGGCTGAGGAAGCCCTCTATGCTCTCCCCACCGAGGCCGGATAATGCGGTTTCTGGCGAATGAGAACTTCCCTCTAGCGAGTGTGAACCGATTGCGCCAGGCTGGCCATGACGTGGTTGCCGTTATTGAAGATACACCTGGTGCCAAAGACATTGAAATTCTCATACGTGCAACCCGTGAGGCGCGCATCGTTCTGACCTTTGATCGGGACTATGGGGAACTGGTTTATCGGCTGGGGCTACCAGCCCCTGTTGGCCTCCTCTAATTTTACTTTCGCTTTGATCCCCTTACACCAGAAGAGCCAGCAGAACACCTGCTTCGGCTCCTCACAGTAAGCGGCCTGTCTTTAGAGGGAAAGTTCACTGTCATGGAGCGTGAGCAGATACGCCAGCGTCCCCTCCCCTAAGTATGCTTCCTCTGCCAGGCCCGCCCTTGGAGAAAAGCACTGTTCGTGGTAACATTGGACGACCGAAATCACACTTCAGCCATCCACAAGGAGGTTTTCAAGGAACTGCCTATGGGGAAAAGCCTGGCATATAAAATCATCGCCGATCACCTCGTTGAGGGGCGCATGATCCCCGGCGAGGAGATCGCCATCCGCATTGACCAGACGCTGACGCAGGACGCCACCGGCACGATGGCCTACCTCCAGTTTGAGGCCATGGGCTTCCCCCGCGTCCAGACCAAGCTCTCCGTCAGCTACGTGGACCACAACATGCTGCAGACCGGCTTTGAGAACGCCGATGATCACCGCTTCCTGCAAACCTTCGCCGCCCGCTACGGCATCTACTTCTCCCGGCCCGGCAACGGCATCTGCCACCAGGTCCACCTGGAGCGCTTCTCCGTCCCCGGCCAGACGCTGCTCGGCTCGGACAGCCACACGCCCACGTCCGGCGGCGCGGGGATGCTGGCTATTGGCGCGGGCGGGCTGGATGTGGCCGTGGCTATGGGCGGCGGGCCATTCTACTTGGTCATGCCCAAGATCGTCGGCGTCCACCTCAAGGGCCACCTGCAGCCCTGGGTTGCCGCCAAGGACATCATCCTGGAGATGCTGCGCCGCCTCACGGTCAAAGGCGGCGTGGGGCGCATCTTTGAGTACTACGGCGAGGGCATCCAGGACCTGGACGTGCCCGCCCGCTCCACCATCACCAACATGGGCGCGGAGTTGGGTGCGACTACGAGTATTTTCCCCTGCGATGAGCGCACCCTGGAGTATCTGCGTGCCCAGGGCCGCGCGCACGTCTGGCAGCCGCTCGGCCCGGACCCCGACGCGGAATACGATGAGCATATAGAAATTGACCTGGACACGCTGGAGCCGCTGATCGCGCTCCCCTCCAGCCCGGACAAGGTCGTGCCGGTGCGCCAGGTGGAGGGCACGCCGGTGGCCCAGGTGTGCGTGGGCAGTTGCACCAACTCCTCCTACCCCGACCTGATGAAGGTGGCCACCGTATTACGCGGCAAGACCGTGCACCCCAACGTCAGCCTGACGCTCACGCCCGGCTCCAAGCAGGTGTACGCCATGATCGCTGCCAACGGCGCGTTGGCCGACTTTATCATGGCCGGGGCGCGCATCCTGGAGAGCGCCTGCGGGCCGTGCATCGGCATGGGGCAGGCGCCGCCCACCGACGCCGTCTCACTGCGCACCTTCAACCGCAACTTCCCTGGCCGCAGCGGCACCCCCAACGACCGCGTCTATCTGTGCAGCCCCGAAGTGGCCGCTGCCGCGGCGGTCACCGGCGTGATCACCGACCCGCGCAAGCTGGGTGAGCCGATCCGCGTGGGCATCCCGGAGCGCTACCTCACCGATGACAATATGATCCTCCCGCCCAGCGACCAGCCGGAGACGGTGGAGGTCGTGCGTGGGCCGAACATCAAGCCCGTGCCGCTGGGCACGCCGCTGGCCGAGGCCATCCGGGCCGAGGTGCTGCTTAAGCTGGGCGACGACATCACCACCGATCACATCATGCCCGCTGGCGCCAAGGTGCTGCCCCTGCGCTCTAACATCCCGGCCATTAGCGAGTACGTCTTCACGCGGGTGGACCCGACCTTCCCGCAGCGGGCGAAGGATGCGGCGTCACGGGGAGGTAGCCTCGTCGTGGGTGGCGCGAACTACGGCCAGGGCTCCAGCCGCGAGCACGCCGCCATCGCGCCCATGTACCTGGGCCTGAAGGCGGTCATCGCCAAGAGCTTCGCCCGCATCCATCGCAGCAATCTGATCAACTGGGCCATCCTGCCGCTGGTGTTCGCCGACCCTGCCGACTACGAGCGCATCCAGCAGGGCGATGTGCTGGAGTTGGTGGATGTGCGCCAGGCGGTGAAGAGCGGCAGCCCGGTCACCGTGCGCAACCTGACGCAGGGGTACGACTTCCAGGCGCAGCACAACCTCACGCCCCGCGAAGCCGAGCTTTTACTGGATGGCGGGCTGCTCAACCACGTCAGGCTGCAACGGGCGGCTGCCTGATCCCCTAACCACAAGGCTAATCCGTTAGTACCTTTCACAGCGTGCTGACCGGGTCCATATCCAGCCGCCAGCCGGCAGGCAGGGCCAGGCCGCGCAACAGCGCCGCCGGGTCGGGGCTGCGCACCAGGACCTGCCAGCGGTAGCGGTTGTGCCGCCGGGCGAAATAGCAGGGCACCGGGCCGATCAGATCGGTGGCGGGGGGGCGTCGTTTGGCCAGTTCGCTGCGCAGGCGTTCCGCCAATTGCTCCGCCGCCGCTTCGGCCTTCCTCGCATCCGTGTTCTCATACACCAGCCGCGCCAGGCGGCGGAAGGGCGGGTAGCCGTGCTCCTGGCGAAAGGCCAGTTCCTGCCGGTAAAAGCGCAGGTAATCGTGCTCGGCGGCCGCGCGGATGGCATAATGGTCGGGGTTGTACGTCTGGAAGATGACGCGCCCGCCGCGCTCGCTCCGGCCTGCCCGCCCGGCGACCTGGGTTAAGAGCTGGAACGCCCGCTCGCCCGCATGGGGGTCGGGCAGGCCCAGGGCCGTATCCGCCGAGACCACCCCCACCAGCGTCACCGAGGGCAGGTCCAGCCCTTTGGCGATCATCTGCGTACCGATAAGGATGTCGGCGTGGTGCTCGGCGAACTGGCGCAACAGGAGGTCGTGTGCGCCCCGCGTCCGCGTCGTGTCCTTATCCCAGCGCAGCGTGCGCGCGTCGGGGAATGTCTGCCGCACCACCTCCTCCACCCGCTCCGTGCCCAGGCCGAAGTATTTGATGCGGCGGCTATGACAGGCCGGGCAGCGCTCAGGCTGGCGGGTGCGGAAGTTACAGCTATGGCACACCAGCCGCGCCTGCGGGCCGTGATAGGTGAGCGGCAGGTCGCAGCGCGGGCAACTCAGCACATAGCCACAGTCCCGGCACAGGACAAACGTGGCTGTGCCGCGCCGGTTCAGGAACAGAATAGCCTGCTCGCCCCGCGCCAGAACGTCGGCCAGGACCGATTGAAGCGCCCGGCTGAAGATGCTGCGGTTGCCCGCCCGTAGCTCCTGGCGCATATCCACCACCTGCACCTGGGGTAACCCTGGTGACGTCACGCGCTGCGGCAGAGCGAGCAGGCCATACTCGCCGCGCTCGGCGCGGTAATACGAGATCAGGCTGGGCGTGGCGCTGCCCAGGATGCAGACCGCGCCGCTGAGGCGGGCCAGGGCGACGGCGGCCTCGCGGGCGTGGTAATAGGGTCGGGCGATAGGCAGGTCTTGCTTGTAGGCGTCCTCGTGCTCCTCATCCACGATGATCAGCCCCAGGCGCGGCAGGGGCATGAACAGCGCCGAGCGCGGCCCGATGACCACATCCACCCGCCCGGTGCGGGCGCGTCGCCAGGTATCGTAGCGCTCGCCCACCGAGAGACGGCTGTGGAGCAGGGCCACGCGGCCAGGGAAGCGCCCGGCGAAGCGGCGCACCGTCTGCGGCGTCAGCGCGATCTCCGGCACGAGCACGATCCCCTGGCGCCCCTGCGCCAGGACCGCCTCCAGCGCCCGCAGGTAGATCTCCGTCTTGCCGCTGCCGGTGACGCCGTGCAGCAGGTAAACGCGCCCCGCCCCGCCCTGTTCAATCCCGTCCGCGATCACTGCCCAGGCCCGCTCCTGGTCCGGGGTCAGCGTGGGCGGTTCAGATGGCTCAAACGTCTGGCCGGCGAGCGAATCGCGCCAGATTTCGCTCTCGTGCAGCATGACCAGGCCCAGATCGGCCAGCGCCTTCAAGTCCTGGAGCGTGCACCCGGTCTCGGCATAGGCCCAACTCGCCTCTACGGGCCGGGCCTCGCGCTGGAGATAGTCCAGGAGGGCAAGTTGGCGGGCTGCGCCGCGCAGGTCCAATGCCGCCTGGCGTGCTGCCGCCGCTGAGAGCCGCAACACCACCGCGCGCGGCTCCTCTATGCGCCGGACCAGGCCTCGCGCCTCCAGCGCGCGCCAGATAGTGGACTTAAAGCCCAAGGCGCGCATGGGGCGGGGTTCGCCGCTGCGCAACGCGGCCAGCGCCGCCGCCTGCTGGGGTGCCTGCGCGGCCAGTTCCGCCAGGGCCGCCTCCAACGCCTCCGGCGGGACAGTGGCCTGCACCAGGACCTGGCGCGGGGCAATATAGACCCAGCCGCGCTTCTCCAGGGCTTTGACCGGCGCGGGCGTGCAGCCCACTGCCGCGCACACGCGCTCCAGCGCAGGCAGGGGATCAGGACTGGTCGCAAGATAGTCTAACACATCGGCCTGGCGCGAGGGGTGCCCCAGGCGGGATAGCGAAGCGGCGATCAGTTCCGGCGGCGCGGTCAGATGGACCAAGCGCACCTGCTTAGGGCGGGGGCCGCTTTCAAAAGCAACCTGTTTGGAGACCCAACCGCGCTCAACCAGGGCTGCGAGGGCCGAACGCCAGCGCACGCCCGGCAGGGCGCGGTCAAGCTGGCGAGCGTGCAATGGCCCGCGCTGCCGTAAGAGATCCAACACCTGGCGCTGCAGCGGCGTCAATCCGGCGGCGCCATCCGCGCCTGTGGCCTCCAGCAGCAGGTCGGCGCGGCGGAGATAGCCGGGCGGCAACATCAGGCGCAGGCAGGCGAACAGCGGCGCGAGATAGGTCTCGCTCAGCCAGCGGGCCAGGGCGAGTTGAGTCGCCGTCACCACCGGCTGCGGGTCCAGCAGGTCGCCCAGGTCGCGGGTCTGGGGCACGGGCGCTGTCTGGCTCAGGGCGACGACGATGCCCTGGGTCTGGCTGGCGCCGAAGGGGACGCGGACGAGGTGGCCGGGGGTCAGCGTACCGACCAGTTCTGGCGGTATCCGGTAGTGGAACGTCCCCTGTGGGGGGGCATGGACGGCAACCTCGGCGTACATCGGCTGGCCCCATTATAGCGGAAGCCGCGCCTGGGCCGAAAGGGGGAAGAGGACTTAGAGCTTAAATCTTGGGAGAGCTGGGGGCAGGTCGGGACGGTAGACGGGCGTTCACCGTACTACAGCCACTACAGCCTGGAAAGTAATCGTTCATAGTCTGCGTGCGAACCGATCCAGAACCAGATCACTTCATCATGATGGCGAACCCCCACGGCACGATAGTCGCGGCCAATACGCACTGAGTAAATCGGCCTCGCGGGGTGAACTTGCTTGAAACGCAAACTGGGATGGCGTGGATTCTGCTGAAATAACCTATACGCTTCTCTGGCCTGCTGTTGGATGGGCTTGGGTAACTTCAGAAACGCCTCGCGGAAACGTTTTGTAGTGTAGGATTTCATAACGCGTCTGGATCCAGCACGTGCGTTTGGCCCGCTTTATGCTCAGCAAGTGCCTCGTCGGCCAACCCTGCCAACACCTCGGCTGAATCCGTGAATACCGTTTCCCATCGCCGCTCTGCGGCCAATTCCTCAAGTAACCACTTGGCCAAAGCGTCCTGTTCATGCTCAGGCAGTTTAGAAGCTTCGTGAAATGCCTTCTCTAGAAGTTTTGTCATGGTCATGCTCCGCTTCTTTCTAGCGCTTAACGTCCCGCGCTTTCGCCATGCCAGGCGCAACGGGGATAAACGACCCTCCTACAGCCCGACCCTGCTATATCAAGTGTATAGAGGATCCGGCAGACACCTCCCAAGTTCATATCGCAAATATTTCAAGACGCCCGATGAATGCCGTTTTTGCGTTTTTTGCTGGATCGGCTGACCTATATATACCGCTTTGTAGATAAACTCAAAATGCAACCGCCTTAGCTTTGGCCATATCTGAGAATGCGCATCTGAAGGTTTATAGTAACCATTTACAGAGAAAGGTCGCCTATATCTATCATCATAATTCAGAATAGAGGGTTTCGGAGCAGAGGGATCAGGGGTCCATCCCCAATCATTTGATGCGCTAAAAGATAAATCACCCTTTATCGGCGAATCAATGAGTTGCTTATCTAAAGCTAACCAGCAGATATCAATTTGGTGGATAGTAAAAATAAAATAATGTAGTGTCCCACATGTAATCTTACCATATCCTTTAGTAGATGGACCGCCCATTTATCTCTACCATAAACATTGGCTTCAGTGATAGCATCGGCAAACATTGACAGGATCCATTCTCTTATCTGCGGATCCACCAGGCAGGATTGAATGACTTGCCTGGCTTCTTGCTCACTGTCCACGTTCATAATTGCCCTCCCTCGGCGCTTATTTATATGAGCAATTAGCCTATAGTCAAGATATTATACAATGAATCTGGCAACAATACAATCCTTGCAAGACAGGACAGCGGAACACTGCCTCAGCAGGTCAGCACTACCGGTTCAGGCGTGGGCGGCTGCGCCCCCAACCCCAGGAAGGACAGCGCCGCCGCGTCCAGGATGGCCGTGGCGATGCCCAGCGTGGCCTGCACGATCAGCGGCGTGAGCGCGTTGGGCAGGACGCGCCGGAAGGGACGGTCAAGTTGAGAAGGAGCAGTAGCCTGAAGCTTAAATCCTGCCCATTGTCTCCCAGTGCAAGTTTATGTTATCATGTGGGTATAAGTGTTATCATAGTTATAATGGGGGGTAAAGATGATACGAACACAGATACAACTGACCGAGGAACAGGTACGGCGGCTGAAATCTATCGCCCAGGAGAGGGGCATTTCGGTAGCGGAGGTCATACGCCAGAGCATTGACCTCTATATCCGGTCTTCCAAACAGCCCACGATGGCTGAGAAACGGCTGAGGGCCTTATCCATCGCAGGTCGGGGCGCCTCGGGAGAATCCGACCTGGCCAGTGAGCATGATCGCTATCTGGCCGAGGCCTATGGGGAGAGCAGCCCATGAGGGTGTTCGTAGATACCTCCGCCTTCCTGGCGGTCGTGAATCGGGATGACCGGCATCACGCGCAGGCCAGGGAAATATGGGAACATCTGATCCATGAAGAGGTGGTCCTGATCTGCACCAACTACATCATCGTGGAGACCCTCGCACTGATCCAGCATCGCTTCGGCATGGCTCTGGTGAAGGCTTTTCAAGACGACGTCGTCCCGATCCTCCAAATTGAATGGGTAGATAGGGCACTCCATCAAGCCGGCGTGGCCGCGTTACTGACGGCGAACCGGCGTCAACTGAGTCTGGTTGACTGTATCAGTTTCGCGACGATACGTAACCTGGGTATCCCTGCGGTCTTTGCCTTTGATCCACACTTTGTAGAACAGGGGTTTGGCCTGGTGAACTCCTTAGGATGACCCTACCGGTTCAGCCGCGGGTCCAGCGCGTCGCGCAGGCCGTCGCCCAACAGGTTGAAGCCCAGCACGGTGAGCACGAGGGCGATGCCGGGGAAGAAGATCAAATGGGGCGCACTGAAGAGCTGGTTGCGCTCCGCGCCGATCATGGAGCCCCACTCCGGCGTGGGCGGCTGCGCCCCCAACCCCAGGAAGGACAGCGCCGCCGCGTCCAGGATGGCCGTGGCGATGCCCAGCGTGGCCTGCACGATCAGCGGCGTGAGCGCGTTGGGCAGGATGCGCCGGAAGAGGATGCGCACGGGGGACGCGCCCAACGCCCGGTCCGCCGTCACGAAGTCCTGCTCCTTGATGGAGAGCACGCTGGCGCGGATGATGCGCGCATAGGTGGGGATGCTGACGATGCCAATGGCGATCAGGGTGTTGATCAGGCCAGGGCCGAGCACGGTGACGATGGCGATGGCCAACAGCAGGCTGGGGAAGGCCAGGAGCACGTCCATGACACGCATAATGGCGTTGTCCCACCAGCCGCCAGCGTAACCTGACACTGCCCCGATCAACGTCCCAATGATGATGGCGAACCCTACAGAGGCGATGCCCACCTGGAGCGACAACTGCGCCCCATAGAGCACCCGGCTGAACAGGTCGCGCACGTTGCCATCAATGCCGAAGAGGTGCTGTGGCCGGTCGGCGGGACAGCCCAGGAGATGGATGCAGGGGGCCTCGCGCTTCTTAACATCCTCAATGCCGATCAACGTCTGGATGGGGTCATAGGGGGCCAGCACCGGCGCAAAGATGGCGATGAACAGCAGGAACCCCAGGATGGTCATCCCGGCGACCGCCGAGCGCTGCCGGAACAGGCGTCGCAGGGTATCGCGCCAGAGGCTGCCCGGCGCATAAATGGCCGTGTCGCGTGTGAGAGAGATGGCTTCTGCAGCTTGCATGGTCTTCGCTACTCGGATTCTTCGCTGCGCTCAAAATAACCAGGCTTAACCGCTCAGAATGACACGGTTTAACTCAGACGGATGCGGGGGTCCAGATAGGCGTAGGAGAGATCCACGATCAGGTTGATCACTACATAGCCGATAGCAATGACGACGGTGAACGCCTGCACGATGGTGTAGTCGCGGGCGGTGATGGCGTCAAACAGGCTCTTGCCCACCCCGGAGAGGCCGAACACGGTCTCGGTGAGCACCGCGCCGCCCAGCAGGCCCCCCAGTTGCAACCCGATCACGGTGACGATGGGCAGGAGCGCGTTGGGCATGGCGTGGCGGAAGATCACCTGGCGCTCGGTCAGCCCCTTGGCGCGGGCCGTGCGCGTATAGTCCAGGTTCATCACATCCAGCAGGCTGGAGCGCGTCATGCGGGCGATGATGGACATGGGGATCGTGCCCAACGCCATCGTGGGCAGGATCAGGTGCTTG
>Ga0073929_1002742_pt1 | contig 10346 bp, 9 predicted proteins | sample DewCreD2012metaG_3_FD_76966 | JGI IMG/M metagenome (GOLD analysis project Ga0073929, IMG submission 76966) | Hot spring sediment bacterial and archeal communities from British Columbia, Canada, to study Microbial Dark Matter (Phase II) - Dewar... ... | reverse complement strand
TACCGTTCCACTAACTCCACCGCCTGTGTCACCGAACGCCGATCGAACGGATTCACAATGTTCCGTCCCCCCTCCCGAATCACCGTCTTCCGCTCAGGATCAAATCGCACTTCCCCTACATCTGGAACTTGCTTGATGCACACGATGATCCTCATCCCCTCACCTCCCATGACCTACAGCAGTGGAGCTTGTTCACCATCCTTTGGACGTATTGATGTTGATGCTTTTGATCTGGGTATATCCGAGGAGTTCGTCGAGGGATTCTTCTCGTCCGAGGCCGCTGTGTTTATATCCGCCGAAGGGGACGCCCAGGTAGTGGCGACTGCTCTCATTGATCCACACGTATCCGGCTTGGACCTCGCGAGCCGTTTGGTAGGCTTGGGCGAAGTTCCGCGTCCAGATGCTCGCCGTCAGGCCGTACGGCACACTATTGACCGCCTCCACCATCTCCTCATACCGGCTCCATTTGATGGCGCTCAGCACCGGACCGAAGATCTCCTCCTGCGCCAATCGCGAACGGGGATCCACATCGGCAAAGATCGTCGGCGCCACGAAGTATCCTCGCTCGAACGCCTTCCCCTGCGGCTTCCCTCCCCCCAACACCAAACGGAACCCCTCCCTCTTCCCCAGCTCAATGTAGCTCATCACCTTCTGAAACTGCTCCTCCGACACCAAGCATCCCATCTCCGCCGCTTCCTCCGTCGGCAGCCCAATGACGATCCGACGCGCCCGCTCGGCCACCTGCTCCACCACCTGATCGTACACGCTCTCATGCACAAACAACCGAGAGGTCGAACCACACGACTGCCCCTGACACCACATGAAGTTCATCCCTATGACGACCGCCTCCGTCGCCGCCTCCACGTCCGCATCCGGAAAGATGATGATCGGATTCTTCCCCCCTAACTCCAAGGACAACACCTTCAACTGCTCGGCCGCCGCCCTCATGATCATCCGCCCCGTCTCCACCGACCCCGTGAAGGCAATCCGCCTCACCTCCGGATGCGCCACCAAGGCCGCCCCCGTCGTCGGTCCATCCCCCGTCACTATGTTCACCACACCCGGCGGAAAAATCTCCGCTATGTCCTTCGCCAGCTCCAACGCCGACAGAGGCGTCTGCTCCGCCGGCTTCAACACCACCGTATTCCCCGCCGCCAAAGGCGCCGCAATCCGCGACGCCGCAAACAAAATCGGATGATTGAACGGAATGATCCGCCCCACCACCCCATACGGCTCCCGCTGCGTCAGATTCAACACCCCCGCCACCGTCGGAATCGTCTCCCCCTTCACCTCCGTCGCCAACCCCGCAAAATACTCCAACGTCTGCGCCGCCAATTCCACGTCAAACAGCATGCTCTTGAACGGATTCCCCCCATCCACCGCATCCAACCACGCATACTCCCGCGCCCGCTCCCGCAATCGCCCCGCCAACTGCCGCAAACACCGCCCCCGCTCCACCGGCGATCGCTCCCACCACTCCCGAAACGCCCGCTTCGCCGCTTGCACCGCCGCATCCACATCCTCCCCCGTCCCCAACGGCACCTCCGCCAGCTTCTCCCCCGTCGCCGGATTGATCGTCTCAAACCTCCCCCCACTCCCCTCCACAAACTCACCCCCAATGAACAACCGAGGCCGCTCCTCAATCTTGGCAACCATCCCCCCACCTCCTTCTTTCACCCGCTCACCCTCGGCCGGCGAGCCACCTCAGCCGGAACCGGAGGAGGCTCCATCCCGTGCAAGGACACCTCCGGCTCCTCCCGATACAGATCGAAAGCCTGCAAAATCGGAATATCGTTCACCGAGAAGAGGATCGCTTCCCGCTCCCTCGAACGATTCACATGCCGATGCCACACCCAATTGGGAATGGCAAAGCAATCATGCTGCTCCCACTCCAACTCCTGATCCCCTACGATCGTCTTCCCCTCCCCACGGACCACAAAGTAGACCGCACTCGACGTATGCCGATGGGCCTTGGTCTCCTCCCCAGGACGCAACCACTGAATCCAACAACTCATGGTCGGAAAGGTCGGCCCCCCCGTCATCGGATTCACATACTCCAAAACCACCCCATCGTAGGGACTCCCCGGCTGCTCCGCCATCTCCCTCAACACCGGCTCCACCTCCCGCCACGCATACCGGAACGGAAAATTCTGCCGCCTCGGCCGCTCCCACACCGGACGCACTACCCCCGCCCGCTGCTGCACAAACTCCCCACGGACTCGCCGCTCGGGCTGGCACGCCTCCCCATACGTCTCGTAAAACGGCACGTTCAGCGCCAGCACAAACCCCAAATCCAACACATCCACCCAAATCACATGCGCCTCCGTCCGATTCACATGATCGTGCCAGGTCCACTGCGGCGTCAAAATCAAATCGTAGTCCTCCATCGGACAGGGCTCCCCATCCACCGCCGTGTACGCCTGCGGATGCCCCTGCACCACAAACCGCAACGCCGCGATCGTATGCCGATGCGCCCACGCCACCTCCCCAGGCTTGATCATTTGCATCCCCATCAGCAGCGTATGCGTCGTCCCCCCTCGCGCCAACCCCGGATTGAGAAACGAAATGTTCCTCCGCGCCGTGAAACTCTCCGCAATCACCTCGCACGCCTCCACCAACCGCGGATAAACCTCCCGCCACTTCCAAATGTAGGGCACCCCCGCCGGCTTCGGCCCCCCAATCACTTGCACCAAAAGCTCATCATACTGCCATTGCCCCCGCATATGCGCCCGGGCCAGCTCCGCATCAAATTCCTCCAACGTCTTCGCAACCATACCCAACCTCCTTGCTTTTAGTTAAATCCACCGCCCAACGCTCTCGACCCACCTTCAACGGCTTCCCCTGCCCGCGCCCCTTCCACCGTCAACCGCTGCTCCGCATACCTCGGCCACCGAGACGCCACCACGTACTCCCGCACAATCGCATCTAATCGCCGTACCCGCTCCCACATCCCCCTCACCCCCTCACCTCATACCGCCGCTGCAGCTGCGCCCACCGCCGCCCAGACTCCCGCGCCCCTTCCATATACGCCTCCGGCGCCCACGTGTACGGCGGCCGCGTCGGCCCCGGCCGAATGTACCCCGCCGCCTCAAACTGCGCATTGTCCAGCTGAATGCTGTACTTCAAAAACTCCTGAAAATTCCCCCCAGGAAACAGCGGCTCCAACGCCCACTCAATCTCCTCCGTCACCCGCCGCGCCCGCTCCCAATCCCTCCCCAAAATCGCCTCCTTCAACGCCACCACCGGCGCCGGCCCACACGCCACGTTCCCCGACCAACACGCCACCACCTCCTCCGGAAACAACCGCGCCCAATAGTACCAATCGCTCTCCAACGGCAATAACCGAATCCGCCCCTGCACCGCCCGCAAATCCGCTAAAAACGCCTCCCCACCCAACAACCCTATGTGCTTGGACGCCACAATCTGCGGAATCCGACTCAACTCCCGATACGCCGCCGGCGAAATCTTCCCCTTGAACGCCCCAGGATTGTCGTAAATCACCAACGCCATCTCCGGCAACGCCTCCGCCACATCCCGATAGTACTGCACAATCCCCCGATCATCTAACGCCACCCACATCGGCCGCCCCACAAACAACCCATCCACCCCCAACGCCGCCAAACCCCGACCCCGCCGAATCGTCTCCCGCGTGTTCAGCGTCGTCGCCCCAGCAAAAACCGGTACCCGCTTCCGCACCACCTGCACCACCGTGTCTACAAACGCCTGCACCTCCTCCCACAACAACGACGCCCCCTCCCCAAACGTCCCATTGGTCATGATCACATCCACCCCAGACGCCACTATCCCCTCCACCATCCGCGCCGTCTCCTCCAAATCCACCGTCTGCTCCGCTTCCCACCGATCACTCCCCTCCTTCGCCGGCGTCGGTATTATCCCCACTACACCACGAATGTCCTCAGCTCTTAAACGCCCCATAGCTCGCCTCCTTCTCGGATCTACAGGGCCTCCCTCACCATCGAAAGGACGATATCGAATCCCCTAGGTGGAGATCCCGATCCTCGTGCGATTCTAAACTCATATCACTCGAGCACGCGCACTAACCATGAGGACTCGGTCATGTCCGTTCCCACTGGAATTCCGGACGTTGAGGTTGACCATAGAGAACGAGCGCCCCTCGGGGTCCGACAGCGTTAGGCCGTTGAAAGATCCAGTTCTGCCAGGCCGAGAGTCGCCCGAAAATCTTCGTCTCCATCGTCTCCGGTCCAGCGAAGCGCAGGTTCGCTTCCATCCCCGTCAAGGCATCAGGCGAGAGACTAGCTCGTTCCTCGATGGCCACTCGCAGCGTCTCTTCCCAATCCAGTTCATCCACGACCAGCGTCACCAACCCGCACGCCTCAGCGACTTCTGCCTCCACTGGCTCTCGTATCGCCTCCACCTCCTTCCCCCGCACCGGATCGCTCAACCATCGCACTGCCAACCGGCTTAAGCCATTCCCCATTGGCAGCAACCCAGCATTCAGCTCGCTCAAGGCCACTTGCGTCCCCTGGAGCATATACGCGCGATCGGCCGCCAGAGCCAGCTCCAGCATACTTCCAGCAAAGCAACTTCCTTCGTCAATCACGGCGAAGAAGCTCTTAGCCGTTTGATCCATCCGCTTCAGCACCCGTCGCATCAGCAGTAGGACCTCGCGCACGAACCAATGATCGCGCCGCGCAGCCAACTGCTGATCCATCGCGAGCACTTTACCGATCTCCCCCCGCGTCCGCACGAGCACCAACGTGATCTCCGGATGATTGAACCGCAGCCGCAGCAAGGCGTCATCCAACTCTCGAAAACAACGCAGCGGCCACCAGTCACTCCCCAAGCGGCTGGGATCCTCCGGCAGAGACGATACCTCCTCGGGTCCTTCGATCAGCAATTCGGCCACGCGTGGCATTACATGCAACCGAAGGCGCACATGCCGATAGCGAATCTCCTGTTCGCGGACCTCCGGCTCCAGCGGCAGAAGCCGAATCCCACGATAAGGGCGGGACGGCCCTGCTAATTCTTGCGCCCGTTGCCACACCTTCTCGCGAAAGACCGAGGGAGGATAAACCCCATCCACCAAGCCCCACTCCATGGCCCGTTGTCCGCGCATTCCCTCAGCCAAGGTCACAAACACATCAGCCCGATCCCGCCGTACCTTCCGCTTGTCCACCAAGCGGGTCAAGCCTCCTGTCCCCGGCAAGACGGCCAAATACGGGATCTCCGGCAACGCGACGGCCGAGCGCCGGTCATCAATGAGATAGATCTCCCGACACGCCAAAGCCAGCTCGTATCCGCCGCCGCTCGCCGTCCCATTGAGCGCAGCGATATAGACCTGCCCACTCTCTTCAGTCGCCTCCTCAATGGCCAGCCGCGTCTCGTTCGTGTACTTGCAGAAATTCACCTTGAAGGCATGCGGCGCCTTCGCCAGCATGAAGATATTCGCCCCGGCTGAGAAAATCCCCTCCCGAGCGCTGGTGATGATGACAGCCCCCACCTCTGGGTGCTCGAACCGCAATCGCTGCACGGCATCGGCCAATTCGATATCCACCCCGAGATCGTAGGAGTTCAGCTTCAAGGCATACCCTGGGTGCAACCCACCATCTTCTTGCACATTCAGCAACACACGGGCCACATTCCCTTCCACCTCCAATCGCACGTGCCGATACCGACTCGGCTCGGTCTCAAAGCTCGGTACAGCCATCGAAGACGTCGTCTCGACCATAGAAATCACCTCCTCGCGAAGATTTTCGACCGCGCATCCGAGGAGACTCCGTATGGGGGATTCCCTAGGACGCGTTGCCTCAAGGGAGCGTGCGGGAGAGCATCCGCCATACCTCCAAGACGTGGTCTCTCATGGTCTCAGCCGCACGAGTTGGATCACCGGCACGGATCGCCTCGCAGAGTTGTTCGTGCCGTGCAAGGATCTTCTGACTCCCCCCTCTCGGGAGCCGTTGCTCGATCACCTGCTCGCTCACCAAATCTAAGATGACTTCAATCATGGCTTCAAGAAGCGGGTTCCTCGTCGCGCGCGCCATAAGGCGATGGAACGCGAGATTCGTGGGATGGGCGAACCGGGCATGCCCTGTCTGAGTCCGTTGCTCTCTGACCACCTGCTCGAGAAGCTCCACGTCTTCAGTAGTAGCTCGAAGAGCAGCGAGTCGAGCCACCTCCGGCTCATAAATGAGCCGCGCTTCGAAGAGTTGCTCCATGGAGATGCCTTCGAATCGTAGGACCGTCCGCAACCGCTGATTGAGAACCTGGAGATCGCTCTGGGTGATATATCCCCCTCCCTTATACCCGCGCTTGACCTCGATCACGCCCAGTTGTTCCAAAGTCCGTAAGGCTTCGCGGACGATGAATCGGCTGACCCCCAATTGACGCGCTAATTCGATCTCCGAAGGAAGACGATCTCCCGGCTTGAGTCTCCCCGAGAAGACGAGCTCCTGAATGCGCTCGGCGACTTCCTCAGAGACCGGACGACGAGATAAGCGCTCGAACTCGACACTCGGAGCTGTCATTTGAGAAGCCACCTCCTTCTCGGATCGCCCACGATCTGATGAGGCAGGAGGCGACGGGAAGGCCCTTGAGGGGGTGAGACGAAGGTGGAGAGGGAGATCAGCGGCCTTCCCCGTCGTCGCCCTGCCCGGGGATGGAGATCGTGAACAACAGGTGGAGTCACCCTCTCGCTTCTGAATCGGCCACTCTTCGAACGTCCGACGAGATCATTCGAGATGAACAGGCTGCACCTCGCCGCAGTTCCCCAATGCGTTTTGTGAGGCCTGATCGCCCTCATTCTCTTCTCGTCTTCATCGAAAGGGCATCGGCAGCTCCCTTCCAACGCGCAAAGAGATCAGCAGATAACTCGATCCCCAGGAGATCTAGGACTCGATTGACCGTCTGATTGATAATGTCATCAATGGTGCGCGGCCGATGATAAAAGGCCGGCACAGGAGGCATGATGATCGCGCCGATCTCAGCCGCTTGAACCATCAAGCGAAGATGCCCGAGATGAAGCGGCGTCTCTCGAGGCACTAAGACCAAGGGGCGCCGCTCCTTGAGCGTCACATCAGCGGCGCGCAAGAGCAGGTTCTCACTGAACGACAAAGCGATCCCCGCGAGTGTCTTCATGGAACACGGGATGACGACCATCCCGCTTGTACGGAAGGACCCCGAGGAGATGGAGGCGGCGATATCCCGGAAATGATGGACTTCATCAGCCAGGGCTTCCACTTCTTGGAGGGTATAATCCGTCTCTAACGTCAGACTTCGCACCGCGGCCGGTGTTATGATCAAGTGCGTCCGCACGTCCGGGACCTCGCGCAGGATTTCCAGAAGGCGTATCCCGTAAATGATCCCCGTGCTCCCAGAGATGCCGACGATGAGACGACGTTCCGGCATATCTCACACGCGTTCGATAAGACAGGCGATCCCTTGCCCGCCGGAGATGCAAAGCGTGGCGATCCCCAGCCGTCCCCTCCACCGTTGTAAGGCGTGAATGAGGGTGACGACGATACGAGTCCCGGTGCAACCGATGGGATGGCCGAGGGCAATCGCACCCCCATGCACGTTCAGTCGCTCATGGTCCAAACGAAGTTCTCGATCGCAGGCCAGCACTTGCGCAGCAAAAGCCTCATTGAGTTCAATCAGATCGATGTCCGAGAGCGTGAGCCGGTGCCGAGCCAGCAGCTCGCGGACAGCTGGGACGGGAGCGATCCCCATGATCGTTGGATCCACGCCCACGATCGTCCAATCGAGCAACCGAGCTTGTGGGCGCACACCGGATTGCTTCGCTACCTCCTCAGAGATCACGCAGAGGGCTGCTGCGCCATCGGTAATCCCCGATGAATTCCCCGCCGTCACCGTCCCGTCAGGACGAAAGACCGGGGGCAACGCGGCCAATCGTTCCAGCGTCGTCTCAGGGCGCACATGCTCATCCCGATCCAACAGCTGGCCAGAGCTATCTCCCACATGCGACTCAAGCGGCAGGATCTCTTCCTGAAAAGCCCCAGCCTCGTGCGCGCGCGCTGCTCGGTGATGCGAACGCAGGGCGTACTGATCTTGTTCTTGACGGGAGATACCATAGAGGGCCGCCAATTTTTCAGCCGTTTCCCCCATGACCATTTGAGCGAGGGGACAGAAGAATCCATCTCGGTACATGGCGTCGACCAGAGCAGCATGCCCCATCCGATGTCCCCACCGTACGGAATCGAGCAGGTAAGGGACACGGCTCATCGCCTCGGTCCCGCCAACTAAGAGGACGTGGGCGCGTCCCGCCAAGATGCGACAAGCGGCATCCAGGATCGCTTGCAATCCAGACCCACAAGCGCGGTTCACCGTGTAAGCGGGGACGCGTTCTCCCAATCCAGCTCGATAAGCGATCTGCCGCGCTACATTGGGCCCGATTCCAGCTTGGCGAGCACAGCCGATGATGACCTCATCCACAGCATCTGGGGAGATCCCAGCTCTTTGGAGAGCCTCGCGAGCGACGGGAACAGCCAGATCAGCCGCCGTCCACTCTCTCAGAGCTCCTCCGAATCTTCCGATGGGCGTGCGGACTGCCCCGGCGAGATACACTTCACGCGCCATCTCTCACTCCAACGAGTCTTCTCGCGGCTTCGGGGAATTGCTCTTCGTGGAGTCGCGTGAGTCGTTCTTGAACACCCGCCACGTGTTCGGCCATCACCTGGTCCGCTCGCTCCGGATCGCGCGCTGCGAGCGCTTCATAGAGCCTTCGATGGAAATCCAAGATATGAGATTTGCTAGCTGGATCCAAGTGCATGCGACGAACTTCAGGAAGCAGGACGCTCACAACAGCGTCCATCACAAAGATGAAGACGGGATTCCGCGTCGCCTCGGCCACAACTCGATGGAACTGCAAGTCGAAGGCCTCTTGCTCTCCTCTGCGCAAGGCTTCTTCCTGCCGTGCGATGATGTGCGCCAGCTGTTCCAATTCCGCTTCGGTGATGCGCTCGGCCGCTAGCCGAGCGATCTTCGGCTCATAGATCAGACGAACCTCAGTCAAATGCTCCATCCGAATTTGTCGAGTGCGGAGCAGTGTTCGCAGGACCTCCTGAGCCGGGCGACTGCTTGGATGAGCGACGAAGATGCCGCCACCATGGCCCCGACGCACCATAATGAACCCCTGTTGCTTAAGGATGCGCAGGGCTTCTCGCACGACCAAATGGCTCACCCCAAATCGCCGGCTCAGCTCGCGTTCAGTCGGGAGACGATCACCCACCTTGAACTCTCCTCGCAGGATAGCGCTACTCAACTCCTCCGCGATCCTCCGATAGGACAGGTCCGACGAACGGTTCCCTCGCGCCGACACACCTGCAGTATAGTCCACTTCCACCGGAGCCGTCAAAGATCACACGATGCCGAGCGTGGAGAGATATTGAAGATCGTCTTCGCCTAAGCCGATCTCCGCGAAGACCTCGGCATTATGTTCCCCAAGCCGAGGGGCCGGACGTCGAATCGACAATCGCTCCCCGTTGATGAGAGCGAATCCCCCAGGATACCGAAGGCGACGACCGGTGGTTGGATCGGCGATCTCCTGCCAAAATCCCCGGGCTTCCAACTGCGGATCGCTCATGATGTCGGCCACCGTAGAAACGGGGTACCCCAACATCTGGCGACGGATGGCTTCCTCCATGAACTCGCGCTTAGTGATCGTAAGGAAGAACTCGGCGATCGGAGCTTCGATGCGATCCACCTCCTCTTGAGTGAGCTGCGTCACCTCGAAATGTTCCCAATCAATATCACAGAGCCAATCAGGCGCCATTCCCCGTTCGCGCATCCAGGCAACGAGTTGCTTGTTCGTATGGCGACCAGCCTCCCCACCATACACGATGAAGTTGATCCATCCGTCCCGACAACGCCAGATCGCGCGCATCTTGGCTCCGGTGATACTACGCCCGGTCACGAAGACGCCCGCGCGAAGGGGATTGACCCGATTCAAATCCCAATGAGCAGGAGCCATAGCCAGAGGAGCCATCGCCGCTACCTGAGCTGAGACATCTACATGTTGCCCCCGTCCCGTCGCTGAGCGAGCAGCGAGCGCCGTCAATCCCCCCATCACCGCCTCAACCCCAGCCCAAAAGAACGCCTGAGGGACACTCACGCGCATAGGTTCGCCCTCCTCTTCCCCGGCCAAGGACATCGTCCCACTCAAGGCCATGACCTCCAAATCAGAGCCGAGGAAGTCGCGGTAGGGTCCTTCTTGACCGAAGGGCGTGATGGAGATCATGATCAATCGGGGATTCACCCGACGAAAGTGCTCCCAGCCTAAGTTGTGCTTCTCTAACGTACCCGGCGAGAGCCCCTCGATGAGGAAATCCACTCGCTCCACGAGCCGAAGG
>Ga0073929_1002714_pt1 | contig 10482 bp, 3 predicted proteins | sample DewCreD2012metaG_3_FD_76966 | JGI IMG/M metagenome (GOLD analysis project Ga0073929, IMG submission 76966) | Hot spring sediment bacterial and archeal communities from British Columbia, Canada, to study Microbial Dark Matter (Phase II) - Dewar... ... | reverse complement strand
TGCCGGACTACATGGTCCCGGCACACTTCGTCACGCTTGAAAAGCTGCCGCTGTCGGCCAACGGCAAGCTCGACCGCAAAGCCCTGCCAGACCCACAGATCCAGCAACGGGCGTTCGAGGCACCACTGGCGGGAGTCGAAACCCAGCTGGCCGCCCTGTGGCAGAACCTGCTCGGCGTCGCGCAGATCGGCCGTCAGGACAACTTCTTCGCCCTGGGCGGGCATTCGCTGATGGGCATTCAACTGGTGGCGCAGATCCGCCGTGACCTGAAGCTCGAGCTGCCCCTGCGCGCGCTGTTCGAGTCGCCGGTGCTGGCTGACCTCGCTCACTACCTCAACACCCAGGCCATGGCCACGGCCATGCCGGTTCTGCAGCCGCGTGCCGACCGGGAATTCGCGCCGCAGTCCTTCGCCCAGCAGCGCCTGTGGTTCCTCGCGCAACTGGAGCCCGAGAGCGTCGCGTACAATCTCCCGTGCGTGCTCAACCTCAGCGGCGTGCTGAAACTCGACGCCCTGCAGCAGACCTTCGATGCCCTCGCGGCCCGTCACGAAACCCTGCGCACCTGTTTCCGCCCATCCCCGATACAAAACGGTGAGGCAGTGCCGCAGCAGCGGATTTTGCCGGTCAGCAGTGTGCACATCGCCCGTCACGACCTGCGCGACAACCCGGCACCGGAAGCCGCCTTCGACGCGCTGGCCGAGGCGTTCATGAACCAGCCGTTCGACCTCGACGCCGAGCGCGCGCCGTGGCGGGTGGCCCTGGCGCGGGTGGCGGACGATCAGTGGCGCCTGCTGCTGTGCATGCACCACATCATCTCCGACGGCTGGTCGGTGCAGGTCATGCTCGAAGACTTCGCCGCGCTGTATCGCCGGTTCGCCCAAGGCAACGATGTGCAGTTGGCTGAGTTGCAACTTACAGAGCTCAGCGTGCAATACGCTGACTACGCCGCTTGGCAGCGCGAACACCTGAGCGGCGCCGAGCGCGAGCGCCAGTTGAACTGGTGGCGCGAGGCCCTGGGTGACGAACAGCCGGTGCTGGAGCTGCCGGCGGACCGTTCGCGTCCGGCCGAACGCGATGGCAAAGGCGGACGCCATGGCTTCGTGCTGCCGCAAGATCTGGCCGACACGCTGCGCCAGACGGCGAAATCCCACGACGCCACGCTGTTCATGCTGTTCCTGGCCTCGTTCGACACCCTGCTGTATCGCCTCAGCGGCCAGCGCGACCTGCGCATCGGCGTGCCGGTGGCCGGCCGCGCCGAGGTGCAGACCCAAGGCCTGATCGGCTTCTTCGTCAACACCCTGGTGCTGCGCGCCCAGGTCAGCGGCCACCAGCCGTTCACCACGCTGCTGGCCCAGGTCAAGGACAACCTGCTCGGCGCCCACGCCCATCAGGACCTGCCGTTCGAGCAACTGGTGGAAGCGCTGCAACCGGCGCGCAGCCTCAGCGTCAACCCGCTGTTCCAGGTCAGCTACAACCACCAGCAGCAGCCGGATATGTCGCTTCTGCAGTTCGACGGCCTGAGCTGCGAAGCTCGCCCGTGGGACATCAAGGGCGCCCAATTCGATCTGGTGCTCGGCACCTTCGAGCACCGCGACGGCAGTATCAGTGGCTATCTCGATTACGCCACCGACCTGTTCGACGCCTCGACCGTGGCGCGTTTGTTCGAGCAACTGGTCACGCTGCTGCGGGCGATTTGCGCGCAGCCCGACGCTGCCATCGGTGACCTGCCGTTGCTGGGCGAGACCGACCTGGCCGCGCTGGATCAATGGAACACGCCGCCGTTCTCGCCGTACGTCGATCGGCCGATCCATGAGCTGATCGCCGACCACGCGCGCATTCGGCCCGACGCCATCGCGCTGGTCCATGGCGAACAGCGCCTGACCTTCGCCGAGTTTGACTGTCGTGCCAACCAACTGGCCCACGCCTTGCGCGCCCGGGGCATTGGCACTGAGGTACGCGTGGCAATCGCGATGGAGCGCGGGATCGATCTGTGGCTGGCGTTTTATGCCGTATTGAAATCCGGCGGCGCCTACATCCCGCTCGACCCGGATTACCCGACCGAGCGCCTGCGTTACATGCTGGAAGACGGCGGCGTGAAACTGCTGATCAGCCACGATGCAGCGCTGGATCGTGTGCCGGTGGGTGACGTGCCGCTACTGAATATCGATGAACTGGATTGTTCTTCCGAGCCAACTACGGCACCGGATGTAGTGATTCATCCGCAGCAACTCGCGTACCTGATCTACACCTCGGGCTCGACCGGCAAGCCAAAGGGCGCGGCCATTGCCCATGCCGATATCTCGATGCACATCCAGACCATCGGCGAGCGCTACCGCTTCACGCCGGAGGACCGCAAGTTTCACTTCCTCTCGATCAGCTTCGACGGCGCCCACGAAGGCTGGATGATGCCGCTGTGCTACGGCGCTCGAGTGGTGTTGCGCGATCAGGAACTGTGGAGCGTCGAGCAGACCTACGACACGCTGATTCGAGAAGGCATCACCGTGGCCTCGTTCCCGCCGAGCTACCTGCGTCAGCTGTCCGACTGGGCCGGTGTGCAGGGCAAGGGGCCGGGGGTGAAAACCTACTGCTTCGCCGGTGAAGCCTTCAGCCGCGAGATGCTCCATGACGTGATCCGCAATTTGCAGCCGCTGTGGATCATCAACGGCTACGGCCCGACGGAAACCGTGGTCACACCGACCTTGTGGCTGGCCTCCGCCGAGACCGCCGATTTCACCACCGCCTACGCGCCGATTGGTGATCTGGTGGGGGATCGTCAGGGCTACGTCATGGACGCGGATTTGAACCCGCTGCCCCAGGGCATTGCCGGTGAGCTGTACCTGGGTGGCGCAGTGGCGCGGGGTTATCTGGACCGGCCGGGCGCAACCGCCGAGCGTTTCCTGCCGCACCCGTTCCGCGCTGGCGAACGCCTCTACCGCAGCGGCGACCGCGTGCGCCTCAACAGCGAAGGATTGCTGGAATACCTCGGCCGCATCGACCATCAGATCAAGATCCGTGGCTTCCGCATCGAGGCCGGTGAAATCGAAGCGGCGCTCAAGGCCTGCGAGGGCGTGCGTGAAGCGCTGGTGATCGTGCGCGATAAAGGTAATGGCAAGCAGTTGCTCGGCTACGTCGGTGGTAATGACCTGTCGGAAGACAGCCTCAAGGACCAGCTGAAAACCACCCTGCCGGAGTACATGGTCCCGGCGCACATCGTGGTCATGGAACGTCTGCCGCAGTTGCCCAACGGCAAACTGGACCGCAACGCCTTGCCTGATCCGCAAGTCGGCAGTCAGGCCTTCGAAGCGCCGGAAGGTGAGCGCGAAGTCGAGCTGGCGCGGGTCTGGCAGCAGTTGCTGGGCGTCGAGAGCATCAGCCGTCAGGACAGCTTCTTCGAGCTGGGCGGCGATTCGATCCAGTCGCTGGCCGTGATCACCCGTCTGCGTCAGGTCGATTTCAAGCTGCTGCCCAAAGACGTGTTCAGCCATCCGCGGCTCAAGGATCTGGCCCTGCGCCTCACGGTCATCGAGGCCGGCGCAGCGCCGTTGATTGAAGACGCGCCCACCGGCGAGTTGCCGTTGACGCCGATTCAGGCGCATTTCTTCGAGCAGCCGATGAGCAACCGCGCGCACTTCAACCAGGCGCTGTTGCTGGACGTGCAGCGCCCGCTGGAAGCGCCGCTGTTGAGCCAGGCGCTGGACGCGCTGCTGGGTCATCACGATGCCCTGAACCTGAGTTTCCATCAGCACGCCGACGGTCGCTGGCAGCAGCGCTACCGAGCGACACCGGCTGCCGACAACCTCTGGGTGCGTGACGTGGCCGACGAGCGCGCCATGACTGCGCTGTGCGAACAGGCTCAGCGCAGCCTTGATTTGCATGAAGGTCCGCTGTTGCGCGTGGTGCTGGCGCAGATGCCGGAAGGGCAAAAGCTGTTGCTGGTCGCCCATCACCTGGTGGTCGACGGCGTCTCTTGGCGGGTGCTGTTGGAGGATCTGGCGCGGGCTTACGCCCAGGTCGCTTCGGGCAGTGCAGTTGATCTGGGGCCGAAATCCAGCAGCTTCCAACGCTGGGCGCGGCATCTGGTCGATGCGGCGCAGGCGCCTGAGCGTCAAGGCGAAGTTGCGCAATGGCGGAAGCAGGTCGGCAGCACCGAGCCGGTGTGGCCGGTGGACCACCCGGAAGGTCACGCCACGCAACAGGACCTCGAACAGTGCGAGCTGCTGCTGGATGCCGGACTGACTCGACGTTTGTTGCGCGAAGCCCCGGCTGCACTGGCGGCTCGCACCGATGAAATCCTGCTGGCGGTGCTCGCCGAAGCGCTGAAGGGCTGGAGTGGCCAGTCCGACACCCTCATCGCGCTGGAAGGCCATGGCCGCGAAGCCTTGGCGGAAGGTCTGGATGTCGGTCGCACGGTGGGCTGGTTCACCAGTCTGTTCCCGCTGCAAGTGCGAGCTGCAAACGACATCCGCCAGACCCTCGCCAGCGTGCGCGACAGCCTGCGTGGCCTGCCGGACAAGGGCGTCGGCTTCGGCCTGCTGCGCTATCTGGGGAACGAGTCGGCGCGTCAGTCACTGGCCGCGCTGCCGGAGCCCAAGGTGGTGTTCAACTACCTGGGGCAATTCGATCATGACCTGGGCGATGGCCGCTTCACGCCGTCGAAGGTGTCGGCCGGCGCGCTGGTCGACCCGTCCACGCCGCTCAATCGCGAGCTGGAAATCAACGGCCAGGTCTTCGCCGGGCAATTGGGGCTGACCTTCCGTTTCAGCGGTCAGCGCTATCAGCGCCAGACCATCGAACGCCTGCAAACGGCCTATCGCGAGGGGTTGGTGGCGTTGCTGGAAAGCCTGCCGTCGGCGCAACCGGCCGCGCCGCAATCGACTGCACCGCAAAGCCTGCCGGTCAGCCGCGGCGGCGCGCCGAATCCATTGATCCGTCTGAGCAGCGGCGCCAGCGACAAACCGCCGGTGTTCTGTGTGCACCCGGTCAGCGGCACGGTGGTCGGTTACTACGCGCTGGCCCGTCGGCTGTCTGCGCAGTGGGACGTGTGGGGCATTCAGAACCGCCAAGTGCTGGACGGTCAGTGGCGCGACAGTTCTATCGAGCAAATGGCCCGGGACTACGTCAAGGCGCTGCTTGAACAGCAACCGTCCGGCCCCTACCGGCTGATCGGCTGGTCCATGGGCGGGACCATGGTCCTGGAAATGGCCCGGCTGCTGACCCGACTCGGCAAGCGCGTCGAGTTCGTTGGCCTGATCGACGGCTACGTACCGGGCGCCGGCCAGCCGCGTCCTGTCCTTCCAGAAACCGCCCCGGAAAGCCCGGCTCTGGACGCTGGCGATGAAAGCCTGGAAGCCGACGCGCACTGGCAACAGTTGCTCGGCGTTGAGCGGCACATGCGCCAGCTGGCCAATCAATGCCGCCAGATCCACGCCCTCAGCGTGCCGGTCTACGCCTGGTGGGCCGAGCGCTCGCCGGAAAATAACGATAACGCACCGGCTCTTCTGGAGCAGGGCATGGGTGTTCGCTTGCAGGTTTCGGCCTGGATCGACGCCGACCACCTTTCGATCGTCCGTGATCAGCTGTTCATCAGTCAGCTTGCCGAGGCCCTCGCGCAGGTCAACGAACGCCCTCATTCCTACGATTTCCAGGAGCACGAACATGCATAGCCAACACAACGTGACGCCGATTGCCGCCCGCCACAGCGAGGCGCTGTCGAGCAGCCCGGACGCCGCCGTGGCCAACGCCGACTACCACTTTGCGCCAACCCCGCGACTGGAGCGGCAGGCCGCCGTGGAATCCAATGCGCGCAGCTACCCGCGGCGCATTCCCCTGGAACTCAAGCGCGCCCAGGGCATTCACGTGCAGGACAGCGAAGGGCGGTGGTTCATCGATTGCCTGGCCGGCGCCGGGACCCTGGCGCTGGGGCATAATCACCCCGAGGTGATCCAGGCCATGCGCGCCACCCTCGACGGTCAGCGTCCGCTGCACACCCTGGACCTGATGACCGAAGCCAAGGACGATTTCATCAACGAGCTGTTCGCGTTGCTGCCGAAGGAATTCGCCAAGGACGCGCGCATCCAGTTCTGCGGCCCGGCCGGCACCGATGCGGTGGAAGCGGCGCTGAAACTGGTGCGCACCGCCACCGGGCGCAGCAACCTGATGGCCTACCACGGTGCCTATCACGGTATGACCCAGGGCGCGCTGGCGCTGATGGGCAACCTCGGGCCGAAGACCTATCTGGACGGCATGGCCGGCGGCGCGCAGTTTCTGCCGTTTCCCTACGACTACCGCTGCCCGTTCGGCGTCGGCGGAGAGGCCGGCGAGCGCATCGGCCTGCACTACATCGAGAACCAGCTGACCGACCCGGAAAGTGGCGTCTTGCCGCCGGCCGGCATGATTCTGGAAACCCTGCAGGGGGAGGGCGGCGTGGTGCCGACCTCGGCCAACTGGCTGCGGGAAATCCGCCGCATCACCCGCGACGCCGGCGTGCCGCTGATTCTCGACGAAATCCAGTGTGGTGTTGGCCGCACCGGTAAACCGTTTGCCTTCGAACACGCGGGTATCGTGCCGGACGTGCTGGTGCTGTCCAAAGCCATCGGCGGCAGCCAGCCCATGGCGGTGGTGGTCTACAACAAATCCCTGGACGTGTGGAAACCGGGCTCCCACGCCGGCACCTTCCGCGGCAACCAACTGGCGATGGTCGCCGGTTCCACCACCCTGCGCATCGTCCGCGAGCAGCAACTGGACCTGCATGCCGCCGCCATGGGGGAGCGCCTGATCGGCCACCTTCGCTCTTTGCAGAAAGACTTTCCGCAGATGGGCGATGTGCGCGGCATGGGCTTGATGCTCGGGGTGGAAATGGTCGATCTCGAAGGCCGCCCTGACGCCCTCGGCCACTTCCCCCACAGCGGCGCGCTGGCCTCGACCATTCAGCGTGAATGTTTGCAGCGCGGGCTGATCATCGAAGTGGGCGGGCGGCACTCCTCGGTCATCCGCTTCCTGCCGCCGCTGATCGTCACTGCCGCGCAGATCGACCAGATCGCCGACATCTTTGCTGCTGCCGTTTCAGTGGCTGTCAAACAGCGTTAAACCCCTGCTCTAAGAGCGTTTAAACAGGGCGTAGGACCAGCAGTGGCCCTTCGCCCTTTTTTTACGATAAGAATGGTAATGAGAAACGTTCTTTGTTACATTTTCACGCTTTTTTGACATAAGCGGCCAATTTTGGGGCGTTGCCCCGTGTGATATCAAAGGGAGGGGGAGTTCGGATGGCGAGCAATAACAAGGGTCAATTCAAGGTCAATGCCTTGGCAGCGCTGATCGCAACGGTCGCCTGCCACGGCGCAGCATGGGCGGCGGATGCCCCGGTCAAGGCCGAGCAGGGCGCCACCATCGAGCTGCAGAATTCGGTGGTCACCGGTGAAGCACCCGAAGGGGAGCAAACCGTAGGCTATCAGGTGAAAAACAGCACGGCCGGTACTAAGACCAGCACACCGCTGTCGGAAACCCCACGCTCGGTATCGGTCGTCACACGCCAGCGCATTCAGGATCAGGGCTCGCAAACCCTGACCGACATCCTTGGTTACGTCCCCGGCATCTTCGCCCCGCCATTCGCCGTCGGCGACGGCCTCGCGGGCGACCTGTTCTCCATTCGCGGCTACAACGCCACCGACTACGGTTACGGCCTGCTCAAGGACGGCCTGCGTCTGCAAGGCAACCGCTACGACACCACCACCGAACCCTATGGCCTGGAACGCACCGAAGTGTTCCGCGGCCCGAGCTCGATCCTCTACGGCGAAAACGCGCCGGGCGGGCTGGTCAACCTGGTCAGCAAGCGCCCGACCGAAACCGCCCAGGGTGAAGCCAAATTCTCCTACGGCAGCAACAACCGCCGTCAGCTGTCCCTCGACGTCTCCGGCCCGCTGACCGACGACAACCGCGTCCTTGGCCGCGTGGTCATGGTCGGCCGCAACGCCGACACCCAGGTCGATTCGGTGCCGGACGACCGCATCTACATCGCGCCGTCGATGACCTTCAACTTCGACGAAGACACCGCGCTGACCCTGCTCTCGTCCTACCAGCGCGACCGCACCAAGCTGCTGCTCGGCTACCCCGCTGCAGGCACCTTGCTGAACAACGTCAACGGCAAGATCGGCAAGGACCAGTTCAACGGCAACCCGAACTGGGACGACTTCGAACGCGAAACCTGGACCCTGGGTTACGAGTTCAAGCACCAGCTCAACGACACCTGGCAGTTCCGCCAGAACTCACGGTTCATGGAATCACGTTTGGACCGTCACGAGACCTGGCCGGGTGAGCTTAGTAATTCTGGCTTCGGTAGCACGCTGAGCAGCCTAGCTTACGACCGCGACAACAAGTCGATCACCTATTCCCTGGACAACCAGTTCGAAGGCCACTTCACCTCCGGCGCACTGGAAAACACCGTGTTGCTGGGCGCGAGCTACGACCGTATCTCATTTAATCAAGACTGGACAGTCGGAAACGGCGGCACTTACAACGTATTCAACCCGGTGTTTTCGTCGACACCTCCCGCTACCCCCCGCTACGTGCAGAACTCCCAGCTGGACCAGCAGATGTACGGCGCGTATGGCCAGTTGCAGAGCAAATACAACAACTGGATTTATCTGTTGGGCGCTCGTCAGGACTTCGTCAACAGTACATATCGCAACCGGGCCAGCGCCGCGCGTCTCAACAGCCCGGCAGTGGCTGCGACGGACCTGGACGGATGGGATAACGAGTTCAGCTGGCAAACCGGGCTGATGTATCAGTTTGAAAATGGCTTGTCGCCTTATGTCAGTTATTCCACTGCGTTTACCCCGGCACAGCAATCGTCGAGTCCGACCGGAGGGCTGTTCGATCCGATCAAGAGCGAGCAGTACGAGATGGGCCTGAAGTATGAGCCGAGGGGCTGGAACACGACCTTCAGCGCGGCGGTGTTCAATCTCACCAAGACCGACGATGTGGTGCCTGATAGCACCGGATTCAGCCGTCAAGTCGGCAAGAGCGAATCGAAGGGCGTCGAGCTTGAGATGAACAGTGATGTGACGAAGAACCTCAGTTTGACGGCTTCGTATACGTACACTGATGCCCGAGTGACCAAGGACACGGCGGGTTCGCTGTTCAAGGATCATCAGTTGACCGGCATACCGCGTAATCAGGCAAGTACCTGGGCGACGTATCGCTTCCTCGATGGCCCGATGAGCGGTTTCCGTGTGGGCGGCGGGGTGCGTTATTTCGATAATACGTTCGCGTATACCGCGCCGACGTTGTACGGGAAGTTGAAGACGGGTGATGTGACGCTGGTGGATGCGTTGGTGGGGTATGACATCGATAAGCATTGGTCTGTGGATGTGAATGCGAAGAATCTGTTCGACAAGGAATATGTGAGCGGCTGCAATAACGCGGGTCGGTGTTATTGGGGCGAAGAGCGGACCGTGATGGGGACTGTGGCGTTCCGCTGGTGATTTGCCAGTCATGGCATCGCTAAGATCAAGAGCGTCTGCCTAGGGGCAGACGTTTCGCCTTCGGCGACTTACTTTTAAAAGCACCAAAAGTAAGCAAAAGTGCCTGCTCCTGGTTGGGCCCGACTTCGTCGGGTTCCTTCACTCCGGCCCCGCTCCGTGGGCCCGCGCCGAACGGACATCCATGTCCGCAACGGCGCTCTCGCCGCATCCATGCGGCTCGGCCCACTCCGCGAGACCTCCGTTCAGCCTGCACCCAAGTCGCGATGGGTGTCGTCTGGACTTTCTGCGTATGAAGATCAAAATCAACGGCAACGGCAACGGCAACGGCAACGGCAACGGCTTCCCGGCTGAAGCCGTCCTACAGTCGTGCGCGGTCTAATTAGTGGGACCGGCTTCAGCCGGGAAGAGGCCAGCCGAGGCGCCAACAATTTCGCTGATAGCACCCCCCTGTATTGATCGTGCCCACGCTCCCCGCGGGCACGCATCCCGTGACGCTCCGCGTCACCCCACTGAAGACAGGACGCGGAGCGTCCTGGGCGGCATTACCACGCGGAGCGTGGGAACGATCACGATCAAAAGCTTCCCGGCTAAAGCCGATCCCACTGGGTATACGCGGTGCTGTTAGTGGGACCGATCAAAAGCTTCCGGGCTAAAGCCGGTCCCACTGGGTATACGCGGTGCTGTTAGTGGGACCGATCAAAAGCGTCCCGGCTGAAGCCGGTCCCACTGGGTATACGCGATGCTGTTAGTGGGACCGGCTTCAGCCGGGAAGCCCTTGATCTGCTTTTGCTTTCGCTGTTGATCTTCTACGCGGTAGCCCAGTCACCGCCAAACGCGACTTGGGTGCAGGCTGAACGCAGGTCTCGGTCCGTGGGCCGAGCGGCATGGATGCCGCGAGAGCCGCCCCCCGCCATGGATGGCGGATGGCGGCGGGCCCACGGAGCGAGACCGGAGTGAAGGAACCCTGAGGAACGAAGGGCCCAACCAGGAGCAGGCACTTTTG
>Ga0073929_1002707_pt1 | contig 10512 bp, 8 predicted proteins | sample DewCreD2012metaG_3_FD_76966 | JGI IMG/M metagenome (GOLD analysis project Ga0073929, IMG submission 76966) | Hot spring sediment bacterial and archeal communities from British Columbia, Canada, to study Microbial Dark Matter (Phase II) - Dewar... ... | reverse complement strand
GCGACCCGCCGCGTGGTCGTGATCAGCGACAGCGCCGGCCGGATTTTCCGGAGCCAGCCAGAGTGCGAACTCGGCCGGCGGAGCGACCCCACCGCAGGGTCGCCTTGCTTTTGTGCTGCAAGCCCGTGGGGCTAACAGGACGGCCCATTCCGCTGCTCAACGCCCGCCTGCTGCCGTACTCGACGAGGAGGCAGCGCCCGGCCGAATTGTTCCGGTGAGTCGTACGTCCTCACGCGTCACGTCTTTCGGAACACCATTTTGCTCCAACACGGCCTGGCGGACCTTTTCTGCATCGACGTACGCATCGAGCCCCCACTTCTCGAGGAGGCGCCTGGCTTCCCGGTGAAGAGCCAAGGTGTGGTCGTAAATGTCTTTGTGAACTTCGATGTAGACCCGGCCATCCCGCACACCCACTTTGACGGGTTGGTACACGAACTCGCCAGGCGTCCCCACCGGAACCAATGGAAACAAGTGTTCGATGTCCTCCGGGTACAATCGGACACAGCCGTGGCTCACCTGCATGCCGACACCCCACGGAATGTTCGTCCCGTGAATCCCGTAAAGCTGCATGCTGAGGCGAAGCCGATATTTGCCTAAAGGGTTGTCCGGGTGCCCGCCAGGAATCATGTCCGGCAGGGGCCGGCCGTCCTTGCGGTGCTCCTCTTTAATGGAAGCAGGTGGAACCCACGCCGGATTGACCGTTTTCTCCACCACGGTGAACTTGCCTTGAGGGGTTTTCCAATCCTCGCGCCCGAGGCCCACGGGGTACGTGGTGACGACCACCTCTGCACCCGCAGGTCGAAAGTAGTAAAGCCGCATCTCGGGAATGTTCACCACCAATCCTTTGTACTCGGCATCGGGAAGCACCCACTGAGTGGGCAGTAAGATGGGCTTTCCTGGGGGTGGAAGCCACGGGTCGATCCCCGGATTCGCGTCTTCGAGCTCGTTGGCACCCAGATCGTAGTAGCGAGCGATGTCGAGGAAAGTGTCGCCTTTCTGTGCTTGGTAGTAGCGAAGGGAGCCAATGACGGTGGTCGCACGCTGGCGGTCTTTGCTCGGCGTGGCAATGTAAGGGCGGCCTAGCGGCTTACGATAAAAGATTTCTTCGGTCCACTGGCGAGCGCTTTGCCCAGACGCGCTACCGCTGAGAACGAATCCCAGTGCGGAGTACATCGCCACAAGGCCAAGTTTCTTCCGCCAATTGGCAACGTTCACCAAACGCCACGACATTTCGCGCATAAAAGCACGCTCGAACAACGCTGCAAGGGATTCGCTCGCGGTCGCACGAGCAGTCCTTTAACGAGAGATTGTCTTCTGGCGCGCGTCCATCTCCGATGCAGTCTGTACGAGTTCCACGGGCGACACGGCAGCCGAACAACGCTCTCACGTTGCTTGGAGAACTGGGTCGGTAGCCGGGCGATGCCCCGCAGAACGTCCGCCGGTAGCGCGCGAACACTCGAACTCCCGCACCGTGGTTCGTCCCGAACCAAGCCCCACTCCGCTGGTTGCCCCTGCGCTCCCCGGATCAACACGTCGTGGCTTCCGATGCGCTCGATCGCCACGGCCCAGTACCCGCGGCGGTGCCGTTTGGACCCGGCCTTCGGGGCGGTTGGAGCGGGAAACGGACATGTTCATGGTTCTCGGTAAGCTGCCTTGCTACTCATGTGCCGCCCTTCGGACTCCGCGAGTCGATCACGTTCTACCGTACCCTCGTGTAGGCAGCGGACTCGACGGGCACGGACGCACCACGGTAGGAGCAAGAAAGGTATGCCCGAGGAACCTCACGCCCAAAGCCGAGCCGTGCCGGGAAAGCCTGGTGCGCAGAACGCCCGACCTCCCTTCATGGGGCGGGGTTCGACTCGCAGCAAACGGGCCCTCCACGGCTTCGGCGCGTTGCCGACGCATGTTGCCCTGCAGTTGCTCCAACGGCACGACAAGTCCGTCGTGGCGTTACCCGGCAGCCGGCTTTCCTCGGAAGTCTCCAAGACCGCTATCCCGAACACTGATCGGTTGCACCTCAAGACTCTCCGCGGCAAGAACGGTTGGTGAAAGGAACAGAACGATGTCGCCAGAGGAATCCGCTACCGCTCAGTCCTCGTTGCCGGAAGTTGTGCGCGCGATGCTCGCCCCTTCGTTTTTTCCCCACAAGCCGCCGTTCGTACGCCTCGTACAAACCCACATTTCTTACGTCATCCTTGCCCCGCCTCTCGTGTACAAGATCAAAAAACCGGTGTGCTTTCGCTTTCTTGACTTCTCCACTCGCGAACTGCGCCGGCACTACTGTGAGGAAGAAATTCGCCTCAATCGTCGCCTCGCACCGCATGTGTACCGGCGCGTCGTTGCCTTGGTCCGCCAAGGCGAAGAGTTCCGCATCGTCGGCGCTAGCGAGGTCCAGAGTGCTGACGAGTACGCCGTGGAGATGGAGTTCCTGCCTGACGACCTGCGGCTCGACACGCTGCTCCTGAGCCAGCGGGTGCGAGAGGACTTCGTCACCGAGGTGGCTGGGATTCTTGCAAACTTCCATCGCCGTGCCGCATCGGGGCCGGAGATTGCCCGGTACGGTGCTCCAGACCAGTTGATCGCGACTTGGGAAGAGAATTTTGCAGACACGGAAGCGTTCCGGGACGAACTCGTTTCCGCGCACGACGACGACCGGATTCGCGAGTTCGTGAAAGCCTTTCTTCGCGACAACGAATATATCTTTCGCCGACGGCAGAGCGAGGGGCGCGTGCGCGACGGTCACGGCGACCTCCACGCCGACCACGTATACGCCACGCATCCCCCTGCCATCATCGATTGCATCGAGTTCAGTGCGCGCCTTCGTTCCTGCGATCTCGTTTCCGACGTCGCCTTCTTGGCGATGGACTTCGAATTTTACGGCCGGCGCGACCTGCACGATCGGTTTCTGCTTGCGTACAACCAAATCATGCAAGACCACGACCTCCCGCGCTTGCTCCCGTTCTACAAGTGCTACCGAGCGTACGTTCGCGGCAAGGTCGAAGGGCTCAAAAGCCGAGAGACCGACGTGCCCGAAAGCGAGCGCACGAGCGCCGCAGAAGTCGCCCGCCGACGGTTCACACTAGCCTACCGCTACACCTGGGAACCTCTCCGCGCGATCGTTGCCGTCGCCGGCCTCAGCGGCACAGGCAAATCCACCTTGGCTGCGCTCCTTACCGAACGCACCGGCTTTGCATGGTTCCGGTCGGACGCAATCCGTAAAGAGATTGTCGGCTGGGACGCAAAAACACCGGCCCGTTCCACGTACCGGGCTGGGATTTACACAAGCGACCTGACAAGCCGAACGTACAGGGAAATGTGCTCTCGGGCAGTCACCAGCTTCGAGCGCGGTCGAGGCGCCATCGTCGACGCCACCTTCCTCCGGCGCGAGCAGCGCGACGAACTGCGTGCCCTGGCAGAGAAGGTCAAGGCGCCACTCCTGTTCGTGTGGTGTACCTGCCCTGAAGAGACTGTGCGCCAACGAATCGAAGCACGAGCCCAAAACCCCGAGGAAGTGTCCGACGCCGACTGGAACATTTACCTGCACCAGCGTGCCGAGCAAGAAATTCCGGGTAGCGACGAACCCGACGTTTTGTACCTCGATACCAGCCAGCCCCCCCTGCAATCCGCCATGCAGGTCGAAGACTCTTTGCTCCCGCGTGCAGTGCCCGTCCCTCTGCTTTCCCCGTTGGCTCCCAAATTGCCGCCACCCCTTCCGTAAGCGGCATCGCAGGTCCGCAGACGTCTCGCCGCGAGCCCAAGCTAACGTTCTCGCCTGCATCGACCTCACAAAGCAGCGCGAAAGTTCGCCGGGGCGCACAGCTGATCGATGAGGCTGAACTCGTTGCCTCATCGTGCCCCTCCCTCCAGGGCTGCCAATATGCGCCCCCTCGAACCCGCCGCGCTACCGCCCATGCCCACCAGGAAGAAGTGGCTTCGGTTCGGGCCCCCCTTTGTCGACATCCACACCTGTGCCCGTTCGACGCTTGCATCTGCGTGGTCTCCAAAGGTCGCATGGCCTGACCAGGCCGACTCTTTCAACCGGCTTCCACGGAGCTCCTGCAGATCTTTCGTGCCCGCTCCAAACGCCACCTCACGGAGTCAGAACGGCCGCTGGGTAGCCCAAGGCAACCTATGCCACCTCGGCGATTCGTGGTACGCTCCGACCCACCGCAAGGAGGTGCGCCATGCCGATCTTGCCGCAATTACAAGAGTTGCTCGAGCGCGAGGGTGTGCCGTACGAAGTGTCGACTCATCCCCCTGCGTACACAGCCCAAAAGTTGCCGAGGCCGAGCACGTACCCGGGCGCGAAGTGGCAAAAGTAGTCGTCGTGCGTGGAACTCGCGGCTTCGCTTTGTTCGTGGCTCCCGCCCCGTACAAACTCGATCTTCAACGCGTGCGGGAGGTTCTGGCCGACCCGGAGGCGCGGCTCGCCACCGAACAAGAATTCCGCGACCTGTTTCCCCGCTGCGAAATCGGCGCGATGCCGCCTTTTGGCAACCTGTTTGGACTACCGGTGTACGTGGACCCGAGTCTAGCCCAAGATGAGAGCATCGTGTTCAACGCGGGCACCCACACGCACACCGTACGTGTGCGCTACACCGACTTTGCCCGCATCGTCCAGCCCCGGGTCGCCGCCTTTGCTGTGAAGCAATAACGCACCCAAGGCACACCGCCTCTTGGGGGCATTTACGCAGGGCTTTCGCCCAGATGGTTGCCAAGCGTCAAAGTGTGATTAGGTTGCGGCGTCGATTGGAGATCATATGAACCTCGCACGTTTTACAGAAAAATCGCAGGAAGCATTGCGGCAGGCGCAGTCGCTTGCATCTCGCCGCAACCACCAAGGAATCGATGTCGAGCATCTCTTGCTTGCGCTGCTCGAACCGCGAGACGGCCTCGCCACTGCAATCTTGCAGGCCGCGGGCGCAAACCTGCAGCGCCTGAAAGAACGCGCCCAGCAAGAGCTACAAAAGCTCCCGCAAGTCACCGGGCCCGCCGCGGCACCGGACCAGGTGTACATCACCCAGCGACTCAACCGCGTGCTGACCCGCGCGGAGGAAGAAGCCCAGGCACTGAAGGACGAGTACGTCAGCATCGAACATCTGCTGCTCGCGATGCTGCAAGATTCCGTGAGTGCGCGCATGTTCCAAGAAGCCGGGGTCACGCGCGACACGCTCATGCAAGCACTACAAAAGGTACGCGGAGGCCAGCGCGTCACGAGCCCGAACCCGGAGCAAACGTATCAGGCGTTGGAAAAATACGGCCGCGACCTGACCAAGCTCGCTGCGCAAGGAAAACTCGACCCGGTCATTGGACGAGACGAGGAAATCCGGCGCGTAATCCAGGTGTTGTCGCGGCGCACGAAAAACAACCCGGTTTTGATCGGCGAGCCCGGGGTGGGGAAAACCGCGATCGTCGAAGGTCTCGCCCAGCGGATCGTGCGGCAGGACGTTCCTGAAGGTTTGAAAAATCGCCGCATCATCGCCCTCGACATGGGCGCCCTCATTGCCGGGGCCAAGTTTCGCGGCGAGTTCGAAGAGCGGCTCAAAGCGGTGCTGAAAGAAGTGCAGGACTCGCAAGGCGAGATCATTCTCTTTATCGACGAGCTGCATACCGTCGTCGGAGCCGGTGCTGCTGAAGGCGCCATGGACGCCTCGAACTTGCTCAAACCAATGCTCGCTCGCGGAGAGCTGCACTGCATTGGCGCCACGACGCTCGACGAGTACCGCAAGCACATCGAAAAAGACCCTGCCTTGGAGCGGCGTTTCCAGCCGGTGTTCGTGGACGAACCTTCGGTCGAAGACACCATTTCGATCTTGCGTGGACTCCGCGAACGATACGAGGTTCACCACGGCGTGCGCATCAAGGACAGCGCCTTGGTAGCCGCCGCGGTGCTGTCGCACCGTTACATTACCGATCGATTTCTTCCCGACAAAGCGATCGACCTGGTCGACGAAGCAGCCGCAAAGTTGCGCACCGAAATCGACTCCATGCCGAGCGAGCTGGACGAGGTGTCCCGGCGGGTGATGCAACTCGAGATCGAACGCGAAGCGCTGAAGAAAGAAACCGACAAAGCTTCGCAAGCCCGCTTGGAACGTCTCGAAAAGGAACTCGCAGAGCTCAAAGCTCAACAAGAAGCGTTGCGCGCTCGCTGGGAGGTGGAAAAGGCGGCCATTCAACGCCTGCGCGACCTGCGGCGGAAAATCGAAGAAACCAAGGTCGAAATTGGCAAGGCGGAGCGCCAGTACGACTTGAACCGCGTCGCCGAGCTCAAGTACGGGGTGCTAGCGCAATTGGAGCGCGAGCTCGCTGAAGAAGAGGCGAAGCTCGCGCAGCAAGATGGCGGCCTGCGACTCATTAAAGAGGAGGTCGACGAGAACGACATCGCGGAAATTGTCTCGCGGTGGACCGGTATTCCGGTCAGCCGCCTGATGGAAGGCGAGACACAAAAACTCCTCCGGCTCGAAGAGCAACTGCACAAACGCGTGGTCGGGCAGGACGAAGCCGTGCGCGCCGTGGCCGATGCGATTTTGCGTGCTCGCGCCGGAATCAAAGACCCCAACCGGCCAATTGGCTCGTTCATCTTCCTCGGTCCTACCGGTGTGGGAAAAACCGAACTGGCCCGCGCACTAGCGGAATTTCTGTTCGACGACGAGAACGCAATGGTGCGGATCGACATGTCCGAATACATGGAGAAACACACCGTCGCGCGCCTCATCGGTGCCCCACCGGGGTACGTGGGCTACGAAGAAGGCGGCCAGCTCACCGAGGCCGTACGGCGCCGCCCGTACTGTGTGATCTTGTTCGACGAGATCGAGAAGGCGCACCACGATGTGTTCAACATCATGCTGCAGATTCTCGACGATGGCCGCTTGACCGACGGCCAAGGCCGTACGGTCGATTTCAAGAATGCCGTGGTCATCATGACCTCGAACATCGGCAGTCACTTGATCTTGAACTACCGCGGGGAGGACCCGGCAGCTTACGAGCGCATGAAAGAGGAAGTCCTGGAAGCACTGCGCCGGCACTTCCGCCCCGAGTTCCTCAATCGCATCGACGACATCGTGGTCTTCCACAGCCTCACCCGCGACCAGATCAAGCAAATCGTGCGCATCCAACTCGAACGGCTGCAAAAGCGTTTGGCCGAGCGGAAGATCGAATTGGAACTGTCCGATGCCGCCATCCAGCACTTCGCCGAAGCTGGATACGATCCGGTCTACGGCGCCCGACCCCTGAAACGGCTGCTGCAGCGCGAGCTGGAAACCGCGTTGGCCCGGCAGATCGTCGCGGGGAAAATCCAGGACCACTCCCGGGTGTTTGTCGATTACCGCAACGGGCAGTTGACGTTCGAAGCGCAGCCGCTTGCCGAAGCTGCGTAAAACAGAGCGGGCCCGCAATCGTCACGGTCTGGAGGGCGAGATCCGCAGCGCGGAACTCGCCCTCCAACGTTTGAAGCGTTCCCCGGATCGATCGCCGAGCAATTCGAGCCTTCGCCATGATGGAGACCTCCGGGGCCTGCTTCAGCAAGGCTCCAAGACCAGGCTCCCCTTGGGAATGCCGGCACTCCTTTTTGGGGCGTTCCCAACGGAGGGGCGCAATTCGGCGCCAGCTTAGTTCCGAGCCGCCGAGCGAGGTTGCGGTTGTTCTGCCCGGCGTGCGCTTTCCAGCAAGGCGCGTAACTGCTCGCCCTCCAGAACTTCCTTTTCGAGCAAACACTCCGCTACAGCTTCCAATTCGTTTCGATGTGTTTGCAACAATTCGCGCACGCGCTGGTGGGCCGACTCCAGAATGCGCTCCACCTCCGCATCGATTGCCGCTGCTTTTGTCTCGCTGTAATCGCGCCGGCTCATGCCTGGCGACTCGAGGAACAGCGGGCGCCGTTCGGACTCGAACGTGCGCAAACCCACAGCCTCGCTCATGCCGTAGCGACTCACCATCGCCAGCGCGATGTCGGTGGCCTTTTGGAGGTCGTCTTGCGCGCCGGTAGACACGTCGCCGAACACAATTTCCTCGGCAACGCGGCCACCCAACAATACGCACAAACGATTTTCCAACTCGGAGCGGGTCATTAAATAACGGTCTTCCGTCGGCAACTGCTGCGTGTAGCCCAGCGCCCCGATCCCGCGGGGAATGATCGAAATCTTACGCACCGGGTCGACGTTCGGAAGGAGCGAGGCGACGATCGCGTGCCCCGCCTCGTGATACGCCACGATGCGCTTTTCGCGCGGGTTCATCACGCGCGTTTTCCGCTCGAGGCCTGCAACGATGCGGTCGACTGCATCGTCGAAATCCTGCATCGTCACGTACTCGCGGTTTCGTCGGGCCGCCAACAAGGCCGCCTCGTTCACGACGTTCGCTAGGTCCGCACCGACAAATCCCGGCGTCCGCTGAGCAACCACCTGGAGATCGACATCCGGCCCTAGTTTTACGTTGCGTGTATGCACCCGCAAAATTGCCTCTCGGCCGCGTACATCGGGGCGATCCAGCACCACATGCCGGTCGAACCGGCCTGCCCGCAACAGTGCCGGGTCGAGGATCTCTGGCCGGTTCGTTGCGGCCATGATGATCACGCCCACGTTCGGATCGAAGCCATCCATTTCTACGAGCAACTGATTCAGCGTTTGCTCGCGTTCGTCATGCGTTCCCAGGGGGTTGATGGCTCGCGACTTTCCCAGCGCGTCCAACTCGTCGATAAACACGATGCACGGAGCCTTTTGCTTCGCTTGATCGAACAGATCCCGCACGCGCGCCGCGCCTACCCCGACAAACAGTTCGACGAACTCCGAACCACTGATCGAAAAAAACGGCACCTTCGCTTCACCAGCAACCGCACGGGCAAGCAACGTTTTCCCAGTTCCTGGAGCACCAACGAGCAACACTCCTTTCGGGATTTTTCCACCCAGGCGTCGGAACCGCTCGGGTGTGCGCAAAAACTCGACGATTTCGCGCAGTTCCTCTTTCGCCTCGTCGATCCCCGCCACATCGGCAAACGTTACTTTGGTCTCGTTTTCCACGTACACCTTCGCCCGACTGCGTCCGACAGCCATGAGTCCGCCCGGACCTCCACCGCCAGCCAAACGCCGCAACACGAACACCCAGATGCCGATGAACAAGGCAGCCGACAGGACCCACGAGAGCACATTCGTCAGCCAGGTGCTCGGAATCTGACCACTGAAGGCGACACCTTTCTCTTCCAGCGACTCGACGAGTTTCGGGTCCTCCACGCGCACAGCTCGGAAGCGCGCATTGTGCTCTCCCCAGCGCTGAAACCGTGCTACTTGCTCGGGCTTCAGGATGTCGCCGACATTCAAGTCGGTCAGTTCCCCTCGCACCTCCTCCGGCGTAAGCACCACGTTGGCTACCTTCCCCGCATTGAGGAGTGCCTTGAACTGCGAGTAGGAAATCTCTTCGGCCGGCTCCCGGGCGGCGTAGGAGTACATCAGCGACAGCAACAACGCTGCAGCCAACAGATACCAAAGCGGGAATTGCCAGCGGCGTTCGTTCATCGCAACGTCACTCTACGGCACACAAACGACAGGACAATGGCTGGCGCGCAGGACCCGTTCGGCTGTGCTTCCAGTGAGCAACTCGCCCAGGCGCCGCTCGGCAGCGTGCATGCCCATGACGATGCAGTCGACATCCAGGTCACGCGCGAGCTTGACGATTTCCACGAATGGACTGCCCTCGACGATCATCGTTTCGAAGCGCGATCCCGAGCCGCTTTCTCCTCCGCCCCACTGTGCAAACTCGGCTTCGGCCTGAGCTCGCAGCCGCGCAATGACTTCGTCGCGTGCTGCAATGCCCTCGGTCTCCACGCGCTCCGCAAATTCCGTGTCGATCACGTGCAAGACAGTCACTTCCGCCTCAGGCATCCAATTCAACGCCAAGTCCAGCGCACGCCGCGCGGGAGCGGAGAAGTCCATTGCAACTAGCACCGCCCGAGGCGGAGCCCACCCAGTCCTTTCTGCCATGATTCGGATTGCCTCCTGTTCCTAAACGAGCAGTGTACTGGTCAGGCGATTGTTTGTCATCGCCGCAGAGGGTTGCAGCGCCTGGCATCCAAGCTCAACGCCTCTCCCGGTGAGCCGCAATTTCCGCGCGAGCTAGCTGATCGCAGCGTTCGTTCTCCTCGTATCCCGAGTGCGCCGGCAACCAGTGCCAGCGCACGTGATGGATGTTGCACAACCGGTCCAGTTCTTTCCACAAATCGACGTTTTTCACCGGCCGGTGATCAGCCGTCCGCCACCCATTTCGCTTCCAGCGCGGCAACCATTGTTCCATGCCTTGGCGCAAGTATTGGGAATCCGTGTAAAGGTCGACTTCGGCCGGGCGCTTCAGTGCCCGCAATGCCTCGATGGCGGCACGCAATTCCATGCGGTTGTTCGTGGTTCGCGGCTCGTATCCGCTGAGTTCCCGGCGGTGCGGCCCGGACAGCAGCACTGCTGCCCAACCGCCAGGCCCAGGATTTCCTTGGCAAGCCCCGTCGGTGTAAATGCGAACGTGCACGCGCTGCGG
>Ga0073929_1002704_pt1 | contig 10526 bp, 2 predicted proteins | sample DewCreD2012metaG_3_FD_76966 | JGI IMG/M metagenome (GOLD analysis project Ga0073929, IMG submission 76966) | Hot spring sediment bacterial and archeal communities from British Columbia, Canada, to study Microbial Dark Matter (Phase II) - Dewar... ... | reverse complement strand
GTGGCCACCCCGAAGAGCGCGATGGCTGCGTGCTCGCAGGTACCGTCGGACGCCTTGCGGAGCAGGACGGTCGCGCCGGCAAGGGCGAAGTCGCCGTGGCGCCGGGCGATCTCCTGGATCGACCAGCCGGTGCCGGGGGGAGGCACCGGAATTCTCACCGCGGTCAGGAGCTCGCCGGGCGCGAGGGCCGTCGTGAAGAGGTCGACGAAGAAGTCACGCGCTGGGATGACCCGCTCGCCGGAGGCGCTCCGCACGACGAGCTCGGCGTCGAGTGCCAGGGCGAGCGCTGGGTACTCGGCCGAAGGGTCGGCGTGGGCGAGACTTCCGCCGACGGTGCCGCGGTTGCGGATCGGCGGGTGACCAACCAGCCGCGTGGCCTCGGCGAGCACCGGGAGTCGCTGAGCAACCTGCGCGTCTCGCTCGAGAGCCCGTTGCCGCACCATCGCGCCGAGGACGGTGGTACCGTTCTCCGCCTGCACGCTGGCCAGGCCGGGGATGAACGAGAGGTCGACGAGCAGGCTCGGCCGGGCCAGCCGGAGACTGAGCAGCGGGATCAAGCTCTGACCGCCGGCCAGCGGCCGCGCATCGGCGCCGTGCGCGGCGAGGGTTGCCAGGGCTTCATCCAGGCTCCGTGGACGGGCATAGTCGAACGGCGGAGGCTTCATTCGCTTCCCTCCCTTCCCGGTTCACGGCAACAACGCGTATGAGAAGCCAACCCTCGCAGGTGCACTCGGCTGCCGAACCGACCTGCTCGGTGATGCTGCTGTGCCGGATCCGATGCCGCGGGTGGAATACGTTTAAAGTATGCTAAGCGCTGGCTGTGAGGGTGTCAAGATACGAGTGAGTAGACATCCTCTGCGCCTGTGCAAATCAGGCCAGTGTCGACGACGCGGGCAAGCAGGGAGGGGGCAGGATCGGCATGTTCCGGAAGGTGCTGGTGGCCAACCGCGGGGAGATTGCGCTGCGGGTGATGCGTGCCTGCCGGGAGCTGGGGATCGCCACCGTGGCCGTCTACTCGGAGGCGGACGCGACGGCGCTGCACGTGCGCTATGCCGACGAGGCCCGCTGCATCGGGCCGGCGGTGGCCACCCGGAGTTACCTGAACATCGAGGCCCTGGTGCAGGCGGCGCGAGAGACCGGGGCCGAGGCGGTTCACCCCGGCTACGGCTTCCTGGCCGAGAATGCTGCTTTCGCTCGGGCGTGCCGGGAGGCCGGGCTGGCCTTCATCGGCCCCCGCCCGGAGGCGATCGAGCTGATGGGGGACAAGGCGGAGGCGCGCACGCTGGCGCGCGAGGCGGGGGTACCGGTCGTGCCCGGCACTCCGGACAAGGTCTCGACCGAGGAGGCGCTGGCCGCGGCGGAGGAGATCGGTTTCCCCTTGATGGTCAAGGCTGCGGCTGGGGGTGGCGGACGCGGGATCCGGGTCGTCGAGCGCCGGGAAGAGCTAGCGGGGGCGGTGGCGATCGCGGCGCAGGAGGCGCAGGCGGCCTTCGGCGACGGCGCGCTCTACCTCGAGCGGTACCTGAGCCGGCCGCGGCACGTCGAGGTGCAGGTGCTGGGGGATGAGCACGGGAACGTGCTGCATCTGTTCGAGCGCGAGTGCTCGATCCAGCGTCGCCGGCAGAAGCTGCTCGAGGAGGCTCCCTCCCCCGCGCTCACCCCGGAGCTGCGGGAGCAGATCTGTGCCGCGGCGGTGCGGCTGGCTCGCGCCGCTGGCTACACCAGCGCCGGCACGCTCGAGTTCTTGCTGGATCAGGAGGGGCAGTTCTATTTCCTGGAGATGAACACCCGCATCCAGGTCGAGCACCCGGTGACCGAGCTGGTGACCGGGGTCGACCTGGTGAAGGAGCAGATCCGGGTGGCGGCGGGGGAGCCGCTGCGGTGGCGGCAGGAGGAGATCGCGCTGCGCGGGCACGCGATCGAGTTCCGGATCAACGCGGAGGATCCGGAGATGGGCTTTTTCCCCTCGCCGGGGGTGGTGGAGGCGCTGGAGCTGCCGGGCGGGCCGGGGGTGCGGGTGGATCACGCGCTCTATGCCGGGTACGAGATCCCGCCGTACTACGACTCGCTGATCGCCAAGCTGATCGTGTGGGGGGTGGATCGGGAGGAGGCGCTGGCGCGGGGCCGGCGGGCACTGGCTGAGCTACGGATCGAAGGGATCGCGACGACCGCGCCCTTCCACCGCCGGCTGCTCGACGACCCAGACGTCATCGCTGCCGCCTACCACGTCCAGTTCCTCGACGGGCGGGTATAGCGGGTATAGTCAGACACGCGCTCGAGCGTGGCAAGATCCGTCGGAGCCGAGCGTGGCCGCCGCCCTCATGCTTCCTCGAGGAGTTGGGGCTCCCGCTTGCCGTATAAATTCGGCCGTCCCGTCGTGTAATAGAGGCACTCTAATGTGTATCGGAAAAGCTCAAACGAGTGCAGCGAGATTCCCTCAGGAGGACAGAGGTTGAAGTATCGGAGCACTGTCCCGAGGAACGGCTCGACCTTTTGCTCGGGGAGATGCCGCACTGCTTGGGCATGGAGCGTGCGGATGCATCGCTCGGCTGAGCTCGGGTTTTTCCGTTGTCCGGGAGGACAGAGCTGCAGCCAGTTTTCGACCGCACGATAGGCTGCGGCTATGGTCTGAAGTTCATCTCCCCAGTTCTCGTTCGTCTGGAGGATATATTCGAGCGCCTCGCGGAAGATATCGGGATTACGGCGACCGATGCCGGTGATAACCTTGACTAGACTATCGAGACGAGAAGAGCAGAAAAGACCGATAGCGAGCGCTTTGGCTCTCAGATCCCTCGTTTTCGAGAATCTATCCGCGATCTCGAGGCAGAATGACGAGATAGAATCCAAGATGCCCGAGTCATCCGGGAAGAGATCTCGAGTTGCAAGGAAAATCACTATCGCCCGGCTGAAATAGAATTCATTTTTGGGGCATCGTCGGATGCGGTCGAGCAGGACGCGGAATCCTTCAGTGGTTGGAGTATCGTGGAGAGAGCGAGCGAGGGATGCAACTTGATGACCAGTCCATTCCCCGGGTACGAGGTCGACCAGCGCTGAAACGAACCCCTTGTCGATCGTGCGTTCCAGCCATCTGAGCAGGCTGTGGAGGTGACCGCTCGCGCGGATCTGCGCGATCGATCGATTCAAGATGTGCCGAGCCCAGGCCTGCTCGCCTCTCGATCCTTTCCAGTAAGTCGTGCATGGCTCAATGAAGCGCCGCACTGCTTCTAGGCGCTCGAAATCGAGCGTGTCTTCGGCCGGATCGATTCGCACTTCCAGTTCTGCCAGAAATTCCTCGACCCACGGGGTGCAGTCCTCGTATTCGTTCCTCGCGTCCAAGTAGGCAGCAATGACTGGAGAGGCGGAATCCGGGTCGACCACGATTCGAGCTACTGCTTGCGGCGACGGGTGCAGCACGAGCGGCCCTAGCTGTTCGATCATCCATCGCTTCGCATCGTCCCGTTCCGCAAGCCATGTTGAAGGGCCGCAGATGTTCCTGATCATTTCTTCTATAAGATCTACAGTATACGGTACTGCATCATAATCAAGATTCCTAAGGATCTTGGCAACCAGCTCTATAAAAGAGATCCTTAATCCCGAATACTGGTACTCCAGAAGCGCAAAATGCAGATAGCTGATAGCATCCTCAACTCTCCCACCGCGTGCGGCACCGAGCGCGAGCAGATAGAGCGCGGCGCCACCCCGTTCCTCCAGTTCGACTCTTACGCTGTCCACGACACTGTTCCACGTGGTCGGCTCGATCGCCTCCGCACTTTCGAGAATCTCCCTGATGCGATCGAGCACGGAAGGCGCTTGCAAGACGATCTCCGTCGCTGCCAATCGCTGGAAGATCCCGGCCAACCAGGGCATCGCTGCGGCCGCACCCTGACGCGCGCCGAGTTCGAGAGAAAGCTGCAGTGTGGCTAGCGCGCCCTCGGGGTTCGAGAACGCCCCGCGTTCGGCGTCCGTCAACGCCGAGACCAGCTCCACGAGAGGCCCACGTGGGAGAGTGTCCAACCCCTCGAGCAGTGCCGGCAGTGCCTGCTCAACGATCGTTCTGACCTGTGGCTCGTGGAGGTGAGGTGCAATGACGTCGACAAGAGGCCCTAGAGCGGTGGGTGTGGGTGCCTGGGCTGTCGAGCGCAGGAGCAGTGCGAGAACGTGTGCTCGTTGCTCCGGCTGGAAGTGGGTCAGCGCTGGTCCCTGGAGCAGGGCGAGCCATGACGCTGGATTCCGGAGCGTCGCCTCCGCCGGCAATCGCTGGATCAGGTGCCACAGTGCCAGGTGGTGGCCCGACAGCGCATCCAAGATTTCGTGCACTGGCTCGCGGCCGAGTGACACACGGTTGGTGACGAGGTCAGTCAAGAGGCCCAGGATGACGCCATGCCGCTGACCGCTCAGCCGCTCCAGGATGTGCGCCGAGTCTCGGCGTTCGTCCGGCGTCGTCGTGTAGAGGGCAGCCAGCAGGGCTTCGGCGTACCGCTCCGCGAGCGTGCTCTCGGCCCATGCGGAGACGTGGCCGAGGAACGAGCGGATCGCGCGCAGGTCGTCGAGTCCGAGCGGCGGTCTGAAGGCGTCGATCCTCTGGCCGAGTCCATCGACGAGCTGGCGAGTCCGGTCTTCCTGTTCGGGAAGCAACCAGGTGGGGAGCAGCGCTTCGAGGCCGGCTTTCCACCAGGTACGCCGGTAGCGGTGAATCCGGAGCAGCTCATCGACCAGGCGGCCGGGCGTCCAGCTCGGGAGCCCGGCTCGCTCGTACCAGGCTCGTGCCTGGTTCCTGTCGTCGAGCAGCCGGGCCAGACGGAGGGCAGTGTCGTTCGCCCGCTCATCAGCCGCAGCTCGATACAGCGCGTAGAGGCGTTCCAACGCCTCCTGGACGTGGGCTAGCTCGGGCGCATTGTCGGCGAGCCATTCGAGCTCGCGCGTTGCCTGTTCGTGGTTTCCGAGTTGGCTCCAGAGCACGCTCGATCGACGCCGCGCCTGCACGAGGTGCTGGAACAGCGTCGTGCCCGGTTCAGTCTGCTCGAGTTTCCTCTCGAGTTCCGCGAGTTCGGCGACTGCGTCCACCACCCTTCCCTGAAGCTCGTACCAGCGCGCACGTACGGAGTGGACGAGCTGGATCGGGGACAGAGCGGGCACACGGTGCAGGAGCAGACCTATCTCCTCGTTCAGGATCCGCTCGACTGTTGCTTCAGCGGGGTCGGAAGCCAGTTCGATCATCCGCTCGGCGAGGTGGACGACCTCTTCGGGAGGGAGCTCGATCCACCCGCGACAGGCAGCGAGGAGGCGCACGAGGAGCGCCGGGCGGTGCTCGGGCGTGTCGGTCAAGAGCCGGTCGGTGAGCCCGGCCAGGTACTCGCCGACGCGCCTGCCGGCGGCGATCTCGCTCGTCACCGCCGCAGCCAGCTCGTCGATCTCACCTGGAGCCACCCAGCGATCCGGCACCCGCTCGAGCCGATCGAGCAGATCCGCGAGCTCGCGGCGGAGTCGCTCGATGACGCGGCGCCGCGCCCCGAGGTCGGTCGAGAAGGCGAGGTCGGGCACGCAGCGGCTGCAGCTCAGGCAGCTCTCGCCGGTGACGACCTCGCCGGTCTTGAGGTAGCCGAGGATCACGCCGCGCAGGCAGGGGAGGCGACCAGAGCGCGCTTGCCAGTGGTTGAGGTGCGTCCGTTCCACACCGATGTACTCGGTCAGGAAACGCTCGTAGGCTTCCCAGTCGTGCTGCCGTCTTCGCTCCATCTGCTCGACGAAGGCCTGCACGTATCGCTCGAGCTGAATAGGCTCAGTGAACGCGGTGCCGAGCGCGACTTCCCAGCCTCGGACGCGTTCGAGTTCTCTCCAGGAAAACCAATCGTCGAGGATCGGTCTTTCCCTTCCATGTTCTCTGGCCCGTCGGTCAGCTTCAGACTTGGAGGCACGCTTGTAGGCTCCGGCGTAGTCGCGCCAGGCCTGGAGGGTGGTCTTGCCCGCGGCCGGCCCGCGCAGTGGCGGTCGGATCGTCGTGAAGTCGAGCAACGTGCCTCGCCAGTGTCGCTGGCCATTTGTCCCGGTCTCCCACTGTCCTTCCGCCTGACGGATGTCGGCCAGGAGCGCACCGGTCTCGTGCACCGGTAGCTCGAGCAGGTCAGCGAGCGCAAGCACATCGCCCTGCTTCACCAACTCGAAGAATCGTGAACGAAGGTGGGGAATCTGCTGCTCCTTTTCACGGAGGAAGTGCCCGAAGTAGAGGTTGGACGCGAAGATCCGATCGACGTTTGCCGGTTCGAAGCGCACCTGTCGCAATTCGGTTCCGCACTGGTGGACCTCGTCGGCGAGCGAGACGAACTGTCCGTCGACGTATGGCCGGCAGGACTGCAACGCTTGGAGGATGCGGTCGATGTATTTGCACTTTTCGCCGTACTGATGGCCGCGCTCTAGGATGGCAGCATGCTCTGGCGATTCGATCTGCTTGCGGTGGCGTTCTCCGAAGTTGGGCCACTCGAACCCGCGCTCAGGATGCTCCAGGAACGCGATCACCTCATCGGCGGTGAAGTAGAGCGTTCCAGCGCGGGTCGGCCGCAGCGTGCGCAGGAACGCGACCATCGTGTCGACGTCCTGACGACGGACGTACTTCTCCTGGAGGAAGAACTCCTGGATCTCATAGTCCGAATGGCCCGTTGCCGGGGAGTCGGGGCTGAAGTAGACGATGACGTCGGCGAAGTCGCCGTCGCGCCCGGCGCGGCCTGCCTCTTGCCAGTACGCTTCCATGTTGGCGGGAGGCGTCCGGTGGAGGATGAGGCGGATGTTCGGCTTGTCCACCCCCATGCCGAAGCCCTTGGTGGCCACCATGACGTCCCGCTCGCCGCGGATGAAGGCGTCCTGCTCGGCCTGGCGTGCGCGGCCGCTGACGTCGCCGAGCCGTTTCGAGGAAGCACTCAGCGCACGTTGCCCGTACTCATCTTCGGCCGCCGCGTCTGCTGCAGAGTCGTCGTCCATCTTGCCGTGGTAGATCGAGACTCGCGAGCCGAGCTCAGTCTCCAACCAGGCCGCGAACTCGGTGACGCGGGGACTCGATCGATCAGCCTCGCGTTCGTTGTGCCCCGTCCAGGGCATGAAGACGATGGCAGCCCCCTTTTGGGCCGGATCGGCACGATTCCTTGCGAGGAGATCGCGGAGCCGTCGCGCGATCTCCTCGGCTTTGCACTGGGTCGAGTCGACCACCCGGACGATCAGGTTGAGTTCCGGCCGGTTCGAGGCATCGACGAGGACGTCGCCTCCCTGCTCGATCGGGCGCTGGTCGAGCTGCAGCTCGCGACAGAGATCCTCCCGCACCTGTGGGCTGGCGGTGGCGGTGAGGGCGATGACCGTCGGCTCCAGGCCGTGCTGGCGCAGGCGTTGGACGATGTTCAGATAGGCCGGACGGAAGTCGTGCCCCCACTGGCTTACGCAGTGGGCCTCGTCCATCGCCAGGTAGCGAAAGCCTCCGGGAACCTTCTGGTGCGCGCGCCTGAGGCTCTCGATGACCCAGTCGCGCTGGAGCTGTTCCGGCGTGACGTAGACGAGCTTGTAGTAGCCCTGCTCCAGCAGTCGAAGCCGCCGATCCCGCTCGCGCATGGGCACCTCGCCGTTGAGGTAGGTGCAGAGGAAGTCCAGCCCGTAGCGCTCCTTGATCCGCTGCTCGAACTGGTCTTGCATCAGCGCTTTGAGCGGCGAGACGACGACGGTGAAGCCAGGCAGCAGCATCGAGGGCAGGATAAAGCACTCGCTCTTGCCGGAGCCGGTGGCGGCGATGCCGAGCACCGAGCGGCCGGTCAGAACCCGTTGCAAGATGCGGTGCTGGAAGGGGCGGAGCGTGGAGAAGCCGAAGAGGCGGTAGGCGATGTCGTCGAGCGCATCCCGCACGTCGTCGTTGTAGACAGGCAAGAAGCCGGCAGGTTCCGCTCGGGTCGCCGCCTGCACCTGGACGGTCGTCCGATCGCCGTTCGGCCTTAAGACCCATCGACCGTCCCCTCCCCTGGCGTACGACTGTGCGATCGCCTGCTCGATGCGCACCTCGGCGCCGTGCGACAGGGGCGGCAGCACGAACCCTGGCTCGCGTTCGAAGGTGAGGTCGGAGATGCCGGTATAGGCCGGGCAGAGTTTGAGATATTCGTGCGCGTCGACGCTGGCGTCCCCAGGGCTGCGTCGTGCGAGCGGATCGTGATTGGGATCTGGTGCGATCGGTGTTCGGCCGTGGTAGCGGCCGATCGACCGGGACGTAAGCGTCACCTCGGCTCCGTGCTTCAGCTCGACAGCGGGGAGCGGTTTGCGAGGAACAGGAGTCGTTGTGCGTTCCAGGACGAGATACGTCCAGGAGAGCAGCTCGTTCTCGAAGTCGTCGTAGCGGTCGCTCCCCTCTGGCTCGTGCAGCGTCGGGCAGCGATCGACGAAGGCCCGGTAGAGCGCTGTCTGGTGCAGTCCTTCGCGCCGGCTCGGCCAGCAGGAGTCGCAGCATTGCGGCAGTTGCGGGCCGAATTCCTGCCCACAGGGCAGCACGGTGCGGAACTCGGGGTGGGTGCGCAGGAACCGGCGCCGCCAGCGCATCAGCCCGCGCGCATCGCTTTCCGCTCCAGATTCGAGCAGTAAGACAAGCGTTCCTGGCTGAGCCGCCGCGAGCACGGTGCTCAGGTTGTCTTCGCTTCGGGCATCCCGGAGTTCTCGGAGGACGTAGCTCGCGACGATGACGTTCGCCCAGCGTGCGAGTTCCTGCGCCCGGATCAGGTCCGCGCTCCGTGTCAGGTCCACCGTTTCCCAGCGGGCATTTGCCGCAGCTCGGCAGATCTGCTCGGCCCATCCGCGACCGGCCCAGGAGGTGCGCTCCGAGTCGTTCCCGGCCAGCATGGCGTCTCGGGTGGTCACCCAGCGGACGACCTGATCGCCGAACGACTGCGTCACCGTTTGCGCGAAGGCGAGTGCCTCGGGGCTGCGGTCGATCCCGACGAGCTCGACGCTCGTGAGCGGAAACGGTTGGCTCCAGAGCAGGCAGCAACTGTGCCAGGCGAGGAGGAAATCGAGCACGGCGAGCGCCGTGGTTCCAGGGCCGACGCCGATGTCCAAGACCTTCAGCGTCCCCTCCTGCCAGGAGGGAGAGGGGAGCGCCCCCGTGCGGAGGAGTTCGGTGAGGACGATCTGGAGCTTCGGGACGTTGCTGCTCGTATAGTATGCCAGGTAGGTGCGGAGAAACTGCCCCCGGTACGTCTGTGCGCTGCTGAAGGGCTTGTTTCGGCGGTTGAAAGCTTCCCAGGTCTCGGCGAGCTCGGTGAGCGTCTGCTCGGCCCGTTCGGTACCGAGGATCGCGCGGATCGACTCGGCGCGGCGGCGGTCGTCCGGCACCTCGCCGAACAAGATGTGGAGCTGGGTCGCTTCGACGAAGGGGGACAGGCGAGCCCGCTGGCCTGGAGCGAGCAACGTCTGCACTGTCTCAGCCACCCGTTGCACGGGTCCTCCCTCCCCTTCCAGCCATTGCAACCGGTGACGACAGGTCCGTGGGCCCCGATGCCGAAGCCGACACGGCGACGAGTGCCAAGCTCACGATCGAATGCTGCGAGTGCCTATGGCGCTCCTCTCCGGCCAACCGGACGGTAGTAGCGATGGTTCGGATTCGCGTAGCAATAGACGCAGGCGTAGCCGCACTCCTCCCAGACGTAATCGCCGATGTCGCTATGGCGATGACAGCCGCAGGCCTCGCGTCCAGCCATGCGCGTATCGGTGGCGAGCGATGGCACGCCTCGACGCTGCTGCCACCGGCGATCGAGCAAGCGAGCGTCGATGCAGGAGGCGGCACAGAAGCCGGGACGGCCCGCCAGGCCGGATTCGGTGCATGCCTCCAGTCGAATGCCGTAGCTTTCGCCGATCTCGACCATTGCGCGGGTGATGCTGTCCAGTTCCTCCGGCTCTGGGTGGCGCAGGTGCCGGTGGGGGAAGTGTCGGCGCATGCGGAGCTGGAACTTCCGATAGTGGTCAGCGACGCTGGTGATGCAGCGGCGAATGCCGAGCGAGCCGAGAGACCGACACATATCCTCGAAGAACTCCGGATCCCAGTTGCTGAGCGGTCGACCGCCTTCTTCCCAGAAGACGAGCGGGTCGTAGCGCCAGGCGACCATCTCGGGGCCGAATCGGCCGACGAGTGCCCGGAACTGACGCAACGCCTCATCGAGCGGTGGGACGTCGGGCTCGAGCCAGCGGAGGTCGTCCCGGCGCGGGTTCACGGTGAAGTGGAAGAACTGCCGCTCGTACTGCGCGAAGCGGTCGGCGTGGCGAAGGTAGACGGCGTAGTTCTTCGACCACCAGACGATGGCGATCACATGCTGGGGCCGCAGCGAGACGTGGGTGAAGAGGCGAGCGAGCCGCTGGTCGACCTCCTCCGGCAGGTCAGGACGGGCCAGTGTGCGGTCGAGAGCGACGCGGCGCTGCGGGCCGGTGACTCGCCCTGAGGCCGTCTGGTCGTTGTACGGCGCGATCGCCTGCAGGATCGCTTGGGTGAAGAGCGGGTTCGGCACGTCCACCCAGCC
>Ga0073929_1002701_pt1 | contig 10531 bp, 9 predicted proteins | sample DewCreD2012metaG_3_FD_76966 | JGI IMG/M metagenome (GOLD analysis project Ga0073929, IMG submission 76966) | Hot spring sediment bacterial and archeal communities from British Columbia, Canada, to study Microbial Dark Matter (Phase II) - Dewar... ... | reverse complement strand
TTCCGGGCGACTTTGATCCTGCCCGCCTGAGGGGAAACGTCGATCGGGATGAAACAGGCCCTCAGTCGACGTCCCTTGAGAAGAACGGTTTCGCGGAGCGGACTGGTCTAGCCGAAACGCACACACACTACCTCACGGTCATCCGGGCTTGGCCCGGCCGCTCCGCGCCTCCTCACCCACTCGCCGCGAAAGCCCGAGGTCGAAGAGCCGTGCGTGATCCGCCCAAAAAGCCCCGGTCCGAATCGAGACTCAAAGACGAAGATCAACCGCCAGGGTCGCAAACATGCCTCTTGGCGTTCTATGGGTGAACAGAACAGGTGATCGACAGGATGGTCAGTTTGACGGTGGAAAAGACCGACGGCCTGCGGCTCAGAGCCCGCCTTCGCGCCCTCTATCACGGCGCCTCGCCGGCCGCCGTGCGGTTCCGGTACGGGATCATCGTCATCGACCTGGCGATCATCGCCTTCTTCATCGCCGCGCCGCTGATGCAACGCCACGGCCTGACCTTCTATGCGATCGACTATGGCGTGGCGACGTTCCTGGCGTTGGACATCGCGGCCCGGGCCATCGCTCACGGCGAGCTCAAGACCTGGCTGAGGAAACCGATCACCTGGATCGACCTGTTCGTGCTGGCCACCCTGCTGTTCCCGGCCTGGCTGTTCAATTTCGGCTTCCTGCGGGTGGTGCGGCTGTGGACCCTGATCCACAGCGAGTTCTTCTGGCGCACGATCGGCCGGCGCTATGACGACACCCGGGTCGAGCAGATCACCCGCGCGGCCGCCACCCTGGTGACCTTCGTCTTCGTGGTCACCGGCTTCGTCTATTCCAGCTTCGCCGGGCGCCACCCCGGCATCGGCGGCTATGTGGACGCCCTGTATTTCACCGTCACCAGCCTGACGACCACCGGCTATGGCGACGTCACCCTGCCCGGCGTCTGGGGCAAGCTGCTGTCGATGGCGGTGATGCTGGGCGGAGTGTCGCTGTTCATCGGCCTGATCCAGTCGATCCTGCGGCCGCACAAGGTGACCTATGCCTGCCACACCTGCGGCCTGCGTCGGCACGATCCCGACGCCGTCCACTGCAAGGCGTGCGGCGAAATCCTGAACATCCCCAACGACGGTTGAGCCTTGGCTGGCGTGGTCCCGGATTTCCGATACCGTCCAGATCAAGGGCCGCCGCCCAGCTCGCCACCTGTCACGACAGCCGCCGGATCCCTAGATGCGTAGCCTGCTTCTCGTCCTCCTCGCCTCCACGAGCCTCATGACCACAGCCGCCCAAGCCGCCGACGCCGTCCCCACCGACACCGAGATCAGGACCCCGCTGACCGAACTGGGCCAGGACGATCCCTACAGGTGGATGGAGGAGATCGAGGGCGAACGGCCGCTGGCCTGGGCCAAGGCCGAGAACACCCGCAGCCTGGCCGTGCTGCAGGGCGACAGCCGATACGCCGGACTGGAAAGCCAGGCCCTGGCCATCCTCAACGCCAAGGACCGGGTGCCCGGCGTGTCGTTCGCCGGCGATGGGACCTTGCGTAACTTCTGGCAGGACGCCGAGCACGTGCGCGGCGTCTGGCGCCAGACCACGCTGGACAACTATCGCACCGCCGAGCCCCAGTGGGAGACGATCCTCGACATCGACGCCCTGTCCAAGGCCGAGACCGCCAACTGGGTGTTCAAGGGGGCCGGATGCCTGCCGCCGGACGAGACCCGCTGCCTGATCACCCTGTCGGACGGCGGCAAGGACGCGGTGACGATCCGCGAGTTCGACACCACGACCAGGGCCTTCGTGCCCGGCGGCTTCGTCCTGCCCGAGGGCAAGCAGAACGTCGGCTGGCTGGACAAGGACACCCTGCTGGCGGCCCGCGAATGGGAGCCAGGCCAGGTGACCAAGTCGGGCTACCCCTATGTGGTCAAGGCGCTGAAGCGCGGCCAGGCCCTGGCCGACGCCAAGGAAATCTTCCGCGGGGCCCCCGAGGACGTCTCGGCCTCGGCCTACACCCTGACCGAAGCCGACGGACAGGTCGTGGCCGTGCTGGCCAACCGCGCGGTCAGCTTCTTCGAGGCCGAGACCCATCTGCTGACCGACAAGGGTCCGGTGAAGCTGCCCTTGCCGCTCAAGCACTCGATCCAGGGCTATGTCGCCGGCCAGGTGGTGATGTCGCTGGAGCAGGACTGGCCCGAGAAGGGCTTCAAGACCGGCGACTTGGTCAGCCTGGACCTGGCGACCCTGAAGGCCGATCCCGCCAGGCTCGAGGCCGTTCTGGTGCTGCGCCCCACCTCCAGGCAGTCGGTGGAGAGCGTCACCTCCACCCGCGACAAGCTGGTGGTCGGCCTGCTGGACAACGTCACCGGCGGGGCCCTGGTCTACAGCCACGGGCCCAAGGGCTGGACGTCCCGGAAGCTGGACCTGCCGACCAATTCGACGATCGGCCTGGGCTCGGCGTCACGGAAGGACGACCGGCTGTTCGTCAGCGTCACCGGCTATCTGACGCCGTCGACCTACTGGCTGGCCGACGCCGGCTCGCTGACGCTGGAACAGGTCAAGGCCTCGCCCGCCCGCTTCGACGCCGCCAACCATGTGGTCGAGCAGTTCGAGGCGACCAGCACCGACGGGACGAAGATCCCGTATTTCGTCGTGCGCCCCAAGGGCGTGAAATATGACGGCTCGGCCCCGACCCTGCTCTACGCCTATGGCGGGTTCCAGGTGTCGATGACCCCGGCCTATTCGGGGGTGATGGGCAAGCTGTGGCTGGAGCGCGGCGGGACCTACGCGGTGGCCAACATCCGCGGCGGCGGCGAGTTCGGTCCGGCCTGGCACAATGCCGGCCTCAAGGAGAACCGCCAGAAGGTCTATGACGACTTCTTCGCCGTCTCCCAGGACCTGATCACCCGCAAGATCACCTCGCCGCGGCGCCTGGGGATCATGGGCGGCAGCAACGGCGGCCTGCTGATGGGCGTGGCCCTGACCCAGCGGCCGGAGCTCTACAACGCCATCGTCGTGCAGGTGCCGCTGTTCGACATGATCCGCTACAGCCAGATCGGGGCCGGAAACTCCTGGGTGGGCGAGTACGGCGACCCGGCCATTCCGTCGCAGCGCGCGGTGATCGCCAAGTACGATCCCTATTCCAACCTCAAGGTCGGCCGGAAATATCCCGAGGTGTTCATCGAGACCTCGACCAAGGACGATCGCGTCCATCCGGCCCACGCCCGCAAGGCGGCCGCGCGGCTGATCGAGCTGGGCTATCCGGTGCTGTACTACGAGAATATCGACGGCGGCCACGCCGCTAGCGCCAATCTGGCCGAGACCGCCCGCCGTCAGGCCCTGGAATATGTCTACCTGTCGAGGAAGCTGATGGACTGACCGGAGCGACGGCCCGGAGAACCCGGCTTTTCGGGCCGTAAACCCTCGTTCAACCTCTGCCTGTCAGGATCACGCCGATTGTCCGGCCGCCCTCGCGCCGGATCGAGGTTGCCTTGAAGATCGACGTCTTCCCCGCCCTGGAACTGCCCGCGGACGTCCACGCGGCCTGGTCCGCCGCGCAGGCCGGGCAGCCGCGGTTGGAGAGCCCGTTCCTGTCGCCGCTCTGGGCCCAGGCCGCCGCCCGCGCCCAAGGCCTCGCCGGCGACGTGAAGGTCGCTGTCCAGCGCGATTCGTCCGGTGAACCCGCCGCCTTCTTCGCCGTGCGCAAGCGCGGCTCGACCGCCATGCCGGTCGGCGCGCCGCTCAGCGACTATCAGGCCCTGGTCACCCGCGACGGCTTCCGGGCCGATCCCCGCGCCATGCTGCGGGCTCTGGGCGTGTCGCGCTATGATTTCAGCCACATGCAGGCCGAGGACCCGGCCTTTCAGGGTCACGCCCGCGGACAGGACGTGTCGTGGGTGGTCGAGGTCGCCGACGGCTACGCCGCCTACGAGGCCGAGCGCAAGGCGGCCGGGGTCGGCGCCCTGAAGGACATCGACAAGAAACGCCGCAAGGTCGAGCGCGAGGTCGGGCCCGCCCGCTTCACCGCCCTGTCGGACTCCCGCGCCGACTACGAGCGGTTGATCGCCTGGAAGCGCGCCCAGCTGGCGGCCACCGGCCAGACCGATCTGTTCAAGACGCCCTGGGTCCTGCGGCTGATGGACGAACTGCTGGACACCCGCGCGCCCGAATTCGGCGGTGGGCTCTACACCCTGCACCTCGGCGACGAGTTGGCGGCCGCGCATTTCCACCTGAGGGGCGGCGGCACGATCCATGGCTGGCTGATCGCCCACGATCCCAAATTCGAGCGCTATTCGCCGGGCCTGTTGTTGTTCCAGGACATCCTCAAGAGCCTGGACGGCGCCCCTTATCGGCGACTGGATCTCGGGGCCGGCGACTATCGCTTCAAGCGCGAGCTGTCGAACCGACAGCAGGGCGTCACCTTCGGTTTCCTGGGCGCGCCGTCGGTGTCGACCCTGGCGCGCACCGCGGTCTATGGCCTGCGCGACGTGGCCGAGGCCTTGCCGCTGGGCCCGATGTCGGCCCTGCCGGGCAAGGCGATGCGACGGATCGACGTTCTGCGCGGACTGCGCTGACGCCGCCGCGAGTCACCGAACTCAGGAGGCGCGGGCGATCAGCGCGATCACGCAGCTCCAGAGCATCAGATTGACGGCTGAAATGATCAGAAGCCAGCCCAGGCGACCCGGACGGCCGTCCTGCCGCGCGCGATACGCGCCGCCGCGAACCCCATGACCCATGGCTTCCTCCAAAGCTCTCTACTGGAGCTTGGATCGGATGAAACGCCCGTTCCGAGGCGGGCGCAAGCCAGTTGATCGACTGTCCCAGGACAATCTCGAAAACGTGACAGGGTGGCGCCGAGGCCTGTCGCGCCGCGCGGGGGGCCTAGGACGAAGCGCGGTTGATCCGCAGGGCCGGCGGATCGATGCGGCCGGCCTCCCAGGCCCGCGTCCAGGCCAGGGCCTTGACCGGTTCGCGGAAGGCGAAGCGCAGCAGGTGTTCGGCGACCACGTCCTCCAGCCGGGCCAGCCCTTCCAGGTCGGCGGCCTCCAGGGTGACGTCCAGGCCCTCGGGCTCGACCCGCATGCTGCAGGTCCCCAGCGGCAGCGGAATCAGGGCCGAGACGTCGTCATACGTCACTTCGAACCTGTGGCTCCAATGCTTGGCCAGCTGGGTCATGTAGCGCGCGGCCTTGTCGGTGTTCAGTCGGGCATGGCTCTGCATGGGCTAGATCCCTTCGATCGCGCCGGCCGCGTCATCCATGACCTTGGCGATCGCCGCGACCTGTTCGGGGGTCAGCGCGCCGGAGGTCAGCTTCAGGCGCAGGGCGGTCTTGAGGTTCTCGCGCGCGCGCATGATCTGCGGCGAGAAGGCGGCGCTTTGGGCGGCGGCCTCGGCCATGCGGGCGAACAGGCCGTGGACCGGCTGACTGTTGCTTTCCAGGAAGGCCTGGCCCTCGTCGGTGATCGTGTAGAGCTTCTTGCCGCCGCCGGCGTCGGCCGCGGTGACGTAGCCCAGCTCTTCCAGCAGGGTCAGCGTCGGGTAGATCACGCCGGGGCTGGGGGTATAGGCGCCGCCGGCTGCGGTCTCGACCGCCTTGATCAGCTCATAGCCGTGGCTGGGCTTGTCGGCGATCAGCTTCAGCACGACCAGACGCAGGTCGCCGTGATCGAAGAACCGGCCCATGCGGCCGCCGCGACGATGATGGCCTTCATGGCCGTGGAAGCCGAACGGATGGCGGCCGAAGGGCGCGCCGTGATGGCCGCCGTGGCGGCCGTGGTGGGGATGACGTCCAAACATTTAGGTTTTAGATCCTGTTTCGTTATATCGGAATGATAGATATATCGGATTGGCCGGGCGTCAAGAGTGTTTCCGATATATCTGATATCAATCTAAAAGAAAGGCCGCGGCCAAGGCCGGGGACAGGCGCATGCGCCTGTCCGCCATCGTTGCGCGCGCCCTAGGCCCCCGGCGGGACCGGGAAGCCGCGGTTGCGCATCAGGGCGCCGATCTTGACGTCGCGGCCACGGAAGCGGCGGAACGCCTCGCCCGCGTCAATGGTGTTGCCCACACTCATGATGTCGTCGTTCAGCCGCTTGGCCAGGGCCTTATCGTAGAAGCCGCCCGGCGCTTCCTTGAAGGCCTCGACCGCGTCGGCGGTCAGGGTGTCGGCCCAGATGTAGTTGTAGTAGCCAGCCGAATAGCCGTCGCCCGAGAAGATGTGCCCGAACTGGGTAGGGCGGTGGCGCATGACGATCTGCGGCGGCAGTCCGATCTCGTCCATGGCCGACTTTTCGAAGGCCGCCGGGTGGATGGCCTGGCCTTTAGCGGCCAGGTGGATCTTCATGTCGTAGATCGCCGAGGCCAGGTATTCGACCGTCGAGAAGCCCTGGTTGAAGGTCTTGGCCTTCTCGATCTTGGCCACCAGTTCGTCGGGGATCGGCTGGCCGGTCTGATAGTGGACGGCGAACCGGGTCAGCACCGGCTTGGTCGGCAGCCAGTGCTCGTTGATCTGGCTGGGGAACTCCACGAAGTCGCGGGCCACGTTGGTGCCGGCCAGGGTGGGATAGTTCACGTTCGAGGCCAGGCCGTGCAGGGCGTGGCCGAACTCGTGGAATAGGGTGATGGCGTCGTCCCACGAGATCAGCACCGGCTCGCCGGCCTTGCCCTTCACGAAGTTGCAGTTGTTGGAGACGATCGGCGTGACCACGCCCTTGAACTTCTCCTGGGTGCGGTACTCGCTCATCCAGGCGCCCGACTGCTTGCCGGCCCGGGCATAGGGGTCGAAGTACCACAGACCGACACGCTCAGCGCGCTTGGTCACCTCCCAGACGCGCACGTCGGGATGGCAGACCGGAACGTCGGTGATCTGGGTGAAGGTCCAGCCGTACAGCTGGCCCGCCGTCCAGTGGATGGCCTCGCGCAGCTTCTCCAGCTGCAGATAGGGTTTGACCGCGTTCTGGTCGAGGTCGTAGCGCGCCTTGCGCACCTTCTCGGCGTAGTGGCGATAGTCCCAGGGCGCGATCTGGAACTTGGCCCCTTCCGCGTCGGCCACCTTCTGCATGTCGGCCACTTCCTCGTGGACGCGGGCCACGGCCGGCTTCCAGACCTGCATCATCAGGTCCATGGCCGCGTCCGGGGTCTTGGCCATCTGGTCGGCCGTGATCCAGTGGGCGTAGGTTTCGAAGCCCAGCAGCTGGGCCTTCTCGGCCCGCAGCTTGAGGATCTCGGTGATCGTCGCCTTGTTGTCGTGGGCGTCGTTGTTGTCGCCGCGCGACACCCACATCTTCCAGCCCTTCTCGCGCAGGTCGCGGCGGTCGGAATAGACCAGGAAGGGCTCCATGGACGAGCGGGTGTTGGTGATCAGCCACTTGCCCTTCACGCCCTTTTCCTCGGCCGCGGCCGCCGCGCCGGCCTTCACCGACTCCGGCAGGCCGGCCAGGTCGCCCTCGCCCAGCTCCAGGGTATAGCCTTCCTCGTCGGCCAGGGTGTTCTGGCTGAACTTGGTGTAGAGGCTGGCCAGGGCCTGGTTGATCTGGCCCAGGCGCGCCTTCTTCGTGGCGTCCAGCGCCGCGCCCTGACGGGCGAAGCTGTTATAGACCACCCAGGTCAGCCGCTTCTGCTCGGGCGTCAGGGCCGAGGTCTCGCGGGCGTCGTAGACGGCCTTGATGCGCGCGAACAGCTGCTCGTTCTGGATGATCTCGTCGCTGAACGCCGCCAGTTTCGGCGTGGTTTCGGCCTCGACCTTCTGCATGGCCGCGTCGTTCATCGTCGAGGTGAACACCCCGAACAGCGCGCCGACCCGGCTCATCGTCCGCCCCGAGTCCTGATAGGCCGCGAGGATGCCCTCGAAGGTCGGCGCCATGCGCTTGGCGGTCAGGGCGAAGATCTCCTGGCGCTGCTGCGCCATCGCCGCCTCGAAGGCGCCGGCGAACAGGTCAGGCTCGACCTTGTCCAGCGGCGGCAGGCCGCCATGCGGCCCCGTCCATGGGGCCAACAGCGGGTTGGTCGGGGCGGCGGCGGGCGTAGCGGCTTTGGCGATCATGGGCATCAGGGCGGTCGCGCTGGCGGCGGCGAGGAAGGAACGACGCTTCACGGCGGGTCTCCGGAGAAAGGAAGCGGAACCCTAGAGCGCCGCGAGGGCCGTAGGTAAGCGCTTTCGTGCGCAATTCGTCTCGCCAAGCGTGAATTCGAAGACAGGATCGGCTGACCCCAAGCTCGGCCAGGGTCGGTTCATGCGCGGCCTGCACCAGAATCTCAAACGCCGCGCGTGGACGGCTCGACACGGGCGGGTTAAGCCAAGCCCATGTCCATCGGCGTCTTCGACTCCGGCGTGGGCGGCCTCACGGTCCACCGCGCCCTCGTGAACCGTCTGCCTCAGGCGGACTTCGTCTATCTCGCCGACCAGGCCAACGCCCCCTATGGCGGGCGGCCGGGCGAGGAGATCGTCGACCTGACCCGGGCCGGCTGCGAGCGCCTGTTCGACACCGGCGCCAGCCTGGTGGTCCTGGCCTGCAACACCGCCTCGGCCATCGCCCTGCGCCGCCTGCAGCAGACCTGGCTGCCGGGTTATCGCAAGCAGCTGGGTCGCCCGATAAATGTGCTGGGCATCATCGTGCCGACCATCGAGGCCGCCACCGGCCTGCCCTGGGAGCACGAGGCCGAGCGGCGCGGCGACAAGATCGAGCAGTTGGACGTCTTGGGCGTCTTCTCGACCCAGGCCACGACCCATTCGCGCGTCTACGAGATCGAGATCGACAAGCGCAAGCAGGACATCGCGGTGTTCTCGCAACCGTGTCCGGACCTGGTCCCGATGATCGAGGCCGACGCCGGGGCCGTGGACCTGGCCAAGGCTGTCGAGGGCTATGTCCAGGCGTTGAAGACCCGCATCGGCCGCTATCCCGACCGCGCGGTGCTGGGCTGCACCCACTACGAGATCATCGCCGACATCTTCCGGGCCGCCCTGCCGGCTGGAACGCCGGTCATCCACCAGCCGGCCTCGACCGCCGACGCCCTGGAGCTGTATCTGCAGCGCCACCCCGAGCTCGACCCCGGAACCGGCGGTTCGCGCCAGTTCCTGACCACCGGCGCGCCGGGTCCGCAGAACGGGCTGGTCGAGAGCTTCTGGGGCGGGCCGCTGCGTTTCGAGGCGGCTTAGAGCGGCGTCTCGGCGGCTACTTGCCCCCTACGGGTCGCTTCGCGACCGTCTTCCCCCACAGGGGGAAGAGGAGCCGCGTCCTCCGCCCCAAGGGGGGCGGACAGGCGGCGCAGCCGCCAGGTGGGGGCAAGTGGCGACTTGACGCTGAACTTCGGAAGGCCACCCTTTCTCCAACCGGGAGAGGCCGCCCCATGAAACACCTACTGCTCGTAATCGCTACGTTTGCTCTAGCCTCGACCACCCATGCCGAGGTCATAGACGCCCAGCCGAACGGCTTCCAGGTCAAGCGCGCCGCCGTGCTCAACGCCCCGGCCGCCAAGGTCTACGCCGCCCTGGCCCAGCCCGCCCAATGGTGGAACAAGGACCACACCTGGTCCGGATCCTCGGCCAACCTATCCCTGGCCCCGATGGGCGGCGGGTGTTTCTGCGAGAGGCTGCCGAACGGCGGCTCGGTGATGCACATGACCGTGGTCTACGCCCAGCCCGGTCGGGGCCTGCGCCTGTTCGGCGGCCTGGGTCCGCTGCAGATGTCCGGCGCGACAGGACATCTGGCCTGGACCCTGTCGGAGACCAACGGCAAGACCACCCTGACCCAGACCTACGACGTCGGCGGCTACAGGATGGGCGGGCTCGACAAGATCGCGCCAGGCGTGGACCAGGTGCTGAGCGAGCAGTTCGACCGGCTGACAGCCTATATCGAGACCGGCAAGGCGCCTTAGGCTCCTTTCCCGTTAGACCTACTTCTCCCAACTGGCCTTCTGGCTGAGCAGCCAGGAGAAGTCGGCGGTCAGCTGGCCCGACTGGTCGCCCTTGCCGCTCTTGGGGTCGTACGAGGTCCAGACGCCGGCCGACGAGTGGCAGCCCATGCAGCTTTCGGTCTGGAAGGTCAGGGTGTTGATCCCCGGCTTCACCGGCTTGCCCTGGCTGTTGAGCACCGAGTTCCACACCGGCGGCTGGGCCGAGCCGGCGGCGGGGCAATCCTGGCCGCTGGGCAGCTCCTCGCCATTGCAGGCGACCTGATTGCCCTTCTGGAAGTAGGTTTCCATGGTAACATTGGTCAGGAACACCGGCGTCGGATCGCCGCCCGGCTTGTTGCCGATGGCGTCGGGCAGACCGCCGTTCCACGGGGCGGGGCCCGCCGTCGGGTCGGTCGGCCACTGGGTGTCGATCAACTGGTAATACTGCCAGACCGAGCCCTGGGCCTTCAGCACCGCCTGGGCCTGGCGGTTCAGGGCGACCTTGTCGCCGGGAATCGGGATGCCGCGCCAGGCCTGGGTCGGGATGCGCGGATAGACGCCCTTCACCTTCTGCGGCAGTTGGTTGACCGCGCACATCGGGCAGTTGGGATCGACGAACGACGGGTTCAGCTTGGGGTGCGCCACGGTGTCGACGTCG
>Ga0073929_1002700_pt1 | contig 10537 bp, 9 predicted proteins | sample DewCreD2012metaG_3_FD_76966 | JGI IMG/M metagenome (GOLD analysis project Ga0073929, IMG submission 76966) | Hot spring sediment bacterial and archeal communities from British Columbia, Canada, to study Microbial Dark Matter (Phase II) - Dewar... ... | reverse complement strand
TTCTACTGGGTCCACGAGACCGGCTACGCCGCCGAGGTGACCTCGCGCGGCTTCGAGATCCAGCCCGAGCCGCTGGCGGTGCAGGCGGGCGAGACGGTGCAGATCGAGCTGCGCGGCGGCCCGGCCCCGGAGAAGGTCGCGCTCGACGTCTTCCCGGAAGAGGGGAACAAGGATCGGATCGGACCGCAGGCGGGAGCGATCGTGGCGTTCATCCCCAGGACGGAACCGGCTGCCTCGGCTGAGCTCAGCGGATCGGATGGGCGTTACTCCTGGGTTACCGACATCCCCGCCGGGAACTACTTCGTCCGTCTCCGGGTCGAGTGGCCTGAACCGTCGAGGAACCCAGTCCCCGGGCGCAAGCCGACAGCCGAGTATTCCTTCTTCATCGCAGTGTCTTAGCCAGCGCGCCTCGCGTGCTGCTCGATCGCTGGGAGCACGTGCGAGGATCGATGGCCGGCGCAGGCTCTCCCTCAGGGCCACCTAATGCGCGGGACGCAGGGGCCCTGAGCGCATCTCCAGCGTTCTCGGCTGGAGAGAGGGGTAGCCTGCGTGTCACACTTGGAGCGCCGGCGGTGTTGTATGGAGTGGATGCAGGGCGGGTGGACGGGCGCGATGGCCATTGCCCAGGCGAGCCTCCTCGATGACCAGGCACTGGTGCAGGCAGCGCGAGCAGGCGACGAGACGGCGTTCGCCGAGCTCTTCCGGCGGTACTACGGCCCGGTCTACCGGCTCGCGTTCAAGCTGGCCGGCTCTGCCGAGGAGGCGGAAGATCTGGCGCAGGAGGTGTTCATCCGCCTGTACCAGCGCCCACCGGCGCTCGCGGACGGGGAGAGCGTGCAGCCATGGCTCTATCGTGTCACCGCGAACCTCGGGCTGAACGCCATCCGTGGTCGACGCCGGCATCACGACCGGCTGCTCCGCTGGTTTCGCTTGGAGTGGCCGCTGAACCGGGGGGCGGCGGCACGGGAGCTCGAGCAGCGCGAGGCGTCCGAGCTGGCGCGCGAGCTTCTTGCGGCGTTGCCGGAGCGTGATCGGGCAATCCTGGTGATGCGTCACAGCGGGCTCAGCTATGAGGAGATCGCTTCGGCTCTGGGCGTGCAGCCCAGCTCCGTCGGGACGCTGCTGGCCAGGGCCGAGCGACGAGTACGAGATCGGTACCGGGCACTCTACCCGGCCGGTACAGAGGAGCACTGAGCCGATGCTTCGACGACGGTCGTGTCCTGGTGCTGGTGAGCTGCGAAAGCTGCTCGATGGCGGCGACGGCGCGCTCCCGCCTGCCCAGCGCGAGCATGTCCGCCACTGCCCGGCTTGCCAGCGGCTCGTCCGCGAGCTCTCGGAGTCGGCCGAGATCGCTCGCCGGGTGGTCGACGCCGCCACGCCGGGAACGCTCCCCGATCCGGCCTTAGCGTACCGTCGCTGGCAGCAGCATGCGCGGGGACGGCGCGCGAGAAGCGATGCCAGGCGAGAAGGAGGAATCCCGATGGGATATCGAAGATCGGCCCCGGTGCGGTTCGCCGCGGCTGGCATAGCCGCCGTTGCGGTGCTGGCTCTCGTGGTCACGCTCACGCCGTTCGGCGCACTGGCCGACGAGTTCGTCAACCGCTTCCGGGTGCAGCAGTTCGCCGCCATCACGGTTCCGATGGAGGCCGTGGCGGCCATGACGGCACAGACCGAGATGCTGCCGCCCGAGCAGCGCGAGGCGATGCACCAGGAGCTGGAGCAGATCGCTCAGTTCACCACCACCTTCGAGGAAGAGAGCATGCGCGAGGTCGGCTCGCTCGATGAAGCGGTTACCCTGCTCGGCCGGGAGCCGGCCGCGCCGGGCGAGCTTCCGGCAGCCGTGAGCGGGGCCTCGCCGCGCTACTTCGTCGGCGAGGCGGGCACGGCCTCGGTGACGATCGACGTGGCCCGCGCCCGCGAGATGCTGGCTCGCCTGGGCGTCCAGTTCGCCTCGCTGCCCGATCCGGCGGTAGCGCCGACGGTGACGGTCACGCTCAACGTGCCCGCCTCGGCAGCGCAGGTCTACGAGAGCGGCGATCAGATGCTGGTCGTGGCCGAGATGGGCAGTCCCGAGCTGATCCTGCCCGAGACGATCGACCCCGAGCTGCTGCGAGAAGACCTCCTCTCGCTGCCTGGCTTGCCACCGGAGCTGGTCGCGCAGATCCGCGCGGTGCGCGATTGGCGGGAGACGCTGATCATTCCGGTCCCGGCCGACGCGTCGACCCGGCAGGTCACCCTTCACGGTGCGTCCGGGCTGCTGATCGAGGCTCCGGAGGGCTCGGCCGTTCTCTGGCAGAAGGATGGCGTGCTGCACGCGGTGGGCGGCACGATGGACGGTGAGACTGTCCTCTCGGTGGCTGAGTCCGTGCGTTGATGGCGCTCGCCGGGCTCGCCGCAGCGATGATGGGACAACAACTCTCGCATCCGCCCATTTCCTCCCCAACTCCAGATCCCGCAGTGGCCGGAGCCAGCTCCGGCCACTGCGTCTCCTGCTATGCCGGCCGGCAGCAGCCCTCGTGCTATGATCGACCCGGATTACGGCTCGCTGGGATCGCCCTGGAGAATCCGCGATGACCGCCACCGGTTCCGCACCGAGCCAGGCCCGCCCGGTCTCTGTCGTGCCTGTCATCGAATCCTTCGGCCTGCGCAAGGTCTACGGTGACCGGGTCGCGGTCGAGGACTTGAGCCTCGAGGTGTACGAGGGCGAGGTCTTCGGCTTCCTCGGCCCGAATGGCGCAGGCAAGACGACGTCGGTCAAGATGCTGGTGGGGTTGATCCAGCCGACGGCCGGCACGGCGCGCATCCTCGGCCGGCCGCTGGGCGACCTCGAGGCTCGCCGCCGGATCGGCTTCCTCCCCGAGCTGTTCCGTTTCCATGACTGGCTGCGCGGCGAAGAGCTGCTCGACCTGCACGGCAAGCTCTACGGGATGAGCCGAGAAGAGCGTCGCCGCCGCATCCCCGAGGTGCTGGAACTGGTTGGGCTGGCCGGCGTGGGTCACCTGCGCGTGCGCACCTACTCCAAGGGGATGCAGCAGCGCATCGGCATCGCGCAGGCGCTGCTGAACAACCCGCGCGTCGTCTTCCTCGACGAGCCGACCTCCGCGCTCGACCCGCTGGGCCGCCGGGACGTGCGCGAGCTGATCCTGCGGCTGAAGTCGGAGGGCGTGACGATCTTCCTCAACTCGCACCTGCTCAGCGAGGTCGAGAGCGTCTGCGACCGGGTGGCGATCGTCAACCACGGCCGGGTGGTCGCCACCGGGCCGATGAGCGAGCTTCTCAGCCGGGAGCTGACCGTCGAGTTCCGTCTGGGCGCGTTGCCGGACGGCGTCGTCGGCGGGCTGGCCGCCTATGTCCAGGTCGAGACGGTCGCCGACGGCCCTCGGCCAGTCGTCGTCGCTCGCGCTGCCGATGAGACCGCGATCGCCCGGGCGGTCGACTACCTGGTGCGAGCCGGCGCGCCGGTCTACGGTGTGGTACCGGAGCGCCGCACCCTGGAAGAGGTGTTCGTGGATATCGTCAGCCGCGAGGGCGCGGAGCCGCGATGAAGGCCCTGGTCATCGCCCAGCTCACCTTTCGGGAGGGCCTGCGCAAGAAGCTGGTCTGGGGCGTGCTGCTGCTCAGCGTGCTCTTCGTCGTCCTCTATGTATGGGGGTTTCACCTCTTCGTCGAGGACTGGCGCCAGATGGAGGCGCGCCGGGCCGAGCGCGGGGTGCCGCCAGCCGGGACGTACGAGATCTTCGCCAGCGCGATGGTCTTGCTTGGGCTCTGGACGGTGAACTTCCTCAGCGGGGTGATGACGATCTTCGCCTCGGTCGGCACGATCGCCAGCGAGATCGACGCGGGGACGCTCCAGGCGATTGTCCCCAAGCCGATCCGTCGATGGGAGATCGTGCTCGGCAAGTATCTGGGCTTCGCGGGCATGCTGGCGCTCTACATCGTCGCCATGGTCGCGTCGGTGATCCTGACCGCGCGTGTTGTCGGAGACTACACGCCGCCGAACGTCGTCCAGGGCACGTTGCTCATCCTCCTGGTGAGCCTGATCCTGCTCAGCCTGACTGTCTTCGGGAGCACATTTCTGAGCACTGTCACCAACGGTGTCGTGGTCTTCATGCTCTACGGCATGGCCATCACCGGTGGGCTGGTGGAGCAGGTCGGCACCGCGCTGGATAACGACCTGCTGATCCGCATCGGGGTTATCAGCTCGATCGTCGTGCCGAGCGATAGCATGTGGCGACTCGCCAGCTACCTCTTCCAGCCGAGACTGGCGGTCAACTTCCTGGGGCCGAACCCCTTCGGCACCACCATGCCGCCGAGCGCTTTCGCGGTACAGTATGCGGTAGCCTACGCCTTCGTCCTCCTGCTGGCCGCGATGCTCGTCTTTAGGAAGCGAGATCTCTAGCTGAGCGAAAGGTCAACGAGCGTGGATCTGGAGATTCAGACGTTTCCCAGCGGGCCGATCGCGACGAATGCGTACCTGGTCATCGATCCCGAGACCCGGCAGGCACTGGTCGTCGACGCGCCGCCCCAGTCAGCCGATGCGCTGCAGGAAGGTGCTCGGGATCGAGGAGCGCAGATTGTCCTCATCGTGATCACGCACACGCACTGGGATCATGTCCTCGATGCGGCGCGACTGCGACGAGAGACGGGCGCACCGCTGGCCGCGCACCCGCTCGCCGTGCCCCGGCTGGAGAACCCTCGGCCGCCGTTCAGCGATCCGTCGCTCGCGATCGAGCCGGTCTCGCCGGACCGCCTGCTCGAAGACGGTGACGAAGTCGAGCTGGGACGCTGGCGCTTCCGGGTGATCCACACGCCCGGGCACGCGAGCGAGCAGATCTCCCTCTACGAGCCGGAGGCCGGCGTCCTCTTCGGTGGCGATACGCTGTTTGCCGGTGGCTACGGGCGTGTCGACCTTCCCGGAGCCAGCGTGGAGCAAACGGTCGCAACCATGCGGCGACTGCTCGAGCTGCCGGACGAAGTGGTGGTCTACCCTGGCCACGGCCAGGCGACGACCATCGGCCGGGAGCGCCCCTGGATGGCGCAGATCGCGTCATCGTCGCCAGCCTAACGCCCAAGCCGTCGGCGCTGTACAGGGCGGGCTATCTCGACGCAGGCGTCCACAGCGTCGTGCGCTCCTTGACACACCTCTGGTCAAATAGCTATTCTACAGTAGGGTGCCGGCTCGGTCGAGAGACCTGCCTGATCAGGTCACCAGCCGAGCGCTCCCCGCCGTAGGTACTCGTTCTTGTTCGCTGCCTGACAGAGGAGGGGTAGGAGTGTTCCTCGTCCTCGGGCGCCTCGCGCTCGCGTTGGCTCTCGGGTTTGTCCTCTCGGGCGTATCCCTCATCGCCCCGTCGGGATATACCGCACGGCGTGCGGCCGCACAGGAGCCGTGTATTCACTTCCCCGAGACAGGTCATCGGGTGTGCCACGGCTTCCGCGCCTATTGGGAGCAGTTCGGTGGGCTAGCTCTATTCGGCTACCCGCTGACCGACGAGTTCGTCGATCCCGAGGCAGGGATTGTTACCCAGTGGTTCGAGCGTGCCCGCTTCGAGTGGCATCCGGGAGGCTATCCTGAGCGGCACGATGTCCTCCTCGGGCTGCTCGGCCGCGAACTGGTCGCAGCGTGGGAGAGCACCGATCCCAGCTTCCCGAGCGGGCCCTTTATACCTGTCGGGCCCAATCCCGGCTGCCTGCACTTCGCCGAGACGGGCCATAACCTGTGCGGGGGCTTTCGGGCCTACTGGGAGCGGTTCGGGGGCTGGCGGTGTTCGGCTATCCCATCAGCGAGGAGTTCCGCGAGGTGAACTTGGACGACGGGCAGGAGTACGTAGTCCAGTACTTCGAGCGCGCCCGCTTCGAGTGGCACCCAGGGGCGTGGCCGGAGCGGTACGACGTCCTGCTGGGCCGGCTGGGGCACACACTGCTCGAGGCACGGACGGCAGAGCCAGCGATCAGCTTTGAGACCTCACCCGTCTGGACGCCCACGCTTACTGCGGGCCTGCGCGTCGTTGTGCAGCGCGGTCCCTTCCCCGTCCCGCAGGCCGACGTGCTCTTCCGCATCGTCGAGGGACCGAACCAGAATCTCGCCTGGCGGCTGGCCGGCCGCACTGATGACTGGGGTGGGTTGTGGCTCCAGTACACCGGAGCGCGAGCCGGCCTCGATCAGGTCGAAGCGTGCGTCGACGTGAATCGCAACGGGCGCTGTGACGCCGGCGAGCCGCGTGCCAGCGCCGAGGTCTGGCTTGGGCTAGAGGTGGAATGGGCGGCTCAGCCCGGCTGGACGTTGCTGCTGGGTCAAGATGCGACGGTAACGGTGCGGCTCGTCCTCGGAGGCAAACCCTTCGCTGGCGTCCAATTGCTCGTGAATGGCCTCGATCCAGAACCTACTCCTCCCACTGTGGTCACGACCGACACGAGCGGGCACGTAACCTTGCGTGCGCCGAGCCCGGCACATCCGCCGATCGGCTCCTCGCGCGTGATCGTGCTCTGCCTCGACTGGAATCGGGATGTCGAATGCGATCTCGCTCTAGAACCTCGGCAGCTCTTGTGGGTCTCGGAGGTGCAGATCGGCACCTGGCTCCCTTCCGGCACCGCCGATGTGGTCGGAGGCGAATATGCAGCGTCCTTCTCGGTGTCCGGAGTCGCCGGGTTGCCCGTGCGCCTGGTCGTGACCGGCGCCAACGCGCAGGCTCGGACAGCCGTCACGGATTCCTTCGGATCCGTCGAGCTGCGCTACCGCGGCGAGCGCGGAGGGACAGACCTGATCACGGCCTGCGTTGACCTCAACCGGAACGATGCCTGCGACGCGAACGAGCCGATCGCCGGTCCGCTGGCGCACCACTGGGTCACCGGCGCGCAGCTCAGCCTCGCCGGGCCGGCCGTGGACGGCGATGCCGCCACGGGTTGGCAGCCAGGGAACGCCAGCCCAGCGTTCCAGGCTACCGCAACCCTGGAGCCGGCCTTGGATCCGGCTGCGGTTGCTCCGCGCCTGTTCATCGAGCTGGTCGACGACACGGCCTCGGCCCGGGTAGCCGGCGGGGAGCAGGTGGTGCGCTGGTTCAGCGGCGTGCCCCTGGACATCTTCGTGCTGCACGGCGGGCCGGGCGATCGGTTGCGTGTGCGCGTCTGGCTCGACAGCGACGCGAGCGGCTGGCTCTTCCCGGGCGGGGACGACCTGCTCCTCGAGCGGGAGGTGACGCTCACCGGGTGAGCAGTCACCCCCGCTAGGGGACGAGCCGGCTGCTACGCCTGGAGGAGCCGGCGGAACGGCTCGGGGTCGTCGAAGGGGCCGAGCAGGGCCAGGGCGTAGCGCTGTACCTGGAACAGCTCGCCGGCCAGCGCCTGGATGTCGTCGCTGGTAACCGCCTGGATGCGCGCGATCACCTCGTCCGGCGTCAGGATCTCCCCGTAGACCAGCTCTTGCCCGCCGATCCAGCTCGCGACGGCCCGGCTGTCCTCCAGTCCCATCACGATCCGTCCTTTGCGCAGCTCCTTGGTGCGCTCCAGCTCGTCGGGCGGTACCGGCTCCCGGCGCAGCTTGTCCAGCTCACCCAGGATAGCCTGGATAGCGCGACCTACCTGCTCGATATCGGTACCGGCGTAGACGACTGCCTCGCCGGCGTCCACGTATTCGCGGAAATAGCCGTAGACCTCGTAGGCCAACCCCTGGCGCTCGCGGATCTCCTTGAACAGGCGCGAGCTCATGCCAGAGCTGAGCACGGCATCGATCATCCCCTGGGTAAACCGCCGCTCGTCGGTGTAGGGCAGCGCCGGCAGGCCGACGCAGAGGTGCGCCTGCTCGGTGGGCCGGCTGACTACGACGGCATCGGGTAGGCCATCGCGGATCCGGGCTGGCTCCAATTGTGGTTCTGGCCCGGCCGGCAGCTCACCGAAGTAGCGATCGGCCAGCTCCACCACCTGCTCGTGCCAGAGGTCACCAGCAGCCGCGATGACGAGCCGGTTGGCCTGGTAGTGCTGGCGCACGTAGGCGACGAGGTCGTCGCGCGTGATCGCCTGCACGGTCTCCTCGCTGCCGATGATCGGGCGGCCGAGCGGCTGGCCGTCCCAGACGGCCTGGTCGATCACGTCGTGGATATAGTCGTCCGGCGTGTCGTAGATACCGTGGATCTCCTCGATGATGACCCGCCGCTCCTTCTCCAGTTCCTCGGGGGCGAACAGCGAGTGGCGCACCATGTCTGCCAGCACCTCGAAGGCGAGCGGGAGGTGCTCGCTGGGTACCTTGACCCAGTAGTTCGTGCTCTCCCGGCTCGTCGCAGCGTTGAGGATGCCGCCGACCCCCTCGATCGCCTCGGTGATCTGTACCGGGTCAGGGCGATGCTCAGTGCCCTTGAAGAGCATGTGCTCGAGGAAGTGCGAGATGCCGGCCTTGGCGTCGGGCTCGTGCCGCGACCCCACGCCGAAGTAGAGGATCAAGCTGGCCGAGCGGACGTGGTCCATCCGGCTGGTCACGACGCGAATACCGTTCGGCAGCGTGGTCTTCGAGTACTCCATCGGCTCCTCGCAATTACGGGGCGAACGGTGTTTCGCCCTCACCACTCATATGACGCGACTGTTCGTGCTTTTCTACGATCCCGGCTCCGGGAGTGCCGCGGCCTCGCGGAGGGCCAGCCGTAGCGCGGCCTCGGCCGCGAGCCGGATATTGGTCAGCCGGTCGCCCGAGAAGCGGTGCTCCTCGCAGGTGACGCCATGAGGCGTCGCGCAGGCTACATAGACCAGCCCGACCGGCTTGGTCAGCGTAGCGCCGGTCGGGCCGGCGATCCCAGTCGTCGAGATACCGATATCCGCCCCGGTCTGCTCGCGGATGCCCCGGGCCATGGCCTCGGCGCACTCCCGGCTGACCGCGCCGTGTGTCTCGAGGATGCTCGCGGGCACGCCCAGCAGGGCCTGCTTGAGCTCGTTGCTGTAGGCGATGACCCCGCCCAGATAGTAGGCTGAGCTCCCCGAGACGGTCGTGATCAGGTGGCCGACGAGCCCGCCGGTGCACGACTCGGCCGTCGCCAGCGTGAGCCGGCGAGCGGTCAGCAGGTCATAGAGCTGCCGCTCCAGGGGCGGCAGGTCTGGCATCCCGTTCGCTCCCGCGCCGCCTTCTCTCCGACACCGGTGCAGAAGTATATCAGCGTTACTGCCTGCCCTCCCGTGCTGGCCCCCCGTTCGAGTTCGACGTGACCTCACTTGCCGTCCGGCGGGCGAACATCGCGTCCTGGCGATAGCCATCGTGCTCGGCGCCGGTGTAGACGTCGAGCTGCGGCGAGGTCGCCAGCGCGTTCAGGCCCGTCCAGACGACGTTGATGCTGTCGTCTGAGCCGACTGCTAGCCCGGTGTAGTCGCCGTGGAAGACGTTGCAGTCCTTTCCCTCGGCGTCCTCGACCGGCGGGTCGCTGTAGCCGGCCGGACCACAGGCCGCCGGCCAGCGATCCTGTGGCACGTACTGGCCGGTCCAGTGCGTAACTGAGACGTCCGGGAACTCCGCGGGCCCCAGCACCTCCTTGCCCTCGTCCTCGATCCACAGCACGTGGACGAAGCTGTCGGCTGGAGCTGGCTCGGTGTCCTCGTCCCAGGCAGCCACCAGCCTGCCGTCCGAGAGGTAGCCGGCCCAGGGGAACCACTGCGGCGCGCCCTCGCCGTCGTCGATCAGCGTGCGCCGCGACCAGGTCTCACCGCCGTCAGTCGAGACGACCTCGAAGACGTCGGTATCGAAGTCGGTCCTGGCGTCGCAGGGGTCGTAGTCCGGCGGCTCGCCGATGTTGAGCCCACCCTCCGCGGTGACGAAGCAGAATGGGGTCGCCGCCGGGTTGGGCGTGCCGCGGTCGGCGAAGACGATCGTGATCTCGCTGGGATCGGCCGGGTTGACCACGATGTTGCCGGAGGCGTTCCAGCGGATCTGGTGGCCCCAGATCGTCTGGCGCGAGATCACCGACCAGGGCATGTCGCTCAGCCCGTCCTCGAGCTGCACCGCCGGCACCGGCTCGCTCCAGGTGACCCCGCCGTCGGTGGACTTGACGACCATGATCTGGGCATCGAAGTCGAACGGCACTTCCCAGGCGGCCTCGTTCTGGTAGTTGTGGAAGTGGACGTAGACCGTGCCGCCGGGAGCGACCACCGGGATCGAGAACTGGTCCTCGTCGCACTCGCCCTCAGGGCCGGTGGTCTGGAACGAGCAGCTCTCGTGAAATCCCGAGATCTCGACCGGCGGGGTCCAGGTCAGCCCGCCATCGTCTGAGTAGCTCAGGACGATCGGCGAGCGCGTATAAGCCCCCTGCCGCCCGTTGACGAAAAGCGTGGCCGTGAGGTAGGCCCGGCCGTAGAAGGGCGAGTCCGGGTCATTGTCGACCGTCAGCCATTCCTTGTCGAAGAAGGTCGCTCGATTTGCCGGGCCGATGCCGGTGCCCCGCCCCTTCATCACCGTGATCGGCTCGCTCCAGGTAAGGCCACCGTCCGTCGAGCGGCTGACCGCTACGTCTCCCTGGGCGACGAACGGGCCGCCGCGGCCGCTCACGTTCTCGAGCTGGGCCATCAG
>Ga0073929_1002664_pt1 | contig 10736 bp, 8 predicted proteins | sample DewCreD2012metaG_3_FD_76966 | JGI IMG/M metagenome (GOLD analysis project Ga0073929, IMG submission 76966) | Hot spring sediment bacterial and archeal communities from British Columbia, Canada, to study Microbial Dark Matter (Phase II) - Dewar... ... | reverse complement strand
GGGCGGCGGCCAGGAGTGCACCACCGAGCGCCGCACCTTCGGCCCCTACGACCTGGGGGAGACCTATCTCGTGGGGCGGCTGCCGTATCCCGTCCAGCAGTCCCAGTCGGTGATCGGCGCCCCCGAGGGGCAGTAGGGGGACGGCATGAGCGGCGGGGAGGCAGGAGCGGCCGGCATGCGGGCGAGGGGGGTGAGGGCATGAGCGGATGGGACCCTGCCGACGACCCCGGCATCTTCTCCTGGGAGTCCCAGCGGCCGGTGGAGGACGCCCTGCGCTACACCCAGCTGGACGAGCCCCTGTACGACAGGCAGCAGCGGGGGGCGGCTGCCGCCCTCCTGGCCAGGCCGGAGGAGCAGGCGCCTCCCCTGCCGGCGGCTGCCCCGGGGGAGCGGGTGGTCTACGAGATCTTCGCCTCCAAGCTGGATGCCGACCCTGCCAAGAGGGCGGAGAGGCTCCTTTCGGGGCTCGCCTCCCTCCCCTGGTGCTCCCTGATGGTGGCGGCCCAGGAGGGGTCGCTGCGCTTCTTCCTGGAGGCGCCGGCCGAGTTCGCCCGCCAGGCCCTCATGGCCCTCTCGGCCGCCTATCCCCAGGCAGAGGTGGAGCTGTGCGACAAGTCCCCCTGGCAGCCGGGCGACGGGGAGGGCTGGCAGGCGGCGCGGCTGCGGCTGCAGCCGGGCAGGCTTGTTCCCCTGGCGAGGGTGGAGGCGGGCCCAGGCGCACGGGCGTCGCTGCCCCAGCTCTCCATCTCCTATGCCCTGAGCGATGCGCCGCCGCCGCTGCCCCTGGCGGTGTTGGGGATGCTCCTCCCCGGGGAGCGGGCGGTGATGCGGCTGGACCTAGCCCCCGCTCCTGCCTCCCTCTCCGCCTACCTGCGGAGGGTGATCTACAGGCAGCGGGCACGGGAGCAGTACATGCGGCAGGCGCGCCTCCACTACAGCTGGCAGTCGCCGGTCAACGACTCCATCGCCCTGGTGCTCATGCTGGGCCTGGTGATGGCCATCGCCCTGGGCGCCAGCTTCTACCGCGAGGGGGACATGACGAAGCTCATGGGGCTGGGCGCCGCCACCCTGCTGGGGACGCCCCTTGCCCTCTATCTCTGGCATAGGCTGAGGGGCGATGAGGGCCTCTCGGCCGAGCAGGCGCAGGAGAAGATGCTGGCAGGGACGCTCCTTGCGGCGGACCTGAGGGTAGCCGCCTTCGGGCCAGCGAAGGCAGAGCGGCTGGCAGAGCTGGTGGAGCGGCTGGCGGCGGCCGCCCGCGCCGTGGCCCACCCGGCGGGGGGAATACTGATGCCCCGGCGGCTGAAGGGGGCAGCGTGGGAGGCAGAGCCGCTGCCTGCCCACAAGCGCGACATCCTGGGGTCGGCCGAGCTCGCCCTCCTCTTCCACCTGGACGCAGGCCTGCCCCTCTACCGGCCGGCGGGCGCCCGCATGGTGCTGCCACGGGGGGCCACCGTCCGGGAGGGCTGCCCCGTGGGGGTGGTCTCCTGGCAGGGGCGGCAGATCACCGTGCGCATGCCCGAGGACCTCCTCTTGCGCCACCAGCTGGTGGTGGCCAAGACCCAGAGGGGGAAGTCGAGCCTCCTCCTCCACCTCTCGAGGCACGTGATGACGCGGATGGCGCAGGGAGAGAGGGTCTCCCTGCTGGTGGTGGACCCCCACGGCGATCTGGCCAGGGAGGTGGTAGGACTGGTGCCGCCCGGGCTGGTGGAGAGGGTGGCCTATCTGGACTTCAGCAAGCGGGGGCAAGAGCGGCCGGTGGGGCTCAACCTGCTGGACGTGCGCCTCTTCCCCGACCGGGACGTGCAGGCGGAGCGCATCATCACCATGTTCCACCGTCTCTGGCCTCTGGCCTGGGGCGCCCGCATGGAGGGGCTCCTGCGGACGGCCGTCTCCTGCCTGCATGCCGCCAACAAGGTGCGGGCCCAGAAGGGGGAGGAGCAGTACACCCTCCTCGATGTGGTGCCCCTCATAACCAACCAGGCCTTTCGCCATCAGGAGGTGCTGCGGCAGGTGTCGGATGCCGCCCTGGTCATGTGGTGGAAGGCCAACTTCGAGGACCTGACGCCGACGCAGCGGCGGGAGATGTGGCAGCCCATCACCAACCGCGTCACCCGCTGGGCGGTGTCGGACGTCTCCCGCCTCTTTGTGGGACAGCCGGCCTCCACGGTGGACCCCCGGGCCGTCCTGAAGGATGGGGGCGTGCTGGTGGTGAGCGTGCCCGTGGGCGACATCGGCGAGGGGACGGCGGGGCTGCTGGGGGCGAGCATCCTCAACCTGGTGTCCAGCCTCATGGAGGAGCAGGTGGGGCTGCCCAGGGAGGAGAGGCAGCGGGTGATAGCCCTGGTGGACGAGTCCAGCGTGGTGGGGGCAGCCGACTTCCGGCGCATGCTGTCGGAGCACGCCAAGTACGGCCTCTCCCTGGTGCTGGTGACCCAGAGCCTGTCGCGGCTGGAGGAGTACGACCAGGAGCTGCCGCCGCTGGTCTTCGCCAACATCGACGGCCTCACCGTCTTCACCGTCTCGGCCAAGGACGCCGAGTACCTGCGCAAGGAGCTGGGCTACGGCGTGACGGTGGAGGACCTGGTGTCGCTGCCGGACCACGAGGCCTACGCCCGCTGGTGGGCGGAGGGGGAGACGATGCCCACCTTCCGCTTCCGGCTGCTGCCGCCTCCTCAGGCGGACATGGAGAGGGCGGAGGAGGTGCGCCGGCGGTCGGCCGAGAAGTACGGGCGGCCGCGGGAGGAGGTGCAGCGGGCCATCGACCAGCGCATAGCCGAGAGGGGGGCGCCTGATGCCGGCCCCGGGTTCGTGCTGCCCACGAACGTGCGCGAGGTGGAGGAGACCGAGTTGGACCTATAGCGGAGGTGACAGCCGTGGCCGAGGAGAACGTGGGCCTCCTGGAGGGGACATACGCCGTCGGGGAGGTCCTGCCCGCCTACGACCTGACGGGACTCGTGTGCGAAGAGGACGGCATCGAGGAGTTTGAGCCCGGCCTGCAGGCCTACTGCAGGGAGGCCTTCGCCGACATCGGACGACAGCCGGACCAGTGTCCTCTGGAGGCGGCGCTGCGCTGCGAGGCAGGGGGCGTCTGCTGCCCCCACGGCCCGGCGCGCATCATCGCCGCCCGCGACCTGTGCCCCAGCTGCCGGCAGGCGGTGGAAGAGGCGGGAGCGAGGCCGGTGGTGGTGGAGGTGGTGGAGTTCGACCCCGCGGCGCCGCCGCAGGGCCGGTACTCGGGCTACTGCTACCGGGGGGTGGCCTTCGTGGTCAGGGCCCAGCAGACATGACACGCCCTCCTGCCCCGGCGGCAGCCGCCGCCGGCGCCGAGGCCCTCTCCCGCTGGGAGCGCTATGACCGCCGGGTGCTGGCGGGCCTGGTGCGTCTCCCCGCCTGCCGTCCCCGGCATCTGGCTGCCCTCCTGGGCATGGCCGAGGCAGCGGCGCAGGAGGCGCTCCTCCGGCTCAGGCAGCGCGGCTGGGCCAGGGACGTCCAGGTCTCCACCGCCAGGGACGTCGCCCAGGTGTGGGCGCCCTCGCCGGCCGTGTGGGCATCGTATGCCCAGGCGGGGGCAGACCTGGCGCCCCTGGTGGCATCGGAGCATCATCTGCACGACCTCCTCTGGGACAGCGAGGGGACGCTGGCGGCGGCGGAGCTCGTGAGCCGCCTGGCCCAGGGCGCCCGCGAGAGAGGGCTCGGGGTGACGGAGGCCCTGCGCCTTCGCCCCTCGGCCCCCGGCGCCGTCTTCGCCGGCGCTCAGGGGATGGTGCTCCTGGTGGAGGAGGAGTGGTGCACGCCCCTGTTCGTGCTGGTGGACAGGCAGGAGGCATCCTTCGACCGGCGCCGCCTGCTCGTGCGCGGGTGGGCGAGGCTGCTGGCGGAGCGCCCCTACATGGCGGGCGCCATGATGCTCGTGGTGACGCCCACGCGCGAGGAGATGGACCAGTGGGACTTCCTGGCCACCGTGTCCAGGGAGAGGAAGGGGATACCGCCCCTGCCCCTCTACCTGGCCACGGCGGGCGCCATCGCGGCGCCGTGGCAGGTGGAGTGGGAGCGAGCCGAGGGCAAGGGCAGCACCTACCTCTTCCCGTCGCTGCACCGCCTGGGACAGGTGCCCCTGGACCTGCCCCTCCCCTTCCGGGGCGCCCGCGCCCCTGTCCTGCCCGCCTGGGAGGGCATGCGCGGGAAGAGCGGCATCCGCCTCAAGCAGCCCAGCCCCGCCGGCAGGCAAGCGCTTGTGGCCCTCCTGCGCCACCCCGCCTGCACGGCAGGCGAGGCGGCGGCCTTCGCCGGCCTCGGCGAGGAGGAGGCCGCAAAGGTCCTGGAGGGACTCGCAGGGAAGGGGCTTGTGCGAGAGGCGGAGGGGAGATGGACGGCGACGGAGGAGGGCGACCGCCTGGGGAGGAGGCTCCTGGGCAGGGCGGCAGCCAGTCAGTCGGCCTTCCCCCGGCCGTCGCTCCTCCCCCATCACTTGGAGGCCCGCTCGTTCCTCGCCCGGCTGGCGCGGGAGGTGAGGGCTGCCGGCGGCCGCGTCGTCGTCCTGAGGGAGGCGCCGGTCACCAGGAGGGAGTGGCATGAGGGGGGCAGGCTCGTGAGGCTTGTGCCCGATGCGTCCCTCACCTTCGTGCTGGGAGGGCGAGCGGTGCATGCCCTCCTGGAGTGGGACCGGGGGCAGATGAAGGGGCCGCGCTGGCGGCAGAAGCTCATAGGCTACTACGGCTACTACCGCCATCTGCTCAGGCACGGCCGGCCGCTCTACCTGCCGCTCCTGCTGGCGGTGGCGCCCGACCCGGCGAGGGAGGACGCCATCGCCCATGCCGCTCGCGAGGTGCTGCCGCCGGGGCTGCTGCCGCTGGTCTGGACGAGCAACAGGCTGATGATCGAGTCGCGGGGCGTGCTGGGGGCCGCATGGCGGCAGGCAGGCGGCAGCACGAGGGAGGAGTTCTGGCGCCCCCGGCCGGTCCGGTAGGCGGGCAGCCCGGCCCTCGTCCATCTTTCCCCACAGACAGCACTTCTGGGGAGGCGTTGTGGGGAAAGATGCGGGCGGAGAAGACGGGCGAAGGGTTTTCTCCCGGCAGGCGCCCCACGACTGCATGGGCGGCAGCAGGGAGATCATGTCCATCTTTCCCCACATCTCCTCGCTAGGGTTCTAGCATGTGGGGAAAGGCGTGCGGGAGGGGTCCCGTCCAGCACGGCCCCGTGTAGGGAAAGACGGCGCCGGGCATCTTTCCTCACAGGAGGTCTCGCCGTGGCACATCTGTAGGGAAAGGTAGGGCGCTGCAGGCCTGCCAGCAACGGCGCTCAACTGTTGGCCGAGGTGTTGATGAGCGTCGTTCATCAACAGTTCCGCCGGCAGTCCGGCCTCCGTCCATCTTTCCCTACGGGCAGCGCTTCTGGAGAGGCGTTATGGGGAAAGATGGGGATGAGAAGGGGGCCGCCCCTGTGGCGCCGCGGGCGGCCCGGGCACGGCGCAGCGGTCTTCGCCTGAACGCTAGCGCGCCTGTTGGAACGCCTGCATCAGGTCCAGCGCTGCCGGCCCCATGAGGAGGAGCATCATGGCCGGCAGGAGGCAGAAGGCCATGGGGAAGAGCATCTTGATGGGAGCGCGCCGCGCCTCCTCCTGGGCCCGCTGCCGCAGCCTCCCCCGCAGGTACTCGGCCTGGGAGGCGAGGGCCGGCGCAAGCCCTCCCCCCGTGCGCTCCGCCTGCAGGATGGCTGTCACCAGCACATGCGCCTCCTCGCATCCGAGCCGCCGGGCGAACAGTCCCATGGCCTCCTCGCGGTCGTATCCCAGCCTGAGGCGTCTGAGCAGCCGCGCCACCTCCTCCCCCAGCGGGCCCGACAGGTGGGGGGCCACATGGAGGAGGGCGGCATCCACCCCCTGGCCGGCCTCGACGGCCACCCGCAGGAGGTCCAGGAAGAGGGGCAGCTCCCGCAGCGCCAGGCGCTGCCGTGCCCGCAGGCGAGCGCTCAGGTAGAGGCGGGGGGCGAAGGCGCCGGCGAGGACGGCCACGAGCGCCAGCATGCGCCCGGCGGGCCCTCCCCCGCCCAGGAAGAGGAGGACCATGAGGGGCAGGCCTATGGCGGCAGTAGCCCACAGGAGGGCGAAGGAGGCTGGGGGCAAAGGCAGCCCGGCACGGTCGATCTCCTGGGCGAGGCCCTTCGCCCAGGAAGTGGGCAGCAGGCGAAGGAGGAGTTCCCCTAGCCTCTCCTGCCATCTGGCAAGGAGCAGGCGCAGGCGATGGCCGCCCGCCCGCCCCTCTGCCGGGAGGAGGAGGAGCAGGACGGCCATGCCGGTGAGGAAGGCGGCAGCGCTAGCCCACATCGACGTCCACCCGCATGAGGCCGCGCATGGCCAGGTAGCCTACCCCCTGCAGGGCCACCGCCCCGGCGAGGATGAGCCGGCCGGCGAGGGCGCCGAACAGGCGGGAGGCATAGTCGGGCGAGAAGAGGGAGACGGCCGCCAGCGACACGAAGGGGAGGGCAAGGAGGACGTAGGCCGTGAGCCTCTGCTGGGCGGTGAGGGACCTCACCTCGCCCACGAGCTCGTGGCGGGTGCGGATGCTCTCCTCAACGATCTCCAAGACGCCCGCCAGCGAACCTCCCACCTCCCGCTGGATGGAGACGGCAACCGCCAGGGTGCGGACGGCCGGCAGGGGCCAGCGGTCGGCCATATCGGCGAGGGCCTCCTGGATGGGGACTCCCAGGCGGGCCTGGGCGAGGACGGCCTCCAGCTCCTGCCGCAGGGGCGGCTCCGCCCGCGGCGTCATCTGGGCGATGGCCAACTCCAGCCCCATCCCTGCCCGCAGGGAGGCCACAAGAGGAGGCAGGGCTCCCACCAGGGCGGCCTCCATGCGCGAGCGCGCCCGGCGGGCAAGGAACCCCACCGCGAGATTGCCCAGGACCAGGGACAGGAGGGGGAGCAGGGGGAGGACGAGCTGGGGAAGCCCTAGGAGAAGGAGGAGTCCCCCCAGCGGCAGGGAGGCGGAAAGACAGGCGAGGCGGAAGCGCAGGGGCGAGAGGGAGATGCCCGCCTGGGCCAGGGAGCGGGCGAATGGATCGCGACGCCGGGGCCGCAGGGGCAGCTCGCCCGCCGGCAGCCGCCTGTCCTCCCCTCCCCGCACCAGCTCGACGAGCGACGGCCGGCGGGAGGGCCAGAGGAGGAGGAGTATGGCGAGGCCCAGGAGGGCGGCGGCAGCTAGCGCCACGGCATCATCTCCCCTGCCAGGGCCATGAGGGCCGCTGCCGCCTCCCCCTGGCCGGCTGCCTCCAGCCTGTCTGCCAGCCGTGGCCGCAGGGGCGCTACCTGATCTCTGCCGATGACCCGCCCCGACGGCTCGACGCCTATCTGCTGCCAGCGGTAGAGCTCCTGCCGCGACACCTGGTCGCCCTCCATCCCTATGACCTCCATGAGCTGGACGAGGCGGCGCCTGCCGTCGCCCAGGCGGGCCACCTGGACCACCAGGTGGAGGGCGGATGCCACCTGCTCGCGCACCGCCCGCAGGGGCAGGTCGAAGCCGGCCATGAGGACCATGTTCTCCAGGCGGTGGAGGGCGTCCTCCACCGAGTTGGCGTGGATGGTGGAGAGGGAGCCCTCGTGGCCTGTGTTCATGGCATTGAGCATATCGAACGCTTCGGGGCCACGCACCTCGCCTACGATGATGCGGTCGGGCCGCATGCGGAGGGCGTTGCGCAGGAGGTCCCGCTGGGTCACCTCCCCCCTCCCCTCGATGCCCGGGGGGCGCGCCTCCAGCTGGAGCACATGCTCCCGCCTGAGCCGCAGCTCGATGGGGTCCTCGATGGTGATGACCCGCTCGTCGGCGGGGATATGAGAGGCGAGCGCCCCCAAGAGGGTGGTCTTGCCCGAGCCGGTGCCCCCCGAGATGAGGATGTTGGCCCTGGCGCGAACGGCGGCAGCCAGGAAAGCGGCCACCTCTCGGGGCATGCTGCCGATGGCGACCAGGTCGTCCAGGGAGAAGCGCTCGGCCCTAAAGCGGCGGATGGTGATGGCAGGGCTCCTGGGGCACAGAGGGGGGACGATGATGTTCACGCGGGAGCCGTCGGGCAGGCGGGCGTCCACCATGGGCGACGCCTCGTCCACATGCCGCCCCAGGGGGGCCAGGATGCGCTGGGCGATGCGCATGATGTGGGCGCCGTCGCGGAAGCGGACGGAGGTGCGTACCAAGCGGCCCTCCCGCTCGACGAAGACCTCGTCGGGGGCGTTGACCATCACCTCCGTCACCTCGGGGTCGGAGAGGAGGGGCTCCAGGGGGCCCAGCCCCAGCGCCTCCCAGCAGATGCGGTCCAGGAGCCGCTCCCTCAGGGAGGACGGCAGGTCGGGCGCGAGGGCCGATAGCTCCCGCGCCGCCAGGGCGCGCACCATCTCCTCCGCCTGCGCCGCCTCCATGCGAGCGGTCCTGGCGGCGTCCAGCTCGCTCAACAGGGCGTCATATGCCCGCAGGGCCAGCTGCTCCAGCTCGGGGGGAAGCGCTGCCTCGGATGCCGCCGGGGACGTCTCCCCCTGAGGGGCCGGCGACGGCCCCCGCAGGAAGGCTGAGGCTACGTCGCGCCTCCGCTCCGGCCTCTGCCAGATGCCAGGCATAGCTCTCGGCCACTCCTACCGCTTTCTGCCGTTCTGTGGCGTATGCCGCCTCATTTGCCGGAGCGCAGCAAGCGGCCCAGCAGATGGTGAAGCCGGCCGTCGGCCGGGATGCCGGCCAGGGTCCTGGCGAAGGCGACGATGGCCCTCGCTGCCGCCGAGGCCGGCCGGACCAGGACAGGGGTGGCGCCGTCCTCGGCAAGCCGCCTCACCTGCCGGTCGTAGGGGATGTCGGCGGCGACGTCCCGCTCCAGGGCGCGGGCTACCTCGGCGGCGGCTGCCCGCTGCGACGGATGCACCCTGTCCAGGACGAGGAGGAGGCGGTCGCGCGGGAAGCCCCAGTCGGCCAGCTGCGACAGCGCCCGGGCATGCTCGCGCAGGACGGCCACGTCGGGGGTGGTGACCAGGAGCGCCAAGTCGCACAGCTCCAGCGCCCGCAGGGCCTCCTCGCGCAGGCCGGATGGCGTGTCGATGATGACCCAGTCGCTGGTGGCGGCCAGCTGGGGGGCCTCCTCCAGGGAGGAGGCGGCTAGGACGGGCGGCGCCCCCCTATCGCGGGGGAGGAGGCCGGCGGCGCCCCCATAGGGGTCGGCGTCCACCAGGACGGTCTGAAGGCCCAGGCGGCAGGCGAAGGCGGCGGCGAGGCCGGTGGCGACGGTGGTCTTGCCCACACCCCCGCGGGCCGAGACCACCGCCAGGACCGAGCCGCCCTGGGGAGGCGACTCGGCGAAACGGCGTATTCGCTCCTCGGCGGCGAGGACGCGGGCGATGGCGCCGGCCAGGCGGTCTCCCGGCCGGTCGGGCAGGCAGGCGCGGGCGCCGGCGGCCATGGCCTCGGCCGCAAGGGAGGGCATGCCGTAGACGATGAGCGGCGCCCCCGGCACGGCCCCCCTCAGTCGCTCCAGGAGGACCACCACCCGCTCCGGCGTACCCCTGGCGGCCACCACCAGGACGGAGGGGGAGGCGGCAAGGGCTACCCTCAGCGCCTCGGGGCCGTAGCCGGCATGGCCGACCACGGCGATGCCGGCTGCCGACAGCAGGCGACGCACCTCCTCTCGCGCCTGCTCGTCGGGGTCGATGAGGACGGCGGTGGCAGCAAGCGGCATGTCCATCACCTGCTCAGATGGGCCGCCCCTCAGGGCCGTCTGCGCTCGAGATGGTGCGCCCGAAGGGGTCCTTGCGCAGGCAGGAGTAGAGGGCAAGGGCGGCCTTGAAGGCGTCGAAGGCAGCCCTCCAGTCGTGCACCTGGCGGGCGACGAAGGAGGGGTGGTCCCTGCCGAGGCGGACGACCCAGCATTCGGAGACCGGGTATCCCGTCATCTCCTCGATGGCAGCCGCATAGGCTGCCACCTGCAGGGCATACTCCCGGTATATCCCCTTGCCGGACTTCCAGTCGATGGCCACGATGGCGGCCTCCCTCTCCCGCCAGCCGATGGCGTCCACGGTGCCGGCGTAGCCATGCTGCAGGGAGTAGACGGGCGCCTCGGAGGCAAACAGGGTTAGGTGGAGGCCTGCCGTCTCCTGCCAGCGGCGGAAGGCGGCGACGGCTGCGGCGAAGGGAGGCGGCACGGCGATCTCGGCCCCCAAGAGGAGGTCGGAGATGATGGCATGGAGCTCGCTGCCGAAGCCGGCAGCCGCATCCCTCTCTTGCTCAGGGTAGCCTTCGGCCTCGGCGAGGAGCTGCCTAAGCATCTCCTCCTCGATGGGGAAGGCCTCCATCCCCTGCTGGCGGCGGGCCATGAGGGCGGCGAAGACGCCCTCCAGGGCCATGCGCTTGTACCAGATGGGCAGCCCCTCCTTGGCGATGAGGCGGGTGACGGTGGTGACGGAAGGCAGCAGGCAGTCCTGCCCCTCCACACGGTAGAGCCGGCTGCGGCCTACCTCCACCCGCTCGACGCGGGCTGCCCGGTCCTGGAGCTGCCGGAGCACCCGCTCCATGACCCGGCTCACCGGGGCACCTCCGGCCGGTCCAGCCGCTCCTCCATCGCCAGGAAGCGACGCCAGAGCCGTTCCACCTCTGCCTCGGCTGCCCTCATCCTCCGCAGGAGAGGCGCCGCCGCCTGCCCTAGGTCTGCCAGGACCTCCAGCAGCGACAGGGGCTGCCAGCCGGCCAGGTGGCCGCCGGCCTCAGGCAAGG
>Ga0073929_1002659_pt1 | contig 10749 bp, 6 predicted proteins | sample DewCreD2012metaG_3_FD_76966 | JGI IMG/M metagenome (GOLD analysis project Ga0073929, IMG submission 76966) | Hot spring sediment bacterial and archeal communities from British Columbia, Canada, to study Microbial Dark Matter (Phase II) - Dewar... ... | reverse complement strand
GATCGTCGAGTTCCTCAAGCATCCCGAGCGCTTCACCGCCCTCGGCGCCCGCATCCCGCGCGGGGTGCTGCTGATCGGCCCGCCCGGCACCGGCAAGACGCTCATCGCCCGGGCGGTGGCCGGCGAGGCCGGCGTGCCCTTCTTCTCCATCTCGGGCTCGGAGTTCGTCGAGATGTTCGTCGGCGTCGGCGCCTCGCGGGTCCGTGACCTCTTCCGGCAGGCCCGCAAACACGCCCCCTGCATCATCTTCATCGACGAGATCGACGCGGTGGGGCGCCAGCGCGGCGTCAGTCTGGGCGGGGCCAACGACGAGCGCGAGCAGACGCTCAACCAGCTGCTGGTGGAGATGGACGGCTTCGACGCCCGGACCAATATCATCGTCATCGCCGCCACCAACCGGCCCGACGTCCTGGACCCGGCTCTGCTGCGCCCCGGGCGCTTCGACCGGCGCATCGTCCTGGACCCGCCGGACCTGCAGGGCCGCCGGGCCATCCTGGAGGTGCACGCCCGGGGCAAGCCCCTGGCCCCCGACGTGGACCTCCTCCAGATCGCCCGTCAGACGGTCGGCTTCTCGGGGGCGGACCTGGCCAATCTGATGAACGAGGCGGCCATCCTGGCCGGGCGGGCCGGCAAGACCACCATCGGCATGGCCGAGCTGGAGGAGGCCATCCTGCGGGTGATGGCCGGCCCCGAGCGCAAGAGCCGGGTGCTGACCGAGTACGAGCGCTCGATTGTGGCCTACCACGAGGTGGGCCACGCCCTGGTGATGAAGGCCCTGCCGCACGGGCTGCCGGTCCAGAAGGTCTCGATCGTCGCCCGCGGACCAGCCCTGGGGCTGACGGTCTCGGCCCCCCTCGAGGACCGGTATCTGGCCAGCCGGGCGCAGCTGCTGGCCCGGATGGCCGGCGAACTGGGCGGCCGGGTGGCTGAGGAGCTCATCTTCGGCGACGTGACCACCGGCGCCAAGCAGGATATCGAGGCGGTGACGACCATCGCCCGGCGCATGGTCTGCGAGTTCGGAATGAGCGATCTGGGCATGATCGCCTGGGGCCGGCGCGAGGACGGCCTGCCGGTCGTCAGCGAGGAGATGGCCGCCCGGATCGACCAGGCGGTCAAGGCCCTGGTCGATGAGGCCTACCAGATGGCCCGGGCGGTCCTGGTCGCCCAGCGCGACAAACTGGTTCAGATCGCCGAGTACCTCAAGGTGGTCGAGACCATCGACGGGGCCGAGCTCGACCGGTTGCTGGCCGGCGAGGTTCCGCCGCCGCCGGCGGCCAGCCCGTCGGCCTGAGCCGGCTCAGGCGACGACCCGCGTCTTTTTGAGGGTCTCCAGGACGAAGGCCAGGTCGGCGGTGTAGTCGGTCTGGCGCAGCAGCGCGCTCTCGATGTAGTGGGCGTAGCGCTGGTCCCGGCCGGTCAGGTGCTGGATCTCCTGGACCAGCTGGGTCTTCTCGGCCACCAGGGTCTGGTAGCGGCGCAGGGGCTCGGCCAGGCTGGTGAGCGTCGCCAGGATCGTCTGGCGCAGGGCGGCGATCTCGGCGGTGACGGTGGCGTGCTGGCGCAGGGCCGTGCTCAGGGCGGTCTCGACCGTGGTGGCCGGGGTGGCCTGCAGCTGCTGGGTGAGGGCCTGCAGGGCGCGCGTCTGGGCGTCGATCTCGGCGCTGAGGGCCTCGAGCTCCTGGCGGACCTGGCGGACCTGGGGGGCCGGGACCTGCCCCCGGCGGTGGCCGTCTTCGAGGCGCTGGAGCTGTTTGAGAAGTTCAGCCCGGCGGTGCTGGGCGTAGAGCAGCCCGATCTCGACCTGGGCCTTCTGGGATTTCAGGGCCAGCACAGAGACCTCGGTGGTCACCTCCACCACTCCTCAGCGGGACGATTCGGCGGGCATGATGCCATAACCGGCCCCGGCCGGCAAGGAGGCCCTCGCTCCCCCAAAAGTCCGGGGGGGGGTCTCAGCGCTGGAGCGTGATCTTCCAGAAGGCCTCGGCCAGTTCCAGCCCGCCGCTCTGACCGGTCTGGCGGGCCCGTTCGCGCAGGCGGGTTGCCAGCTCGTCCGGGTTGCGAATCTGGGTCCGGTGGCAGCGCAGGGCGGCGATCTTGCGCTCGAGAGTCCGGCTGATGTCCACCCAGGTGTTGGGGTGCTGGCTGCCCCAGAGGTAGACCTCGCGGACCCTGTGGGGCTGCAGGCCGGCCCGTTCGTGCTCGGGGAAGTTCAGCCGGTCGCGGGCGGTCGGGTAGATGGCGTCGAGGGTGGCCTGGCCGACGGCCCGGTGGTCGGGGTGGTTGATGAAGGACTCGCTGTAGAGGGTGGCCGGGTCGTGGGTGGCCACGATCTGGGGGCGCAGGGTGCGGATCATCCGCACGATGGCCTCGCGCAGGCGCAGGTCGGGCTGGAGTTCCCCGTCGGGAAAATCGAGGAAGAAGACCTCACGCACTCCCAGGACGGCGGCGGCCGCCCGCTGCTCGGCCATGCGCAGGGCCATCAGCCGTTCGGGGGTCATCTCCGGGTCGCTGGTGCCTTTATCGCCGCAGGTGCAGAGGAGGTAGTACACCGCGATCCCCTGGTCGACCCAGGTGGCGACGGTGCCCCCACAGCCGAACTCGGGGTCGTCGGGGTGGGCGGCGACCACCAGGGCGCGGACCGGTTCGGTGGGCTGGCTCATTGAGTTCCTCCCGCTGGGCGAGATGGTGGTCGGGGGTGGGCCGGGTCAGGCCGGGGCGGGGACCGGGGCCGGTCCCCGGATACGGTAGGTGCAGCAGGGGTCGCCGTGCAGCCGGTGCTCCGGACGCTCGACGGTCAGGCCGTCGATCTCGGCGCCCAGCGCCTGGGTGACCAGAGCCTGCTCGGCCTGGCAGAGTTCGGGATGGTGCTCGGCGACCACCGTGAACGGGCAGTTGAGCGCGCGCAGCCGCAGGTCGGCCGGGGTCTCCTGGACCTCCAGCAGAAAGCCCAGGTGCTGGAGACAGCGGACCAGGGCCTGGACCCGTTCGGTCAGAGGGCGGTCGGTCTGCACGAGGTAGGGAGCCGCCAGCGCGGTCAGAGCCTCCTGGCAGAGGCGGGCCACCTGGTCGGGGCCGCCCTGCTGACGGAGGGCGGTCAGCAGGCTATCGGCCAGGGCGCAGTGATTGGTCGGGAAGAGGGCGTCGGCGGCGGCAGTCAGGCGGTAGCGGTGGTGGGGACGGCCGACGGGCTGCCGTTCCAGGCGCGCGGTGACGAGGCCCTCACGCTGGAGCCGGTTCAGGTGCAGACGGATGCTCATCGGCGTCAGACCGAGAGCCGCCGCCAGTTCGCGGACGGTCATGTCGCCGTGGCAGCGCAGGAGCCGGACGATCTCCTGGCGGGTGCGCGGCAGGCCCATGCTCTCGCCGCCTTCCAGGCTCAGTGCTTGTATTGTACCCGACCAGCCAGGAGATCGTAAAGGTCTGCTGCTCGGCGGCCAGCCCGCCAGGCGATACAGACGACCCGGCCCGACGCGGTGGATTTAGGGGAATATCTGATTAGCCCTCTCATGAGCGGTCGGCGCGGTCCTCGTCCAGGCTGGCCAGGGCGCGCGCCTGGGGATCGGCCGGCCGGGGATACTCCCAGAACTCAGCCGGGAGGGGCTGCTGCGGTGGTCGTGCCAGTCCGGCGGCGATCAGCGCGCGCAGCCGGTCGTCGAGAGCCGGCCGCTGGTCGTCAGGAGACAGCGGCTCGCTGTTGACAGGACATACAATGGCAGCAAGGCTGGCCGTTCGCGGGGGGCGCCCGCTTATGGCCGCGCCTTGTCGTGGGGCCCGGCCTGTGGTATAATCCTCTACGGTCTCAGCTGGAGGGATCGCATAGTGGTCTAGTGCGGCCGCCTGCTAAGCGGTTGGGGTGCCAAAAGCGCCCTCCCGGGTTCGAATCCCGGTCCCTCCGCCAGTCTCGCCCCATCCGGCTCTCCCGGATGGGGCAGATTGTTTCCCGAAGATTCCTCGGGCCTCTCTTCCCAGACCCTCTCCCGTAGGCCTCGTCCGGCCGGACACCCGGCCCCGCGGAGGGCCGGGGACCGGGGCCCACGACCCGGCAGGCCAGGCGGGGGAGGAACACGCCCTCCCCCCGACCCCGGCCCGGCGCCACCGGTTCCGTTACCCGCTCGCCCCGGCACCGGTCTCCTCGGGCGGCCGGCCCGCCTCCGGGACCCTCGCCGGAAGGCTCTCCAGGGCCCGGAGGACCAGCGGAAGTTCGTCCAGGGCCACCCACCGGACGAACTTTTTCCAGCCCTCTTCGCCGCTGAGGAGCGTGTGCCCCGGTTTGTAGGCCAGTTCGGGGTAGCCCCGCTGCTCGGCGGCCTCCAGCACGGCGGCAGTCAGGCGGGCACGGTCCAGCCTCTCCGAACCCCCTCCCTCTGCCAGCTCCTCCGACCCACACCGGCCAGGCGGGCTTTCCCAATTCCCACCCCCTAAGGAATTGGGAATTGGGAATGTCTGGCCGGCGGGGTTCCCGGCAGCCGGAGCCGGCGGGGTCCCGAAGCCGCCAGGCTGACTTTCCCGAGTCCCGGTCCCGCGGGCATCAGGAACGGTGCACGGTGGGCCGCCGGCTGTCTCCGACGGCGCCCCCGCAAAGCACCCAGGCTGGCTTTCCCGATTCCCGGTCCCTAAGGAATCGGGAAATCGGGAATGTCTGGCCGGCTGCTTCTCAGAGCGGCCAGACAGGCTTTCCCAATTCCCAGCCCGTAAGGATGTGGGAATTTGGGAAAGAGTGCCCGTCTGCTTTTGAAGGGCCTGCCAGCGGCCGTCACCGGTCGGCTCGGCCCGCCCCTGCAGCCGCAGGGCGCTCAGGTGGTTGCGCACCGTCTTGGGGCTCATTCCCAGGTCCTGGGCCAGCTGCTCCGGAGTGGCACCGTCCGCTGATTCCGCCAGCGCCCGGGCCACCTTCTCCAGGGCCGGCAGGTGCTCGGCAACCCCGGCCAGTTCGGGGGCTGACAGGGCGGTCCGGGTGATGGTCACCACCTGATTGGTGAAAGTGAGGGCCAGGGCCAGGGGCTCGGCCTTCGGGCCGAAGGTGCTCTTGGTCTGGCGCAGGACCAGTCCCGGCCCGTTCTCGGCCGCCAGCACCTGGACCACCGACCGGCCCAGGGCGTACTTGAACTGCGAGCCAAAGGGCCGGTAGGTGTGGAGCGGCACCCCGGGCTGGGGCTTGGGGATATGGTCCAGGACCAGCACCGTCCCCAGGCTCCGGAGCCGCTGCATGAGATCCGTGGCCACCGCCTGCCGCTCCAGGTCGGCCCCGGCGCAGGCCACCGAGAGGCTGTCCAGAATGACCAGGGGCTCGCCCAGGGAGTGGACCAGGGCCGCCACCTCCTCAAAGACCGCCGGGTGGGTGAGGGGACCGGGGAGGGCGAAGTAGTGGAGCCCTTCCGGCGGGCGCTCCAGCCCCAGCCCCCGGGCCACCCGGTAGGCCCGCCGCAGGAATTCCGAGGCGTCCAGTTCGGCGTCCAGGTAGAGGACCGGCCGCCGGCGCACCGGCTGGTCCAGCCAGGGGCGGCCGGCGGCCACACAGCAGGCGATGTGAATGGCCAGCCAGGTCTTACAGACGCCGGCGTCCCCGTAGAAGACGGTCACCGCTCCGTCGGGCAAAAGCGGCAACACCCACGCCCGGGCCTCTGGCTCCGGCTGCTCCCAGCAGCGCACCAGAGCAGACGGGCTGGCTTTCCCGATTCCCGATGTATTATAGGACCGGGAATCGGGAATGTCTGGCTGGGTGGTTTCGAGCAGGGTGGGTGGGCTCTCCACCAGCCCCAGGGCGGCTCCCAGCAGGGTCAGGGAACCACCCACCCCGCAGGCGCCGGCGTGGCACCGGAAGGCCCAGCGGCCATCGTCGCCTTTGAAAATCGAGAGGCTGGGATGGCGGTCGTCGTGGAAGGGGCAGCGGGCCGAATAACTACCGCCGGGCTGTCGCTCGGCCTGCAGGCGGGTGACCAGGGCGGCCTGGAGATCGGCGGTGGCCGTGACCGGGACGGCCTGGTCCAGGCACTGGCGCAGCCGCGCCTGTCCCGGCGCCGGCTGGGCGGCGACGAGGCGCCCCGGATCTTTCGGTCCGCCCAGGTTATGGGCCACGAGGACGGCCGGTCCGTCGGCTGGCCGGCTCTGCCAGACCGCCTGCAGCAGCCGCAGCGAGCCCCCATCCTCCAGCCAGACGATCACCTGACTGAACTCTCTGAGCAGGTCCCACCAGCGGCCCTGCCAGTTGTCCGCCCCGCCGGTGGCCAGGGCGGGCCGGCCGCTTTCGGCCACCACCACCGCGTCGGTCTCGGACTCCAGCACGACCACCTGGGTCTGTCCCCGGCGGCGCCAGTGGGGCAGGAACGGACTGAGATAGGGCAGCAGCGTCGTCCGGTCGAAACCGGTCCAGGTCCAGCGCGGCCGACCGGGCTGGGGGTCGAGGCAGTGGCGCAGGTGCCAGGCTGGCCGTCCGGTGGTGGTCGGCCAGGGGATGGCGACGCCACCGGCGCGTTCGGTCCAGCCCAGCCGGCGCAGGAGCGCCGGGTTCAGGCCCCGGGCCCGGGCCAGACTGGCCAGGGTCAGCCGGGGGGCGGGGGGCACAGACGAGGGTCCGGGCGCTGTGGACATGGCAGACTCTCCCCAGAACGGGGGGCCCTGGTCGGCGGCCACGGGTCCACCGCCGACCGCTCGGGGACCGGCTCCCCGCCGGTGCATCACGACGCCGACGGGACCGGTCCGGGTTTTCTCCTCATCACCACACTGGTGCCCCGCTCACGCGGTCTCTGCGGACCGGATCCTGGCGGGAAAAAGCCCGTGCGCCGGCTATCGGCCGGCTCCTGCCCTCACCCGGGCAGCGCGGGGGTCTGGGGGCGTCTCCCCGGACAAAGGCCCACCGTGCGTCCAGCCTACCACGCCCCTGGTCCGCTGTCAAGAGGAAAATCGAACAGATGTTCTAAATTCGGCGTTGGGCGGACTCCCCGCCGGCGGAGGCGCCCCCCGGCGGCCAGGCTCCGGGGCCGTCTTAGAGGATGTCCTTATTGAGGGTGTTAAGGAACTCGCGATTGCTGGAGGTCTTCATCATGCGGTTCAGCATCAGTTCGATGGCCTCAGTCCCGCCGATGGCCGCCACCATGCGCCGCAGCGTCACCACCTGCCGCAGGGTGGCCTCATCCAGCAGCAGCTCCTCGCGCCGGGTGCCCGAGCGGGGGATATCGATGGCCGGGAAGATGCGCTTCTCGGCCAGTTTGCGGTCCAGCACCAGTTCCATATTACCGGTGCCCTTGAACTCCTCGTAGATGACGTCGTCCATGCGGCTGCCGGTGTCGATGAGGCAGGTGGCGATGATGGTCAGCGAGCCGCCCTCTTCCAGATTGCGGGCGGCGCCGAAGAAGCGCTTGGGCGGGTAGAGGGCCGCCGGGTCGATGCCGCCGGAGAGGGTGCGGCCGCTCGGGGGCACGATCAGGTTGTAGGCGCGGGCCAGCCGGGTGATCGAGTCGAGCAGAATGACCACATCGCGCCCGCCCTCGACCAGCCGCTTGGCACGCTCCAGCGTCATCTCGGCCACGATGCGGTGGTCCTCCACCGGCTCGTCGAAGGTCGAGCTGATGACCTCGCCGCGCACCGACCGTTTGACGTCGGTCACCTCCTCCGGCCGCTCGCCGATGAGCAGGAAGATGAGGTGCACCTCCGGGTATTTGGTGGTGATGCCGTTGGCGATGTGCTTGAGGACGGTGGTCTTGCCGGCCTTGGGCGGCGAGACGATGAGCCCGCGCTGGCCCCGGCCGATGGGGGCAATGAGATTGATCAGCCGCTGGGTCAGGTTCTTGGGGTCGGTCTCCAGGTCGTAGAGTTCGCGGGGGAAGATGGGGGTCAGCTGGTCAAAGTGGGGTCGGCGCCGGGCCACCTCCGGCTCCAGCCCGTTGACCGCCTCGACCCGCAGCAGGCCGTAGTACTTCTCGTTCTCCTTGGGCGGACGGATCTGGCCGATGACCATATCGCCGGTGCGCAGGCCGAAGCGTCGGATCTGCGACTGGGAGACGTAGACATCGGCCGGACCGGGCAGGAAGCCGTCCCGCCGCAGGAAGCCGTAGCCCTCCTCGACGATCTCCAGAATACCGCCGCCGAAGAGGTAGCCCTGCTGCTCGGTCTGGGCCTGGAGCAGGCGGAAGATGAGGTCCTGCTTCTTCAGGCCGGTGTAGCCCACGATCCCCATTTCTTTGGCCAGTTCCTGCAGTTCATCGCGGGTTTTGGTCTCAAGATCCGTCAGATTCACGGGCACTCACCTCTCTGAGGTCCTCCCTGCATGAGAAAATGGGGGTCAACGCCTGGTCTCGCCGGCCGGCGCCGCCCGGTGGGGGCACAGCGCACCGGCCCCGCCGTTCAGCGCGTCTCCGGGCGGTCAGCGGGTGAGACCGTCGGTATGCCAGCGGCCGCCTGCAAGACGGCGGCCACCACTGGTCGGGATCTGGCTGTCAGGCTGGACACACTCCGCGTCCGTAGCACCGGGGATGTCCTGCATCCCCCTGGGCGGGTTGAGTGTCGGGGATCGCCAGAGGTTGAACAGGAGCGACGCGAAACCAGAGGGCCCCGTGGGACCCTCTGCGTGCTTTAAGTATAGCACGGGGCCGGGATGGCGTCAACGGCCTCAGGTCAGCGCCTCCAGCGGCAGCGGTCGCTGGTCGCCCTCCAGCACGGTCTGGGTGGCGGCGGCAATGAAGTCGCGGAAGAGCGGATGCGGCCGGGTCGGCCGCGACTTGAACTCGGGGTGGAACTGGCAGCCCACCATCCAGGGATGGTCGGCCAGCTCGACGATCTCGACCAGTTTGCCGTCGGGCGAGAGGCCGCTGATGATGAGGCCGGCCGCCTGCAGCACCTCCCGGTACTCGTTGTTGAACTCAAAGCGGTGGCGATGCCGTTCGTAGACCACCGGCTGCCCGTAGGCCAGCGCCGCGCGCGTGCCCGGCACGATCTGGCAGGGGTAGGCGCCCAGCCGCATGGTGCCGCCTTTCTCCTCCAGGTCGCGCTGGTCGGGCATCAGATCGATGACCGGGCAGGGGGTGTCGGCGTCGAACTCGGTGCTGTTGGCCCGGGGGTCGCCCAGGACGGCGCGGGCGAACTCGATGACCATCACCTGCATGCCCAGACAGAGCCCCAGATAGGGGATGCGGTTCTCGCGGGCGTAGCGGGCGGCGGTGATCTTGCCCTCGATGCCCCGGGCGCCGAAGCCGCCCGGCACCACGATTCCGGCCGCCGTCTTGAGCCGCTCGTGGACCGTCTCGGGGGTGAGGGTTTCGGCATCGACCCAGTCGATCTGGATATCGCGTCCGTGGAAGAGCCCGGCGTGGCGCAGGGCCTCGCGGACCGAGAGGTAGGCGTCGGGCAGTTCGACGTACTTGCCGACCACCGCGATCCGCAGCGTGCGTTTGGGCTGTTTGAGGCGCTCGACCAGGCTCCGCCAGTCGTCGAGGTCGGCCGGTCCGGCTGGCAGCCGCAGTCGTTCGACGATGAAGGTGTCCAGCCCCTCCTGATGGAGGAGGAGCGGCACCTCGTAGATGGTCTCGACGGTTGGCAGGGCGATGACCGCCCGGCGCTCGACGTCGCAGAAGAGGGCGATCTTGTCCTTCAGGTCGTCGGGAATGGGGTAATCGGCGCGGCAGACGATGGCGTCGGGCTGGATGCCGAGGCTGCGCAGGTCGCGGACGCTCTTCTGGGTGGGTTTGGTCTTGAGTTCACCGGTGGCCTTGATATAGGGGAGGAAGGTGACGTGGATGTAGAGGGCGTTCTCCGGGCCGACCTCCCGGTGCAGCTGGCGGATCGCCTCCAGGAATGGTTCGTTTTCGATATCGCCGACCGTGCCGCCGACCTCGGCGATGACCACCTGGGCGCCGGTCTCGCGGGTGACCTTGCGGATGCGGTGCTTGATCTCGTTGGTGACGTGGGGGATGACCTGGATGGTCCCGCCGAGGAAGTCGCCCCGGCGCTCTTTGCTGATGATGGCCGAGTAGATCTGGCCGGTGGTGACGTTGGAGGCGCGGGTGACGTTGGCGTCGATGATCCGTTCGTAGTGGCCCAGGTCCAGGTCGGTCTCGGCCCCGTCCTCGGTGACGAAGCACTCCCCGTGCTGGTAGGGGTTCATCGTGCCGGGGTCGACATTGAGATAGGGGTCGAGCTTCATGGCCGCCACCGTCAGTCCCCGGCTCTTGAGCAGCCGGCCGATTGAGGCGACGGTGACCCCTTTGCCCACGGAGGAGACCACGCCACCGGTTACGAAGATGTACTTGGGTATGGACATCGCCCGGCTTCCTCCCCCTCTGGCGCCGGTGCGGCTGGCGTATGCCCGGCGCTGGCCTCTGCCCACCGTCGGACGACGCGTTCTGGCCCCTGACGCTTCCCCCGGCGCTGCGGGCGCGGGCCGTGGCCGGCGTGTTCGGCGCTGGCGCGCTGTGCGCCGCGTGAGTCTGGCCGGCGGGTGCGCGCCCGTTGTTCGACCGCCTTGCCCGTGGAGGGCGGTGGCTGGCTCTCCGGCCGGCGTGCTGGCCCGGTGGGGTTCAGGCGCTGTGTTCTGGCGTCGTCCGGCCGCGCTGGCGTGGGGGCCGGTCTGTACCCCCCGCCGGGTGCGCTGGGTGGTGGGGCCCATCTGGGGATGAGTGTAGCAGACGAGTGGTCTCCTCGCCAAGGGGCGCTGGCGGGCTGGTGGTGTTAGAAAGCGAGAAAAAATTTTTGCCGTCGATCCCCGGGGGTCTTGCGGGGGACCGGGGGTCGACGGTATAATAGAGCCAGCGAGCCCCG
>Ga0073929_1002627_pt1 | contig 10860 bp, 11 predicted proteins | sample DewCreD2012metaG_3_FD_76966 | JGI IMG/M metagenome (GOLD analysis project Ga0073929, IMG submission 76966) | Hot spring sediment bacterial and archeal communities from British Columbia, Canada, to study Microbial Dark Matter (Phase II) - Dewar... ... | reverse complement strand
TCCCTGGCGGGGAAGGGCCCGGTCCTAAAGGTGCGCACCCACCCTTCCCCTCGCTCTAGGGGCAGGCCGAAGTGGCGGAAGAGCCTTTCCGTGTGGTCCCGGGTGGGCACGGGCTCCGCTACCTCCGTTACCCCCTCGGCGAAGAGACCGGCGAGGAGGAGGGCGCTCTTCACCTGGGCGCTGGGGACGGGAAGGGCGTAGCGGATGCCCCTCAAGGACGTCCCCCGCACCGCCAGGGGGGCCTTGTCCCCCCCCTCCCGGCCGTCCACTTGGGCCCCCATGGCCCTGAGGGGCGCGGCCACCCGGCCCATGGGGCGCCGCCTCAGGGAGGCGTCCCCGGTGAGGACGGCGAAAAGCCCCTCCTGACCGGCGAGGATCCCGAGGAGGAGGCGCATGAGGGTACCGGCGTTGCCGCAGTCCAGAACGTCCTCGGGCTCCTTCAGGCGGAGGCCCCTCCCCCGCACGAGGAAGTGGGGGCCCTCCTCCTCTATCTCCGCCCCCAGGGCCCGGAGGACCCGGACGGTAGAGAGGGTGTCCCCCGCCTTCAGGGGGTGGCGAAGCCTCCCCTCCCCCTCGGCCAGGGCGAGGAGCATGAGGCCCCGGTGGGTCACGGACTTGTCCCCGGGGACCCTCAGGCTCCCCCGCAAGGGGCCGCAGGGGGCAAGGTCCAGAAAAGGGCGGTCCATGCCCCCTAGTCTTGGGGCGGGGAAGGGGTTTGGTCAAGGCCGGACCTTGGCTAGAATAGAAGCCAAGCATGGCCCTGGCCTGGTCAAGCCCGGTCTACCTGGAAAGGCAAAGGCTCCTGGAGCTTCTTCCCGAGGCCCCGGGCTTCGCCATATGGCTGGAAGCCCCTGCGGGCTTCGGCAAGAGCGTGCTCGCCGGGCAGGACGAGGAGGCCCTCCTCCTCCTGGTGGAGCACTGCCGGCAAAGGGGGCAGAAGGCGAGGGCCCTGGCCCACCTGGAGCGGTACCGGAAGCAGCTTTGGGAGGAGCTCCGGGAAAGGCCCTCCCCCCAGGTGGAGGCCCTCATCCGGAGCCTTCAGGGCTAGCCCCCAGGAGAAGCCCTTCCCCTTCCAGGAGGGCTTCCTCCCCAGGCTCCAGGAGCAAGGTGGCGAAGGGGCGCAGAACCCCCTCCCCCAGACGGGCCTCCCCCGCGAGCAGGGTGAGGACCAGAGGGGCCTCCGGCCTCAGGGCAAGCCGCCCCTTTAGGGGGTAGCGGTAGAGGCGGAAGTAGGGGGTGGAAAGGAGCCTCTCCCCCCCGGGCACGGGCTCAGGGGAGACGGGGGGGATGGGGGTGGGCTCCAGGAGGGCCACCTCCAGGGCCTTCTCCAGGTGGAGCTCCCGGGGCCTGCCGTAGTCGTAGAGGCGGTAGGTGAGGTCCGAGGGGGTCTGGACCTCGTAGACCCGGGTACCCGGACCCAGGGCGTGCACCACCCCCGCGGGCAGGTAGACCACCTGGCCCGGGACCACCCGTACCCGCCGGAGGACCTCCTCCAGGCGGCCCTCCTCCGCCCGCCTGCGCGCCTCCTCCCGGCTTAAGGGCCTCTTTACGCCGTAGACGATCTCCCCCGGGGAGAGGACGTACCAGGCCTCGTACTTGCCCGGCTTCCCCTCCACCCTTAGGGCGTAGGCGTGGGGCGGGTGCACCTGGACGGAAAGCCACTCCGCTGGGTCCAAAAGCTTCACGAGAAGCGGCTCCTCGCAGAACCACACCTCCCCGATCCCCGGGCCGAAGCCCAGGCCGCTTCCTCCCCAGATGCGGGCCACGGGCTTGGGAACGCAGGGCCGCACGGGAGTTAGCATAAGGGGTATGCGCGACCTGGACCGCGAGGAAACCTACCTGGTGGACCGCAGGGGCCTCGCCCTGGAGCTCAGGGACCTGGTGGGCACGGGACCGGTCCCCACCCAAGCCCACCCGGGCCCCCACGGGGTCCTGGCCTACGGGGAGGGGTGGTTCGCCGCCCAGCTTCTCTCTCTCCCCGAGTGGGTGGAGGAGGGCACCCTCTTCCTCCTGGAAGGGGGGTACGACCTGGGGGAGGCCGCGGCCATGGGCCTCCTGGCGGAGTCGGGAAGGGCGCGGGTGGTGCGGGTGGGCTTCCGGGAGGGCGCAGAGGTCTACCTGGCCCCCAGCCCCTTAAGCCCCTACCGCTACCTCCGCTTCCTCCTCCTGGCCACGGGGCGGGAGGAGGCCCTTAAGGAGGTGGACGAGAAGCTCCTCCTGGAGCGCCGCCGCCTGACCCCCGAGGTGCCCCTGGAGGAAAACCCCGCCAAGTTCCTGGCCTACACCCTCCTGGAGCGCCTGCCCCTCTTCTATAGCCCCCTCTTCCGGCCCCTCGAGGGGGCCGCCCAAAGCCTCTTCGCCCGCATCGGCAAGAGCCTCTCCTTGACCCCGCCCCACAGCGCCCTGGAGTTCTTCCTCACCGGGCTCGAGGCCCGCCACGAGCAGGGAGATCCCCTGGCGGCGATCCTCCTGGGAGGGGGGGAGGCCGCCTCCTTGGCCAAGGAGATCCTGGAGACCCGGGTGGACGCCCTCGCCGAGGTGCCCGCCCCAGAGGGGAGCCGCTTCGCCCAGGCCGTGGCCCTCTGGTACCGCCTGGCCTGGACCGCCTACTACCTCGCCCTCCTCTACGGGGTGGACCCTTCGGACCAGGAGGTGCTGGAGAGGCTCCGGGAGGCGAGCTAGGCGTGGACATCCCCCCCTTTCCCCGCCCCGGGAGCCTGGAGGAGGCGGCAAGGCTCCAGAAGGCCCTCGCCGCCCGGGTGGTGGTGGAGGGGAGCCTCAAGGGGGTCAGGCGCGTCGCCGCCCTGGACGCCTCCCACAAGCCGGGGAAGCCCCTCGTGGCCGTGGCCGTCCTCTACCACCTGGAAAGGGGCCCCCTCTTCGTGGGCAAGGGCCTGGTGCCCGAGGAGGACCTCTTCCCCTACGTGCCGGGCTTCCTCTCCTTCCGGGAGGCCCCCGCCTACCTCTTGGCCCTGAAGGCCCTCCCCGAGGCCCCGGAGGCCCTCCTCGTGGACGGCCAAGGCATCGCCCACCCCCGGGGCCTCGGCATCGCCAGCCACCTCGGGGTCCACCTGGACCTGCCGAGCGTGGGGGTGGCCAAGCGTCGGCTCTACGGCCGAGAGGAGGGGCCCCTTCCCCGGGAGCGGGGAAGCGCCGTGCACCTCCTCGCCCCGGACGGCCGGCCCCTGGGCTACGCCTACCGGAGCCGGACCGGGGCCAAGCCCCTCTACGTTTCCCCCGGGCACCGGGTGGGCCTCGAGGAGGCCCTGGCCTTCGTGAAAGGCCTCCCCGGCCGGTTCCGCCTCCCCGAGCCCCTGCGCCTCGCCCACCTCGAGGCGGGCCAGAGCCTCCGGGCCTTAAACTGGGGCCCGTGAGCGCCCAAACGCCCAACCCCGTCTACCGGGCCGCCCGGTCCCTGGCCCGGTTTCTCCTGCACCTCCTCTTCGGCTACCGGACCGAAGGAGCGGAAAGGGTACCCGAGGAGGGTCCGGTCATCCTGGCCGCCAACCACCTCTCCATCCTGGACCCTATCGCCATCTGGGCGGGCCTCAGGCGGCCCGTGAGCTTCCTGGCCCGGGCCGAGCTCTTCCGCCTCCCCTTCCTTTCCTGGCTCCTGCCCCGGCTCTACGTCATCCCCGTGGAACGGGGCACCGGAGACCTCGCCGCCATCAAGAACGCCCTTCGGGCCCTGGAAAGGGGCTTCGCCTTCGGCATCTTCCCCGAGGGCACGAGGAGCCGCGATGGCCGGCTGAAGCCCTTTAAAAGCGGGGTGGCGGCCATCGCCCTGCGCACGGGAAGCCCCGTGGTGCCCGTAGCCGTCTGGGGCACGGACCGGGCCTGGCCCGTGGGGCGAAGGCTCTTCCGCCTGCGCCAGCCCGTACGGGTGGTTTACGGGGAGCCCATCCCCGTTCCAAGGAAAGACAAGGTCACCCATCAGGAGCTAGAAAACCTAACCCGGGAGATAGAGGCCAGGGTACGGGAACTTCTCCCTCCCCAGTACCGCTAGAGCCAATACTTCCATTGTCATACATTGCTATACACAAGCGTAGAAAAAGCTTTGGGTATTGCGCAAAGGCGTTTAGCCGTGATATAGTCCGCCCGGAAGGGAAAAAAGGAAGGAGGTGAAGAATGGCAGCAAAGAAAACCATCACGAAAGCGGATCTGGTAGACCAGGTCGCGGCCGCCACCGGCCTCAAGAAGAAGGACGTGAAGGCGGCGGTGGACGCCTTCTTGGGCAAGGTGGAAGAGGCCCTGTCCGCGGGCAGCAAGGTCCAGCTCACCGGCTTCGGCACCTTTGAGGTCCGCAAGCGCAAGGCCCGCACCGGCGTGAAGCCCGGCACCAAGGAGAAGATCAAGATCCCCGCCACCCAGTACCCCGCCTTCAAGCCGGGCAAGGCCCTCAAGGAGAAGGTCAAGAAGTAGGCTATTCCCTTCCCCCGGGGAGGCCCATCCTCCCCGGGTTATCCCGTGCCCGCGGGCGGGCCCGCCGACCCAGGGCGGTGGGCTAAGCCCCGCCCAGGGCCCCGCCCGGCTTCACCTTGGGCACCACCCGGGGGGCCTCCCTTTCCTCCTTGGGCTCCGAAGGGGTTTCCAGGGGCAGGCCTTCCACCACCTTGTGGAACTCCTCGGCGGTGAGGGTTTCCCGCTCCAGGAGGGTCTCGGCCACCCGCTCCAGCACCTCCCGCTTCTCGGTGAGGAGGGTCCGGACCCGCCCGTACTGCTCCTCAATGAGCCCCCGCACCGCCTCGTCAATGCGCCGGGCCGTCTCCTCCGAGTACTGGCGCACGTCGTAGCCCCCCAGGTAGGTCTCCTCCCGGAGGGCGTAGGCCACCGGGCCGAACTCGGGGTGCATGCCCCACTCGGTGATCATCCGCCGCGCCAGCTCCGTGGCCTGGCGGAAGTCGTTCTCCGCCCCCGTGGTCACGTCCTCAAAGACCAGCTCCTCCGCCGCCCGCCCCGCCAGGGCCACGGCGATCTGGTCCAAAAGGCGCTTCCTGGACCAGTGGATCATGTCCTCCCGCCTCGGCATCATGAAGCCCAGGGCCCTCCCCCGCGGCACAATGGTCACCTTGTGCACCCCGTCGGCGTGCTCCAGGTAGTGGGCGGCCAGGGCGTGCCCCGCCTCGTGGTAGGCGGTGATCCGGCGGTCGCGGGGGGTGAGGACCAGGCTCTTCTTGGCCGGCCCCATCATCACCCGGTCCGCGGCCTCCTCCAGGTCCTTCATGGTGATCTTCTTCCGCCCCTCCCGGGCCGCAAGGAGGGCGGCCTCGTTCAGGAGGTTCTCCAGGTCCGCCCCCACGAAGCCCGGGGTGCGCTTGGCGAGAAGCGCCAGGTCCACGTCCTCCGCCAGGGGCTTCCCCCGGGCGTGGATCCTGAGGATCTGCTCCCGGCCCCGGACGTCGGGGGCGTCTATGGCGATCTGGCGGTCAAAGCGCCCCGGGCGGAGGAGGGCGGGGTCCAGGACGTCGGGACGGTTGGTGGCGGCCATGACGATGATGGTGGAGTCCTTCTCAAAGCCATCCATCTCCACCAGAAGCTGGTTTAGGGTCTGCTCCCGCTCGTCGTTGCCCCCGCCCACCCCGCTTCCCCGCCTCCTCCCCACGGCGTCAATCTCGTCAATGAAGACGATGCAGGGGGCGTGGCGCTTGGCGGTCTCAAAGAGGTCCCGGACCCTCGCCGCCCCCACGCCCACGAACATCTCCACGAAGTCGGAGCCCGAGGCGGTGATGAAGGGCACCCGGGCCTCCCCGGCCACCGCCCGGGCGATGTGGGTCTTGCCCACCCCCGGAGGTCCCACCAGGAGGACCCCCTTGGGGATGCGGGCCCCCATCTCGTGGAAGCGGGCGGGGTTTTTCAGGAACTCCACGATCTCCTTCAGCTCCTCCTTGGCCTCCTCCGCCCCGGCCACGTCCTTGAAGGTGACGCGGGGGGCCTCGGTGAGGACCCGGGCCCGGCTCTTGGTGAAGCTGAAGGCGGAGTCCGAGGGGCCGGCCCGGCCCGTGCGGGAGAAGTAGAAGAGGGCCCCCAGGAGAAGGCCCACCAGGAGGAGGGGCCAGAGGAAGCCCAGGGCGTTTTGGCCCTGGGGGGGTTCTACCCGCACGCTCACCCCCCGCTGCATCCAGGCCTCGAGGGTGGCGTTGTCCGGAGGGCTGGCCGCGTAGGTGGTGAAGCCGGACCCGTCGGTGAGGGTACCCTGGATCCGGGTCTCCCCCGAGCGCACCACCACCTCCTTCACCCGGCCCGCCTTCAGGTCCTCTAGAAAAGTGGTGTAGTTCACGGTGCCGCCAGAGCTCCCCAGGGTTCCCGCCAGGCTGAAGGCCCAGGCCAGGAAGAGCAGGCCCAGGACGAACACCAGAAGGTTGAGAGGAAGCCGGGACATGTCTTCCTTAGGGTACACGGCGGGAGGGGCCCCTGGGTAGCCCAAGGCACTATGACAAAGTTACGCTCAACTCTCTTGACACACTCTTATGGGTTGCCTTATGCTGGGTGGGAGAGGTGAGGCTATGGCGAAGGCGGTAGGCATTGACCTGGGCACCACCAACAGCGTGATCGCCGTCATGGAGGGCGGCAAGCCCGTGGTCTTGGAAAACGCCGAGGGGGAGCGGACCACCCCCAGCGTGGTGGCCTTCCGGGATGGGGAGACCCTGGTGGGCCGGATGGCCAAGCGCCAGGCGGTCCTGAACCCGGAGGGCACCATCTACGAGGTCAAGCGCTTCATCGGCCGCCGCTTTGAGGAGGTGCAGGAGGAGGCCAAGCGGGTGCCCTACAAGGTGGTCCCCGGGCCCGACGGGGGCGTGCGCATAGAGGTGAAGGGGAAGCTCTACACCCCCGAGGAAATCAGCGCCATGGTCCTCCGCAAGCTGGTGGAGGACGCCTCCAAGAAGCTCGGGGAAAGGATCACCAAGGCGGTGATCACCGTCCCTGCCTACTTCAACAACGCCCAGCGGGAGGCCACGGCCAACGCTGGCAGGATCGCCGGCCTCGAGGTCCTGCGCATCATCAACGAGCCCACCGCCGCCGCCCTGGCCTACGGCCTGGACAAGAAGGGGAACGAGACCGTCCTGGTCTTTGACCTGGGGGGCGGCACCTTTGACGTCACGGTGCTGGAGATCGGGGAGGGCGTCTTTGAGGTCAAGGCCACCTCGGGGGACACCCACCTGGGCGGCAGCGACATGGACCACGCCATCGTGAACTGGGTCGCCGAGGAGTTCAAGCGGGAGTACGGGGTGGACCTGAGGGCGGACCGCCAGGCCCTCCAGCGCCTCATAGAAGCGGCGGAGAAGGCCAAAATTGAGCTCTCCAGCACCTTTGAGACCACCCTAAGCCTCCCCTTCATCGCCCTGGACCCCGCCACCAAGACCCCCCTGCACCTGGAGAAGAAGCTCACCCGGGCCAAGTTTGAGGAGCTCATTGAGCCTCTCCTCAAGCGCCTAAGGGGCCCAGTGGAGCAGGCCCTGAAGGACGCGGGGCTCACCCCGGCCCAGATCGACGAGGTGATCCTGGTGGGCGGGGCCACGAGGGTGCCCGCGGTGCAGCGGGTGGTGAAGGAGCTTTTGGGCAAGGAGCCCAACCGCTCCGTGAACCCCGACGAGGTGGTGGCCCTAGGGGCCGCCATCCAGGCGGGCGTCCTCATGGGGGAGGTGCGGGATGTGGTCCTCCTGGACGTCACGCCCCTCTCCCTGGGCGTGGAGACCAAGGGCGGGGTGATGACCGTGCTCATCCCGCGGAACACCACCATCCCCACCCGCAAGTGCGAGATCTTCACCACCGCCGAGCACAACCAGACCGCTGTGGAGATCCACGTCCTCCAGGGGGAGCGCCCCATGGCCCAAGACAACAAGAGCCTGGGCCGGTTCCGCCTCGAGGGCATCCCCCCCATGCCCGCCGGGGTCCCGCAGATTGAGGTCTGCTTTGACATAGACGCCAACGGGATCCTCCACGTGACGGCGAGGGAGAAGTCCACCGGAAGAGAGGCCTCCATCACCATCCAGAACACCACCACCCTCTCCGAGGAGGAGATCCAGCGCATCATCGCCGAGGCCCAGCGCCACGCCGAGGAGGACCGCCGCCGCAAGGAGCACGCGGAGCTCAAGAACGCCCTGGACTCCGCCAGGGTCCAGGCGGAGCGGGTCCTGGAGGAGAAGCAGGGCTCTCCCGAGGCCAAGGCCCGCCTGGAGGAGGCCATCCGGAGGGCCAAGGAGCTGGTGGAGCGGGACGCCCCCGACCCCGAGCTCCGGGCAGCCACCGAGGAGCTCTTGAAGGCGGTGGAGGCCTACGAGAAGGGGGCGCCCGCGGCGGCCTCGGGCCGGGGCCCGGACGAGGTGATTGACGCCGACTACAAGCCTGCGGAGTGAGGGCATCCGGGGCCCCCTTCCCGCGGAGGCGCCATGGAGAAGGACCGGGAACCCCCTGTGGAGACCCAGGCGGAGGAGGTGGAGAAGGACCTCCAGGCGGTGGCCCAGGAGGCCCAGGCCCTGGAGGCGCGCCTCCTGCAGGCGGAGGAGGAGCTGCGAGGCCTTAAGGACAGGTACCTCCGCCTCCTGGCCGACTTTGACAACTACCGCAAGCGCATGGAGGAGGAGCTGAAGGCCCGGGAAAGGGAAGGCGCCCTAAGGGTGCTCAGGGCCCTCCTCCCCGTTCTGGACGACCTGGAGCGGGCTCTGGAGTTCGCCGAGGCCAGCCCCGAGAGCATCCTCCAAGGGGTCAGGGCGGTGCGGGAGGGGTTCTTCCGCATCCTGGCCGGGCTCGGGGTAGAGGAGGTGCCGGGAGAGGGTGAGGCCTTTGACCCCCGGTACCACGAGGCCATCGGCCTCCTTCCCGGGGAACCGGGCCGGGTGGCCAAGGTCTTCCAGCGGGGCTTCCGCCTGGGGGAGGCGCTGGTGCGCCCGGCCCGGGTCGCCGTGGGGGAGGAGAAGCCCGAGGAAGCGGACCTGGAATAGGGAAAGATGGCCGCGCCCAAGGATTACTACGCCATCCTCGGCGTGCCCAGAAACGCCACCCCAGAGGAGATCAAGCGGGCCTACAAGCGCCTGGCCCGCCAGTACCACCCCGACGTCAACAAGAGCCCGGAGGCCGAGGAGCGGTTCAAGGAGATCAACGAGGCCTACGCCGTCCTCTCCGACCCCGAGAAGCGGCGGCTCTACGACGCCTACGGCACCGCCACCCCGCCCCCTCCCCCGCCCCCCGGCGGCTACGACTTCTCGGGGTTTGAGGTGGAGGACTTCTCCGAGTTCTTCCAGGAGCTCTTCGGCGGCGCGCTCTTCGGCGCAGGGCGCAGGGCACGCCCCCGCCGCGGCCGCGACCTCAGGGCCGAGCTCCCCTTGAGCCTCGAGGAGGCCTTCCACGGGGGGGAGAAGGCGCTGGAGGTGGGCGGGAAGCGGGTCCCCGTGCGCATCCCCCCGGGGGTCCAAGAGGGCGCCACCCTGCGGGTTCCGGGGATGGGGGGGCCCGGGGAGCCGCCGGGGGACCTCCTCCTCACCGTGCGCCTCCTCCCCCACCCCCGCTTCCGCCTCGAGGGCCGGGACCTCTACGCCACCTTGGACGTCCCCGCCCCCATCGCCGTGGTGGGGGGCAAGGTGCGGGGGCCCACCCTGGAGGGCCCGGTGGAGGTCACCCTGCCCCCGAGGACCCAGACCGGGCGGAAGCTGCGGCTCAAGGGCAAGGGCTTTCCCGGTCCCGGGGGTCGGGGGGACCTCTACTACGAGGTACGGGTGGTGATCCCCGAGCACCTCACCCCGGAGGAGGAGGCCCTTTGGAAGAAGCTGGCGGAGGCCTACTATGCTCGCGCATAGCCCGTGGATTTCCCTGGAGGCCGTTCCGGCCTACGGCCTCTCCGTGGGCGCGGTGCGGGCCTACGTGGAAATCGGCTTCGTGGAGCCCTTGGAGGCCGAAGGGGGGTGGTACTTCCGCAAGGAGGACCTCCTGCGCATGCTCAAAGCCGAGAGGCTGAGGCGGGACCTGGGGGTGAACCTCATCGGCGCCGCCCTGGTGGTGGAGATCTTGGAAAGGCGCTAGCCCGGGACATCCGTACCGCCCGCCTCCCCGTAGGCTGGAACCGAAGCGGAGCCGACTATGAGCACTAATTTTCTCAAGAGGATTGACAATACCGATATCAAGTGATATGCTAGCAACAGAGGAGGTCGGGGATGAACCTGGAACGCTGGACCCAAGCCGCGCGGGAGGCCCTGGCCCAGGCCCAGGCCCTGGCCCAGCGGATGAAGCACCAAGCGATCGACGTGCCCCACCTCTGGGCGGTGCTTCTCCGGGACAAAAGCGGGCTCGCCTGGCGCCTCCTGGAGAAGGCCGGGGCGGATCCGGAGCGGCTTCTTTCGTCCCAGAACCAGGAGCTCGGCCGCCTGCCGAGGGTGGAGGGGACCGAGGGGGGGCAGTACCTCACCCAGCGGCTCTCCGGGGCCTTGAACCGGGCCGAGGCCCTCATGGAGGAGCTGAAGGACCGGTTCGTGGCCCTGGACACCCTGGTCCTGGCCCTAGCCGAGGCCACCCAAGGGCTTCCCGGCCTGGAGCCCCTGAAGAAGGCCCTTTGGGAGCTGAGAGGAGGGAGGAGCGTGCAGACAGAACACGCGGAGAGCACCTACAACGCCCTGGAGCAGTACGGCCTTGACCTCACCGCCCTGGCCGCCCAGGGCAAGCTGGACCCGGTGATCGGCCGGGACGAGGAGATCCGGCGCACCATCCAGATCCTGCTCAGGCGCACCAAGAACAACCCCGTCCTCATCGGGGAACCCGGGGTAGGCAAGACGGCCATCGTGGAGGGGCTGGCCCAGCGCATCGTAAAGGGCGACGTGCCGGAAGGCCTCAAGGGCAAGCGCATCATCTCCTTGCAGATGGGTTCCCTCCTCG
>Ga0073929_1002614_pt1 | contig 10939 bp, 7 predicted proteins | sample DewCreD2012metaG_3_FD_76966 | JGI IMG/M metagenome (GOLD analysis project Ga0073929, IMG submission 76966) | Hot spring sediment bacterial and archeal communities from British Columbia, Canada, to study Microbial Dark Matter (Phase II) - Dewar... ... | reverse complement strand
TTGCAGGGCAGCGCTGCTGGTCACCAGCGCCAGCACCAGCACCGCCACGAAGATGACCGTGACTACCAGGATCTGGAGGAACGCCTGCCCGTTCGGATGCTGGGCCCGCAGCGTCGCCGCGCGAGCCGGCCGAATGGCTGGGTTGCCCGACCACCCCGGCACGTTGCCGGTGTAGCGCTGGAAGAGCAGGTCGGCCAGCGCCCGCTGGCGCAGGAGCTGGTCGTACTCCCGTCGCAGCTCGGGTCGCGCAAGCACAGTGTAGGCGGCATTGAGCAGCTTGGCCCGCTCCTCGGCCTTGCGCCGCTCGTCGTTGTCCATGAAGCGGTCAGGGTGGCAGTAGCGGATCAGCCGGCGATAGGAACGGGTGATCTCCTCCCGTGTGGCGTGGAAGGGGACGTCCAGCACCTCGTAGTAGTTGATCGTCGGATCCAGGTCGGAACGGCCCAGCGGCATAGGCTCCCTCGCGGGGCTGCATGCGCGCGCTTCGGGTCACATTCTACCGCATCCGGCGCCGGAGCGGCCCTCTTCCCCTCGACTCCCTTCTCCCATGGGAGGAGGGGGAACGAGTCTCCCCGTCCTCACAGCGAGCGCTGGTAGGCCACGAAGGCGCGGGTAGCGAAGACACCGCAGACGACCGCGAAGAGCGCGAGCAGGCTCGCTCGCCCCAGCACCATCGTCCAGTCGCTTCCCAGCACCGCCTCGCGCGCGGCCTCGACCGCCCAGTTCACCGGGTTGAAGCGGGCCACCGAGCGGATCCAGCCCGGCATCAGCACCGAGGCGATGAAGGCCGATGAGAGGAAGGTGAGCGGCAGCCCGAAGAAGTTGACCACCGAGATCAACGTCTCCTCCCGGCGGGTCAGCAGTGCCAGGCCGTTCGAGATAGCCGAGAAGCCCGAGCCGAGCAGTGCCGCCACCAATACAACCGCCAGGCTGCCCACCAGCCCGTTAGCGAACGATGCTCCGAGCACGAAGCCGAGCGCTAGGATCAGCGAGCTCTGCACCACCACTGTCAGCGCCGCATGCAGCACCCGCGCCGCGATGATCGCGCCCCGCGAGACCGGTGTGGCCAGTAGCCGGCTCATGACACCCTCGTTCAGGTCGCTCAGCAGCCCCATGCCCGACCAGGCCGAGCCGAAGAAGGCGGTCATGATCACCACGCCCGGTGTCAGGAAGTCGATGTACGACGCTACCTGGAAGCCCGGAAGGTCGACGATGCGCCGGAAGAGCTGGCCGTAGAGCGCCAGCCAGATGACCGGCTGCACCAGCGTTACCAGGATCCAGATCGGGATGCGCAGCGTCGTCCGGATGTGCCGGAGCAGGAGCTGGAACGTATCGCTGATGAACGGTCCCATCGTCATGACCTCCTCGCGGCCCCGGCGGCGAGGCTCGCCTCCTCGGGTTCGCCCTCGCCGCGGTAGCGGTGTCCGGTGTAGTGCAGGTAGACGTCGTCGAGCGAGGGCCGGCTCAGCGTCACGGAGCTGACCGCTGCCCCGGCCCGTTCGAACGCCGTCACCAGAAGCGGGATCGCTGTCGCCCCCTCGCTGACCCGTGCCACCACCTCGCTCCCGTTGGACACGGCCTCTAACACTCCAGGCAACCCGTCCAGCGCGCGCACCGCCTGCGAGGCGTCTCCCTCGATCTCCAGCGTCACCCGGTCGCCCTGGAGCTCCGCCTTGAGCCCAGCGGGCGTGCCTTCGACGATCACGCGCCCGTGGTCGATGATCGCCAGCCGGTCGCAGAGCCGGTCGGCCTCCTCCAGGTAGTGAGTGGTGAGCAGGATCGTGACCGAGCCCTGGGCGCGCAGCCGCTCGAGGTCGGCCCAGAGCAGGGCGCGCGACTCCGGGTCGAGCCCGGTGGTCGGCTCATCGAGGAAGAGCACCGCCGGCCGGTGGACGAGACCCATGGCGATGTCGAGCCTCCGGCGCATGCCGCCCGAGTAGGTGTTCACCAGCCGGTCGGCCGCCTCCTCCAGCCCGAGCTGCTGGAGCAGCTCGTCCACGCGCCGGCGCAGCTCGCGGCCGGGCATCCGCTCCAGGTGACCCTGGAGCAGCAGGTTCTCTCGGCCGGTAGCCCAGCGGTCGACGCCGGACGCCTGGGCCACGTAGCCGATCTTCCGGCGCACCTGACCGGGCTCGCGGAGCACGTCGTGCCCGGCGACGACGGCCCGGCCGCTATCGGGGCGGGTGAGGGTGGTCAGGATGCGCACCGTGGTGCTCTTGCCGGCCCCGTTCGGCCCCAGCAGCCCGTAGATCTCCCCTTCGCGCACCGTGAAGGAGACGCCGGATAGCGCCTGCACACCTCCGCGGTAGCGCTTGGTCAACTCCTCGACCACGATCGCGTCGGATGCTCGCATCGCTCATCACCGCCACTTCGCTCGGCGAGGGACATCCCCGCCAGCACTGTATGCCTCCGGCCGCCGCCTCTACCCCGCAGGGCGACCAGTCTGCCACGCGCCGCCACGAGATGTCAGGCATCCCAGGAGCCGGTCGACCGGCCGGAGTAACCCGGCTACACCAAGATACTCTTCATCCTGGCAGATGTCAACCCATTGCTGAGAATCAGTACATTTTGCTTTACTGATCGTTATGAATTCATCGGTTTCCGGCTCTGCCATCGATCTCCCGGCATGCTGCTGCACGCCCGCTCGGGCGCGGCCGGGCTCGCTGCTCGTGCCGTTGTCTGCGCGCGGCACGGCCGCTCAGTGGCGGCACAGCCCGCCTGCCGGTCAGGCGCGCAGCATGGTGCAAGCGCTCGGCCGAGACCCCGCGCGGGAGGAAGGGGGTGAGGACTGAACTACGCAGCGGCGGCTCGCGCGTCCGCGCGAGCCGCCACCGGCACAGGAGAGGAGGGAGTCAGTCAGTCTGCTACCCTAGTTCGCGGTGATCCCCTGCAGCCGTGCCACGCCGAGCTCCGAGAACACCGCCAGGCTCACGTACCACTTTACCCGCCAGCGGCTCGCGTCCTTCGTCTCCAGGTCGCCCACGCGTACCACCTGGATCCCGCCGTTCTCCAGCCCCATCACCCCGGCCGAGCCGAACTTCACCGCGTAGATCGAAGACAGGTTCGTCCCCGTCCCCAGCGTCTCGTTGTCCGGGATGAAGTCGTCCACCAGGATCGGGATCCCGTCGTAGTACAGCGCCCGCCGCCCGAACTGGTCCACGTCCGTCTCCAGCAGGTTCCCCGAAGCCCGCCGCAGAGCCGACAGCTTCCGCCGCGTCCGCTTGCTCATCAACAGCGCGTCCGGCTTCCCCGGCTTCACCAGGTCGATGAGCTGATCCATCAGATCGAGCGTCAGCGAACCGCCGTTCGCCCCCGGGCTGATCGTCTGCGCGGCCGGCACCAGCTTCCTCAGCCCATCGAAGCTCTTCGGGTTCACCGCCGTGTCGCCGATGTAGAAGCTCTCGGTGAACGCGTGCGCCACCGCCTTGGCCCGGCTCTCCAGTACCACCGCCTCCAGGTCGTTCGGGTTCGCGTACGTCTGCTGCAGGAAGTTGTCGATGTCCGCGTCGCCACCCAGGATACGCAGCGGCACCGTCACCTGGGTGAACGTCGGCGTCGCCGCGCGCCAGGTGTCCCCCACGTCGTAGAACTGGGCCTGCGGCATCGTCGCTTCGCGGTTGTACGTCAGCGCCGTCCCCGTCACCTCCATGAACGGCAGCATCAGCAGTACCGAGGACTCCTTCACGATCGTCTCGATCACCCCGCGAAGCAGCAGGTCGTTCGTCAGCTTCGCGGCCTCCACCTTCGTCATCGCCACGGCTCAGTCTCCTTCTCCATCCGTCTCATCCTCGATCCGTCTCCCCCGTTGATGGGGGGACGAACCTTCGCGCGCGACCACAGGGGGTCACCCCTCTCTTCGCGCGCCTTCAAGAACCCTGCTGGGCAACCACAGGGAGTCGCCTCTACTCCGCACGCCGCCGCAACCCCTCGGCGATCTTCGCCGCCGGCGAGAGCGCCTCCACGTTCACCAGGTACGTCTGGCGCCCCGGCTGCCCTGCCGGCACCGACGCCGCCGCCTCCCGGGCGACCGCCTCCCGCACGCTGTCCGCGATCCGCCGGTACACCTCCGTCGCCAGCCGAGCCGAGGCCTCTAGCTCCTCTAGCGTCTCCCCCTGCACCAGCTCGGGGATCGCCTCCGGATGAGCCCGCAGCACCAGCTCCCGCAGCCGCGCGGCGTCCACGCCCGCCGGGACCGCCCCCGCTTGCGGCGTCACCTGCTCCCCAGCCACCGGCTCTCCGGCGCCGGACAGGTCGGCCCCGCTCGCCGTTCCCATCGCCTTGCCCTCACCGCCAGCCACGGCCTCCACCTCCTCGTCACTCGACCCGATACGGGTGTTTTGCGTTGTCTCCTAGCCCAACCCGGTCACCCGGAGCAGCACCTCCAGCGTGATGGCTCCGACGATCAGCGAGGTGAGCTGGTTCAGCCGGGCCCGGATCTCAGCGAGCTCCCGCGCGACCTCCTCCACCATCTGCCGGGTGACAACCTCGTAGGTGCTGCTCGGCTCCAGGTTCACCGTCCGGTGCCGCGAGCGGGCTAGCGCCTCGCGCAGCGCCGACCCGTCTCGATAGGCCGTCCGCCGCTCTTCTCCCGCCATCGCTACTCCTCTCCGAGACCGAGCTCGATGAGCACCTGGGTCAGCGCTTCGGTCAGGTGCTCGGCCATCACCCCGCTCAGCGCCCGCTGCGCGCGCACAGCCCTCACGACCGTGTCGACGATGCGCGGGATACTCGTCGCCAGCCGCTCGGGGTCATCCTCCTCGGCCAGCACCCGCGCAAGTACCAGCCGCAGCGCGCCGATCTCCTCGGCGAGCGACTGGGCGCTCCCGGCCTGCTCGAGCATCGCCGCGATCCGCTCCTCGAGCCGCCCCCGCAGCAGCGCCTCGTCGCGAGACGGCGGCTCGCGGCCACCGGTCCGGTGCATCCGGCAGAAGTCATGCCCGCGCATCGCCCAGGCCCGGCAACCCGGGCGAGCGCAACGGCGTCTCTGTCCCTTCACCGCATTCCTCCGCGTTCCCTTGCACCCGGTCGAAGAGCGCGGGAACGCCGGGAAGGGACACCTTCACCCCACCGTGTCGAATGGGACGCAGCGAGATACCCGGGAATCAGGGAAACGCAGCCTGCGCCGCCGTTCGGTCGAGCGAGCCAGTCAGGCGATGACCGGCTGATCTTCCAGCTCGAGAGGCAGGGAAGTGGCTGCCGTTTCGACCGGCCAACGCACCGCGACGACCTGCCGCAAGGCGCTGACGCACTCGGGATCGAGGCGAGTCCCCGCCTCCTGGTCGAGCACGTCCAGCGCCTCTTCGAGAGATAGCGGGGCACGGTAGGGGCGGAGCGAAGTGAGCGCGTCGAAGACGTCGGCAGCCGCCATGATCCGGGCGTCGAGCGGGATCTCGTCCCCAGCGAGCCCGTCCGGATACCCGCTGCCGTCGAGCCGCTCGTGATGCCAGCGCACTGCTGGCACAATCGGCGCGAACGAGCGCACGTGCCGGATAATCTCGTGGCTGCGCACCGGGTGCTGCTTGATCAGCGCGAACTCCTCGTCGGTGAGCCGTGCCGGCTTGTGCAGCACCGCGTCGGGAATGCCGATCTTGCCGATGTCGTGCAACAGGCCGGCCTGGTAGAGGATGCGCAGTCGCTCCGGTGGCAGCCCCAGCTCCTGGCCGATCAACGCCGCCAGCGTCGCAACCCGCGTGCTGTGGCCTCGGGTGTACACGTCCTTGGCCTCGACTGCGGAGCAGAGCGCGGCGATCACCTCGACGTACTCACGCTGCAGGTGTTGGATCGTGTCCCGCAGCAACAGCCCCTCGACCACGCCGCGCAGCGACCCGCGCTCGCCGTACTCGCGCGCCAGCCCCGCCAGCGCGGTGAGAAACGCCGCCAGCAACAGGGCGTGATACTCCCACCAGCTCAGATGCCAGGCCGGCGCGACCGCCATCGATACCTGTGCCTGGAACAGAAAAATGGTCGAGAGGAGCATGCTCCGAACCAGCGGGCCGTTCCAGCGTCCATAGGCTCTCCAATAGTGCACTCCCACCACGCCGAGCAGCGCCAGCGTCACCCCGGCCAGCAGTCCACCAGCGGGCTCTCCCGCAAGCCGCGACGAGACCTGTCCGAGCACACGCCGCCACTGGCTCGTGCCTGCCGCCGTCTGGGCGACTGCTTCGTCCGTCACGCTGCCATAGACCGGGCTGTACGCGTCGTAGCCACTCGAATGGTTACCCCCGTGCCCGGTGACCGAACCAGATACAGAACCCATACTTGCCGGTGCGCCCTGGGCGCTCACCAGGGCCACGAGCCCGTAGAGCGCGAACAGGAGGAAGGCAGCGAGGATGATCCAGCCACGGTGTCGGAGGATCCATCGCTGGATCACCGGCTGGGCCTCGAGCGTGCTCAGCGCCAGCATCACCGCGCCGATCAGCAGGCTGAGCCGAGCAGAGGCACCTACCCAGCCATTCGCTCCAGGCACCAGTACCCCGGGAGTCGTCAGCGCGTGAACCAGAAAGATGCTCGAGATGCCCAGGAAGGCGAGCGCTAGGAAGAGCACTCGCACGTTGTCGATCTGCGACGCCGCCAGGGTCATCGCCAGTGCCAGCAACAGCGCCAGGAAAGAGACGAGCGAGACCAGGTAGAAGTGGAAGACAGGCACCTGCCAGGCCGGGTCAGGCAGCACCTGGCCGAGGAGCAGCCCCAGCAAAGCGAGCGGGAGCACCCCTGCCACCCCGACACGCCAGTGGACGCGCGCCAGGCGGGACAACTGTCCGTGCGGGCGCATTTTCGCCGAAGCCCTACCCTTCCCCCTAGACTGCCACCATGTAGCGGGCCTTACCCGCGCGCTTCGCGGCGTAGAGCGCCTGGTCGGCCGCCAGCAACAGCGCGCCGGGATCGGTCATCCCCGGGCGGCTATCGGCGATGCCGATGCTGGCCGAGATCCGTACGCCCTGCCCCGCGACCACGAACGGTTCTTCGAGTACCTGGATCATCCGCTCGGCCACGATGACTGCATCTTCCAGTGCCTGGAGATCTTCGAGCAGCACGGTGAACTCGTCCCCGGCGAAGCGAGCTACGGTATCGCCGGCACGGACGGCTGACTGGAGCCGTCTTCCCACCTGGACGAGGAGGTCATCACCAGCCTGGTGGCCGAAAAGATCGTTCACCAGCTTGAAGCCATCCAGATCGACGAACAGAACCGCGAGCCGCCGAGATGACCGGCTCACACGAGCCAGTGCATGCTCTAGGCGGTCGAGGAAAAGAGCGCGGTTCGGAAGCCCGGTCAGCGCGTCGTGACCGGCTTGATAGCGAAGCTGCTCTTGCTCGCGCCAGCGCTCGATCGCTAGCCCAGCGAGCTGGGTGGCCAGCTCGATCAGCGTCCACTCACGGTCGTCAGGCCCGCGGGGCTCCCGCGCGTAGAGCGCGAAGGTGGCCAGCACCTCGCCAGTGCTTCCGAAGACCGGCACCGACCAGCAGGCGCGCAACCCGTGCGGCAACCCCAGGTGACGGTAGGCCGCCCAGCGGGGGTCAGTCGCGATGTCCCTCACCATGACCGGTTCCCTGAGGTACGCAGCCGTCCCGCAGCTCCCCTGGTCGGGGCCGATCGGCAGCCCCTCGATCGCCGCGATGTAGTCCGGGGGCAAGCTCGGGGCAGCGCCGTGGCGCAGGCGTCCCTCCTGGTCGAGGAGCAGAACCGAGGCGAGCAGTTCAGGAGCCTGCTCCTCGACCAGCCGGCACAGTTGTTCCAGCACCTCGCTGAGCGGCGCTTGCTGAGCGATCCGCTCGAGGATGTGAAGTTGCCCGCTCAGCAGGGTCTCCGATCGCTTGCGCCCGGTGATATCGGTGAGCAGGCCGTGCCAGTACAGCGGCTTCCCCTCCTGATCGCGCAGCATGATCGCGCTGTTCTCTAGCCAGACCCAGCGACCGTCCTTGCGCTGGAAGCGGAACTCTACCTTGAACGGCTCGCCCGTCTCGTCGGTACGGGCAGCCTCCACGGCGACCGATGGTTTGTCATCGGGGTGGATCCGCTGGAACCAGAGCGCGGGTGTCGATCGGAACTCCTCAGGAGTGAAGCCGGTCACCTCGGTGATCCGCGGGCTGATGTAGATGATCGGATAGTCGGGATCGCCTGAGGCAAGGTAGACCGGCTGAGCCGCCGTCACGATCACTGCTGCCGGCAGTTGTTCCGCCAGGGTCTGGTAGCGTACTTCAGCTTCCCGGCGCGCCAGCTCCACGAGCTTCTGCTCGGTAATATCTACGAGCAGTCCCTGCCAGTACAGCGGCCGCCCGGCCTCGTCCCGCACCAGACCGGCGCTGCTCAGCACCCAGACGACCCGCCCGTCCGGGTGGAGGATGCGGTATTCGACCCGGAACGGCTCTCCGGTCCGGTCGGTACGCGCGATCTCCGCCTGGACACGATCCCGATCGTCCGGATGGACGAGCCTAAACCACAGGCTCGGATCCGCCACGTGTTGCTCCGGGGTATAGCCGGTGATCGCCTCGATCTGCGGGCTCACGTAGTAGATCGGATAGGCCGCCTCGCCGTCCTCCAGCCTGATGGGCTCGGCCGCGCTGGCGTAGACCGCTGCCGGCAGTTGCTCCACGAGCGTGCGGTACCGGAGTTCCGCTTCCTGGAGCGCTGCCTGCACCTGCTTCTGCGCGGTGATATCGACGATTATCCCCTGCCAGTAGAGCGGCCGCCCGGCATCGTCCCGCGCCAGCTCGGCGTTGTTCAGTATCCAGACCACACGGCCGTCGCGCCGGATCAGTCGGAACTCGATCCGGTACGGCTCTCCGGTACGGTCGGTACGCTCGATCTCCGCAAGTCGCCTCTCTCGATCGTCGGGGTGGACGAGCTTCGGCCACAGCGTGGGATCGTTCTGTAGCTCTTCGGGCGAGTATCCGGTGATCGCGGTGACTTGCTGGCTGAGGTAGAGGATCGGGTAGACCTGCTGGCCGCTGGGGAGCGTCACCGGCTCGGCTGCGTTGAGGTAGACGGCGGCCGGAAGCTGCTCGACCAGGTTGCGGTAGCGCCGCTCAGCCTCGCGGAGCCTGTCCTCCACTTCCTTCTGCGCGGTGATGTCGAGCAGCAGTCCATGCCGATAGCGTGGTCTCCCAGCCTCGTCTCGTACCACGGCGCTGTCGTGCCACAGCCAGACGACCCGCCCATCCTTGCGGATGAACCGGTACTCCAGGTGGAACTCCTCGGCGGCCTGCGTTGCTCGATCCACGAGTGCCAGCACGTGCTCCCGGTCTTCTGGATGGATCGAGCGAGCCCAGATGCCTGGCGTCTCCCACTCCTGTGGCGTGTAGCCGGTGACGTCCTCGATCCGAGGACTCACGTAGTAAGTGAACCAGCCGGGCATACCATCAGGCTGGAGCTCTGGTTCCGCACTCACGACGATCAGCGCCGCCGACAACTGCTCGGCGAGGGTCTGGAAGCGGGCCTGGGCTTCGCGGAGCTGTGTCTCCGCCTCTTTGCGCTGGGTGATATCGAGAAAGAGCGCGTGCCGGTACTGTGGCCTGCCGCTCGCGTCGCGCACCACGAAGTCGTCGTGGTGGAGCCAGATCACCCGACCATCTTTTCGAACGAGCCGGTACTCCAGGTGAAATCCTTCACCGGCCTGTACCGCTCGCTCCACGAACCCGACGATCCGCTCTCGATCCTCCGGGTGGATCGACCGTGCCCAGATGCCTGGTGTCTTCCACTCTTCCGGCGTGTAGCCAGTGATCGCCTCGATCTGCGGGCTTACGTAGTAGGTGTACCAGCCCGGCACGCCATCGGATTGACGCCGTGCGTCGTGCTCCACGATGATCAGGGCCGCCGGCAACTGCTCCACCAGCGTCCGGAAGCGAGCTTCCGCCTCGCGGAGCCGGGCCTCGGCTTCCTTCTGCGCTGTGATGTCGATCATCACCCCGTGGATGACCTCGGGCTGGTCTGGATCGGGTCGCAGCAGCACCCCGTGGTCTTGCACCCATACCACCCGGCCGTCCTTGCGCCGCATCCGGTATTCCAGCGTAAAACGCCCCTCGGATGCGAGCGCCTGCTCGATCGCGGCCTCCACCCAGCCACGGTCTTCCGGATGAAGATGCTCGGCCCAGCTCCCCGGAGTCTCCAGCCATTCGGCCGGCGTATAGCCCAGGAGTTGCTCCATCTGCGGGCTTACGTACGCGGTCTGCCTAATATCGTCCGCCGGGACCTGGTACACCACCACCGGCGACTGCTCGACCAGGAGCCGGTACCGCGCCTCGGCCCGCCGCAGGGCGGACTCAGCTTCCTTTCGCGCTGTGATGTCCAGTATGAGTCCCTGCACGTAGAGCGGCCGCCCGGAGTCGTCTCGGACGAACCGGCCCTCGTCGCGTACCCAGAGCACTCGGCCGTCCCGGGCGATCAGCCGGTACTCCAGCGACTGATCGTGGCCCTGCTCGACCGCGTGCCGGATTTCTTCCTGCACCCGCGCCGCGTCCTCCGGGTGAAGATGGCGCTTCCAGTTGTCCGGGTCTGCCATCCACTCTTCCACGGTGTAGCCCAGCAGCGGTTCGACCTGCGGGCTCACATACAGCGGCGCGATGCCGTCGGCCGCGCTGGCGCGGTAGACCACGGCCGGGAGCATCTCGACCAGCTCGCGGTAGAGGGATTCCGCCTCCTGCAGCCGCCGCTCGGTGCGCTTGCGCTCCGTGACGTCTTGATAGCGCCAGAGGTGGCCGATCGGCCCGTCCGGGCCATCCAGAGGGACGTAATCGCGCTCGAACACACGGCCATCGGCCAGCTCCAGCTCTTCCATCAGAGCTGGCTGGCGCATCCGCACCAGTTCCTCGATCCGGCTCACGAAGCCCTCGGGGTCGACGAACAGGTGCTTGACAGACGTCGCCGCCTGACGGCAGTCCGCCCCGATGATCGCCTCTGGTTCGGACATACCGAAGAGCTCGCAAAACGCCCGGTTCACGCGCA
>Ga0073929_1002602_pt1 | contig 10994 bp, 10 predicted proteins | sample DewCreD2012metaG_3_FD_76966 | JGI IMG/M metagenome (GOLD analysis project Ga0073929, IMG submission 76966) | Hot spring sediment bacterial and archeal communities from British Columbia, Canada, to study Microbial Dark Matter (Phase II) - Dewar... ... | reverse complement strand
GGATGCGCGACTCGCCGACCCGTACCAGGATGAGCAATACGCCACTCAGGAGGCGGACGCTTATGCTGCCTATATAGTGCCTTAGACCAAGCGGGAGCCGCGTGGGCAGCAGCGGAACAGGCGGCGTATGATGAATGGCAGGCCGCGATGAACGCTGCGGAGTCCACCTATACGCAGACAGAGTCGCAAGCCTGGAATCCATATTTAGAGCGTTTAGACGAACTCAATTCGCAACTGGAGCACACGCGTCTAATACTGGAAGCGGGATTTATGACGGCTCGGAGCAACGCCCTGGCGTGACTGGACGGAAATGGAATCCGAAGCCTGGGCCGCCTATCAACGTGCCCGCACGCAGATGCTACGACCGCCGCCCGAGGGCGAACGCATAATAGTTGGGCCATCGCACCTGGATGTGTCTAATCTCCTGGCGGCGGGACCTCGTCGGGGCCAGCGATACGTTTCTGCTCAACTGGCACCTGGGCCTGCTCCAAACGTCCTAGATTGGGGAACTGCTGTAGCCCAGGCGTTGGGTGCGCCTGAAGCTAGTAAAGTCATACCAGCCCAGGAAAGGGTGAAGCAGGGCATGCCTTTGGCTTTGCAATATAAGTTAGAAGCGAATGTGAGCGAGTTGAGTATATACGACCCGATAACGCGGAGCACGTCGGTTGGTACAAGGGCGGTCGGAAAGATTGTGTATCGGTTCAATGTAACCGTTTATGAGTACCGCGGTTTGTGGGTTCTGGCTAAAGTAGCCGTCTGGCGATTGCAAGCAAGGGGGGAACCCCTGAATTGGGACAAACTCATGAAGCAGCTGCCGAAGGTGTGCGAAAAAACCTTTGTTGCGCAGCAAGCCTTCACTATAGAAGATGGCCGTCTAAGATTGGATAACTTGTATTTCGAAGATTGAAGGGGATGGTAGCAGGTGCACTCTGGGCACTTTAGATTTGATACGACACTGGCGCGTGATAAGTGCGGGAATCGAAGGCTCCGCGAGGTCTGTCGGGAGGAGGTGAGATAATATAGAACCGTCCGCGCAGTCGCACCAGAGGCAGCATATTGGTTGATACAAGGTGGCCGGGTGGTGTCGCAGAATGAACCGTCCGCGCTGTCACCGGTGATGTCAAAACGGTTACGAAGTGCATAGCATGCATGTCGCTGCACGAAAGTGAAACGAGAGTGGAATAATAGCAGAAGTTGGGCGCTACTCATTCCCAGGACTGCGGACATGGTGCGGGATGTGGTGTAGGCGGTAGCAGCAAGCGGTGACAGAGCAGGAATGTTAGGATCATAGGGATCGTTGGGGAACCGATGTATGTGCTGGGCAGTCGCTGGTAGCGGGATAGTTAGTTCCAGGTCCAGGATTCGACGTGGTGGAGAACCCAGCACGGGTGGAAATACGGGATGCCCAGATTTTTCCAGACGACCAGGAAACGGTCCATTTCCCAGAGAGGAACGATCCAGGCTTGTTCGACAAGGTGGGCATGTAACCGGTGTAAAGTGGTGTGCAAGATAGCTGGGTCGTCAGTCAGTAAGTAGCGCTGGCGAAGCTGGGCAATAGTAGGTTCGTCGGCCAGCCCGAAGGGGTCGGGCCAGGCCTGTCCCGGTGGGGCGGGACTTAGCCAGCGGAATGGTGTCATGCCTTCGGCAGGGTATTCGGCAATCCAGAACAGCAGGTCGTAAGGCGGGTTAGGAGTTTTCCAGGCGGCGAGGATTTCTTGAGCAGTTACCGCTCGGAGTTGCAGTTTCAATCCGTAAGCGGCTAGCTGATCGCGAATGTCTCGGACCACGGAATGCACTGCAGGTTCTTCTTGAGGATACCAAAGAGAAAGGGTAGGCAGGGTCGGAGATGGTTTTGATCGGGATGTACCGTGCTTGCCCGTGGCCGTCTCGGCAAGGCGCTGGAAAAGCTCGCGGGCAGCTGCGGGACGGTAAAAAGAACGAAGCGTGGGGGAGTAGTCGGGATGGTAGGTCCAGCTGGCCAGTGGCGCCGGGCCGCCCGTGAGGCGATACGTGGTGGGATCGCGACCGCGGTAATGGGTTCGTAGCAGCGCTTCGCGATCCAGAGCGGCCGCGATTGCCTGCCGCAAAGGCAGGGACTGAACGGTGGGCTGACGGCGATGGAAAGCCAGCATGGCTACGCGGGGAGTGAAAGCGAAGCCCGCGGGCGTAGCCTCCTGTCGCGCCAGGCAGACGATGCGAGCATGGGGAATATCCGCGAAAGCATCCGCGTCGCGAGCAGTGAGCCCGGCTACCAGGTGAACGGCGCCGCATTCCAAATCTTCGTGAGCCTGGCGTAGGTCGGTGAAACGCCGGAAGCGGATTTCGCGTAGGACAGGGCCGTCCACCGCGTGCGGTCGTGTCCAGCCGGGTCGCCGACGAAAGACCCACTCCGTGTCGGAGCGTTCGGCCAGGAAATATGGGCCGGTGCCACCAGTCCGGGAAGATTCGGGGTTCGACCCTGCACTAGCAGCCCCATCGCGGTCTGCGGGAAGCAGCGGCACATAAAACAATCGCATCGGATCGTAACAAGTCCAGGGGATGCGCAAATGCCACTGACCCGAGGGCAATTCAGTGGTCTGCCAGGCATTCCAGCGTTTGTCCCAGAAAGGCTCGTAGTTCAATAGCCGGGGCTCGCCAGCATACGCCAGGCTGAATTCGACATCCTGCCAGCGTGCCAATCGCTCTCCGGTTGGCGTTTGGAATAGGATGGGATAGCTCGGCCAGGTGAGGATCCACGCTCCCCGCTGCCGAAAGGGAACCAGGCCAGGACTGCTCCAGTATCCGGAGCTGGCCAGTGGGGGTTGTCGGGGTTCGACCAGCCACTCGTACAGAAGTGCGACGGCCATTTGCTCACTCAGCGTTGCGGCCAGAGGCGGCCAGGTAGTTTGAGGCAACTGCGGCACCGCGACGATGAGGAGCGGGTATTTGCGCAGCAGTTGCCGCTGAAATAGCTGCACACGTTCCCAGTTCGGCATCAACCGAGCGGCCTCGGCGCCGGCCAACCAGGCGGAAATCCAATCGCTTCGTTCCTGCAACTGCTGAGCTCGTTTGAGGTGAAAGTCGGCCTGGTCTTGCAGAACCCGCTGATACCGTTCGATGGCTGGGCTCGTAGTACCGGGGAGTCGCTGACGTAGCCGATCGAGCGCTCGCCGCACCGTGGCGTAATCCTGTCGGGCAATGGCCTGCTCGGCGGTGGTTTCAACGAGTTGGCGGAACTGGGCGACAATTTCCGCATCGCCAGGGTAGAGCGTCAGCAATCGGTCTGCCCAGGCGGTTGCTTCTTGCAACTGATTCTCCTGCTGCAACGCTGCCAAGCGTTGCAACCGGATTTGCTTGTGCTGCTGATCGAGGCTAGCTTCTAGGTTCGCCCAACCTTCGCCGCGGGTGCCTTGCCGAACCGCATCGCGGTGGTAGGCGCGCACCTGTTCCGCGACAAAATCTGCCAGCTGCAACACCGCGGAACGTCTCAAGGGAGGCTGCAACCGCGTTGCTTCCTGAGCGAGTTGCAACACCTCCTGAATGGCAAAGCGCTCGAAATACTCTACCCGCAACACCTCCTCACGAAGCACCGTACGTTGCGTCTCCACCTGGCCGGTGGGAGTAATCACTTGCAATTTCAGTTGCGCCGCTTTTTCCTGTTCCCAGGGACGAGCCAGCGGCGCAACGCGCAAAACGCTGCCATTGCGTAAGACGACCCGGTCGTGCGGATAAGCGAGCCGACGCAGTAAGTCGCGGATAGCCGAATGACTGGTACTTTCCGCCTCCAGCAACAAATCGCCCAGAGGGGCAACGACGCTTTTTTGCAGCGACTCCACCGGCGGCAGCAAAGGCAGGTCGCTGCGCAACTTCGGCGGCTGGGCCAGTTCTTTTTCTTCCAGTGGTTTTTGCGCGATCAGCAGCATGAATAGGCTGCTGGCGCAAAACGCCACCAATCCCAGGAGCATCCGAATTCGCCAGGTCTGGATTGTCGTGCTGCGCTGGCACATCGTCCTCGTTCCTAAAATCACTCGCCTGAGCAGGGACTCCGAATTTGGACGTGTGGCATTTCCGTCTCGGAGGGCCCAACCGGATGATCGATCGGCTGGTCAGGAGTACTGAGCAAAGCGATGGCGCAGGCGGTGGCATAGCGCCGACAATGGGAAATGCTGATGAGAATGGTAGCAATGTGCCAGGCATGCAGGTATTGTTCGACAGCTCCATGAACGCAGACATGAGGCTGGCCGCGACGGTCGTGCGTAATTTCGATGTCTGTCCAGCACATTCCCTTGGCCCAACCGGTGCCGAGAGATTTGAAAACCGCTTCCTTGGCCGCCCAGCGACCCGCAAAATGCTCCACGGCACGTTTGCGCTGCCGACAGTAAGCAATCTCTTTTTCCGTGAAAACGCGCTGCAGAAACGTCTCGCCATGCTTTTGCAGCATGCGAGCGATACGTGCGCATTCGACAATATCGGTGCCGATGCCGAATATCCTCATGGGCTTGCCTGCAGTGCCTCGTCTTTTTCTCTGAGTCAATATACCAAATAACTGGTGTAGGCTTGTAGAGGGGAAATTGCGACAAGCCCGGCGGCCGGAACTGGAGAATTTCGGCCGTAGGGCATGTCAGTCAGGCATTTTTAACTCGAGGCATCAGGATGGCCAGGAAAACCAACAATCCGTCGAAAGGGTCCGGCGCTTTGCCTTCGCAGGAGAAACCAGCAGCAACCGGGAGCAGGGAAAGCCTAACTTCAAGCTCAGTCGGTTTGCAATCCGACGTGCGGTCGTCTGCGCCGTTTCTGGCCCGCACAGAACCGCCCTACCTGGCCGATTTGACCGATGCCCAGAAACAGGCGGTGACGCACCTGGACGGCCCGTTGCTGGTGCTGGCCGGGCCGGGTTCCGGCAAGACGCGAGTCATTACGCGACGGATCGTCCACCTCCTGGCTCAGGGGGTCAAGCCGTGGCAAATTCTGGCCATCACCTTTACCAACAAGGCGGCACGCGAAATGCAACGCCGCGTGGAGCAACTCCTGCCGCGAACCTGTGTCTGGATCAGCACGTTTCACAGTTTCGCCGCTCGCATCCTGCGGCAATACGCCGAGCGTCTCGGTCTCGATCCTCATTTCACTATTTACGACCAGGATGACCGTAAAGAAGTGCTCCGCGAGGTACTGGAGCAAGCTAACCTGGACAGTGTGCGGTTCAGCGTGGAGAGCTTGCAATCGGCAATCAGCCGCGCAAAAAACGCCCTGCTGGGCCCCTCCGAATATGCTGCGCGCGCTTCCGACTATTTCACCCGTCAGGTGGCTGAGGTTTATCCGCTCTATGAGCGGAAGCTGCGCGAACGCAACGCCCTGGATTTCGATGATTTGCTGTTGTGGCTGGCACGGGCGTTACTGGCTCCGGAACTGGCCGACTGGCGGGCCGAACTCGACGCCCGCTTTCGTTACATCCTCGTGGACGAGTATCAGGACACCAACCACGCCCAGTACGTAATTCTCCGGCAGCTTTCCCGCGATTATCCCGACGTCTGTGTCGTGGGAGACCCGGACCAATCCATTTATCGCTGGCGTGGCGCCGACATCCAGAACATCCTCGATTTCGAGCGGGACTATCCGCAATGTACGGTGGTGCGTCTGGACGAGAATTTCCGCAGCACCGCCCCGATTCTTCACGTAGCCGACCATCTCATTGCCTTCAATCGCCGCCGCAAACCACGCCGCTTGTTCACCGCGCGTCGCGAAGGCTTGCCCGTGCAGGCGCGCTTTTTCGATCTCAGCGACCGCGAAGCCGATTTCATCGCCGAAAGGATCACCGAAGCAGTGCAGCAAGGGCAGCGACGCTACGCCGACTTTGCCATCTTCCTGCGGATCAACGCGCTGTCGCGCATCTTTGAGGAAGCCTTCCTCCGCCGGCGTGTGCCTTATCAGATCGTTCGCGGGCTGGCCTTCTTCGAACGCAAGGAGAACCGCGATGTGCTGGCGTTTCTTCGCTTGATTGTCAATCCGCGAGATGACTTGTCTTTTCAGCGAGCGATCCTGGCGGTGCCGCGTGGTGTCGGCACTACGACGCTCGAACGGTTGCGGGAGTACGCATCGGCACGTGGGCTGAGCTTGCTGGAGGCCTGCGCTGAAGCGGAACGCATTGCTGACTTGCGCCAGCGCCAGGCTGCTCCGCTCAAGGATTTCGCCCGACTGATTCACGAACTCCGTCAGTTGGTTGACCTCAGCGCTGCCGAAGTTATCCAGCAAGTCATCGAACGCAGCGGTTACCGCAGACAGCTCCTGGAGAGTCGCGACGAAGAAGACCGCGAACGCCTGGCCAACATCGAGGAACTCATCTCCGCCGCCGAGGTCCTGGCGGAGGAATCCGGCGACCAATCGCTGACGCATTTTCTCGAACACGTGGCTCTGGTCAGCGACGCCGACGGATTCCGTGAAGGGCAAGATGCTGTCGCAGTCATGACCCTGCATGCTGCCAAAGGACTTGAATTTCCCGTTGTCTTCTTACCGTGCCTGGAAGAAGGATTGCTACCCCACGAGCGTTCCCGCGAGAGCGAGGAGGAACTCGAGGAAGAGCGTCGCCTTCTGTTTGTAGGCATGACGCGAGCTCAGGACGAGTTGCATTTGTCATGTTCGCGATTGCGACTGTTCCGTGGGCAGACCCGCTATTGTGTGCCGAGTTCCTTTTTCAACGAATTACCACAAGAGCATGTGGAGTTTCAGGATTTGACCCAGGAGGGAACTCCGGTTGCCTGGTCGAGCCAGAGCTTCGCTCCCGACAGGCAAACTACCGTCCCGAAGACGCCTGCTGACCAGGATACCCGGCAGCGCCGGGACCCCACGCAGACCAGCTGGCGACCGGGATTACGCGTGCTTCATCAGGTTTATGGCGTCGGGTCGGTCTGCGCCGTGAATGGTGTTGGTCCCGGCTTACGTGCCACCATTCGCTTTCCGCAACACGGCGAAAAAACTTTTGTCGTCGCTAAAGCCTCTTTGCAAATCCTCGACAGCTGAAAACCCTTGCCCGCATTCTATCAGGAGCTGTACTCATGGCTCAGGCGCATTTCACGCTTTCCGCTTTTGCTGACGAAATCTCCCCGGATCTCGATGAACAACTCACGGTTCTGGAGCGTTGCGGCATCCGCCACATCGAGTTGCGATCGGTCTGGAAGACTAACGTGCTGGACCTCAGCGACGAGCAGGTGCGCCAGGTCAAGCGTCAGCTGGACGCCCGCGGCTTTCGTCTCAGCGCCATTGGTTCGCCGATCGGCAAGGTGAAAATCACTGACGCTTTCGAGCCTCATCTGCAGCGATTCCGCCGCGCTGTGGAGTTGTGTAAGGTTTTCGAGACCGGCAACATCCGCCTATTCAGCTACTATCCGCCCGCGGTAGCCGGTTCCGAAGCCCGTGAATTTGATTGGCGACTTTACCGGTCGGAAATCCTCGATCGGTTCCGTCGCAAACTCGACATCGCAGAGAAAGCCGGCGTTCGCTTATTGCATGAGAACGAACATCGTATCTACGGCGATTCGCCAGAGCGGGTTCTGGATTTACTCACCACACTCAGTCATCCGCACTTGCGGGCGGTCTATGACCCGGCCAACTATGTTTTCTGCGGCTATGACCCCTGGGAGAGCTGGCTGAAGACGCGCGACTGGACAGTGCATTTTCACATCAAGGACTGGGTTCGCGGTGAGGACCACGCACGCTTACCAGGTGAAGGGCATGGGCGCATTCCGGATGTGCTGGCGGATGCCGTCGCCCGCGGTTATCGAGGGTTTGCCACGCTGGAACCGCATTTGCTAGGTGGCGGCCCCACTGGTGGCGTTACTGGCCCAGACCTCTTTCCCAAAGCTCTCGCCTCGCTCCGAGCCATACTCGACCGGCTCCGGGTGTCTTACGATTGACCCGGTGACTGCCACGGGACACTGCTAGGCACGAGCAAGCGCCAATCAGCTGCGATTCGATTTCTCGTGCTGACTGGGCTGGCCAGCAAGGTGGTGGTAATGCTCGGCGTGTGCGCAACCACATCCAGTTCCGGTGATGGGAGCCGTTTCTTCCGCTGTGGCAACTGAGGACACGCCCAAGGCGCGAGCCAACTCTTCATGGAGCCGGTGGTAATATTCGTGTCTCCCTGGGCCCATCCGCTCGTTCTCATGACGAGCGAACTCAGAGCAAATTGCCTCGTCGTCGGTCGGAGCCAGCACCCGTTCCGCCAGCATAAATAGCACGTTATCTTCCTTCCAGATGTGCTGCCGCAGCAGTGTGACGTACTGCTCGGCCGCTTCCCAGAATTCCTGGCGTCGGCTTTCTTCGTCCCAGTTAGCCAGTGCTTGCTGCATGGTACTGATTAGCTGCCGGCCATGCTCATGTTCGTGTAACATCACACCAATCGGCCCGCCTGATCGGGGAATGCCACCTCGCTCCAGTCGCGGGAAAAGAGAACCTTCTTCTTTAGCGTGATGACATCCGTCCGCGAAATGCACGAGGAAATCGAGGATGGCGGCCACTTGCGACCTGTCCACAGGCTGCCCCTGGCGCAGGCGCCGGGCCAGCTCCGACAGCACAGCCACACCTTGCTCAATGACGCGATGTTCCTGCCGAAGTACTTGCGTTGCTTGCATGGGGGACCTCCTTTCTAAAAAGTTTCTGCGGTTTCTCAAGTGACAGTGGGCTGCATAGCGGTGGCACTGCTGCTCGCTCCGGTAACAATTCTGATAGCCGAACACTGCGAAACGCATCTTCCACCAGCTTGGCCGCATGATCCAGCACCCGATGCAGCCGGCATATATTCGTGCCGTGTCTTTCCACACCCAGCGGGCACTGGCGGATGCGGGGGAGCGGCGAAACGGCATTCACAATATCCAGTACGGTAATTTCATCTGGCGACCGGGCGAGTTGATAACCACCTCCCGGGCCAGGAAAAGATCGCACCAACTTATGCTTGACCAATGCCTGCAGCACGTGATGTAAATAGCGGCGTGGGATGCACGTCCAGCCAGCTAATGACTCAGCGCTGACCGGGCGGTCATCCGTCCGCGCCAAACTAACTGCAGCTCGCAAAGCGTATTCCGCCGTCTGTGTCAACATCCCCGTGTCTCCCCGCGTTGCGCTGAAAAAGTTTTTCCTCCCCTTGCCATCATACACACATACGTGTAGATTGTCAATAGACAATTCTGCATGAGAAACTGCAGAATTGCAAGTATGCCAGTGGCGGCCAAACCGAATTGGCAACTTATCAAGGAGGCTCGCTATGAACCGGATATGGAGACTGTGGCTGGCACTCGGTCTGGTGTTGGTAGCCTCGTTCGCCGTGCTGCTTTTTTATGGAAGGGAACTCGCCCTGAAGGCACCTCCTATTCCAGGGCGGGTAGTTACCGACTCGGGCCAACTTTTACTTACTCATGACGATATTCTCGACGGACAGAACGTCTGGCAGTCTATCGGTGGCATGCAACTCGGCAGCATCTGGGGACACGGTTCCTATATCGCACCGGACTGGTCAGCGGACTGGTTACACCGGGAATGCCTCTGGCTGCTGGAGCGCTGGTCGCAGCAGCACTATCGGCGACCTTACCGCGAGTTGGAGCCAGCTCAGCAGGCGATCCTGCAACACGAGATGCGCTGCAATCGTTACGATGCCGATCGGGATACCCTGACCATTAGCGACGACCGTGCCCAGGCGTTCCGAGCACTTAGCATCTATTACGCGTGCATTTTTGGTCAAGCCGAAACCTTTCCAGAGGAGATTGCCTTTTTAGCCGACGGCAGGAGATTTCCGGCCGCTCTTCGGGAAGCGTATGCCATGCCTCCGAACACGGTTGCCGATCCGGAACGGATGCGAAAGCTGTGCGCGTTCATTTTCTGGACGGCCTGGGCCTGTGTTGCCGAACGACCACACTCCCAGGAAATTTTGCATGGGCCGACGCAGACCACACTTAGTTCCGGCGTTAGCTACACTAACAACTGGCCAGCGGAACCTCTGGTGAATAACCGCCCCACTGGGCAAGCGTAGTCTGGTCCGTCATTAGCTTCGTCCTGTTGCTTGCCGGAGTTGCCTTATTGGCCTGGCATCACGCTGCTACGGCTGACGAAACTCCTTTACCGGAAACAGTGCCCGACAGCGATCCGTTATCGGGACTGCAAGCGACCCCTTCCATGCGAGCCACCTTGAAATACTTTTGGGCGGTTTTCGCCTTATTTATTGTGCAGATAGGTTTAGGTGCAGTGACCGCGCATTACGGGGTAGAGGGGCAGGGCTTTTACGGTATTCCATTAGCTCGCTGGTTACCTTATAGTGTAACCCGTACCTGGCACACGCAATTGGCTATATTCTGGATAGCCACTGCCTGGTTAGCCACCGGATTGTTTATGGCCCCTGCGGTATCGGGTTATGAGCCAGCTGGGCAACGCCTGGGCGTCAATCTCCTGTTCATCGCGCTGCTAATCATTGTGATCGGAGGCCTGTTCGGCACCTGGTTAGGTACGCGCCAGAAACTTAGCGACGAAGTCAACTTCTGGTTCGGACATCAAGGTTATGAATACGCAGACTTAGGGCGGTTCTGGCAACTCGTGCTGTTTATAGGTTTATTCCTGTGGTTAGGGCTTATGGTGCGGGCATTATGGCCGGCGTTTCGTCAACCAGGAAAACATAAGCATTTACTGGCACTTTTTGTCATTGCCTCCACCGCTATCGGATTATTCTATGGCGCGGGTTTGATGTGGGGTCGCCGGACGCATCTCAGTTTGGTAGAATACTGGCGCTGGTGGGTAGTGCACCTGTGGGTAGAAGGGTTTTTCGAGGTTTTCGCGACCGTGGTCATTGCCTTTCTCTTTACCCGCATGGGTTTGCTCCGCGTAGTCACTGCCACATCCTCCGTATTGTTTTCATCCGCGGTATTCTTGTCCGGCGGCATCATCGGCACCTTTCACCATCTTTACTTCACAGGAACACCGGAACCGATCATGGCCCTCGGTGCCACGTTCAGCGCTTTGGAAGTCGTGCCTCTGGTTCT
>Ga0073929_1002580_pt1 | contig 11083 bp, 10 predicted proteins | sample DewCreD2012metaG_3_FD_76966 | JGI IMG/M metagenome (GOLD analysis project Ga0073929, IMG submission 76966) | Hot spring sediment bacterial and archeal communities from British Columbia, Canada, to study Microbial Dark Matter (Phase II) - Dewar... ... | reverse complement strand
ATCTAACTTCTGTTGCATTTGTGCTGCGCTATCGTGGGACATCTTAGCCAATTGTTGCAGACTGCTGTCCAACTTCTGCTGCATTTGTGCTGCGCTTTCATGAGACATCTTAGCCAGTTGCTGCAAACTGCTGTCCAGTTTGCCTTGCATCTCTCTCGGGATGGTCTGCAGAGGTGTCACGACGTGTCGAAGCTTGCGAGAGGCCTCTTCGATTTGCTGTATCAGTGGAAGAGCTACCTCCTGTGAGATAGCATTCAGGTACATTTCGAATTCGCGGTATAGCTGCTCTTCCTCTGGTAGGAGAACACCCTCATCATCCGTCTTCATGCTCGACGGCTGCTTACCCTGTGTGCTCACGTGAACCTCCTCCAAGTGTTGAAATATACATTTAGATTACTCTACGACACCAGACACCTCGCCAAAATCTAATATCAATCCTTTATACAAGCCAACCGTTTTACCGGGCGGCACAGCAATGGGGCTGCTGTCCCTGCTTTTGGCTGTCCACTGCTGGGCGCCGCGGTTAGTTAGCCCCCAGCGAGATGGGTCTTGTGGATGGGGTGACACTTCCGCGACGGGTTGCTGAAAATCATAGTTGGGGAACGGGGTCATATGGTAGGGGTATAGTTTGGTGTCGTGTCTGATTACCACCACATTCTTCCCGATACGCAGGATGAAGGGAATGGGAACTCTCTGTTGGCATTTCCAGCAAAGCAGCGACGCTCCTTGACGGGAGTGAACCTCGTCATCGTAGAAGTTCTCACGTCCACAGTGCTGGCAATACGCTATGCAATCGGCAAGGTGGGCGAATGCTCGTCGCCATTCAGTTTCCCCAACACGCCTGTTTGGCTTTAGCCCCTCGGTGAAAGCGCGGATAAACAACCGCTTCAGGAAGGTGGGATAGACCTTCCAGAACTCTATTGCGTTATCGTGGTATCCCGGCACTGGGCGGTTCGAATCGTCGTTGGGGTCAAATATAAATATCGGCTCATAACCAAAAAGCTTGGTCATTGCTTGTTCGTCTAGACAATGTATCTGCAGTTCTCTTTTTCCCTCGAGAGGATGGTGCACGAAGAGAAGATAGAACAACAGCACAGCCAGCGAATACTTGTCTGTATCCGCAGATGGCTCGGCTTCACCGCGTACAATCTCAGGAGCCATGAACCGCTGGGTACCTATGACCCCAGCCGATGCTTCTCCGGGGATCGAAACATTGTCGTTGTCGCAGATTAGTATCTCGCCCGTGTTCGAATCGAAAAAGACGTTGCTGAAGCTAATATCTCTGTAACAAAAGCCTCTGTTGTGCAGCGACCAGTAGCAGTGAGCCAGTTGCCTGGCGACAATGCAGACAACCTGAAAGGAGGGGTGAACATCTCCTCGCATCATATCTACAATGCCCTTGAATCGCGGCTCCCGCAGAGGCATTACATAGCCAAAGTGCTTCACTGAGGAGCTGGTCACCACCATCTCTGGCCAGAGAAACTCGTTCGAATTCGTGGGCGGTCCTATGTCGACCAGCTTGCGTAATATTTTCTCCTGTTGCGGTGTGGCAGAGCCTTCAAAATACCATTTCAGCGCCTTTTCTTTGCCCTGTATCACCACCCGGTACACTTCACCTTGCCCGCCGCTACCCAGGAAGGCATCCACGACGCATCGGATACCTCCGGGCTGCAGCACAATAGTCTTGCCCACTGGTAGTAGCTGGTTCCACATAGTTACTTCCCTCTCAATCTGCGCGAGGCCTCGTTCGTATATGCCTCATCTCCTGTACCATTCTGTGAACCACCGCCACGGCTTCAGCCATTTTTGCTGCACTCGTTTTACCAAACCTGTAAGTGTCTTGTAATGCCAGTACACAACTGCCACAGTAACATCATCTCCGCTTCCTTGGTCCGACGTTTCATCCAGCCAGCCGTCCATCTGCTGTTGAATCTGCTCAGGTTCGAACTCTTGGAGGAGACGGAACCAGTCCCTTCCTGCCTGCAAAAAATCACTTTGTGTTGCAAAAGACTTTGAGTATCCGTCAGTACAGAGTAGCAGCAAGGGTTTCTCACCAGTTAGAGGCAATAGCTGCCACATCATCCTCGCGTCGGCATTGGGCTCGCAGAGAGAGTGGGTAGCCTCGCCAACATCTTCCAGTGTGCTTTCTGCGAACCGGTGGGTCGTTCCATTAGCTTCCACCACAAGGATGTCTCCGTCCCCAAGTTGTAGTAGCAAAATCCACTCCGGGTGTAGTGCAGCGGCAACCAGTGTACTCCCGAATTGCAACCAAACGCTCTGAATGTTCTGATTTACATCCAGTCCCTTCTGGAATGCTGTGCCTACTACCTCCTGTTTCCACGTCTGCACAATGCTTGTCGGTAGCATCGACGCTCGCTCGTGAACGGTTTCAAAATGCGCTCGGTTGTGTTGAATAACAAAGCGCTCCAAAAGGCGGCACGCCACCTGGACAGCGATCCTTGCGCCGATATCACTATAAGGGCTGGCTGAACTACCATGTCCGTCTGCAATAGCAACCACCGCACCACGAGATAGAAGACGATAGCCTGCCGCATCCTGATTGCGTACATCCCGCCGCCTGTGTGATGCGCCTGTCCGAGAGGAAGCAAGAACTTGCCATCTTCCTGCGTTGCGGCCTATCACCATACATCAGGTCCTTCTACCGGAGGGGGTGGTGGCAGGGCAAGCACATTGCTTCCAGACGCTATCTGAGTGCGCGATGGGGGCGAGGAAACCGTTTTCACGACGACGGTCGATGCCCAGCGAATGTACAGTGTTAACGCTTCCGGGTTATCCGCATGGAGTACCGGTATCTCCGCATTGCCGATGAATTGCTGTAAAACCTCTTCATCTGCATCTTGCCCAATGGCAATTGCGATACGCACCGATTTTTTACCCCACGGCTCCTCATTAAGCTTCTGCAAACCAGCCTCAAAGTCGTCAGTCGGTTGCCCGTCCGAGACCAACACCAGAACAGGCGGTAAAGCTCGCTCTGGCATCGGTGGCATTTTCAATTCCTCTGCAATCACCGCAAGCGCTTTGCCCATATCCGTTTGTCCGCCAGCGGTCAAGTCAATCCACTCGAACTGTTCAACAGGAGTGGGCTGAGGAATGTGCCAGTGGGCTCCATGGGAAAAGCGGAGGGCGCGCACCAGAAGATCGGCATTAGGATTCTGTTTCGCGACGTCACGCATGTGCGGTATCGCTTCGCGGATAGCCTGGTTGAGTGACTGGATTTTCTCCCCCGCCATCGAGCCAGAACAGTCCGCAATAAAGAAAAAGTGCAGCGGACGCGCGGCTAATTTGCCTCCAGGTCGTTCTAACATCAATTGCCAATGCCTCCTTTTTTCAAAAGGTGAACAAAGTTTTGGCAGTAGTTCGCACATAGTAACAATAGTGTGCCCATTGTACCTGATAACAGTGCCGTTGTCAAGGCAGTTTGGGCACAAATCCCGTACTGCAGGGAATTTTTTCGCTCTTCAGTTCTTGGCTCTACCTCACCACCTGAGTTGCCAGCAGCTGCGCCTGTCGGGCGTAATCCAGTGCTTCGTTCAATTCCCTCATCACCTCTTCGGGGTTGTGGAAGCCCATGCTGTTTTCGGAAACTATCAGGTTCTCCCAGCGCACATGCGCCTGCTGGTGCAGGAGTACCGCCTTCTTCAATGCTTCCTCATCCACGGCTTTGCCGCTCGCTTTCGCCTGCTTCGCCGCGGCGATGGCGTCGATGCTATCGCTCAGTGCCTGCTGCACACGCTTCTGTGCCTCATTCACATGCTGCTGCACACGCAGCACCTGTTCGCGCAGGTTCTGAGGCGAGACGTTATGACACTGGGCGCAGGGGTACGCCCCCAGCTTCTCGCCCTTCAGGTATTTGTCTATGTAGCGCAGAGGCGATACTAACCAGTGCGAGGTCAGCCAGCGTCCGTTCACGTTCACCTTCGGCATGTGGCAGGTAACGCACGATGCCCCCGCCCGTTCATACTTGCTCTCCCAGAAGGTTTCCGTTTCGGGGTGCTGGCTCTTGATGAGCGGCTCGCCGATAATTTCGTGTACCCAGTCCTGCTGGTATTTGTGGCGCTCCATGTAGTAGGCGTGCAGGTCGCGCACCTTGCGCCAGCCAAATTCAAAGCGCGCCTTCTTGTCTGCGCCGGGTCCGCACACGTACTCCACGTGACACTGCGCACAGACCAGAATCTCCTTCTGCTGCTTATCCGCCATGGCGAAGCTGGTGGCGTTGCGCTCCTTCCAGTAGGGGTTGACACCGCGCCGCTCGATGGCGTTTATCAGCCCTTTATTGATGATTTGGAGTTGCGCGGTATGCGGGTTATGGCAGTGCGCACAGGACGCACCGTAGTCCTGCATCTCTTTGGGGATGCGGTTGATAGCCTCCTGCCACTTCGCCACCACGTCGCCGTCGGTGGTAAGCTCCAGCCCTTTCCACTCCTTGCCCCAGTAGTAAGCGACCTGTGTGGACTTGCAGTTGAGGCAGGCGAGGTTTTTGCCTCGTTTGATGTCGATGTGGTCGCGCAGCATATAACGATGCGAGCGCTCTTCGTTGTACTCTTTTGTGAAACCATGCCCGGCGATAATTTTGTTGTACAGGGGGAAATCTTTGGTTTTGGGATGCTCTTTGGGGTCGGCAGGAGTGCCGCCGAACTCGCCTGCAGTGCCCGGCTCACTGGTGAAGTAGGTCTCATACTGGAACTTGTGGCACGACCCACAGGTCTCCGAGCGGAAGTCCACCACAGGGAGCACTTCGGTGGGGTCGTCTGCGTTCTGGTGCGCCAGCGCGTTCGGATGGCACTGGGAGCAGTTCAGACCGGCGTGGGCATGTTGCTTGAAAACCTCTGCTACTTCAGAATGGCAATCGGCACACTGCTCTTGCGCTTTATCCGCGGCAGGCTGGGCGGTCTCGGGTTGTACATTTGCCGTCACCGCCCACGCGATGGCCATCAGCAATGTCGACGAAAGCAGCATCATTTTACGATGAAGCATGTCGGTACCTCCGCCTAGATTTTCCGTGTAGCCGCAGGCTTATGAGTTTTGAAAAAATAGTCGTATTTATCCCCTCATCTCCTTTCCCGCAGCTTTGGGAGGGGTCTGGAGGCGAGGTGTATTCAACCTAACCCCCTGTCCCCCTTCCCTACGAAGGAAGGGGACATTCGACGCGAGGCTCCCCTCTCCTTGTAGGAGAGGGGCCGGGGGAGAGGTTGAATCGCTTTATTCTTTCAAAGTTCATCAGCCTGCGCCACAGGTTTCAGATTTTCAGCCTGCGCAAAAGGTCTTAATTTACTGATTCGTGAGGAACGACCTCGGAATCCTCTTTGAGTGGTATAATCCAAGCGTAACCCTTCGAGGAGCGAGGCGTTGTTCGGATAATGCACCCTATCCTGTTTCATATCGGTTCCTTAGAAGTGCGCTCGTATGGCGTGATGATTGTGATAGGCTTTGCGCTGGCGGTGTGGTGGTCGATGCGGGTTGCGCCACGCTATGGAGTGGAAGCCGAACAGATTCTGGACTTCGTGTTGTTGACCGCGCTGGCGGGTGTGCTGGGGGCGCGTCTGGTGTATGTGCTGCTGGACTGGGGCAGCTTTGCGGGGGAGCCTCTGCGCGCGCTCTATTTCTGGGAGGGCGGTCTCTCCTTTCACGGCGCAGTGATAGGCGGTGGGCTGGCGGTGGCGTTGCTGGCACGGCGCAAGGGCATTCCCTTCCTGCGGCTGGCGGACGTGCTGGCGCCGGGCGTCGCACTCGCCTACGCGATTGGGCGAATCGGCTGTTTTCTGGGCGGATGTTGCTACGGCGTGCCTACCGACCTGCCCTGGGCGTGTTCGTTTCAAGACCCCTTCCATCCGCACGTCCACACTCCGCCCAGCCACCCAACGCAGATTTACGCCTCGTTCTCCAACCTGCTCATTTTCGGCCTGCTGGCGCGGATGCAGAAGCCCCCTCACCCAGAGGGCAAGGTGTTCTGGGCGTATCTCGCGCTGTACGGCGTGTACCGCTTCATCGTGGAGTTCTGGCGCATCGGGGCAACCTCCACCGTGCTGGCGCTGGGGCTTTCGGATGCGCAGTGGGTAAGTATGCTGATGGTGCTTCTCGGCGGCGCGGGGTGGGTGAGAGCACAATTTTTGCAGAGGGATCCGCGAATCTCTTGACATTGACGCAGTTGTCAGGGGACAACGAGCCAATGCTTCCCTTAACTATCCATATCAACAACCCTGAGGGAGGCGAAAGGAATGATGACGATGAGGTATGCAAAACCATTAGGAGCAATCGCCCTGGTTACCGGCGTTACGGTGTGTGTCTTGCTGGTGCAGCATCTCCGTGCCCAACAGATACCCCTGTGGCATGACATCACACTGGATGAGGCGATGCAGCTTATCCGGGAGTTTGAAAACGACCCGAATCTCAGTTTGACGCTTAAGGACCCCCCTGCTGAGTCCAACGTCTGGCAATACGTCATCCTCAGCCCTGAAAAGGAATACCGCGTCCCACTGGAAAGCAGGCCGCGTATCGAGTGGCGGAAGAGGGTTTGGACGTGGCAGACATATAGCAACACGATGGACCCGGAAACACAGGTCGCGCTGGAGATGAGCCTGGAAGACCTGCGCCAAATCGCCCGCTCCTACATGCAGGCACATTACCCACAGCCGCAACGCTTAAACAAGGAAATGTATTTCTACGAAAGATTTGGGGAAACAACGGCAGATGGTCGGAGTATCGAGGTGCGCTACGAGGTGACGTTTATCTTTCGGGAACAGTTGCCCAGTGGAGCCAATACGGCTGCGAACTGCTGGGTAACGGTGAATACCGTTTACGGACAGGTGGATGGTTATAGTCACTATGCGCCACCTATTTTCGACGACGGCGTGCCCTCCCTCACACCCCAACAGGCTCTCCAGCGTGTTCAAAATGTACCCGGCTTCGTAGAAGTTGTGCCGGGCGAGGTGATGGAGTTAAGATTACAAGGACCGGATGATTTCGGCTCTCATGAGCTCATCTACCTTGTGAAGTTTTACGCGAGGCGAGAAGGTAGCCCGTTCCTGCACCCCTTTTTTACCTCCGTGAACGCACGCACAGGGGAGGTAAACCTTCCTCCAGTACCGATTTTAGGGGAACCCCACCAACAAAAAGAACCCAAACCGACCGTTGTGAAACACCGTGTACCTGCAACGTCTACCGCTCCTCGCTTGAGGCTCTATCTCAATGGGCGAGAGGTAGGTATCTTGCGTACACCGCTACTGATAGAGAACAAACCCTACCTGTACGTGGCTGTTCTCCAGTACGGGAAGAGGAAGACGCGGGTAGAGTATTCTCCGGACGAAGTGCGTCTGCTTTCAGAGGGAAGAGTGCTGGTATTCCGGCGAGGCAAGGCGGTCTACACGGATAACGGTAAGCCGTTTCGGATGAGCTCACCAGCCCGATGGGTGAACGGCAGATGTTACGTGCCCATAGATGTTGTTCAGAGGGTTACGGGGTTGCGTGTGCGTTACGACGCATTGGGGAGGAGAATAGTCATCACCAAGACTGTCGCTCGGTAACATCAAACTGCTCCATGGTGAGCAAGCGGACAGCAGCACCGCTCCGCGTGGGATATACCTGTATCGCCTGTCGGCGTATGTATACGGCAGTGCCCCGCCGGATAGGGACAGCAACCGCTCGGATTACCTGTTCGCTGAGCGGGCGTATGACGAGAACAACGAGCCTCTGTTGTATGCAGAGTATTGGGGCTATGATGACCACGGTACCCCGGATGATGACACAGACGATGAACATCTCTACTTCATCCGGTGGTATGTGCTGAGGGATAGCCTGGATACCAACGCCAGTAGTGGTACAATACGGCTGTATGACCCGGAGTTGAACCCGGTATACAGCTGGGACATCACCGCGTTGCGCTGTTTGGAACACAACGAGGCAACCGACGGTTTACGCGCGAGTGCTGGAGGTATCAAGCATGGGGTGATTGTGCCGGTACCGGTGAGCGTGATGCAGTTAGGTGGCGAGTATCGCTTTCTCCTGCAGGTCAAAGATGACCATGTTGCGCATGAGAAGGCGCATCGCCTTAAGCCGGCGCTGGAGCTGAACAGTAAGACCATCAAGCAAGTGTGCTATATCTGGGTGAGTGGCACATCTGTTGAGTACTTGACCAGCATAAGGTGGGATTATGTCACCGAGAGCCTGCGCAGCGCAGAGTTGCACGGCTTCAGGTTCACTGAGGGCACGCAGGGGGCACTAGCATCTGTAGACCTTCGGACGTGGCGAGGGGTATTTTACTATGCGTTGAGCGATCCGCAGAAGCGATGGCAGCGAGCTAAAGCTAAGGAGAAGGGATGGGCAGACGCGCGGACACTTATAATTACGAAGGCGGAGCAAGGTTTCGGAGGAGTTCAAAAGGAGGACGTCGCAAGGATTGAGGAAAAGAATTACGCAAGATGTGGACCAGACTCTCCTGCTGTAGCCGCCATTAACGGGCACTGGCTTTCGAATGCCAACCTTGACGCTGAGCAAGAACTGTATGTTCGTGCCAACGCTGTTCTCCATGAGATTACACATCTCTTGAACGACCGAAACAAGGACCGCTGCAAGGAGAATGTCTCTACATGCGTCTGGAGCCGCTCGTATAGTCAGGCATTTACGGGGCGGTTACAGAACCGCGTGACCATACGCAGCGTAGTCCGTTTCTTGCCATGGCATGCCCTTTACGAGATTAACGAAATGCGCAAGAGCACAGGTTGGGATCCCCTGTCCCCTTAACAAGGAGGTTTGCCAGATGAATAGATTCTGCGCACTGACACTGTTTGTGACGTTTTGGGTTACACTATTCGCATCAGTACACCCAGCTCCGGTCGAGCACCGTTACCGTTGGAAACTAACAGGCGAGGAGATACTTCTGGAACTTGAAGACGGAACAGGTCACAGAGGAGTATATGCTCTAGACCCTTTTGCCAGAGAGCCAAGACCCGTTTTGTTGATTGCCGGTGGGAGACGTCCTGTTTGGAATCACCGGCGAACCCTCTTCGCATACTATTACGGAAACTCAAAGCAGGTATGGATAGCGCGTCGAGATGGATACACTTTTGCGCTCCAATGGCCTATTCGTACTCCTGATGTTTCCAAAGACGACGACCCACCCTTGCGCTGGACGTACTCAGGGAATTTCTACTCTGTGGGGCGAACAGTTCGCATGGGTACTGTAGTAGGGGAAGTCTTCTGTCTTAAACCCCTGCCCGATGACATAGATTTGCGTGCCTGGAAACATTATGCTGGAGGAGATTTTGGACATTGGCTGATTCTCGCCAAGCCACACGATCTCTCAGACATCAGGAACGCAGAAAAGGTGTCGTGGAGCGACATTCTGGTCAATCGGGCGCAATCGTTCTCTCCTGACGATCGCCATATTGCTGTGGAAATTGCTCCTGCAGCGCCTCTGGATCTCCGCCGAGAACAGAGCAGAATATTCATTTACCGAAACGTTTACCAGAACACGCCGGTGAATAGGAACGAAACGCCTCCGCAAGTGTTCCAAAAATCCACCAGTATCGAGGGACCTATTGAACTAGGACAGCGGTTGACACAGCTTGGGGAGGATGTCAGTGAGCTAAATCCAATCTGGTCGCCTGATGGAAAATGGATTGCATTTACTGTCATCCATTGGAGCAAAGGCTATATGACTGCTGCGGTATGCCAACAGGATGGAACCAATTATCACGAAATAACTCCCGCACAGGAGCTATCTGAGCCTGCAAGGTTGGTGTACCAGTGGCTACCAGTAACCAGAGCAACGCGCGAGAAAGCGACCTCTTTCTCCTTCCGTACAAAGCGGCAATGGGGGTATCCCCATGCAATGCCTGTCGGATGGACAGATGACGGTCAGTATTTGGTGATCTCCTGGGGATCTTTGCTCTCTTCAGAGCCTCTAGCTGTAGCCAAATTCGAGAACGGTGAATGGTTTGTTCGGGTGGTACCGTATGTGGGACCGCTAAGCACGACCACCCCTGAGGATGGACTAATAGCCATCGGTCCTGCTAAAAATGGCAGGTGCCCTGTAGCAGTGTGTGAGATAGGTGGCACGGGTATCTCTATACTTGACCTGCTGGCGAAGCACTTCAGAGAACAGCTGTGGATAAACCTGCCCGAAGGCTTAACGGTTAACTGGATAGACTGGTAACAACTACTCGCAGGAGGAACGTGGCGACCATAACGTCCGATTTGGAACCCGCAGCATACCCACTTTGCTTTCAGGAGAGCAGAAACCTTCTGCGTGTCGGACCTGCAGGGAAAACGCTACGAACCGCTTGACAGCCTTTGCGGAGGCGACCTGATAGGCTGGCACCCCGGCGGCAAGCGGTTGTTCTTCTGGAACCCAACTGACTCTTCTCTACCCCCTGTGCAGGCGGACAATCGAGCAGAGCGCTGGATAGGCTTTACTGTTGGCGCATGGGCAGCCAGGCTGGACGAACGAAAAGGGCTAATAACCGCTCCTTTCCTCCAGACCGACAAGGGGTTCAGAGGCTATCACGTGGGAAAGGTGCGCTTCTCGCCGGATGGGCGTAAGGTGGCATTGGAGGTCTACCGTGCTGTGCCTCTGGTCGGTCGTCTGGAAAGCAAGATTGCCATCGCTAATGTGTCCGAGAGGGGAGAGGTGGGTCCCCTACGACGGCTTACGCGGCTTCCCGACCGTTTTTACGAGTTGAACCCTGTGTGGTCCCCAGACGGTCAGCACATCGCCTTTGACGTGGTGGATGCCCGTCAGCAGACGTGTGTGCCCTGTGTAGCTAGCCCCGATGGAGAGATACTGGGGTTCCTCATTGGGGCGTCAGAGCAGGAGGCGGCAGGAAGCACGGAACCGCAGAACCCGGTGAAACGGCTACCCTCTCTCCCCGATGACTATGCCCAGCAAACGTGGAGGGTTCTGGATTGGGTTTCCTACGACCGTCTGGCGATAGTGTCATCGGAGTTGCTCTGTTGCAAAGATGGGCATTATCTGGGGTAGCATAGCAACATGAAAGCAGCAAAGGATAACTATATTCGTGCGTTTCGCCGCCTTGGCTTACCAGTTGTGCCAGCGGGCACTGCCACT
>Ga0073929_1002567_pt1 | contig 11161 bp, 10 predicted proteins | sample DewCreD2012metaG_3_FD_76966 | JGI IMG/M metagenome (GOLD analysis project Ga0073929, IMG submission 76966) | Hot spring sediment bacterial and archeal communities from British Columbia, Canada, to study Microbial Dark Matter (Phase II) - Dewar... ... | reverse complement strand
GTCCGCCGCGGAGCCAAGGACTCAGATGGAAGAGGCACGCCTGGTCAACTATCGTCGGCTTTAGCCGATGGTAGTTGACCTTTCCAGGGAATCAGACCCCGCATCCGTGCGCAGCGCCCCCGCTGAGTTCCCGGCTTTAGCACCTTTTTGTCCAAGACCCTATCCGTGGCGTAAGCAGGCCCAGCTGCAATCCCGTCGATAACCCGCAGCTTTAACCCTGGATAGGCTCGGACTTCTGGTCCGAGCCGGTTGTGGCCCCGGACTCGCCGAATCTCAGCCCCGCGTTGATATTTCAGATTCTGAGTCAGGCCCCGCTGGGCCCCCAGGTTGTGTCCCGAATCCCGCAGGGGACAGCATCACTCGGAAGCAGAGGCTCAGGCCGCCCTTGTATATTCGTGCGGAGCGCGGTACCGTGAGGGCACGCGTCCGGTGGGTGGCAGGGCACGGGCTCCGTGCCCCCCTTCGGCTTGACCGACGCAAAAAGACGCCCGCGCCGGCCTTCCGGCGGCGAACGGTCGATGGCCGAACGGCGGCGCCGACGAGACGCGTCGAGCGCCCATGGACACGGCGCCTGCCCCCGGACGGTCTGGGGCCTGCACGCCCCCAACGCCAACCCAGACTCGAGCGGTCGGAGGTCGTCCGGAGGTTGGATCCCCAGGTGAAGCTCGTCGTCGGCAGCGACGTGGCCAGGGCCAGCCACACGGTCTGTGCCCTGGAGGCCCCCGCGGGCACGGTCCGCCAGCGGCCCCGGTCGATCGCCGCCACCGCCGCGGGCTACGCTGACCTCTGCCAGCGGCTCGCCCAGTGGGGTGGTCCCGAAGCGGTCCTCGGCGGACGCGACGCCACGGGCTCGCTCGGGGAGCCGCTCCACGACGCGTTAACCCACGCCGGTTACCAGGTGCTCGTCCTCCACCCCTGTCAGACCTCCGCCTGGGCGGCACGTCGGGGCCTGCGGGCCCAGACCGAGGGGCTCGACGCCCAGACCCTCGCCCGCGGGCTCCTCGCCGGCTACGCCCGGGCCAGCACCTTACCGACCGAGACCGTTCAAGCCCGGCGCGCGCTGACCCGCGCCCGCCGCGACCGCGTCCAGGCGCGCACCGTTGCCCGCCAGCGACTGCTCGACGAACGGGTGGTCGTCTTCCCAGAACTCCCCCGTCACCTTCCCGAGCAGACCGACCGGGCCACCCCGGCGGTCCTGCCCCTCCGCGGTGCCGACGGATCGGCCCGGGCCCTGGCCGAGGCCCGGTGGTCTCCACCTTCGCCCGCCCCGTGCGCGACCTCCAGCGCCACAGCGACGATCGCGAGCAGGCCATCGCTGCCGTGCTGCACGACGACGAGGCCGGCAAATGACTCCCGGGGATCCCCGGGAGCGGCCCGACCCACGCGGCGACGATCCGCGCCGAACTGGGCGATGTCGCCCGCTTCGGTCGGGTCGACCAGGTCGTGGCTTATGCTGGCTTGGACCCCCGAGCGCGCCAGAGCGGCGCCGTCGTCGGCCAGCGCACGCTCTCCCAGCGCGGGCCCGGCGCCCTGCGCCACGCGCGCCGCGAGGGACAGCGCGTGGCCGCGCGGTATCGGCCCGAGTGGCGCGAGCGCTCCCAGACGCTCCGGGCCAGGGGCCAGAGCCAGAAGGAGGCCCTCCCGATCCTCTCGCGGGCCCTGCTCACGGTGGTCTACCACCTCCTCATCAGCGGCGACTCCTCCGACGCCGACAAGATCAAGCCGCGGGCCGTCGGTGCGGCTGTTGGGGCTTGACACCGGATATGAACTCTTTTGGCCGGCACGACGGTGGCCTCCCGGAAGGCCCTCTCCCCCTGCAGCTTCCCCTCCGCGTCCAGGGTGGAAAGGAAAGCCTGGAAGACCTTCTCCCACACCCCGTGCTCCGGCCCCTCCGTGAGCCGCCGGTGGCAGCGGGTCGTGCGGCCGTCTGCCCGGGGAAGGTCCGGCCACCGGGCGCCGGTCGTGCGCACCCACAGAATGCCTTCCAGGGTTTGTCGGTCATTGGCCCGTCGCCTTCCCCGGGGCTTCGGGGGTGGGAGCAGGGGGCGCTGCGGGTCCCTGCTCATCGGTCAGCATCCTCTCCACGGCTGAGACCTCTCACCCGGTGTCTCAGCCCCAGTTTGGGACAGGGGCTTATCACCTGTCCACATTTCGGGATGAACTCCAGTCAAACATCCGGCAGGAAGATGACCCGGTCCTTCAAAGCGTCGTCCTCGGGATAGGCCTCCAGGAGCGCGCTCAGATGCCTGACCAGCTCGCCGATGTCTCCGGGTGCAACCGTTCGGAAGTGTACGAGGACAATGCCCATGTGATTTTTTCCCGCTTCAGCCCACTGCCGAGAAAGCGGGATGAAATCCCGAAGATTGTACGTGACGAGGACCCGCCCCTGACGTACTGCAGCCTCGAGCTGCTCGGAGTCCTCAAGACCCCAGGCCCAGCGATTCTCGGGTTCCTGGACGGCCTGGACATCATGCCCCACCATCCGCACCGAACTACCGTGAGAGCGGCCGCAGGTATGGGTACAGCCGCTCCCACTCCTCACGCGGCCGCTCATTTTCCGCGATCAGCGCCTCAATCTCCTCCGGGTATGAGCGGTAGTACCGGACGGCAGCCTCGACCTGACGCGGCGTGAGGTGGGACAGCACGCTGCGCGTGCTGTCCACGTCTTCCCCACAGGCACGGTATACAGCAATGACCTCCCACACATCCAGGCCGGTTCCCTCAATCCGGGCCCGCCTGTCCCCCGGAGGACCGGCAAAAGATATACCCGGATGACTGCGCATCCTGGCAGCCTCTTCTGCCAGCTCGCTCACGATGCTCCCCATAGGACGCGCGGTGCGGCGTGAGAGCTCCTTGACGAATTCGTAAGTCTCCTTCTTCAAGCGCACACTCAGCGGTACCGACTTGGGCATTGGAGTCGCCCCCTTCCCTGCCCGGTAACGTTCGATTACATTGTAATCCATAAAACAACGAGGTGCTGTCCCCCCTCCGCGGCCGGGAACCCCAGCCCTCTCGCCCGTCGGACGAACGTCAGGCTTCTGGCCTAATCGCACCGTAATGGGATTGAAACAATTGTCTCAAACATGCGGCACACAAACGCAGAATCAGGTCCTAATCGCACCACATTTGGATTGAAACGGACGCTTTTCAGATAGAGCGTGTTGCCCCCGCACCAGTCCTGATGATCGTGGTAGTACTAGTACTCGTTTCCGGTGCGAAATGGCGGGATTGGGGGTGGTTGTATCATGGTACGGGAGTCCGACGGGAGGAAACTGGCCATGCTGTGTGACCGCCACAAACCGATGGATCTTTTCACCCTGGTTCCGAAGCTCGATCTGGAGATGGATCCAATTCTCACCGAGCTGGATCGTCTCCTCGACGATGATGTCGTGTTCCCCACGGTGAAGGCGGACCTTGCCCGCCGATACCCCCCAGACGCGCACGCACGGTCGGCATTCCACGCCGGTCGAGGTGATCCTGCGGATGATCGCCGTCAAGCGGTTGTCTCGCTGGAGCGACGCCGAGACCGCGCATTGTGTCGCCGATAGCCTGGTCTTGCGCCCGTTCTGTCGGGTCTCTCTCGAAGCCGTCCCCGATGACACCCCGCTGATCCGTTGGGCGAACCTGATCGGTCCCCCGACGCGCGCCCAGGGCAATGATCGGGTCGTCGAACTGGCGCGGGCATTGAAGGTCACCCGGGGGCGCAAACTCCGGACGGATACGACGGTGGGGGAGACGACCATTCACCACCCGACGGACAGTCGCATTCTGGGCGACGGGGTGCGCGTCTTGAGTCGCCTGCTCCGTCGGGCGAAGGACATCGTGACGGATGGGAGAGACCTGCCCAGGACGGTGTTTCGGAGTCACACCCGGAGCGTGCGGCGGCTCGCCCAGGAGATCCCTCGGGTGGCCCGCCGCCAAGGGGAAGAAGCGGCCGAAAGTCTCCCGCGCGCCGATGCCACGCTCATCGGGATCGCCGAAGCGCGCAAAGCCCCAGCCGAGCACGTGCGAGACTCTCTCGCTGAGCGAGCGGATCCTCAGGCACAGCGTCTGGTCCAGCAGTTCGCTCCCTTTCTGCCTCTGGTTGACCAGGCGATCGCGCCAGCAACCCGGCGGGTGATCTGTGGGCGAGGTCGTCCCCGCCACGGAGAAACTCCTCAGCCTCTTCGCGCCGCATACTCAGATCATCGTCCGGCACAAACCCGGTAAGACCAGTGAGTTTGGCCGCAAGGTCCTCCTCGACGAGGTCGAGGGAGGCATTATCAGTCGCTATGAGATTCTCGCAGACGGCGGTGGCCAGGACGCGCCCTATCTGCGGGCCAGTCTGGAAGGACATCGAAAGCGGTTCGGGCGGGCGCCGCATCTGCTGGCGGGCGATCGGGGCGTTGCCTCACCGACCAATGAGAAGCTGGCCCGGGCGTTTGGCGTCAAACGGGTCATCTTACCCCGGTCAGGAACGCTCTCGGAAGAACGCCGGAAACTTGAACGCGCCCGGTGGTTTCGTCGGGGCTTGCGGTTTCGCGCGGGGATCGAAGGGCGGATCAGCGTGCTGAAGCGATGCCAGGGGCTGGATGTTTGTCTCACTCACGGGGAAGAGGGCTTTGGGCGCTGGGTCGGCTGGGGCATCGTGACGGCGCACCTGGCCAGGAGCGCCGAGACGCGGGTGGGACGGGCGGCCAAGGCGACCACGGCGGCATGAGACACCCCCGCGCCGAAGGGAACCCTCGCAAGCGTCCAGCCCCTGGCTTGGGGTGAAATGGCTCAAAGCCCTTGAAACCACGGTGTTTTCGGCGATTTCGCACCGGAAACTAAGTTCCTGTGTGGTATACTCACGCCATGAGTGCGCCGATATTTATCCGACTGACCCCTGAAGAGGATGCCAGACTACTGGAACTGGAGAAAAGCCCCCTGGTCCATCCCAAGGTTAGGCTGCGGGCCCTCGAAATCAGGTTATCTGCCCAGGGCTGGAGCGCCCCGAAAATCGCCGGCTTCGTCGGCAGGGACCGGACGACGGTCCTGCTCGCTTTAAGGCGCTGGCTTGGGCGCAAGTTTGAGGGTCTGGCCGACGGCAAGGCGCCGGGGGCAGCCCCAAAAATCACCCCCGCGGTAGAAGCGTATCTTCGGGAGCTTTTAGCCCAGGACCGGACCTGGACTGCCCGGCAACTTGGTGAAGCGGTTTTCGAAAAGCTTGGCGTCAGGGTTGACCGTTCGACAAGTGCCCGGCAGAGAAAGCAGCTCGGTTACGTTTACAAACGGACAAGATCTGTGCCTATCGGTAAGCCTGCGCCGGAGGAAGTTGAGACGTTCCGGACCGAAGAGATTCGGGTAAAAAGGGGGCGGCCGAAGGCTTGAACAGGGGAATCTCCCTGGATGAGAGCGGCTTTGGGCTTTCCCTGCCGCCGGCTTACCGCTGGACAGCCAGGGGAAAATCCCGTGTCAGGTGTGTACCCAGGGCCTGGGGCAAGTCCGGTCGGGTCAACGTTATTGGGCATCTGGAATGGGAGCCTGACGGCAACCACCGGGTCAGATGCGGTGTCCTTGAGGGTCAATGCCGGACTGAGCAGGTGCTGGACTATCTTGAAGGTCTGGCCCAGCAGGCGAAGTGCGGCGGCACGCCGGTGGTATTGTTCCTGGACAATGCGCCGTTTCACCGGTCCGGCAGGCTTAGAGCCCGGACAGCTGAGTGGGCACGGAGGGGCCTGGTCTTAAGATACCTGCCCCGATACAGTCCGCATCTGAATCCGATGGAGGGTGTCTGGCGGCGGATAAAAGGGTTCTTGATGCCCCGAAGGTTTTACCCGACGGTTGCCGAGCTCAAAGCAGCCGTCGGTGAAGTCGTGCAGCTACTTGAAGGGACTGAGTTTAAAACTCAATGCGCAGGAACTTAGTATTAGTGTGGATCCGCTCCTCCTTCCTGCACGGCGCATCAAGGAGCGCTGCGGCCTCCACCGCAACACCCTCTACGCGTGGGGAAGGGATCCTTCACCCCGTCCGCACCTCCGGAGGGCGCAGGCGGTACCGGAGGGACGAGGTGGAAAGACTTCTCTCCCTGGGCCTCCAACTCTCTCAGACGGAGCCCAGGCCCCGGACCGTCCTCTACGCCCGTGTGAGCACGCGGAAGCAGGAGGCCTTCCTCAAGGCCCAGGTAGCCCGCCTGGAGGCCTTTTCCTGGGAGCGGGGCGGGTCCTACGAGACGGTGGCCGAGGTGGCGGGCGGGGGTCAACGAGAACCGGCAGGGCCTCCTCAAGATCCTGAACCGGGCCAACAGGGGGGAGCTGGACCAGGTGGTGGTGGAGTACGAGACCGCCTGGCCCGCTTCGGGCTCGGCTACATCCGCCTCTTCCCGGAAGCCTTCGGCGTCAGCTACCACCAGCGAAAGCGGGCGACTTGCCCTCGCCCGAAGGGTAGGCACCTTCCTTCCGTTCCTCGGGCTTGAGTACCCAGAGACCTCTCTCCCCTCAAGCCCGCCCTCCTCACCGGGTCGTGGGAGCGGTGGAAGAGAGGCCCGGGTCTTCCCCCTGGTGGAGGGCCGGCGTGCGCTCATGCGCGCTTTTCCTGACCAGGTGGAAGAGAGGAGCCGGCTCCTCTCGACGGGTCTCCGGCGCGAAAGGCGCGCCGATCGGGAGTGCGGAAAGACCGGAGGACCGGGCGTGGGCCAGTCGCCGGCCGGGGACAGGGTCCCGGCCGGAAGCGGGGCGAACCCGCGCCGCAAAAAGACGGGGCACCGGGATCCCGGTGCCCCGCGTCTTCTCGCCCGGCCCGACCGTCAGGCCGTGCTCTCGCGCTGGGCGACCGCCACCTCGGGCGTGGCGGCCTTCTCCGCCGGGCTGGCCGGGAGAACCACCCAGCCGGCGATGAGCCCGAGAAACGAGACCAGTGCGGCGATAAGCAGCGCGTCCATCAACCTCTCCCCTCCGTCATTTGCGGTCTGGCTGGCGATGGGCGGGGGAGAACCCCCCGCCCGGTTGGTCTCTCAGTACTGGTAGGCCGGCTCGCCGTGCTGCGAGACATCCAGCCCCAGCCGCTCCTCTTCCTCCGGCACCCGCAGCCCGACCAGCGCGTCCACCACCTTCAGGATGACGAAAGTCATCACCGCGACGAACACCCAGGTCGCCACCACCGCCACCGCCTGGATCCCTAACTGGGCCGGGTTGCCGAAGAGCAGGCCATCGGCTCCCGCCTCGTTGACCGCCTTGGTGGCGAAGAGCCCGGTGGCCAGGGCGCCCCAGGTCCCGCCGATGCCGTGCACGCCGAACACGTCCAGCGCGTCGTCGATCTGGTAGCGGTTCTTGAGCAGCTGGACGGCGGCGTAGCAGAAGACGCCGGCGCCCAGCCCGATGAGGATGGCCGCCCGCACGTCCACGAAGCCGGAGGCCGGCGTGATGGCCACCAGCCCGGCCACCGCCCCCGCCGCTCCCCCGACCGCGCTGGGCCGCCCGGTGTGGGCCCAGCTCACGGTGATCCAGGTCAGGGCGGCCATGGCCGCCGCCGTGTTGGTGACGACGAAGGCGTTGACCGCCAGCGGCCCTGCCGCCAGCGCGCTCCCGGCGTTGAAGCCGAACCAGCCGAACCAGAGGAGCGCCGCCCCCAGCACGGTCATCGGCGCATCATGCGGCACCATGTGCTCGTGCCCCCAGCCGATGCGCCGGCCGATGACCAGGGCCGCCACCAGGGCCGAGACACCGGAGCTGATGTGCACGACCGTGCCGCCGGCGAAGTCGAGCGCCCCCAGACTCCGCAGCCAGCCTCCCATGCCCCAGACCCAGTGGGCCAGCGGGTCGTAGACGAAGGTGGCCCAGAGCAGGCTGAAGAGGACAAAGGCCTTGAAGCGCTTGCGCTCAGCGAAGGCCCCGGTGATGAGCGCCGGGGTGATGATGGCGAACATCATCTGGAAGGCCATAAAAAGCTGATGCGGGATGGTGGGGGCGTAGTCTTTGTTGGGCTCCGCCCCGACACCTGTCAGCCCGATCCACTCCAGTCCACCGATGATCCCGCCCTTGTCGGGGCCGAAGGCCAGGCTGTAGCCCCAGAGGACCCACTGGACGCTGATGAGCGCCAGGATGAAGAAACTGTGCATGATGGTGGCCAGGACGTTCTTGCGCCGGACCAGCCCCCCGTAGAAGAACCCCAGCCCCGGTGTCATCAGCATAACCAGGGCGGTGGCGACCAGAACCCAGGCCGTATCCCCGGTGTTGATCTCTGCTGGCATCTTCTCTCCTACCCTGCCGCCAGGATCGGCAGCCGGTGCTCCGGCTCTCCCTCTCCCCACCGAACCGGTCGCCCGGGCCTCTCCCGTCCGGTGTCGCGCCCCGGCGGCCGCCCGGTCCCACGGGTCCAGGCCGGGACCGCCGCCGGTGTCAGAGGGAGGACCGGTCAAGGTGGTCGCGGCCGACCACCCCTGGCCGCGCTGCCACCCTCACTATACCCCCGGGCCAGACTCCCGGCCACGGATGCGGGGCACGAAACTCATCCCCGCCGGTTTGGGCGGACAGTCCAAACCGGCCGCCGCTTTGGGTACGACGCCCAAACGCCACCCTGGCACGTTCCCTGCCCGGACCGGCCGGGGAGAGCACCATGCCCCCGACCGCGATCGTCCACCTCGTCGGCACCGGCGACCCGGCCCGCTGCGCGGTCACCCACTACACCCACCACCTGGTGGCGGCCCTCCGGGCGCTGGGCCTGCCGGCCACGATCCAGACCCTCCCTCCCGACCGGCGCTGGGACCTGGCCGGCGTCCTCCGGCTGGCCCTCGCCCTCCGCCGGGCTGCCGTCGTCCACCTCCAGTGGGCGCCCCTCTCGTTCGGCACCGCCCGGGCCCCGGCCCTCCTGCCGCTCCTGCTGCCGGGGCGCTTTTATGTCACACTGCACGAATACGGCGGCGAGTGGGTGCCACCGGGCCTCTCGCTCGGCCTCTGGCGCCGTCTGGCCGGCTGGGGCGAGCGCCGCGCCCTCTGGGAGCGCGACACCCTCACCCTGGCCACCGCCGCCCGACGGGTGGTGGTGACCAACGACCACCATCGCCAGGTCCTCCTCCGGCGCGTCCCCGGCCTGGCCGCCCGGACGGTGCTCATCCCCATCGGCCCCAACATCCGGCCGCTGGCCACCGCGGCCGCGGCGGCCGCCCGGCGGGCCCCTTTTGGCGGCCGGCCGCTCCTCGTCTTCTTCGGCTTCGTCCACCCGGTCAAGGGACTCGAGGACCTGCTCCAGGCTCTGGCCCGGCTGCCCGCCGGCCGGCGGCCAGCCCTGGCGGTGGTCGGCGGCTTTGAGACGGCCGCCCTGGCCGGGCCGGCGGCGGCCGCCTACCGGGCGGCGCTCCAGCGGCAGGTTCGGGATCTGGGGCTGCAGGCCGACGTCGTCTTCACCGGGCACCAGCCCGAGGCCGTGGTCTCCGCCTACCTCCGGGCAGCCGATCTCGTCGTCCTGCCCTTCCGGGGCGGGGCCAGCACCAAAAACGGGGCTCTCCTGGCCGCCTGGGCCCACGGCGCGCCGGTGCTGACCACCGCGGCCACCCCCGTGGACCCCCTCCTTCGGCACGGCGAGACCGTCTTTCTGGTTCCGCCGCGCGACCCGGTGGCTCTGGCCCTGGCCATCGACCAGCTCCTGGCCAACCCGCGGCTCCGGGCCCATCTGGGCGCCGGCGGCCGGGAGACGGCCGGCCGCTTCGCCTGGGAGGCCATCGCCCGGGCCCACCGGGCGCTCTACGCCATTGGTTAAATATGGCCCAGCGGCAGCGGCTGGGGCCGCAGGTCCAGGCGGGCGATGTCCGGCTCGGCGAAGGTCCGGAGCAGCCAGTCGCCCAGGACGCGCAGCCGGGTGCCGGTCCCCAGCAGCCGACCCAGGTAGTACAGGCGCCAGAGGAGCCAGGCTGGTAGGCCCGTCAGAACGAGGTTCCCCACCTTGGCCACGGCGTCGCGCTCGCCCAGCGAGAGCATATCGCCCAGGTAGCGGTAGGTGAAGGGCGCGGGCTCGCGCCCGGCCAGACGGTCGGCCAGGATGCGGGCCACCGCCTCGGCCTGCTGGATCGCCACCTTGGCGTCGGGGGGAAGCGGCCGGCCGGTGGTCGGGTCGGTGTACTGGGCGCAATCGCCGATGGCGTAGACGCCGGGGTGCTCGACCAGTTCCAGGAACTCGTCGACGACCACCGTGCCACCGCGGCCGTGGGGCACCGGCAGGCCGGCCACCAGCGGATGAGCCCGGATGCCGGCGCACCAGATGACCGTCCGCCCGCGGAGACGCTCGCCGGTGTGGGTCTCGATGCCCTCGGGGCTGACGCGGGCGACACTGGTCTCGGTGCGGATCTCGACCCGTTTGCGGCGCAGGACGGCGGTGGCGGCCGCCCCAAGGCGCGGGTCCAGCGTGGGCACCAGCCGCGCCTGGGCCTCGACCAGAACGATCCGCACCTCGTCGAAACTCAGGTCGGGGTAGAGGCCGATCAGGCTGTGGTGGATGAAGTCGTGCAGCGCCGCCGCCAGTTCGACGCCGGTCGGACCCCCGCCGCAGATGATGAAGGTCAGGAGCTCCCGCCGGCGGTCGGGGTCCGGCTCGGCGGTGGCCTGCTCCAGGGCGTCGATGACCCGGTTGCGGACGCTGACGGCGTCGCCCACCTCCTTGAACGGGAGACTGTAGCGCTCAGCCTCGGGCACGCCGAAGAAGTTAACGACCGATCCCAGAGCCAGGACCAGGTAGTCGAAGGGGATGGTGCCGACGGTGGTGTGGACCAGACGGTTCTCCAGGTCGAGGCCGGTGACCTCGGCCTGGCGGAAACGGAAGCGCGGGCGCCGCAGGAGCGAGCGCACCGGGAAGCAGACGTGCCGCGGCTCGACCAGCCCCCCGGCCACCATCGTCAGCATCGGCGTGAACAGATGGTAGTTGTGCTGGTCGATGAGGGTGATGTCCACGGTGGGGTCGCCCTGGAGACGGCGGCTCAGGTGGAGGGCGGTGAAGAGGCCACCGAAGCCGGCCCCCAGGATCACCACCCGCTGGCGGGTCCGTCCCACGGCGGCGGCCAGTCGGGCCATCTCCCGACGCGCCCGCCAGCCGCGCCAGAACCGCCAGCCGAGATAGCCGCCGGCGGCCGCCAGGACCACCAGCCGGGGTGAGAGTCGCAACCGGTTCATCGCTCTCCTCCACGGGTGCGGGATCGACCGGTCGCACCGCTTGC
>Ga0073929_1002565_pt1 | contig 11169 bp, 9 predicted proteins | sample DewCreD2012metaG_3_FD_76966 | JGI IMG/M metagenome (GOLD analysis project Ga0073929, IMG submission 76966) | Hot spring sediment bacterial and archeal communities from British Columbia, Canada, to study Microbial Dark Matter (Phase II) - Dewar... ... | reverse complement strand
GTGGACAAACCGATGCACCAAGAGCGCGTTCTGCCGTAAATGATATGTGGCCGGCAACGCCGGCCACTTGCGTCCCACGCTCCTCCGGTGCCGGTGGGCGGATTCGAACCACCAACCAAGGGCTTATGAGTCCCCTGCTCTGCCATTGAGCTACACCGGCCCAACCTCCAGCGGGATAGTGTAGCAATCACGGGCGTGGGACGTCAACTGCCGAGGATGACGCTGGCTTCGCCCCGGGGAGGGGTTTGACCGGTGAGCGCGTCCGTGGTAGTATACATCAAGTGCTTGATTGATATGTGGATCCTCTTGAACGGAGGTCAGGCGTGACGCGGGCCCAACAGCTCCTCCTCGCGACGCTGGCGGTGAGCTGGTATAACGTGGCGGTCATCTGGCTCATGCAAATTCTGATCTACCCGTCCTGGGCGTTCATCCCCAGTGCCGACTTCGGCCAGGCGCAGGGAAACCACTTCGTGCGTCTCTTCATCGTGGTCTTCCCGCAGGCCACCCTCGCGACACTGAGCGCGCTTGCGCTGTTGCGCTGGCGCCCGCCGGGAATTCGCAGAGCCGCGCTCTGGCTCGGGCTCGGTATCCAGCTCTCTCTCTGGCTCCTGACCGCGCTGCTCTGGGGCCGCTGGCAGGGACAGATCGCGCTGGGCGATGCCCCGCCCGGGAGTCTCGGGCCGGCCAACGTCGAGCTGTATCATCTCCTGGTGGCCACCCACTGGCTCCGGGTCGGGCTGATAACGGCCTATGGCATCCTCGTCTTCTGGATGGCCTATCGGAGCTTCAGCCGGCCTCGAACCGTAGAAGTCGACGCGCATGGAGGGGCACTCGTTCCAGGAGAACCGCGACCGGTGGAAGGCTGAGGGGTGAACAGCCGTTCGATGGAGGGACAACGATCGCGCGGCGCGAGGGCCGACCGGCGAAGGGAATTGATTCGCATCGCTTACCACCAGCTCGCGGAGCGCGGGTTCGAGGGCCTGCGCGTGCGCGACGTTGCCAACGCCGCCGGAGTGAACATCGCGACCCTCCACTACTATTTCCCGACGAAAGAAGACCTGATCTACGCGGTGATCGGATATCTCGCGGAGCAGTTCCAGGTACCGGCCGCGGCGCCGGTTTCTGGCGAGAATGTCTCCGCGCTCGAGGAGCTGCGCTGGGAGTTCGCCGATCTGCGGGAGCGCATCCGCACCGCTCCGGAGCAGATCGCCGTCCTGGCCGAGCTGCACGCCCGGGCGAGGCGAGATGCGAATCTCGCCGCCGCGCTCCGCGGGCTCGACGCCGGCTGGCAGGGCTACCTGGCGAGCATCATCGAGCGTGGGATCCGGGAAGGGATCTTTCGCGGCGATCTGGAGCCGTCCGCCGCGGCCGAAGCGATCGTTGCCCAGATGAAGGGCATCGGCTACCAGCTCCTCTCCGATCCGGACTCTGCCCGCGCCGACCGGCTGGTGGCCGAGCTTGCCGAGCAGGTCGAGCGCTGGCTCCGCCACTGACGACCGGACGGTTGCACTCGCCATCATCCTGTGGTGGACTGAATTACGGTAGCTATCACGCGTAGTAGTTCGAGCCCCGGGGTCTCGTTGACTCACACCGGTAACGGCGTCGGTAAGCCTGGTTGAGCGACTGGGTTCAGGGTGAACTGGCACCTCCGGCGACGCCCGAGGCACCGCCTCGCGTGCACTCTGAACTGCACGTCTACGATCTGGCTCGGCGCACCGAGCGCATCCTCTCGACGAACCTCCCAACTTACCCGGTCGTCTTCCGGTGGCCGTACCTGATCTGGTCCGAGCTACAGGCTCCTGGCCAGCGCGGGCAGCTCGTCATGGTGGACGCCCAAACCGGCGCACCCGTGCCGCTGCCGGCGCCGCTCGCCGCGCACCAGCGACACGTCATCTGGCTGGCGACCAGTCCGGATCTGCTCGCCTGGAGCGACGGCCGAACGCTGTGGGTCTGGCGGCCGGGACAACCTGAAGCTCAGGCGATCTTCCAAAAGCGAGGCAGAACCGATGACGATGCCATCCAGTTCCTGACGATCGCCGGGCCGCGGGTCTCCTGGCAGCCGCCGGCGCGCCCTCCGATCGTGGCCGACACGCGGAGCGGCAGCGTGACCGAGATGCCTGGCCACAGTGAGGGCTTCGGCGACCTGCTCCTCGTCCTCATCCCGAGCCGCCAGGGGCCGCCGGAGATGGATCCGGTTTTCGACCACCTCTTCGCGCCGCCCGACCTAGTGCGCCTCGTACCGGTCGCCGCCCTGCCTCCGCTGCCGGGCTGCGAAGGCGGCACGTAGACCGGCTGTATCCCAGCCTCACCGGCTGCTCAGTGGCTCCCCGCCTTTGGTGGCGCAGTAGAGCTCGCCGGATCCCGCGCATCGCAGCCGTGGAGGTGGTCGCGCGTCGCCGTCCTCGGCTGGCCTGGAGTGCCAGAACGCGCTCGCGGGACCGACCAATCCCTCGCTATACTGTCCGCAGCGTCAGTACGGGGAGATTGGAGGTCTGCTGGATGACCGCCCGACCGCCGACCTTCGTCCGCGAGCGCCCGCGCGGCCTGCTGCGGCTCTTCCTGGCCATGCCGCCGAAACTCTACCATGGCCCATTCGCGCGCCTGCTCGCCTGGCGCTGCGTGATGCTCCTGACCACCACCGGCCGGAAGACTGGGCTGCCCCGGACCACGGCCGTCAGCTTCATGCCGCTCGCGGATCGCTGGATCATCTTTAGCGGCTTCGGAATCCACTCGAACTGGTACCGGAATATCCTCGCCAACTCGGAGGTGACCGTCCGGATCGGCAACCGGCGCTGGCGCGCGACCGCCCACGTAGTGGAGGACCCGGCGCGCCGGCGCGAGCTGATGCTTCGCATGCGCGACTACTCGCGGCGCTGCGGGCCGCCGATCGCCCTGCGGCCGCTGCTGCGCGCGCTGCGTCTCTTCGACTACGACGCCGAGATTGCCCTGGCGGTCGCCCACGCAGAGGAGCTGCCCGTCGTCGAGATCGTTCCCCACACGCGGCTCTGAGCGCTGCGCCGTGGCACAAATCCTGACCTAGCCACTGGGGTATCATTGAAGGCCGGTTCCATCGTAACGGCCCTGAACCGTTGACAGCTCGTGCACCCACGTTGAACACGATCCGACAAACGACTTCGACTGGAGGATGACGATGTCCAACCCACTCAAGCAGCTCGGCGCGTACGGCCAGAGCTTCTGGCTCGATTTTCTGAGCCGCCCGATGATCACCTCGAGCGAGCTCGCACGGCTAATCGAGGATGACGGCCTTCGCGGCGTTACCTCGAACCCGACGATCTTCGACAAAGCGATCGGCAGCACTGACGAGTACGACGAGGAGATCGTCGAGCTGGCCGCACGCGGGCTCTCGAGCGAAGCGATCTTCGAGGCGCTCGCAGTCCACGACGTTCAGAAGGCCTGCGATCTGCTCCGGCTGGTCTACGAGGCCGCCGATGGGCAGGATGGGTTCGTCTCGCTCGAGCTGCCACCCGATCTGGCCTACGACACCGAGGGGTCGATCCGCGAAGCGCGGCGGCTCTTCGCGTTGATCGATCGCCCCAACGCGATGATCAAAGTGCCCGGCACGCCCCAGGGGATCCCGGCCATCGAGCAGCTCATCGCCGATGGCGTCAACGTCAACATCACACTGCTCTTCTCGATCCAGAACTACGAGCAGGTGATGGAGTCCTATCTGCGCGGTGTGGAGCGGCGGGCCGAGCGCGGGCTGGCCGTCGACCGGATCGCCTCGGTGGCCAGCTTCTTCGTCAGCCGGGTCGATACGGAAGTCGACCGCCGGCTGGACGAGCTGATCGCGCAGACCGAGAGCCCTGAGCGGCGGGCACGGCTCGAGGCGCTCAAGGGCAAGGTCGCGATCGCGAACGCGAAGATCGCGTACCAGCGCTTCAAGCGCGTGTTCCTCGAGGGCGAGCGATTCAAGCGGCTACAGGAGCGTCACGGCGCCCGCATCCAGCGACCGCTCTGGGCTAGCACTAGCACCAAGAACCCGGCCTACAGCGACGTCATGTACGTCGAGCACCTCATCGGCCCCTACACGGTGCAGACGATGGCTCCGGTGACGGTCGAGGCGTACCGCGACCATGGCCAGCCGCGGCCGAACACGGTCGAGGAGGGCGTGGAGGAGGCCGAGCAGACATTGGCTGCTCTCGCCGAGGTCGGCATCAACTACGACGAGGTGACCGAGCTCCTGCAGCGGCAGGGAGTAGACCTGTTCGCCGAGTCGTACCGGAGCCTTATGCGCCGGATCGACGAGAAGCGTCGGCAGCTCGCCGTCGCGATCGAAGGGAGGGCGAGCCAGCTCGGCCCTTTTGATCGTGACGTCCGGGCCACCGCCGAGCGGCTAGTCCGGCAGAGGGTCATCGAGCGGCTGTGGGCGCGCGAGCCGAGCATCTGGAGCCAGGATCCAACCGTGCAGCGAGCAATCGCCGAGCGGCTGGGCTGGCTGGCGGTTCACGAGACAATGCTCGAGCGGGTAGGCGAGCTGGAGGCGCTGACCGAAGAGGTGCGCCAGGCCGGCTTCCGGCAGGCGGTGCTGCTCGGAATGGGTGGGAGCAGCCTGGCACCCGAGGTCTTCCAGCGGGTGTTCGGCAACGAGGCCCGATCACCTGAGCTAATCGTGCTGGACACCACCAATCCGGATACCATCGCTCGCCTCGAGCGGGAGCTTGATCTCGACCGCACGCTCTTCATCGTGAGCTCGAAGTCCGGCACCACCATCGAGACGACGAGCCTGTATCGCTACTGGTACAGCAGGCTGGCCGAGCGCAAGGGCGAGGCTGCCGCCCGGCACTTCATCGCCATTACCGATCCGGACACGCCGCTCGCTCGGGAGGCTCAGGAGCGCGGCTTCCGGCGTATCTTCCTGAACCCGCCCGATATCGGCGGGCGCTACTCGGCGCTCTCCTACTTCGGCTTGGTGCCGGCGGCGGTGATCGGCCTCCCGGTGCGAGCGCTGCTCGACCCGGCACAGCAGATGGCCGAGCGCTTGCGGGCCGAGCGGATCGACAACCCGGGGCTCTGGCTCGGCGCCGCGCTCGCCCAGCTCGCCGAAGCTGGCCGGGACAAGGTCACGTTCATCACCGAGCCAGGGCTGGCCAGCCTGGGCGACTGGCTCGAGCAGCTTCGGGCCGAGAGTACGGGCAAGCAGGAGACGGGCCTGATACCGATCGTCGGCGAGCCGCACCTGGCTCCGGACGGGTACGGGGCTGACCGCGTCTTCGTCGGCATCGACCTGGCGCTACAGCCGCACCCGCAGACTGAGGCGCTGCTGGACGCGCTGGCCGCGGTCGGCCATCCGGTGCTGCGCTCGCGGCTCTGGAATACCTGGGAGCTGGGCGCCGAGTTCCTCCGCTGGGAGGTGGCGACAGCGGTCGCCGGGGCACTCCTCGGCATCAACCCGTTCGACGAGCCGAACGTGCAGGAGAGCAAGGATCGAACCGGCCGGCTGCTCGACGGGTTTGTCAAGACCCGCGAGCTGACGACGCCGCCGCCGACCGCGGCCAGCGAGCTCGTGCTGGCGAGTGGAGTCACGGCCACCAGCGTGCCCGAGGCGATCGAGCGCTTCCTGGGTGAGGTGCGGCACGGTGGTTACCTGGCGCTGCTAGCGTTCGCCGATCCGACGCAGGAAGTGGATCGACGGCTCCGAGAAGCGCGCCGGCTGCTGCTCGAGCGCCTGGGGGTCGCGACGACGCTCGGCTATGGGCCGCGCTACCTCCACTCTATCGGCCAGCTCTACAAGGGCGGGCCAGCGGGCGGGGCGTTCTTGCTGATCGTGGTGGAGCCGCGGGCAGATCTCCCGATTCCCGAAGTACCGTATACCTTCCGTACGCTCTTCCTGGCGCAGGCGTTCGGGGACTACCAGGCGCTGGCTGACCGCGGCAAGCCGGTCTTGCTCCTGCGGATCAGTGGCGACCCAACTCAGGGGCTGGACTGGCTGCTCCAGCATCTGGTCACCGCGGCGGCACGGTGAGCACTCGTGGCGTGAACGCAAGGGAGTGAAGCGTAGATGGAACTGGCAATCGTCGGCCTGGGCCGAATGGGCGGCAACATGGTGAAGCGGTTGCTGCGGGATGGGCACCGCGTGGTGGCCTACAACCGCAGTCCGGAGCCAGTACGCGAAGCCGAGGCGGCCGGCGCGATCGGCGCCTACAGCCTGGAAGAAGTCGTGGAACGGCTGAGCTCGCCACGGGTGGTTTGGTTAATGGTGCCGGCCGGGGAGCCGACCGAGCAGATGGTCGAGCGGTTCGCGGCGCTGCTGGGTTCCGGCGATATCCTGATCGATGGTGGCAACTCCTACTGGAAGGACTCGGTGCGGCGCGCCGAGTGGTTGCGCGAGCGCGGCATTCAGTTCCTCGACGTCGGGACCAGCGGTGGCATCTGGGGGTTGGAGCTCGGCTACTGCCTGATGATCGGCGGCGAGGAGGCGGCGTTCCGGATCGTGGAGCCAGCCTTCCGCACGCTGGCCCCCGAGAACGGCTATCGACACGTGGGGCCGAGCGGCGCCGGCCACTTCGCCAAGATGGTCCACAACGGTATCGAATACGGCCTGATGCAGGCCTACGCTGAGGGCTTCGAGATATTGCAGGCATCACCCTACAAGTATGACCTCTCTGGGCTGGCCAACCTCTGGAACCATGGCAGCGTCATTCGCTCCTGGCTGCTGGAGCTCGCCGAGCGGGCATTCCGTCGAGACCCCCGGCTGGAGTCGATTCGAGGCTATGTCGAAGATTCCGGTGAGGGCCGCTGGACGGTGCTGACCGCCATCGAGGAGGATGTTCCGGCCCCGGTAATCACGCTCTCGCTGCAGATGCGGTTCCGCTCGCGCCAGGCGGACTCGTTCGCCGCCAAGGTAGCGGCTGCGCTGCGCCGCGAGTTCGGTGGGCATGCCGTGGTGACAGCCGAGACGACGCATGACGAGGACACCTAGCCGGAGGTGCGCATGACGCGCTCGACGACGCTTCTCAATCCCCTCCGCGAGGGACTGCGCCTCGAACGAATCCCTGACCCCTGTGTCATGGTTATCTTCGGCGCCTCGGGCGATCTGACCCGGCGCAAGCTGATGCCAGCGCTGTACAACCTGGCCTATGATGGGCTGTTGCCGCCCGGTTTCTCGATCGTCGGGTACGCTCGCCGGCCCATGAGCGACGACGAGTTCCGGGCTTCCATGCGCAAGGCGGTCGAGCGCTTCTCCCGGCGCCAGCCGATCGACGAGGGTGTTTGGGAGGCGTTCGCGAGCGGAATCTTTTACTTCGAAGCCGATTTTGCCGATGAACACGCCTATCCGAAGCTGGGCGATCTGCTGGAGCGCATCGACCGCGCGCGTGGGACCGGAGGCAACCGGATCTTTTACCTTGCGACGCCACCCGATGCGTACGAGCTTATCGCGGAGCGCCTCGGTGAGGCGGGCCTGGCCCAGCCAGCGGATCGCGATTCCTGGGTCCGTTTGATCGTGGAGAAACCGTTTGGCCGGGACCTCCAGAGTGCCATCGAGCTGAACGAGCACCTGCTCCGCTTTTTCCGCGAGGACCAGATCTACCGCATCGACCACTACCTCGGGAAAGAGACGGTGCAGAACATCCTGGCGCTCCGCTTCGCCAATACGATCTTCGAACCGATCTGGAACCGCACCTACATCGACCACGTGCAGATCACCGTGGCAGAGAGCATCGGGATCGAGGATCGCGGTGGCTACTACGACCGGGCAGGCGCGCTGCGCGACATGGTGCAGAACCACATGCTGCAGCTTCTGAGCGTGATTGCGATGGAGCCGCCGATCGCCTTCGAAGCCGATCCGGTGCGTGACGAGAAGGTCAAGGCGCTGCGCGCGATCCGGCCGATCCGGCCGGATGAGGTCGACGAATACACGGTGCGCGGGCAGTACGGGCCAGGCTTCATCGGCGGCCAGCCGGTTCCCGGCTACCGCCAGGAGCCGAGGGTCGATCCGAACTCGCAGACCGAGACCTACGTGGCGCTCAAGCTGTTCATCGACAACTGGCGCTGGGCCGATGTTCCCTTCTACCTGCGCACCGGGAAACGGCTCCCCCGCCGGGTCACCGAGATCGCGCTCCAGTTCAAGCAGGTGCCGCACCGGCTCTTCACTGGCCCCGCCGCGGCTGGGCTGGAGCCGAACGCACTCGTGATCCGGATCCAGCCGGATGAGGGGGTCTCGCTCAATATCGCGGCCAAGGCACCGGGGCCGCGTGTCCGACTGCGCACCGTGAGCATGGGGTTCCTCTACGGTACCTCGTTCCTGGTCCAGGCGCCAGATGCCTACGAGCGCTTACTGCTGGACTGCATGCTCGGCGACTCGACGCTGTTCACCCGGCGCGACGAGACCGAGGCCGCCTGGTTGCCGATTACTCAGATCCTGCAGGGCTGGGCCGAGGAGCTACCGCCGCGCTTTCCGAATTACGATGCCGGCTCCTGGGGTCCGCCGGAGGCCGAGGAGTTCATCGCGCGCGATGGCCGGCGCTGGCGACGGCCCTAGCGGCGTGCTCACGGGCGATGGAGCCGCCACGTGGCACCCTCCGGCCAGCGATGCGAGGGCGGTTGCCAGGAAGGACTCAATGGCATGGCTGAGCTGCAAACGAGCCGTCTAATCCCTCGCGGTGCGGGGATGACCATCGACGTCGACGCGATCGAGCGCGAGCTGGCCGATCTCTGGCGCAGTTCGGGCCGGTTCGACGCGCGCGGCGTCGAGGTTGCGCTCAGCCGTACCAGCGTCCTGACCCTCTTCGTCTATGCATCCGACGCGGCGAGGGCCGAGCAGGCGAGGGAGCTGATCGATCAACTCTCGAGCGAGCACCCGTCGCGGGTGGTGTTGCTGACCGGCCAGGATCCCGGCATTCCAGGACAGGACCAGTCGGCGACTGAAGTGAGTATCCAGTGCAAGCTCGGGGTCGCCGAGCGATATGCCCCATGTTACGAGCAGATCGCGATCACCCTGCCGGCCGACGGGCTGGACTTGTTGCCGAGCCTCTTGATCCCGCTGACCTTGCCGGACTTGCCTTCGTTCCTCTGGTGGTGCGGCCCGGCCCCGCTCCAGGACCGCCGCTTCGCCAGGATAGCCCGAGCCGTTGATCGTGTCATCCTGGACTCGCTCGACTTCGCCCGCCCGGTGCGCGACCTCGTGCATACCCGGCGACTGCACGACCAGCTCAAACCGGTCGACACCATCGTCTCCGATCTCAACTGGGCGCGCATCGCGCCGTGGCAGGAGATGACGGCGCGCGTTTTCGATCTGCCGCACTGCCGCTGGGCGCTAGACGCTATCACCGATGTCTGGGTGGTCTCGGGGCGCTACGAGCATCTGCCGCCCAACCCGTCACAGGCCCTTCTCTTTCTCGGGTGGATGGGCAGCCGGCTCGGCTGGGAGTTCGACGATGCCGTTTCCCGGCCGGATGGCTGCTGTATCTCGATGAGCGACGCGAACGGGCAGCGAATTGAGTGGAATCTCTGTTTCGAGCCGTACGCCGCGCGCCTCCACGGCCACATGCTCTCGGTCCAGTTCCAGGCACGCCGGGATAGCGAGCAGGCAACCTTCACCATTGCTCGCGGTGGTCTCGATCGAGCGACAGTGAAGCTGAGTGCTCACAACCGGCAGCAACAGCTCCTCGATTATGCTTTCCACCATGCGCTGTTCGACCTACGACGGCTTCTGGTGCGCGAGTTCCAGGCCCTGGCGGCCGATCCCCTCTACGAGGCTGCCCTGGCCGAGGCCGAGGGCCTGGCGCGCTCGGTCGAGCCATGGTTGATCTGACGGGCTATGCGATAGCCGGTTACCAACGGTCCGGTTCACTTAGCCGGGAGGCACCATGCGCGAACAGCGATTCCAGATCGTCGTCCTGCCAGATGCTGAGGCAGTGGCCGACTCGGCCACCCGTCGAACGGTGGAGGTCGCGCGCAAAGCGATCGCCGAGCGGGGCAGGTGCGTGATCGCGCTCTCCGGCGGCTCGACGCCCCGAGCGCTCTACCAGCGGCTCGCTGAGCCACCCACGCGCGACGAGATCGAGTGGAGCCGGATTCATCTCTTCTGGGGGGACGAGCGTGCTGTACCCCCTGACCACCCGGAGAGCAATTATCGGATGGCTAGGGAAGCGATGCTCGATCGCTTGCCGATCCCACCTGGCAACGTGCATCGTGTCCTCGCCGAACTCGGACCAGAAGAAGCTGCGGAACGGTACGAGGCTGATTTGCGACAGGTCTTCGGCGTTCGCGCTGGCGAGGTTCCGGAGTTCGACTTGATCCTCCTCGGGATCGGTGCTGATGGGCATACGGCCTCGCTCTTCCCGCACACCGCCGCACTAGCCGTGCGCGACCGGCTTGTGGTGGCGAATGCTGTGCCGCAGCTCGGCACGACCCGGATTACGCTCACCGCGCCAGTGCTCCAGGCATCCCGGTGGGTACTGGTGCTGGCGACCGGACCGGACAAGGCTGAGGCGGTGGCTCGCGCGATCGAGGGCACCGAGGACGTCGACGAGACCCCAGCTCAGCTCCTGAGGCATGCCCGTGGCCAGGTCACCTGGCTGCTCGATGGGGCAGCCGCCGGGCGGCTGGTGAGCGCTCGATAGCCTCGGTAGGTGTGCCGCCGTGGAGGTGGACCCATGCCGGTTGTGAGGCACGAGCGTCTGGTTGCGTTCGCTGCCGCGGTCTACGAGGCCGCGGGCGCGCCGCCGGAGCACGCGGCGATCGTGGCGCGCCACCAGGTCGGCGCGAACCTGGCTGGCCACGACTCGCACGGGGTGCGCCTCCTGCCCAACTACGTCGCCGCGATCGAGCGTGGGCACCTCGACCCAGCAGCCCGACCGGCCGTGATCGGCGAGACGGGCACGACCCTCTTCGTCTCGGGCAACTGGGGCTTCGGCCAGGTAATCTCCGAGTGGACGATGGAGCGTTGCATCGCGATGGCGCGCGAGACCCGAGTCGCGGCAGCCGTAGTGCGGGAACAGGGGCATGTCGGTCGGCTGGCGGACTACCCGCTGATGGCGGCAAGGGACGGTCTGATCGGTATCATGCTCTGCGACTCCGGGCAGGCCCCCAAGCAAGTTGCCCCCTTCGGTGGTCGCGAGGCGCGGCTCGGAACGAACCCGATCTCGATCGCTTTTCCGAGCGACCTGGAAGCCCCACTCGTGATCGACATGGCGACGAGCGCCGTCG
>Ga0073929_1002542_pt1 | contig 11309 bp, 10 predicted proteins | sample DewCreD2012metaG_3_FD_76966 | JGI IMG/M metagenome (GOLD analysis project Ga0073929, IMG submission 76966) | Hot spring sediment bacterial and archeal communities from British Columbia, Canada, to study Microbial Dark Matter (Phase II) - Dewar... ... | reverse complement strand
GAGGTGTATCGTTTGCGTTGTGGTGTCAGTTGGTATGCGTTGAAGTCGGAGATTATTCGCGGGGCGATTCGGGAGTATCTGGCGCGTCCGCGCTATGACCTCCAACCAACTGCGTAAGTCCTAATCGTCGATGAACTGGAAGGGCGCGTGGAGAACCTTGTGAAGGCGTGCGGTTGCAGTGATTTGTGTGGGCGACGGCAAGCTGAATTCGTCGGCTGTACCTATGGGAAACGCTTGCCTATCCAGCACGAAGGGCGCCCATCGGATGCGAGCGGGGGCTTTCATAGAAACCTCTCCAAACGCGGCGACAGTCGCGTGCGCACGATCCAACCACTGCAGACAGGTTTCACGCGAGGCAGCTCCCAACTCGCGCGTGAGGGTGACGGTCAACTGGGTGCGTGGCTCGCTCCCGTTAGAGTTCGCATCGGTCTCCGACTGAATTGTCAGGATTTCAGCGGTGTCGGCGTATGGGATTATCAGCTGATGCGACCAGTGTTGCGGCGCGCGCGTAAACTGTGTAGGTAAGTCCTGAAAGCCTTCTATGCGCAACGGCGCAGGTGACGGCGCTGAGAGGTGATATACATACCGCAGCGATACTGAGCGAATGGGCGCGGCGGACGCCGCCTGCAGGTACGCCGTGAGAGCGCGTTCGATCGCCGCACGGAAAAACTCCCACCCAGAGTAGGGCGCTCCATGAGTTATTGTAAGCGCATTCACGCCGACCTGGATCAGCACGCGCTCGTCTTCCCGCAAAAACATGATGCGTACAGGCTCACCCTTACCAAGCCGATGCTCGCGCCGCTTCGGAAACTCGTGCATGAGGCGAGCGTATAACAGCCCTGGAATCGTCCAGTCCCACGACTGTTCGTCCGCGAACACAATTTCGCAGACTGCCTCGCTCACATGCGGTTTCTTCGAGACACGCATACACCACAAGTGTACCCTACCCCAACAAAAAGTCCCGGGAAGGGCTGGTCAACCTTCCCGGGTTGGCAGGCACGGCAGGGACTTTGCCCTATGCGTGTGTTGTATGTCAAAGCGTCTTGACCTAAGCGTTCCTCACGGCGCGGCGATCCCATCGAAGCACAGCGTCCCGGTGCTCGCCTGCTCTCCAACACTCGCTGTTATAATACACCGACGCCCCTGCGAAATGTTAGGGACTTAAGTCCTAATTTGCCCCGAATTCGGGTAGAATTGGGGCGTATGCACTCTGACCTCTACGACATCACGATTATCGGCGGCGGCCCTGTGGGCTTGTTCGGCGCGTTTTATGCGGGGCTACGCGGGATGCGCACAAAAATCATCGATAGCCTGCCCGAACTGGGTGGGCAACTCACCGCGCTGTACCCCGAAAAGTATGTGTACGATATGCCAGGCTTCCCCGAAGTGCTGGCGAAAGACCTCGCGCAGGCGATGATTCGGCAAGCGATGCGCTTCAAGCCGACGGTGTGCCTCGAAGAGCGCGCCGAGACGCTCACGCGCACCAACGACGGCTGGGCAATCACGACCCACACGGGACAAGTCCACCACACGCGCACGGTGGTCATCTGCGCGGGGGCTGGGGCGTTCTCCCCGCGCAAGCTCAACGCCGAGGGCGTCGCCGAGTTCGAAGGCAACGGCGTCTACTACGGCGTGCGCGACAAGTCTGTGTTTGCGGGCAAGCGGCTGCTGATTGTCGGCGGGGGCGACTCTGCCGTCGACTGGGCGCTGAACCTCTACCCGATTGCGCAGGCGGTCACCCTCATCCACCGCCGCGACGAGTTCCGCGCCCACGAGCAGAGCGTGCAGGAGCTGCGCCAATCGCCCGTGAACATCCTTACCCCTTACGAACTGCGCCGTATCTGTGGCAACGGCGCGGTGGAGCGCGCCGTCATCTTCCACAACAAGACGCACGACGAACTCGAACTGCCCGTCGACGCCGTGATTCTGAACCTCGGCTTCGTGGCGACGCTGGGTCCCATCAAAAACTGGGGGCTGGAACTGCAGGGCAACCAAATCGTGGTGGACGAATACATGCAGACGAACCTGCCAGGCGTCTACGCGGCGGGCGATGTGTGTACGCACGCGGGCAAGCTGAAGCTGATCGCGACGGGCGTCGGCGAGGTCTGCACCGCTGTCAACCACGCCAAGAGCATCATCGACCCCACTGCCAAGATGTTCCCTGGACACAGCAGCGACATGGAGTTGCCCGCGTTGTGAGCATGCGCCCCGCGTCCCTGCCAACGCATGGGTATAATTCCCCGCGCGGTTCGGGAGGCAATCGGTCGATGCTTACGGCAATCGTGATGGCGGCGGGCAAGGGCACCCGCATGAAGTCCGAGCGCCCCAAGGCGATTACGCCCCTGCTGGGTCAGCCGCTGACCCGTTATGTGCTGCAGGCGTTGGAGGCAGCGGGCGTCGCGCCGATTATCGTGGTGGTCGGGCACGGCGCAGACGAAGTGCAGCGCGCGCTGGGCGAGCAGTACCGCTACGCCTTGCAAGCGGAGCAACTTGGCACAGGGCACGCCGTCATGCAAGCCGTCCCGTACCTGCCCGCCGAAGCGACCCATGTGCTGATTGCCGCAGGCGACTCGCCGTTGGTCACCCCCGAAGTGTTCCGCGCCCTGCACGAGACCGCCCTGCAGACCGACGCCGCGTGCGTGCTGGCGACCGCCATATTGGATGACCCGACAGGCTACGGGCGCATCCTGCGCGACGCAGCAGGCAATGTCGTTGGCATCGTGGAAGAGAAAGACGCCGCGCCCGACCAGAAGGCGATTCGCGAGGTCTGCACTTCGTTCTACTGCTTTCGTGCGGACGCGCTGCGCGACGCGCTGCCGCGCCTGAGCAACCAGAACGCGCAGGGCGAATACTACCTGACCGACACGATTGGCGTCTTGGCGGCAAGCGGCGCGCGCGTGGTCGCCTGGCAGTCGCCTGACCCGACGCTGCTGCTGGGCGTCAACACCCGCTGGGAACTCGCGCAGGTCGGGCACGCGCTGCGCACGCGCCTTCTCAAGCAACTCTGCTTGGAGGGCGTCACGGTTATCGACCCCGCAACGACCTACATCGAGCCGACGGTGCGCGTCGGACGCGACACGGTCATCGAGCCGAACACGCACCTGCGCGGCGATACCATCATCGGCGCGAACTGCACGCTCGGACCCGACCTGTACCTGCAAGACTGCACGGTTGGCGACAGATGTCATCTGTTCCGCTCGCATATCATCCAGGCGCGGATAGACGCGGAGGTTTCGGTGGGTCCGTTTGCGCACATTCGTCCTGGCACTGTGTTGCATACGGGCGTGCGCGTGGGCGACTTCGTGGAAATTAAGAATGTGGAAGTCGGCGAGGGCACGAAAGTGCTGCACCTGACCTACTTGGGTGACGCGACGATTGGTAAGCGCGCCAACATCGGCGCGGGCACGATTACCTGCAACTACGACGGCGAGCGCAAGCACCGCACGGTGATTGGCGACGGCGTGTTCGTCGGCTCGCACGCGACGCTGATTGCGCCCGTGACCATCGGCGACGACGCCTATATCGCCGCTGCCAGCGCCATCACCGACGATGTGCCCCCCGAATCGCTGGCAATCGCCCGCAGTTATCAAACGATTAAGGCAGGATGGGTGCGCAAACGGCGCGAATCTAAAAAGGGCGCGGGAGGCAACGAGCCATGATGAGCAACGGGCAGGAGATATTGTTATTTGGCGGCAACGCCAATCCCGAGCTGGCGGAGAGGATTGCGAGCTACTTAGGGCGACCGTTAGGGCAGATGATTTGCACGCGCTTTGCGGACGGCGAGGTGCGCGTGCAGGTGCTGGAGAGCGCGCGCGGGATGGATGTGTTTGTTGTGCAGCCGACCTGCGCGCCCGTAAACGACAATCTGATGGAGCTGCTGGTGCTGCTGGACGCCTTCCGGCGGGCGTCGGCGCGGCGCATCACGGCGGTCATCCCCTACTACGGCTACGCGCGACAGGACAAGAAAATCAAGCCGCGTGAACCCATCACGGCGCGACTGGTGGCGGACCTGATCACCGAAGCGGGCGCGACGCGCGTCATCGCCGTCGACCTGCACGCCGAGCAGATTCAGGGCTTTTTCGACATCCCTGTCGATCACCTGTACGCGGGACCGATTATCGCGGAGTACCTCAAATCGCAGGGCTACCACGAGCAGCATATTGTGGTCGTCTCGCCCGATGTGGCGGGCGTGCCGCGCGCCCGCTCGCTCGCCGAAGCCCTCGACGCCCCCATCGCCATCATCGCCAAGCGACGCCCCGAACCAAACAAGGTGGAAGTGATGGAAATCATCGGCGATGTGCAGGGGCGTATCGCCATCATGATTGACGACATGATCGACACGGGCGGCTCGGTAGTGCAGGGCGCGGAGGCGTTGCTTCGGCGCGGCGCGACCAGTGTGATCGCCGCCTGCACGCACCCCGTCTTCTCTGGGAGCGCGCCGCAGCGACTCGCCGAATCGCCCATCGAGAAGGTCATCTGCACCGACACCATCCCCGTACCGCCGCACAAGCAGTTCGACAAGCTCGTGCGCCTGTCGGTCGCGCCCCTGCTCGGCGAGGCAATCAAGCGCATCCACCACGACGAGTCGGTCAGCGAACTGTTCCAGAGCTATCGGTGAAACACATCGTCTCGGTCAGTCTCGGCTCGTCGAAGCGCGACAAGCGCAGCGAGGTCGTGATTGCGGGGGAGCCGTTCCTGATTGAGCGCGTCGGCACGGACGGCAACCTGCAGCGATTCCAGCAACTGTTCGCCGAGCTGGACGGCAAGGTGGACGCGCTTGGGGTCGGCGGCGCGGACTTATATATCTGGGTCGGCAACCGCCGCTACACCTTCCGCTCGATTCAGCGGCTGGTCGCGGTCGCCACGAAGACGCCCGTGGTGGACGGCAGCGGGCTGAAAAACACGCTGGAGCGCGAGGCGCTGCGCTGGATTCAAGAGCATGGGGTGGTGGACTTCGCCCGCAGCACGGTGCTGCTGGTCGCCGCCGTCGATCGGTTCGGCATGGCGCAGGAGCTGGCGCAGCTGGCGCGGCGCGTGATCTACGGCGACTTGGTGTTCGCCGTCGGACTTCCGATACCGATTCGTTCCTATCGCACAGTTGAGATTTTGGGCAGGCTGCTGCTGCCCATCATCACGCGCCTGCCGTTCCAGTGGTTCTACCCCACAGGCGAGAAGCAGGAGAAGCGCACGCCCCGCGCCGAACGGCTGTTCCACGAAGCCGATGTGATTGCGGGCGACTGGCACTACATCCGACGCTATATGCCCGACCGCATCCCCGACAAGACGGTCATCACGAACACCGTGCGCAAGGCGGACATCGAGTTCCTACGCGCGGCGGGCGCAGCACGGGTGATTACCACCACGCCCGTGATCGAGGGCGAGAGCTTCGCCACGAATGTGATGGAAGGGGTCATCGTCGCGCTCACGGGACGCCGCCCCGAAACGCTGATCCCCGACGACTACCGCGCCGCGCTGTGTCAATTGAACTGGTCGCCCAGCGTGATTGAGCTGTAGGGCGTTCCCTAAGCAGGCTGCTCAGGGAACGCCCGTTCGCCATGTGTGAGAGGTGTGCGCCGATTCAGCACCCGCTGCCGAAGTTGAACAGCACAATCAGCAGGCCGGCATCGTCAACAGTGGCGTCGCAGTTCACATCCACGCGCCCCAAGTTGTTACCCGACTGTCCGAACGCAAACAGTATCGCCAGCAGGTCGGCGTCGTCAACACAGCCGTTGGCGTCCACATCGCCAGTATGCGCGGCGCACTGCGGACCTCTATCGAGCAGGAACGCCTCCTCGCGCGAGCGGCTCCTGTTGAAACCGCGCCCGACGATGTACCGCCCATCAGGTGTGATGGCATACGCCTCCGTCAGAACAGAGCCGTCTTGCAGCAGCGACGAGTAGACATCGTTGAGATTGAGCATTCCCGTTGCGCGAGTCCAGATGAAGGCGCGGCGGTTGTTTGCGGGCGGCGCGAGGCTCATCCCGACAACCGCATCGTTCGACGAGACGCCATACGCGACGCTGCGCGTGCCGCCCAGCGAGCCGATGTCTTCTATGCCCGACGCCTGCGTCCAGCGGAAGGCGCGCTGAAGCTGATCCACGCGGCTCGACTCGCCCACCACAACCGCGCCGTCTGGGGAAACGCCATAGGCGATGCTGTAGCTATTCGAGGCGCCGAGCGTGCCGAGCATATCGAAACCGCTACTGTGCCAACGGAACGCGCGCTTCGACCTCGCCCACAATCGCGCTGCCGTTGAATGCAATCGCGTTGGCTTCGCCTCTGTCGAAGGAGGCTGGGGCGATGTCCTGCATGCCCGTAGCTTGCGTCCACCGAAATGGGCGCCTCTGGAACTGTGTGTTGATGGCATACCCTGTAATAATGGTTCCGTCTGCCGAGACGCCGCGCGCCTCACTCCAAATGCCGCCCAGCGTGCCCAGATTCACCATCCCAGTGGCTTGTGTCCAGCGGAAGGCGTATCGGTTACTGTTTGTCGGATGCGCGTATCCCACAATCACGCTGCCGTCCGCCGAGACGCCCCGCGCGGCAAACTCCCCGCTGAGCGTACTCATATCCTGCATGCCCGTCTGCGCCGTCCATCGGAATGCGCGCAACTGATTCCCAACCTGAGCGGAGCCGACCACAACGGAGCCGTCCGCAGAAACAGCCCACGCCTCGCTTCGACTACCTCCGAGCGTGCCCAGCCAAGTCAGACTCTGTGAAAACGCAGTGGCGCAGAGAACAGCAGCGCAACAACATCCCAGAATATATCGAGCGATTCTCATATCGAAATACCCCACTGCGCCTCCCTCAGCAACTTTTGTGCCACTTGGCTCGCCGACCGTTGCGATGTGTTCTTGGAACAGCGCTTCGTGCAACCTGCCTGCGGAGGTATACTCCAACAGTACCATGCGCAACCCGTTTCCTGGCATGAATCCGTACCTGGAAGACCCCGCGCTGTGGGGCGGCGTGCATCACCTGCTGATGAGCGCGCTGCACCAGCAACTGAACCAGCGCCTGCCTGCATGCTATGTCGCGCTGGTGGAGGAGCGCGTCTACTTGGAGACGAGCGACGCCTTCCAGCACTATGTGCCCGATGTGCTGGTAGCGCGTCGACGAGAGCCTACTGTGCAGACGCCTGCGCCGACAGCGATTGCTGACCCGCCCGTGCGCATCGAGCTACACGACCCGATTACCGAACCGTATCTGCAAATCGTCTCCGTGCGCAACAAGCAGCGTCTCCTTGTCGCCGTGATTGAGCTGCTTAGCCCCGCGAACAAGACGCCGAATTCGGAGGGGCGACGCCGCTACCTGCAGAAGCAGCATGATATGCTTCGCAGCACAGCGCACCTGCTGGAGATTGACCTGCTGCACTACGGCGAGCATACGGTCTTCCTGCCCCGCGAGGCGTTGCTGCGCGAGGGCGCCGTGTGGGACTACCTGATTGCCCTGCACCGCGCGGGCGAGAGCCGTTATGCGGGCGAGGTGTGGTTCGTGCGCCTATCGGAACGCCTGCCGCGCGTAAGCCTGCCCCTGCTACCCGAAGACCCCGAGGTCGTCATCGACCTGCAGGACGCCGTAGACACGGTGTACGCGCAGGGGCGGTATCACGAGCTGCTGGACTACTCGGCGGAGCCGCCCGCGCCGCTGTCGGACGAGCAACGCGCGTGGGTGCGCGAACGCCTGCACGCGCAGGGTATCCGATAGACCAACGCAGACGACAGTGCGACACTCGCGTTGGGTGGGTATACTTCACGAAGCGGCTAACGGCGCAGCGCACGGCGACTGTCCCTGCCGTGAGCCAACCGAAGGGCACACCAACGGAGGAACCGAGCGATGAAATGCACTGATTGCGGGGCAACGATTCCTGAGCATGCGCGATTTTGTGCGGGGTGCGGGCGGGCGTTAACTGGCGCAGCCGCTGCCCCTGCCAGTGTGCCGACCTCCCAGACACATAGCGCGTCCAAAGCCAAGTGGTGGGCAATTGGCGTCGGAGTGCTTCTGCTGACGGCGATAGCGTTCGTGGTGGGCACGCAGTCGGGGCTGATTACGCGCGCGCAGGTGAAAAAGCCCGACGCGCCCAGCGTGCTGGAGGCGCAACCGCCCAAAGTGGACGCCCCAAGCGTGTTGGAGGCGCAACCGCCCAAAGTGGACGCGCCCAGCGTGCTGGAGACCGAAGCGCCCAAGCCGCCGCCCCAACATGTGGTGAACTGGCTGGAGCACCTGCGCAGGACTGAAGAGCGGCGTCGCCGCATGGAACGCAATGTCGCCCCTGTGATGGGCATGCTGGTGCAGGCAATGGCTGCCCGCGTGACTGCACTGGGTGGGGTGGCGCAAGGCGACTTGGATAAGGCGGAAGCCGACTACGAACGCGAACGCGAGAAACTGCGCCAAAGCTACCAACAACGCCAACAGGAATGGGCGCAACTGCTGCAATACTTCCGCAGCGTGCCCCCGCCGCCTGAGTGCCAAACGCTTGCCGACGCCTACTTCGCGGGGCTGAGCGAGTATATCACGAGCATCTCGCAAATCGAGAAGAGCCTGATTGAGAACGACTTGGGCGCGCTGACGGGTATGCTCGGCTCCGTACAGAGCGAGCTGGACGCCCGCTTCGCCCGCGCCGACGAGGAGCTGACCCGCGTGTGCGAGCAGTACGGCATCCGCAAGGATTTCGCCATCGGCAAGCAGGGCACGGAACTCATTCAAAGTCTCGGCGGCGGGCTGCCGCTGGGGTTTTGAACCCGTAGGATGGCGTCGCAGAGGATTCACACCACCCGCGGCACGCGAAGCGTCTCGCCCAGAAACGGCTGGACGCCCTCCAGCCACGCCAACACTTGCTGCCGCGCGCCCGCATCTTCCAACGCGCCTTGAGCGTGCAGCCCCAACACATACTCCACCAGCGACCACTTGAGCCGCTCCGAGAACTCCATAAAGGCGTATGTGTCGGGCAGTGAAACCTTCAGCGACCACTGGCGGATGCAGTCCCGCCGCTGGGAGGCGTCTCCCAGAGCCAGACAGTCGCGCAGGCGCGACAACCATTCATCGGCTTCCGTGCAGCCAAGAACCGCCCGCTCGCTCGGCAGCACGCCAAACTCGTTCAGAAGCGTCCACAAGGCAGACCGATACTTTTCGAGTTTTGCCTCCATCGCCTCGTCCCACAAGTCTATATCCGCCCACCAGAGATCGTCCACGACGCCTTCTATGGCAATAATCGGATGCGAGAGCACCACAACCCCATCCATTTCCTGCGCCCACACCCAGTGGCGCGAGAGGCGCGAATCCACAATCTCATACTGGGAGGCTGGGTTCCAGATTGCATAGAGGAACTCGGGCTCAGCAATCAGAAAGTGGGTGTGCGCCTGCCAGCAGGGGTCTACCGCACTTCGCCTCAACCGAGCAAGTAGCGACAGCCCATTTTTCCGCGCGCAGCGTGCGTGAAGGTGCGCTGAAGTCGAATCGTACCCCCAGCACGGTGTGAACCGTCTCATGCCGACTGATGTTGGCTCGGCGTCGTACCCACATGGTGCGCGCCTCCAGCCGATTCTACCCGCCAGCCAGCGTCGCGCTTCAGCCCTCCAGAGTCTCTCGGACGACCGCCAACGCCTGCTCGATGTCCGCGCGGGTGATGTGGTAGTGCGTCACGGCGCGCAGGCGTGTGCCCGACAGCGACAGCAGTACCCCACGCGCCGCCAACGCCTGCTGCAACCGCGCGCTGTCCCAGCCTGTAGCAGGGTCTACCTCGAAAATCACGATGTTGGTCTGCACGCGGGCGGGGTCGATGCGTATCCCGCGAATGTTCGCCAACCCCTCTGCCAGCATGCGGGCGTGCGCGTGGTCTTCGGCGAGGCGATCCACCATCGTCTCCAGCGCGACCAGGCAAGCCGCTGCCAGCACGCCCGCTTGACGCATCCCGCCGCCCAGCATCCGCCGCGTGCGCTTCGCCTCCTGAATGAACGCCGCCGACCCGCACACGATTGACCCCACAGGCGCGCCCAGTCCCTTCGAGAAGCAGAAGTTGACCACCTCGAACGGCGCGGCGATTTGCGCAGCGGGGACGCCCAGCGCGATTGCCGCGTTGAAGATACGCGCGCCGTCCAAATGCAGCGCGACGCTGCGCGCCTGCGCCACCGCCGCGACCTGCTGGATGTAGTCGAGCGGTAGCGCCGCGCCCCCACAGCGATTGTGCGTGCTTTCGAGGCTAATCACGCGCGTTTTGGGGGTGTAGACGGCGTCGCGAATCGCGCTCTGCAGCCGCTCCAGCGGGATGGTTCCGTCGGGCAGGTTCGGCAGCACATGCAAAAACACATTCCCGAAGATGCCCAGCCCGCCCACCTCGGCGGTATACAGGTGCGACTGGTCGCCGACAATCACCTCCTCGTTGCGCCCTGTGAGGGTCATCAAGCTTACGAGGTTCGCCATGACGCCGCTGGGCACGAACAGCGCGGCTTCCTTGCCGACGCGCTGGGCGGCGGCTTCCTGCAGGCGTTGCACTGTCGGGTCGTCGCCCAGCACATCGTCACCGACCTCCGCTTCCGCCATCGCACGGCGCATCGCGGGCGTCGGCTTCGTGACGGTGTCCGAACGCAGGTCAATCAGCCCGTCCGCTTCGCGCACCACAGCACCCCGTTGTAGATGATGCGCTGCACAATCGGATGGTGGTAGGTCGGCACGCTCTCGTGTCCAGGGCGGAAGTAGAACACGCGCCCGATGCCGTAGCCCTGATTGACGCCGTTGCCCGGTCCCGAAGTGAAGTTCGGGTCAATCCCGTCGCCGACCGTCCAGCACAGCCCCGTCGGGAAATATTCGCCGCCGTCGGGGAAGTAGGACTGGAACACGACGACCAGCGGCGGGGGCACATCGAACGGCGCGCCGTACATCTCCTCGTGTTCGATAACGAAATCCTCGATGCCCTGCGCGATGGGGTGCTGCGGGGCGCACACGCGCACATGTTCGGGTTCGGCAGGGTGTTTTTCGCGCCAGCCGCCCTTGAGGTGCCCCGTGCAGCCCAACACGCGCTGGAACGGCTTGGAGTAGTGCCCCGAATGCAGCACCAGCAGCCCCATACCTTCGTGGTGGACGCGCTGACGGACGCGCTCGGCGGTCTCGTCGCTCACCTCGCCGTGCCGAATGTGCCCCCACCAAAGCAGCACATCGGTCTCGCGCAGGCGTTCGAGGCTGCAGCCCTGTTCGGGTTCGTCAAGGTGCGCAGTGCGAATCTCCAGCATGCCGTCGTTCAGTTTCGCCAGCCCTTCCGCCACCGCGCCGCGAATGCTAGTCGGGTAAATCGCCTTGTCCACATGCGGTGGGTTCTC
>Ga0073929_1002537_pt1 | contig 11342 bp, 10 predicted proteins | sample DewCreD2012metaG_3_FD_76966 | JGI IMG/M metagenome (GOLD analysis project Ga0073929, IMG submission 76966) | Hot spring sediment bacterial and archeal communities from British Columbia, Canada, to study Microbial Dark Matter (Phase II) - Dewar... ... | reverse complement strand
TGGCAAGGCGGTGGGGTAGAGTCAATAAGGGCTGTGTCGGCTATGTCATTTTTGTCCGTTAAGTTTCGGATGCTCCATGAGCCAAAGGCAATTGTTCGCGCTGCTGTGGGATGTGTTTAGGGCATGTCATCCAGTTTCGGTTCCAATCCGACCCTCATCACCTGCAAACGCGTTTCACCTCTGCCTTTTGGCGCTCCCGGCGCTCCCTGACAAAATCCCAAAGTTGGTGGGCGAATTCCAACTTGGTGAGTAAGGGCAAGGTTTTTATTTGCCCGTCCCTTGTAATGACGGTGCAACGATTGGTGTCAACCCCAAAGCCTGCATCGGGTTGGCTGACATCATTGGCGACAATCATGTCCAACCCTTTGAGAGCCAACTTCTCTTTTGCCCTTTCTAAGGGTTCGCCGATTTCCGCCGCAAAGCCGACCAAAAAGGCATCGGGACGACGCTGCCGCAATGCCATCAAAATGTCCGCCGTCGGCTCTAACTCCAAAAGGAGTCGTTTCGTCTCCGACCGACGCAACTTCGTGGTGGCGACTTGCTTTGGCGTGAAATCGGCGACGGCGGCGGCGCCGACGAAAACTTCCAGCCAGTCGGCGTAACGCAAGACGGCATCCAACATCTCTTTGGCGGTGCGCACTTGCACGATTTCCACGCCTTCGGGTAACGGCGCTTCGGTGTGACCAGCAATGAGCACCACTTCGGCGCCTCGCTCCCTTGCTGCTTGAGCGACGGCGATGCCCATCTTGCCTGTGGACGGATTGGAGAGGAAACGGATGGGGTCAAAAAATTCCCGCGTCGCCCCTGCCGTCACGACGACCCGCCAACCTGTTAAATCTTGCCTGCGCTCCTGTCGTTTCAAGGCTTCTTCCAGCGCTGCCATAATTCGCTCCAAACTCGCCAGACGCCCGACACCTTGTTTGCCCGATGCCAGCCAACCTGTTTCGGGTTCCACGATAATGACGCCCCTTGCCTGAAGCGTTTTGATGTGCCCTTGCGTGGCGGGATGCTGCCACATCTTCGTCTCCATCGCAGGCGCAATGACCAACGGGGCAGGGCACGCTAATGCCGTCGTCGTCACCGCATCATCCGCTAACCCTAACGCCAGTTTGGCGATGGTGTTGGCGGTGGCGGGAGCGATGAGGAAGGCATCGGCTCGGTCGGCTAAGGCGACATGCTCAAGGGCATGCGTTTCAGGGACGAACAAGTCGGTCACGACGGGGTTACCTGAAAGGGCGTGAAAAGTCAGGGGAGAAATCAGGTGGGTCGCATGGGGCGTCATTAGGACATGAACTTCAGCGCCCTTTTGCCGCAACTGGCTGACCAACTCGCACGCCTTGTAGACGGCGATGCTGCCCGTCACGCCGACGAGGATGACTTTTCCCTTCAACTCCATCTTCTTCACCCACACCCATTTTGGCATCCTCCGTTAGAGAGAACACGGGGCAGGAAGCACGAGACAAGGGAGAGCGTTTCAGTCGGCTTCGGCGGCGTGGGTGACCCGCTCCACTTCCTCCACCGTCGTGATGCCCAAAGCGACCTTCAACATCCCGTCCTGATAAAGGGTGCGCATCCCTTTCTCCATGGCGGCAGCACGGATTTCGTGGGACGAGGCTTTCCGCAAGACCAAATCCCGCAACTCATCGTCCATGACGAGCAATTCAAAGATGCCCGTCCGACCGCTATAACCCGTGAAGCGGCATTCGTTGCAACCCCGCCCGTGCCGCAAGATTGGTTCGCCTGCCTCCACAAAGCCTTGTTGGACGAGATAATCCCAGACGGCTTGAGAGGGGCGATAAGGCTCTTTGCAGCGGGGACAAATCTTGCGCACCAGCCGTTGGGCTAACACGCCTTCCACCGACGAAGCGACCAAAAAAGGTTCAATGCCCATCTCAATCAACCGCGTGATGGCGCCGGGGGCGTCGTTGGTGTGGAGGGTGCTGAAGACGAGGTGACCCGTTAAAGCAGAGTGGATGGCGATTTCCGCCGTCTCATGGTCTCGGATTTCGCCGACCATGATGACATCAGGGTCGTGACGCAAGATGGATCGCAACCCTGTCGCAAAGGTTAAGCCGACAGCGGGATTGACTTGAATTTGCGTGACGCCTTCCAACTGATACTCCACGGGGTCTTCAATGGTGACGATTTTTCGTTCTGGCGAATAGATGCGCTTGAGGGCGGCGTGCAAAGTCGTCGTCTTGCCGCTTCCTGTCGGTCCTGTCGCCAAGATGATGCCGTAGGGGATTTTGATGAGGCGGTCAAACTTTTCCAAATCGTCCGTTAGCATGCCCAAGTCCTTGAGGGTGAAGTTCATGGCGGTGCGGTCTAAAAGACGCATGACGACACTTTCGCCAAAAACGGTCGGGATGATGGAGACGCGGATGTCCACCTCACGCCCTAAGATGCGCACTTTGATGCGACCGTCTTGAGGCTTGCGCCGTTCGGTGATGTCCAAGTTCGCCATGATTTTGATGCGACTGACGATGGCAGGATGCAATCGCTTGGCAGGGGCAGGGACTTCGTGCAAGACGCCATCCACGCGATAGCGCACCCGCAACTCCCGCTCCAAGGGCTCAATGTGGATATCGCTGGCACGCTCTCGGACAGCGTTGCGGATGAGCATGTTCACCAACCGAATGACCAACGCTTCCTTTGCTAAGCGAGTCGGGTCGCCGATGTCTTCCTCGGCTTCTTTGATGACTTCAATCTCTTCCGTTTCCGCCTCGGCGATGACTTTGCGCATGTAATGCTGCTCCAACTGTGCCCGCAATTCCGCCGGCTTCGCCAACACCAATCGGACAGGGAGGTTGGTGACGAAGCGCAAAAGGCTCTCCGTTTCCACATTCAGCGGGTCGGCGACGGCGACGATTAATGCCCCGTTCTCTTTGCGCAGGGGCAAAACCTGATGGCGGAACGCCATCTCCGCTGGCACTAACGCCAAGACTTCAGGGTCTATCGTTTCTTCTCTCAGGTTGACCAAAGGCAAGTGCAAGACGGCGCTGAGGGCATGGAGCACATCTTCCTCAGAGCAATAGCCCAACTCCGCTAAGGCTTCCGTCCATTGCTTTCCTTCGTCTACCTTTGCCATAGCGGAGATGGCTTCCTGCCACTGCTCAGGGGTGAGGCGACCGTTTTGGATGAGCCATTCGCCGATGGCTTGCGTGATTTTGTCAGTGGCTCTTTGGGCGACCGCCATCGCCATCCCCTCCTTGACAGCGGAGTTCATCGCCCGCTGGCGACTTGACTTGTTAGGCTGTCGGCGATGCGTTCCAACCACTCTTTACTTGTCTCGCCGACCAAAACGATGCGGATTCCTGCGATGTCGCGCCGAAGCCATTGTTGGGGGAACATGCGCACCATCGGCGGGGGCAATCCCATTTTAGAGCGGCGACCTTCCCTTTCAGAACCTGCCTGTCCCCCTCCTCGGGAACGCTCCTTCGGGACGGGATGCTCAAAAAGGGAGATGACGCTAATGCCGTCGGTGTAAACGATGTGGGCGACCTTGAATCGGCGGTCTTGCAAGGCAAAAAGGCCGTCCAGCACATACCCTGGCGGCACCCAAGTGGGTAAGAGCAAGGAAAAACCTAAAACTTGTGGGGCATCCAGAGCACGAAGGGGCTGTCGCTGCACCGAAACTTCCTCCCACTGCCAATCGGGCGGAGGGTTTGTGTCAAAGATGAGCAAGGGCAGAGGGCGGTCTATTTGCACCTCTGTAAAAGAGATGCGCACTCGGAGTTTGCCATCGGGGTCGTAACGCTCCAAACGCAAAGGCAAGCGCGTGGGTGGGTGAATCCACAAGCGCCGCTTGGGGTTTTCCTTGAATTTGGGGACTAACTCCACGACCAGACAGGGCAAATCAGCCACCTTGTCCCGTCCGACAAACCGAAGGTCATAGTTGCGCTGGGCTAAATCCAGTTTATCCGACCGAAAGCCCCAAAGGTCACGCCATGAGGGAAAGTTCATTCCCACTTGTCGGATGGCACGCTTGGCGAAGGGCAAAAAGACCCACATGCCTTCGGGCGTCGTGATGGTGATGATTTGGCGCGCCCCTTCAGGATGAGGGAGCATCAGTTGTGTGCGACTGCGGCGCTCATCTGCCCAAAGGGAAATCGTCCAAACCCGATCCCCCATCCGCTCCGAAAAGACGCTCACCTGTAAAGTGCCTTGCAAAGTCCGAAAGTGAGGCGGTTGCAAGAGCCGCCACAAACCCTGTTCTCGCTCGCCCCAACCCCATCCCGCTATCGGTGCAGCAACAAGGAGCAAAAAAGTCAGCCAACGCCTCATTGCGTTTCATCACCAACAAATTGGACGCTGGACAACGCCAAGGAAATCGGGGCGAAGGCAGGGGCTGCCGTCGTGCGGGCAGCGTTGACGACATGGGCGCTCAGATAGAAGCCTTCCGAGGGAGCAGGTGCTGAACGCCATTCCCGCCAACTAAGGAAAATCGTCGCCAGCAAAAGAAGTGGCACCGCTGCTGCCAACGCCCATCGCCAAGGACGAACTGCCCAGAAATGCCACACGCTCCCTTGCCGTTCCCGTTGCAAGGCTTTCACCCGCTCCATGACAATAGGCACGAGGTCATAGGGCAGGGGTGCTGGCGGCGTCGTCGCCATCACCCGCTGCGCCATCCGCAGCAACCGCCATTCGGCTCGGCAACCGACGCACTCCTTCAAATGTGCCCGCAGTTGTGCCTTTTGTTCGTCGCTCAGCAAGTTATCCAACGCCAGCGACATCCATTGTCGGCTCTGCTCGCAACGCATCGGTAGCAGACCTCCTTTTGAGTCAGTCACAAGCCTTCTTCAAAGTAGGGCGAAAGCAACCGTTTCAAGTGCTGACGGGCTTGATACAGCCGTGACTTAACCGTCCCGACATTTGTCTTGACGATTTTGGCGATTTCCTGCAAACTCAGCCCCTCATATTCCCGCAGCAAAATCACTTGCTTGAGGAGCGGCGGCAATTGTTGGACTGCCTCCCAAACTTTTTGGCGCATCTCCCGCCGCAACACTTCCGCTTCAGGTTCGCCTGCATCGGGGTCTTCCCACCAAAGTTCCTCGTCCCCTTCACCCTCCTCAAAACGCTGCCGCTCCACGACCAAATCCTCAAGGCTCACTTTTTGTGGCTCGCCCCTCGCCAATGCCCGCCGATGGCGGTCAATGCACAAGTTCATGGCGATGCGATAAAGCCAAGTGTAAAAGTTGGCGTCGCCCCGAAACTTGGGCAGCATCTGCCACGCCCGCACAAAAGCATCCTGCGTCACATCCATCGCCGCCTCCGCATCATTGGTGTAGCGCAGCGCCAGATTGAAAATTTTGGACTGATAACGCCGCACTAACTCGGCGAAGGCGTCTTCGTTCCCCTTTTGGGCTGCCTCCACTAACCGCACATCGCTCCATTGCGTCATCGGCAGAAACCATTCGCTTGCCCTTATCTGACTTTCCGCCGGCTGATTTTTCCGTCGGCTTCGCCGCATCGCAGCAAACCTCCTTCGGCTCGCCCTTTTGCGTCGCCAAAGGCTTAGACGAACCCGCCTTTGATGGGTTTAGCCTCTTTTGATCAACGCCTTCAATCGCCCCACAACCAGCCTTGCCTGGACATCGGTGGCGACTTGGCAATTGGGTTTCCCTTCCCCTTTTAGTGTCCGCCCCTCCCCGTCCACGACAACGCGCATCGGCGTCAGCGTCACCAACTCCGGCTCCACGACGACCAACGCCGCCAATGGGTCATGCAAAATCGGCAGCGGCACTGAACCATCGGGACGCTGATGGGCTTTCTGCCACACTTGCGTCAGGGTGATCAACCGTTGGGCGAGGCGATGAGAACTTTGGGCGATTTCGTCCAAGTCAGATTGCGTAAACCGACACTTTAGCGTCACATCCAGCCCGACCATCGTCAACGGCTTGCCACTTTCAAAGACGAGGCGTGTCGCTATCGGGTCTACTTTGGCGTTGTATTCAGGTTGCGAATGGTCAGGTAGCAGCGTCCCGACCATCGCCACGATGCGGCGGATTTTGGCGGCAGCGCGAGGATACTCCGTCAGCAACTTCGCCGCATTGGTCAGCGGTCCGATAGTTAGCAGCACCAAATCGTCGCCCGCATAACTTTCCGCCAGTTCTGCCAGCATCGCCACGCCATCCGTTCGCTCAGGGCGAAGGCGCGCTTCTTCGTCGGCAGAAAGCGCTGCCATCTGGTTGGGGCGATGAGTGGGCGCAGAGCGATGAAGAGGCGCCCCTTCCCCTGCCGCAACAGGAACGCTTTTGTTTGTTGCCTCTATCAACCAGCGTGCCAAAACTGCCCGTGCTGTCGTGTCTCCGTAGACCGTCGTCACGCCCAGCAACCGAATTTGCGGATGCGTCAGGCACACCGCCAGTGCCCACGCATCGTCAATGTCATCGCCGATGTCCGTGTCCAACAACACCGCTGGCATCCTCTGTGCACCCCCAAAAGGCTTTTTGCTCCTTGTTATTGACCCTCTTTGGGTGCGTCGGTGCGGAAGGGTAAAGCGGGAAGTCCTTCGCCGTTGTAAAGGCTCACTTCGGGATTGTCTGCCCACGCATAACGGACGGCGACGGGTTTTAGCACTTGAGGGCTCCAAACGACCACCGTGTCACCTTCAATGGCGGCTTCCGCCCAAACAAATTTGCCGTCCGACCCTGCGATGGCGAAGCCCGTCAACTTCTCACCCTTGCACACCAAGCCGCTGCCGACATGGCGGAAGAAAAGCCGCACTTTGTTGCCCTCCACTTGCATCCGCTCGTAAATCGGACCTGAGTAGACGATGGGCTCACCGTAAGCGATGGCACGGGCGACGAGGGCTAACCGCCGTCCGACTTCCTGCTTGTTGCGGGGATGGATGTCCTTGGCGTCGCCGATGTCAATGGCGGTTGCCATGCCCGTGTTGGGCAACTTTAGGGCGAACATTTGTGCTTCCCGCAACTCCGCCCAAGCACTTTCGCTCGGTTCGGGTTTGCGCGCCAGAAAGTTCGCTAACTGGACGAACAAAAAAGGAAAGTCGCCCAGTCCCCACGCTTTGCGCCAGTCGGTGATCATCGCAGGGAACAACCGCCGATATTCGGCTGCCCGACCGACATTGGACTCGCCTTGATACCAAATGACGCCGCGAATGGTGAACTTTGTCAGCGGGGCAATCATGCCGTTGAACAGGTTCGCAGGGCGATGGGGATGCTCAGGACCCAAGGGCGGGCGGGGTTGGGGCGGGACGGGTTTACCTTGCGCTTTGGCTTGCTCGGCGGCTTCCTGCCATTTTTGCAACTCCGCTTCGTAGCGTTGGCGGGCAGCGGGATACTCAGCGAGGATTTTTGCCCATCGGTCCAACAAAGGGCGGAAAGCAGGCTCGCTTTGCAGGGTCGGCAAACTCGTCCACGCTTCCGCTGGCGTTCCGCCCCAAGTCGCTTGGATGACGCCGACAGGCACTTTCAGATGCTGGCGCAACTCACGGGCGAAAAAGTAAGCGACGGCAGAAAAGTTTTTGACGGTCTCGGGCGAGCAAACCCGCCACTCTCCTTGCACTTCTTCTTGCGGCGTTTCGGCAACCCGATGGGGGACTTGGAAGAAGCGAATTTGCGGGTCGTTCGCCTGAGCGATTTCCTGCTCGGCATTCATCGCCAGCGCGACTGGCCATTCCATGTTGGATTGACCCGACGCCACCCAAACTTCTCCGACCAACACATCCCGCACGACGATTTCGCTGTCACCACTTCGGAGGACGAGATCAAACGGACCACCCGCAGGTGTTGGCGGCAAAGTTACCTGCCAGCGCCCTTTCTCGTCTGCCGTCGTCGCAATTTCCTGCCCACGAAATCGCACCCTCACCCGTTCGTTGGGCGCTGCCGTGCCCCAAAGGCGAACGGGCATATCCCGCTGCACCACCATGTGGTCGGAAATCAACGAGGGCAACCGCACTTGCCCTAAAGCGGCTGCCATCACGAAAATGCTCCAACACCCAACTGCCACCCAACGCATCAACATCGCCTCAACCTCCTTCCTTCCGTAATGCTCCCATCCCTTTGACGCTTCCCTCGCTTTGAAGCGAGAGCAGTTGCAAAGGCTGCGGCGTCAGCGTCAGCCCATTAGGCTTTTTTGAAGTGTCCTTCATCGGTTCTGCTGACCGCTGCGACAGGGTATTTGCCGCGACGGACTTTCCACTGTGCCGACCGACGGCGTGCGGTAAAAAGGATGCGACAAGATGGTGGCAGCGGAGATAGGGAAGGAACGAGGTGATGGGCAGTGTCTCCTTTGGAACGGCGGCAACTGCGGCGGCAAGTCGTCCGCATCGGCGCCGTCATCAGCCTGCTCATTGTCGGCGGGACGGTCGGTTACTACCTACTGGGCTATTGGCTGGGACGCCCTGACACCTTGATGGACTGCTTTTACATGACCGTCATCACCCTTGCCACCGTCGGCTACGGCGAAGTCATCAAAGTCGCTGAGACGCCGCAGGGTCGGATGTTTTCCGCCTTGCTCATTTTGGTCGGCGTCGGCACACTCTTTTACGCCCTTTCCAGCCTCGCCGTCATCACTTTAGAGGGCATTTTGCATGGGGCATGGAGGCAATGGCGAATGGAGCGGCGCATCGCAACCTTAAAAGACCACTTCATCGTTTGCGGTTGCGGCAATGTCGGTGAAGTCATCGTGCGAGAGTTGGTCTTAACCAAACGCCCTGTCGTTGCTGTGGATCGTGATAGCGAACGACTTGTCAATTTGGCGTCTCAACTGGATGTGCCCTATGTCGTCGGTGATGCCACCGAAGAAGCGACTTTGCGCTCAGCAGGCATTGAACGGGCAACGGGTCTGCTGGCGGTTTTGCCCAACGACCACGAAAACCTCTTCCTCGTCATCACCGCCAAATCCCTTAACCCTCGCCTGCGTGTCGTGGCTAAGGGCAATGACCCGTCCGTCGTGGACAAGATGAAACGGGTCGGTGCCGATGAAGTCGTCCTAACGCCTTTCATCGGCGGGTTGCGCATGGTCTCCGTCATGGTTCGTCCCGCTGCCGTCAGTTTCCTTGACACGATGCTGCGGGAGAGGGAACAAGTCATCCGCGTGGAAGAGGTGCAAATTCACGACGGTTCACCTCTCATCGGTCTGCGATTGGCGGACGCCCAATTGCCCCGGCGTTGGAACATCCTTGTGCTGGCTTACCGCAAAGGCGATGGGGGGTTCGTTTACAACCCACCTGCCGACATCCCGCTGGAAAAGGGCATGACCTTGGTTGTGTTGGGAGAAGTGGAACGGTTGGCAGAGTTTAGACGGCTGGCTTCTGGCGTCGCTTCGGAGGCGATGGCGCCGTGAATGCCGCTGAATTAGATGCTGCCATCCTCGCTTTCCTTGAGGGCAAGGAACAAGACGAAGAGCGCCTCAACACCTTGGCGCTGCAACTTTTCACCTACCAATTTGAGCGCAATGCACCCTATCGCCTGCTTTGCCAACGGCATGGCATCACGCCCGAAACCATCACCCATTGGTCACAGATTCCGCCCGTTCCCACCCAAGCCTTCAAAGTGCTGGATTTGGCGTGTGAACCGCCGGAACAAGCGCAAGCGATTTTTTTGTCCAGCGGCACGACGCGAGGTGAGCAAACCCGCAGCCGTCACTTCGTCTTCAACTTGCGCCTTTACGAAACTTCCGTCCTGCGCTGGTTTGAGCCGCATCTATTGCCTGAACGACATCCCATGCCCATCGCCCTCTTGTTCCCGCCACCCGACGAATTGCCCCACTCATCGTTGGGGCACATGCTGGCGACTATCGCAAGGAAATGGGGCAAGGGGCAAGGGACGGGAGACGGAAATGACAGCGAATGGTTTATCCGAGGAGGGAAGTTGTTGGCGGAGGAGTTGGCGAAGTGGCTAAGGCGCGCCGAAGCGCAAGGTGAACCCGTGATGCTTTTGGGCACTTCCTTTTCCTTCGTGCACTTTCTGGATTGGTGTGAGCAAAACAGGGTGGCATTTCGCCTGCCCGAAAAAAGCCGCTTGATGGACACGGGCGGGTTCAAGGGACGCTCGCGGGAAGTGCCTCGCGACGAACTTTATTGCGCCTACGAAAAAATCTTCGGCGTCCCACCCGAATGGTGCGTCAACGAATATGGGATGGCGGAGTTAAGTTCGCAGTTTTACGACGGCGTCGTCGGTGCACCTTATCGCCACGATGGCTGGCGGGTGCATTTGCCACCTCCTTGGGTTCGGACGAAAGTGCTGCATCCTGACACGCTGCAGGAAGTTGGCGAGGGCGAGAGGGGATTGCTTTGCCACTACGACCTTGCCAATCGCGGTTCGGTCATGGCGGTGCTGACGGAAGATGTCGGCATCAAAGTCGGCGATGGCTTCATCTTGGTGGGGCGGGCGGCAGGGAGTGAATTGCGGGGTTGCTCCGTGCTCGTGGACGAGTTGCTCTCAGGGCGATGAAGTTAACCGATGACGCCTGCAAGGAACGCCCGCGTCCGCTCGTCGCGTGGCTCACTGAACACCCGTTGCGCAAGTCCGTGCTCCACCAACTCGCCCATGTAGAAAAACAGCACATAATCCGCCAGCCGCTTGGCTTGCCGAAGGGTGTGAGTGACAAGGACGAGGGTGTAGCGCTCCTTCAACTCAAAGAACAACTCTTCTACCCGCTGCGCCGAAATCGGGTCTAATGCCGAAGTCGGTTCATCGCACAGCAAAACTTCTGGCTCCACCGCCAACGAGCGAGCCAGACACAGCCGTTGCTGCTGACCGACGGAAAGTTGCGAGGCGGGCGCAAAGAGGCGGTCTTTCACTTCGTCCCAAAGGTGAACGCGCTTTAAGCAATCGCGCACCAACGCATCCAATGCTTTCTTGTCCCGAACACCGTGAAGCCATGCCCCGAAGGCGACATTCTCGTAGATGGACATCGGCAACACCTGCGGCTTTTGGGCGAGCATGCCGACCTTTTTGCGCAACCGCAGCAAATCAGTGTCGGGGGCAAGGATGTTTTCGCCGTCAATGAGGACTTCACCCGTCACCTTCGCCCCATCCGTCAGGTCAATCAGGCGATTGAGGCAACGCAAAAAAGTCGTCTTGCCGCATCCCGACGGTCCCAACACAACCGTGATTTGCCCGTCGGGAATTTCCACGCTCACTTCCCGCAACGCTTCATGACCGTCATAACGCACCGTCAAGTTGCGGACGACGATGTGCGGCATCGCTTCCGCCACCCCTAACGCACGAGGTAGCGCGATAGACGCGCCGCCAAAAGGCGCGTCAAGACACTGACCAAAAGCACCAGAACGAGCAAGACAAAAGCAGCGGCGTAGGCTTGTCGCTGCACTTCTGCAAAGGGTGAGTTGAGCAGGAAAAAGACGGCGACAGGGA
>Ga0073929_1002527_pt1 | contig 11402 bp, 10 predicted proteins | sample DewCreD2012metaG_3_FD_76966 | JGI IMG/M metagenome (GOLD analysis project Ga0073929, IMG submission 76966) | Hot spring sediment bacterial and archeal communities from British Columbia, Canada, to study Microbial Dark Matter (Phase II) - Dewar... ... | reverse complement strand
TTCTGCCAGCTCTCCAGATTCTGGTAAATCGCACGGGCGTCCATAGCAGCGGGATTATACCTGTGGCGCGAAAGTTGCTGTGGGTGTGGGTATGCGCCACAAGGAGACATGGGGGCTGTGCCTGCTGGTGATTGCCGACGCTTTGAGTACCTACTGGCTCATCACGCGGGGCTACGCGACCGAGTTCAACCCGCTGATGGACTGGCTGATTCAGCTCAGTTGGGGCGCGTTCTTTGGGGTCAAGTTCGCCGTGTTGGCGCTGGCAGTGGGGCTTGCGGAGTGGTATCGGCGGCGCAACCCGCAGTTTGTGCGCCGTTGGCTGCGCGCGGGCGCGCTGGCGTACCTGACGCTGTGGGTGGTCGGCGCGGCGGTGAGTAGCTTGGCGGGGTGGTGAGGCGTCCCCCCACCCTATGGCTGGGCAGGGGAACGCGGTCTTGGGGGCTTAGCAGCCCGTGCCGAAGTTGAACAGCACTTCCAGCAGGTCGGCGTCGTCGATGACTCCGTCGCCCGTTACATCCTCAGGGAGACAACCTGTTGACCCGAAGGCAAACAGCACCGCCAGCAGGTCGGCGTCGTCGATGCAGCCGTCGGCGTTGATGTCGCCTGCAGGGGCGGGCGCGAAGGCGTACAGCACCTGCGAGTCGGCATTATCGCGCGACGCGGCGACATACACCGTGCCGTCGGGACCAACGGATGGCGAATTGTTGCCGAAGTAGTTGTACGGCAGCTGGAACCGCCACAGGAACGAGGCGTCGTTGCCGTTGTCGCGCACGGCGTACAGGTAAGTGTTATCGAAGTTCACTTGGTCGCAGGCGTACAGCACTCCTCCGCAGGTCACCACAGGCCAGCCGCTGAACTCGCCGCTGCCTTCGGGCTTGAACTGCCAGCGGATGGAACCGTCAGGGCGAATGGCGGTGATGCCGCCGCCCTGCTGCCCCAGCTGGTTGAAGTCCACATTCACACGCTTGCCCGCCAAGCTGCCCGATAGACCGACCAGCTGCAGCCCGTTCACCACCGCGTACTGATTGAACAGGTCAATCTCGACGGTGACGCTAATCTCCCCGCTCACAGGCGAGATGTTGCGGTACACCACATAGTTCACATCCTCTTGGTAGCCCGTGAAGGGACGGCTGGGCGTGACGGTCTTCGTGACGCCGTTGACCGTGAACACGGCGTTCTGATCGGTGGCAATCGGCGTGAAGCTGTAGAGGTACAGGTCGTAGGTGCCTGGGGGCACATTGAGCAGGCGGATGTAGGCGGGTCCGTTCAGATCCAGCGCGCCGATGTAGTGGTAGTCGCGCATCAGGTTGTCGCCGTCCGACGGGGGATAGGTGGAGGTCTCGGCGAAGTCGACATTCGCGAGGTTGATTCCCGTCGCGGTGTCGTCGTGGGCGCGCAGGTTGTTCAGCGTCCACGGGCGCGAGATTTGCGCGCTGGCGGCGAGCGAGTTCCAGAAATCGCCGGGTTGCCCCGTAGCGGCGGCGCCGCTCATAATCGGCGGCGGGATGGTGACGCGCCCGCCGCTGTAAATCGTGCCGTCGCCCCCCACCACAGGGTTCTGGTACTGGTTCATCCCGTTGAACACATCCGAGAAAATCTGCCATTGTATCTGCCCTGTGGCGGCGTTCAGCGCAGTGAACACGGGATTGCCTTGATCCGAGAACGAGTTCGCGTACAGGGTGCTGAAGTCGAGGCTGGCGACCACATTCCCCCACCAGCGGTAGTTCAGCCCCACAGCGACATTCGCGCTCCAGACGGTGTTCGCGCTCGCGCCTGCGTCTTCGATGACCATGATGGAGCCTGTGGTCGCGTTGTTGCTAAAGGCGATGCGCGTGCGCCCTGACACAGGGTCTGTCCACACGGGACCGAGTGTCTGGAACGGGGGCGGTCCGCCAAACGGTGAGGTGTATGTCCAGATGCGGTTGCCGTTCGCCGCGTTCAAGCAGACGATTCGGGACGGGTCGGCGTTGTCGCGCACATAGAGTCGGGTGCGGTCAGGGCTGAGCAGCAGGTTGCCGCGCCCGAAGTCCGCGCCGCTCAGTCCGAGGTCGCTGGCGGTGCGCAGCCAGATAGTCGCGCCTGTGGTGATGTCCAGCGCGGCGATGAACGACTGTCCTGTGGGCTGCGCCGATCCGCGTGCGCTGGTATAGACGCGCCCTGCCGCCTCGTCCACCGTGACGCCTGAGTAGGAGAAGTTGCCGAAGCCCAGCACGGCTGGGTTCGTCGCCCAAACGGTGCTGCCATCCGTGGCGTTGACTTTGAACACCTGTCCCTGTCCTTGACCGAAAGTCTTGAAATACAGGAATTGTCCGCCGTTGCTGAAGGTGATGCTCCCGTGTCCGATGCCGAGCGGGAGCGACTTTTGCCAGCGGAGGGTCGGGGTCGCGGGTCGTGTGGCGGGGGCAAGTCCGCGCATGCCTTCGCCGTGCGGGGTCGTGTGGAGCGTCTGGCTCCATGCTACGCTCATCAACGCTGATAGCCCAAGCACTTCAAGTGTGCGTCTCATAGCCTTTCACCTCATCGTCGATTGCCCCGTAGTTGGGGCGGGTGTGCGCGTCCGTGCGCAGGGTTCGTCCGTGCGCCGCGTTTTAGCGGCAGAAGTTGTTGACCGCTTGACGCATGGCGGGCGGGCAGTCGTTCGCGCCGCAGCGTCCCAGCGTCGTCTCGCCCCACTGCCACATGTTGCCGATGGGCGTGTTGCCTTGGCAGCGACGCGGCATGTAGGTCTGGTCGGGGCGCAGCCACTTCGCATGCCCATCCGCGAAGGTGTAGTTCGCCCCGCCGCTGTGAATCAGCAGACTGGTCCAGAAGTTTTCGTCCAGGTTGGGGTCGCGCGCATGCTCGGCGCAGACCCAGCACTCATCGGAGATTGCCCACCACCAGTGCATGTTGTTGGGCACAAGCACGCCGTTGCGGTCGCGATGCAGCACCGTGCCGACACCGACGCATTCGTTGAAGACAATCGTGCGCGCATGCTCTTCGATGGCAGCCTCAGGGCGCACGACGCCAGGACCCGCGCGTTGGTAGGGCGGGTTAATCCACGCCAGCACATAGGCGTTCGCCGAGAAGTTGCGCACGCCGTAGCGCTGGTAGATAGCCTCCGCCTGCGTGCGTCCGAGATTGTACCAACGGCGCACGATGTCATACGAGATGCCCTGAGTCGGGCAGGTGAAGACCTCGAGGCTGCGCACATACGGGTAGATACGCTCCGCCCAGTTCGGGATGGGTCCCGTGCCCTCGCCCGACGGCGGAAACACTTGGTCATAGTCGGGCAGGTACATCATCACAGCCTGCCCCATCTGCTTCTGATGGGTCAAGCAGGCGGTTTGTTCGGCTTTCAAACGCGCCTGCGCAAACACGGGGAACAGGATCGCCGCTAAGATGGCGATAATCGCGATTACGACCAGCAGCTCGATAAGGGTAAACCCCCGCTTCTTCATCGTCCGCCTCCTTCATGGGCAGCTGGCGCGTTCGCGCAGATGCACGGCCCATTTGAGCTTCACAGGGTTGCAGTCGTACAAGGTCTCATCGTTCGCTTGCAGGATGGGCGTTCCGTTCGATTGGCGCGCGTAGAGTTGGTCGCCTTTGAACCACTTCGCGTGCCCGTCCGCGAAGGCGACCACCACGCCGCCTGAATGTCGCGTCGCGTAGCCGCTCGGCTTGTTCATCGGCAGCACGCGCGTGCGGTTCTCGAAGCCGAACGGGGTCACCATGTAGCCTCCGAACGGATCCGCAGACGGCGCGATGGGCACGCTATCCAGCACAAGGATTGCCGCCGCAGGGCGCGTGACCTTGCTGAGCGAGACCACATAGTCCATCGCGGGCTGATACGGAAAGCCCCAGAACCAGTTCAGCCCGTAGGAGAGCCGCGCGCGCTGCGCCCATACCTCGCCATACTCGCTGTCGGACGCGCTGGGGCAACGGAACAGCTCGCGGTTGCGCACATACGGGGCGACCATCGCGGTCCACAAACGCGCGTCGTCGGGCGTCGGGCGAAAGACCCAGCCCACCGTGGGCATCATCTGGCTGTAGTCGTTGGCGTACATCAGGAACGCTTTGGAGATTTGGGTGAGGTTCGACATGCACGCCCCCTGACGCGCCCGCTCGCGCGCCTGTGCGAAGACGGGGAACAAAATCGCCGCCAGCATCGCAATAATCGCGATGACCACAAGCAACTCGATGAGGGTGAAACCACGCTGTTTGTTCATCATACCCTCCATAGCAATTATACCCCACGAAAATTACTGGCGACGCGACTCTCGAATGCGAGGTAGCGAATACTTGCGGCGCGCGCTCCAAACCACTCGGATTGCCCGCATCCCTTGACAATTCCCAGAACCTGCGCTATAATATAACAGCTTGTGCCTGCGCCGTCGGTCAGGCGCATAGGAGGCACGCCGATGGGAACCGATTCCGTGCGCGGTCTACTCGCAGTGACGCGAGCCTCGTTAGCGATGCTCCTGACGCTGCCCCTGCTGGTGCTTGGCGGGATGGCAAGAGCCACTCGGAGGCGACTGTCGTGCTGTCGGTGGGGCTGGCGGCGCATGCGCTGCTGTGCCTGCTGATTTCCCGTTGCCTGCCGAGCGAAGGCGGGTCTCTGCTGCTGACGGGCGTGTTTCTCCTGTTCGGGATCCTGTCGGCGGCGTTGGTGAACCTGCGTCTGGGCTACGACCTCAGCAAGCACTTCGCGCTGATTTTCGGCGTGGTTGTGGCGGCAGTAGCTCTTGACGCCTTTCGCTTGCAGAAGGCTGTCGGGTTGCCTGCGGGCTTTTGGGCAGGGCTGTCGTTCCAAGCGGGGCTGTTCCTCTACTTCCTGTTCACGTCGTGAGAGTGGGCTTGGGCGCGCCTTCAGGTATCATTTACAGTGAGCGACTATGCGGTTGCCTAACCAAGCCAAGCGCGTTGTGCTTGCCGTTGTGGGGGTGATGCTGACAGTCATTGCCCTCCTGACGCTAATCCCTCTCATCCATACGCCCACGCCTGTGCGTCCGCCTTTGGTGCGGGTTCCGTTGCAGGAACGGCACGGGCATTACTACCTGAAGGTGCGTATTCAAGGGAACGACGGATGGATGTTGCTGGACACAGGCGCGGCGGCGACAGTCGTGTTTGAACCTGCGCTGGAGTCGCTTACCTACACGCCCCTTCAGGCGCGTGAGAGCGCGTATTTTGCGTTTCTCGACCGAAGGATTGATGCGCGTCGTGCGGAAGTGCCCGAGGTGAGCGTTGGGGAGTGGCGCATTCCGCGTCTGAATGCCTTGTTGGTCGCTGGCGCTCCCGATAATCAGGCGATTGATGGGCTGCCCGTGTTCGGAATTCTGGGATACGATTATCTTCGGCAGTGGCGCGCGGTGAGCATCGCGCGCGCTTCCCTCACACTCCATCGGGACCCCGTCGCCCCGCCGCCTTCCGCACGCATGTTCCGCCTGGTGGATATGGGAGAGCGTCCTGCGGTGGGCACGCAGGTAAATCCGACGCTTGGAAAGGTATGGATTATTGATACGGGAAGTGTGGCGAATAAAGATACCTATGGGCTGCTCGGCAACGCGCTCCTGAAACGCTACCAGATTGTGATTGACCACGCGTTGCGGCGCGTGTGGTTCACACCGACTGACACAGCGCAGGCAACGGGTACCTACGGCTTACTGCTCTTTGCCGAGCCGGGACGCCCCTCGCTCCACGCGCATTTCGTAATCCCGCAAGAGGCGTCTGCCTCAGACGATTTCGTGCGGATTACCGCTGTCGACGGCGTTGCCGTCAACGGGTGGGACGAGCCGATTGTGCGTCGCCTGATTGCTCCGCGTGTGGGTTCCTCCGTGCGCTTGGAAGTTCAAGCACGCGGCGGTCAGAAACGCCAACTTGTTTGCACGGCGTTTGCGCCCGACGAAGTGGGCGTGCAGCAGTTCCAAGCGCGTACCCAAGTCGGCTCGCGCGTGTTCCACCATACAGTGGTCGCTCTGAAGCGAGAACAAACTTGGCTCTATCCCATCGATGTCTGGGGGTACCTCACCGCCCCTCTGCACTCACAAAACTCTTCTCAAACGGAGTTGAGAAACTACGCACCCAAACTCACCTTATCAGATGGGTCAGAAGCAGGGTCGTCAGGGGAGAGGGTTATCGTAAGCCAAGAAGTTAAACTCGTGTTAGAAGACCCGCCCGACAGACGCGGTTTTAAAATGTCCATCGAGCCGATTGAGTGAACTGAAAACTGCTTATACCAATCGCCAAGCCAGAGTTCATAAAAGCACGAATAAACGAGACCCCCTTCCTTCCTGTAAGCAGGGAGAACCGAACGAGCGCGTGGCTCGGTTCCCCCCGCTTCGCGAGGGGAACCTATCGCGCGGGCACACTTCACAGGTCAACTGATGCGCCTATCGCCTACCGCTTCATATTGACCACATCCGCCAGCAGTTCGTCCACGACGGACACAATCCGCGTGTTCGCTTGGAAGCCGCGCTGGGTCACGATCATATCGGCGAACTCGCCTCCAAGGTCCACATTGGACTGCTCCAGGTAGCCCGCGTTGATTTCCCCCAGCCCGCCTGTGGTGGGCGCGCCGATTTGGGGCAGCCCCGAGTTGTCCGTGACGCGCCACATGTTGTTGCCCAGTCGGAACAGCCCCGCAGGGTTGGCGAACAGGCTCAGCGCGATGCGTCCCATCGGGCGCGACAGCCCGTTCGAAAAGACGCCCTGAATCGTGCCGTCGATGCCAATCGTGAACTCCTGCAGCGTGCCTGGCGGGAAGCCGTCTTGGTAGACGGGTTGCACGATGCTCTCTGCTGCCAGCGAGGTCACTTGGCTCAGGTCTAAGTCCACGGTGAACGGCGGCGCGCCGTTGGTGGGGGTGATGGTGATTTGCTGGGTCGTCGCGCCGACGAGTTCACCCTGCCCGTTGAAGTAGAGGCGGGTGTTCGTGCCGGTGGTGTAGTCGCCGACGGGCGTCCCGCCGATGGCGGCGCTCCAGTCCCATGAACTCACTGCGCCTGCGGGCGGTGTGCCCAGCGGCGGCGTCTGGCGGTTGGTGAAGGTAATGGTCACATCGTGCGACCCGCCCAGCGCGTCGTACACGCGCACAGTCGCCGCGTAGGTCTGCGTAGAGGGCGCGTTCGCGTTCAGGTTGCCCGTGTATTGCACGGTGGTCGTCTGACGCACCGCCGCTTGCGATCCAACAGGGAACTGCAGCACCGAATCGGCGGTAATCGCCTGATTGGTATCGATCAGCCCGCCAGCATCTGCCATCCAGCCCAGCACCTTCCAGCCCGTGCCGCGATGCACCAGAAAGCCCGATGAGTCGAGCCCGAACGAGCCGTCGCGCGAGTAATGCACATCGCGCCCGTTGGTCAGCATAAAATAGCCGTTGCCCTGAATCGCAAGGTCGGTCGAGCGCCCTGTCATCTCCAGCGCGCCTTGCAAGGTTTGCACATCGATTGCGCCGACCTTGACGCCCAGCCCGACCTGTATCGGGTTCACCCCGCCCAGCACATTGCTGGGACGGCTCGCGGCGCGAAAGGTCTGCGCCATCAAGTCCTGGAAATGCACCCGACTGCCCTTGTAGCCCGTGGTGTTGATATTCGCGATGTTGTTGCCGATCACATTCATCTTCGTCTGATGCGCCTTCAAACTGGCGACTCCTGAAAGCATGGCTTGCCACATAGCGTTGACCTCCTTAGCGAATGGTACGGACGGTATCGATAGGCACGGTCTCGCCGTTGACGGTCAGCAGCACGCGCCCCGCGCGCATCTGCACCGACTCCACCTTGCCCGTTAGCACTGTGCCTGTCGGTAGGGCGGCTTCCACTTCGCGCCCAATCAGCCCCGCCGCTTGGAAGGTGGTGAACATGTTGCCGATGCGCTCCATCTGCTGCGCGGTGTTCAGTTGCGCCATCTGCGCCAGAAAGTCGCGGTCTTTGACGGGATCCATCGGGTTCTGCGAAGTGAGTTCCACAATCAGCAGTCGCAGGAACTGGTAAGTGTCCATCGTGGTGCGCGAGTTGCCTGTGGGGGCGTTCGCGCCCGATTGTATCGCTCCGATTGTCATCGTCCAACCTCCGTCATCTGAGTTGTGTTCACACCCAGACGTTCCATCGTCCGTCGTAGAGGAGGCTGTCCGTAGCCGTTGGGGTGCGTGTGGATACGGTTGGCGCCGCGTAGCGTGTGTGTTGCTCGCGCGGCGCGTGCTGAAACTGGCTCTGTGCGCCCACATCGAAGTGGGTCAGGTGCAGCCCGCGCGATTCGAGTTGCTCGCGCAGATACTGCTGGGCTTGCTGCAACATCTGGCGGGTCAGGTCGCGCTCGGCGGTCAGCCACGCCTGTACCTCGCCGCCTGTGGCTTGGATGCGCAGTTCGACGACGCCCAGTTCGGGCGGGTCGAGGCGCACCGTGAGGCGGTTGCGTTCGCGCTCGTAGACCATGCGTTCGATATGCTGCGCGACTTGCTCGGCGGCGTTCCAGTTCGGCTCGGCGACGGGCGCGGCGGCGTCTGTCGCGCTAAGCGTTGGTTCGTGGGTCGGTGTAGGCGCGTGCGGTGTGGGCGCGTGGGTGCGCGGCTCGTGCGCGGGCGCAGGCATTGGCGGCTCCTCGCGCGGGCGCAACGGCTCTGGGGTTGGCGCGAGGTCGTCGCGAAGCGGCGCGTCGTGCGCAGGGGCAATGGACGGCGCGCCCAACGCCGAAGCGTCCGTCAACGCCGTCGTGGAGGGCGGTGGAGAAGGCGGCTCCGCCTGACGGGCGGCTGCAGGCGGCGCATCCCCCTCCACCGCGAGGAGGTTCTCAGGTGTCTCTGGTCGTGGCTCGGTCAAGGCGAAATCCCCCATCCCAGCCCCAAGCGCGGGCGTAGGTTCTGGCGTTTCACACTGCGCTGTGGTCGGCTCTTGTAAGGCAAGCGCGCCTGCTAAGAGTTGAAGCGCATCTTCACTCGGCGCAGGCTGCAGGCTCGGCTCAACTGCTCGGTCTGCAATCGCAGGCGTCTGCACGGGCAAAAGCGTCAGCAGCGGCAGCCCCAGCGTCGCCATCTGCGCCTGCAGCGCGTCGGCGTTAGGCGACGCCGACTCTTCGGGGGCAGGCAGCGCATCCGTGGGCAGCATCGCCTCCAGCACGCCCGCGAAGTCTGTCCCCTCGCTCGGCGGGGCGGTTGCGACAGGCGCATCCCCCAAGTGCGCCTCTGGTGCAGCCCCGACCGTCAGCAGGTTCACTCCGACCATCACGCCCGTATTATTGGCAGCGGGCGCGAATCTTTAGAGGCGCGGGGCACGCAACGGCAGGATTTGCCCCATAAGCGTCATAATAGGGGCTATGCATCGCTGGAGCGGAGCGATTCTGGGCTGGCTGATTGCGCTCGCGCTGGGCTGGGCAGGGACGCCGCAGGTGCAGGCGCGCGCGGCAATCCTGATGGACGCCGAGACGGGACAGGTGCTGTACGCCAAAAACGCGCACAAGCCCCTCCCGCCCGCCAGTATCACGAAGGTGATGACGGCAATCCTCGTGTTGGAGCGGTGCGACTTGGACGCCGTCGTGAAAGCCTCCAAACGCGCCGTGAACACGGAAGCCAGCTCGATGCACCTGCGCGTGGGCGAAGAGGTGAAGGTGCGCGACCTGCTCTACGCGCTAATGTTGCGCTCTGCCAATGACGCAGCGGTCGCCCTCGCGGAGCATGCGGCAGGCTCGGTGGAGGCGTTCGCCGAGTTGATGAACGAGAAAGCCCAATCGCTCGGCGCGAAACGCACGCGCTTTGTGAACCCGCACGGGCTGCACGACCCGCGCCATGGGTCTACCGCCTACGACCTCGCGCTCATCACCCGCTACGCGATGGAGAACGAGACCTTCCGCGCCATCGTGAACGCCCCCTACTACATCGTGTCGCGCTCCATGAACCAAGACGACCTGTGGATGGTGAACAAGGCGAAGTTTCTGCAGGAGTACCCCTACGCCGAGGGGGTCAAGACGGGCTACACTAATCAGGCAGGCTACTGCTTTGCGGGGTCGGCGCAGCGCGACGGCAGGCGGCTGATTACGGTGGTGCTGAACAGCCCGCAGCGCGTGGAGGACACAATCGCGCTGATGGAACACGGCTTCAACGACTGGGAGCGGATGGAGTTGCCTGCGGGTATGGCGGTTGGCGAGGCGGAGGTGGTGGACGGCGAGGCGGCGAAGGCTCCGCTGCGCTTGGCGCAGACGCTGCGCTGGGTCGCGCCAAAGGCGCACAAGGCGCGCTACCGCTGGGCGGTGCAGCCGACCCCGCTGCGCGCGCCTGTACAGGCAGGCGACACGGCGGGCTGGCTGGTGGTCTACCGCGGCGCGAAGCCAATCCTCAAAGCCCCTGTGGTCGCGGCGGAGGCGGTCGCGCGACGCAGGGCGTTCCCCGCAGGGCTGGGCTGGCTCGCGCTGCTTGGCGCAACGATGGGCATTCTCGGCTGGCGATGCGCCAAGCGACGACGCTACGCACGGCGCGTGCACCTGCGTTCCCTGCACGAACCGTACACGCGGTTTCCCCGTACCCCCTGAAACCCAGCGCAGGCAACACTCGCCAAAATAACAGCCTTCAATCTTCTACACAGGTTGAGGGCGCACGCAACTTTGCGGGGTATTGCCTCTCCACAGAGGCACATTAGGTAAGGAGGTTGAACGACTATGCGAAGAGACACGCGATTTTCGCGGGGTGCGCTGATGGGCGCAAGCGTGTTCGTAGCGACCGCATGCTGATCGCAGTCCTTGACTTGGTTGGGCGTGCTTCCTGGCGGCAGTCTCAGTCGGGCGAACGCCGTGTCTGCTGATGGCACAGTTGTGGTGGGTATCTCGAGCTCTGCAAGCGGCACACGCGCCTTCCGCTGGACGCGCGAGACAGGTATGGTCGATCTGGGTTCAGGCGAAGCGCTCGGCGTTTCGGCGGACGGGAATGTCGTGGTCGGTTATGCCTACGACAGCAATAACCGTGAGTTCGCCTTCCGATGGACGCCTGAAACGGGCGTGCAGCGGTTGGTTTCTGGCTCTGGTCAAAGCGTGGCGTCGGGCGTCTCGGCGGATGGGTCGTCCGCTGTGGGCTGGGCGATGGGGTTGGGCGTGTTCCTCTGGACGCCCGACACAGGCGCAGTACCGTTGGGCTTGCAGACGAACCCTGCGAACGCCTTCAACATCGGAATCTCTGCAGACGGCTCGACAATCGTTGGCTCGATCATGGAGGACGGGGTTCACCGTGCTGCTCGGTGGACACGCGAGTCGGGACTAGAGGTATTCGATACGCTCGGTGGGTGGCAAAATCATGCGTTTGCGTGCTCTGCCGACGGCTCCGTCGTTGTGGGGCGAATACAGGATCAATCCTACTGGTGGCAGGCGTTCCGTTGGACGCGCGAGACAGGCTTGGTAGGGTTGGGCACACTGGGCGGCAACACCAGCACGGCGTTCAGCGTCTCTGG